>Ga0187880_1001111_pt1 | contig 21968 bp, 22 predicted proteins | sample June2016WEW_19_4_FD_132998 | JGI IMG/M metagenome (GOLD analysis project Ga0187880, IMG submission 132998) | Peatland microbial communities from SPRUCE experiment site at the Marcell Experimental Forest, Minnesota, USA - June2016WEW_19_40 | ecosystem: Environmental > Terrestrial > Soil >... | reverse complement strand
CTTAAAGGCACCGATTGTATCTGCGCGAGCTTGAGAGTAGGGGTGTTCAGTATGTGCGCTCCTAGTCAGCGGATGACCCTTCTAGTGGCATTTTGGATCCCCAATTCAGCGATTGGGGCCCGTAGAGTGTTTTTTTTGCTGGCCTCACCGATCAGGTAGGATTGCGGCGCTTGTTGTGGCACAAGAACACGTAAAAACTACATCGTGGGTCACTGCGAACTACAATTACAGAAATAGTCTAAGGTCGTTAACTTTCGCCCTTCGCGACATAGCCAACGTGTCTCTTTTTCCACAGAACCAACAAGCTCACGATAAGCGTGAGACAACCCATGCATCGACCCTTTCTGTGGAATCAACCGAGGTTCCGTTAACGACCTTAGTGATTTAACCGAGGCAACATGCACTAGCGCATGTGGCTATTTTAAGATTTATAACAACTTTAGTTTGTTACTCGCGCACCCGCGCACGAAAGCGACAGCGCGTTTTGCGCGCCGGAATGGGCGAACGGCGTTCTTTAATACGTGGAGAAGCGTTATCGACAGCTTCCTTCTTCACGGGCCGCAACTGCGTGGAACAGAATCTGACCACATTTACCTTCGGCTTTCGCGATAGCCGCTTTCGTAGATTTCCAACACAGCAATCGCAAGCTTTTCTGCGTCGTGTGTGCACATCACCTGCTGCAAGACTTCGATGATCTGAAGAAGCGGTGGCTCTACCCTTTCTGCGTCTAGGCCCCGGCGCGGCCCTACCAGAATCGACGTGACAAATGCAGCGAGCGTCTGGGCAAGCTGTTCTTTCAGCTCAAGCGCAAAGGTTCGCAAGTACGACCCGTTAAGCCGTTGAGCTCTGCTGAGGCAGTAGCTGCAGGCCGCCCCGTAGATCACCACCTGCCTCAGTTGGGCGTCTCGCCGCGCTCGTTCGACACTCTCTAGCAGCTCTTCGAGTGGCACTGTGTGAACGTAGGCAGCAAAGAGGTTGTAGATAGCTTCTTTAGTTTCGGCTGTGACCTTTTGGGCCTGAATCGCTTGCACAAGCGTGACATCGATCCGATAGGTCTTAATGCAGCTGCAAGAACGAGCTGAAAGTGAAAGATGAAAGAAAAAGGAAAGCCGGGTAAACAGTCATGTACGATCCAATAAACGATCACGAGAGTTTTCGTGATGGAGTCTTTGCCAACAGTTTACCATTTCAGTACGCCGCAAACTCTCAGCCATATGAAACCAAAGCATGATTTCTTGGGGGTTTCGGGATCCACTGTCAAAACATAATGCTTAAGCCCCAAAACTCCCTCTTTAGACCTCTATATCGTTAATTTCAACAACTAACGAACTAAAAGAGAGAATCATGCCAAAGGTAGAAGTGCCAGCGGAAAGCGTGGGCGCTTTGTGTTCGGCAGAACAAGCCACCGTTGCAATAAGAAACAACTCATTCTTGCTTATTGATGTAGCTACGTGTCTTGTTAGCGAGAGCATAAGAATACAGCAGAACTACCACGAAGATTCTCCGGATGGTGTGAAGCTCATTCAAGCTTCTAATTACCGCGCATATGTCATAGGGGCCCTTTTCGCTTGTGTCGCATTTCTTGATGCGGCAATTAATGAAGTTTTTTTAGACGCTGTCGACTGTTTGCCAAAAAAGGCTAGAAAGCGTGCCAGTAAGAAGAACGTTGCCAGCATTGTAGTCGCGAATAATAAGGTCGCTTCTTATCGCAACGGCGAGTTAAGTTCGAACATCGTCAAGAATATGGCGCAGATGTGGCTAGAACAACAGCCGTATAAATCGTGGATAAGCCAAAACCCAAGATTCAAAGTTTATCTCATTAGGAAGGATCACGGTAACAATATCCCCTATTGGCTGCCCGTTTTGGATAAATATCAGTTAGCGCTTGCTCTGAATAAAAAAAGACCTATTGGTAAGCGTAACCCGGAGAGGAAGAATGTTGAAATCTTGACTAGATTCCGCAATGACTTGACTCATTTTAAGCCTGGATGGAGCGTTAGCGCACCGGGCGGAGGCGCGCTTAGGCCTGTAGGGCGTGAGATAGCAACGACAAGACGTCGGGTAGAGTCATTGATTAGTTCAGATACAAATAGACCGCGTGACGGGTACCTTCACGAAAAAGACTTAACAGCTTCCGGTTTCCCCCACGATTGCCTCAGCGCTGCATTTGCGAGCCTGGCACTTAAATCGATCCTACAGTTTGACGATGAATTTTCTAAGAGGATGGATATAGAGAGTGCAACGACGAGATTTGACCTTAAGCGACGACTATCTACCGTACCGCCTCTCTGAGACACACGAAGAGTTAAACGAATTGTTCCCCTAGAAGCCCTTTTGAAATTAAAGTTAGCTATCAAAGTTGCCTAAAAACTAAACTCAAATAAAAACGCTTTATCTCGCTCTGCCATCGATACAAGACGATGCCATATCGAGACCTCGCCTCGTATAAGCGCGTTGAAACGCACCTTAGGAACCGGCCGACCTTCAGCGCGAAACGGAGCGAGGCCCTAGACAGCGAGGCTTTAGTCTTCCTTAGCGTATTCGTTTCGCCCTTTCCTTAGCTCATTTTTCGTCGCTTCTTTCTTCGATTCCTTTGATTTTTGAGGCCCGTTAAGACGCGTCGTGGCAAAAGCACGTAGTTGTGCTTTAAAAGCCCTTGAAACGCACGTGCGGCAAATCACAACGGTTAGCTTGAACGGCACCTCCAGAGACGCGTGCAACCGATCTGCACGCGTAAGATAAGTGTTCAAAGCTCAAAGCCATCTCATCCCTACCCCATTATCAGGCTCCTACACGAGTCTAGTGAACTAGCTGGCACAAGCGCGGAGACATCAAAGACCTACTTTTCGTCGAAACGTGCTTGTGCCCACATGTAAACTGGTTTGCGTATCAGGTGATGCTAATGAAACTAATCAGCGTAGGCTTTCGATCTCGTCAGTTTTCTGCAAGTAACTGAATTTATGATGTCTGAAGATATTTTTGACCTGTTCCGAGGGTACGTTTATACGATCAAGCAGCAGAGCTGCCATAAAGAGTCTTAATTTTCGATTTAACCATTCTAGCCCGGGCCCACCGATAAGGGCCTCAGGCTTATCGTCTTCATCAAAATGAGTAAACCAGTTTCGCGCTTTGACAGTCGCATACACGAAATCACTTCTCTGCTCCTTGATCCACTGCTTCCGCTTTGTTTCTTGCTCTTCTGCAGTCTCCGCCTCTTCCATCGCTTTCTTCAGTCTTTCATTCCCCCGCCTCCCAGCGAACAGGGTTAAGAAATCTTCCCCGTACTGGGAGTCAAAAAGATTATCGAGTCGTTTTCTTAATGAGTACTGATATCCGTATTCGACCCGGCTCCTGAGGCTAGCTAGAAAACTGTCACGCAGATTTCCTGAAAGCGGGACTTCCTTCACGGCCTGCTCCACCTGTTTGTAAAGCGTGGGGCAGTAGTCTTTTTTCCACACCTCCTTCTCAACGTAGGAATCCGTCTCGCACGTTCGCCTATGAAACGCCTCGATAGTACGGATGATCGCCATGAACCGATCCTCGACGAATGCCGAGGGGCTATAATGCTCTGCAAAAAACTCATTTAATACGGGTTTCAACTCCTCATCTCTGGCGAAAATCATCTCGCCTAAGGCGCCTTGCCAGACATCGGCGACGTCTTTGTACGAAAAGGGCGTGTCGTGCGTTAAAATCTTTTCACTGGGCTTTTTTGTACCAAGTCGCTCGTAAAGCAATCTCATGGTGACATCTGGTCGTGTTCCCCTTTCTATTTCTACTGCCCCCTCGATGACGAGCGGATAGATTGGCTCATCATACATCGAAAGGCTCAAGAAATCTTGAACGCCTCGTACCAGCTTATGAACTTCGTCTAGAGAGATTTCTTTGGATGCTTGCCGTTTAATTGTAAATGACGTGGCTTGTTCAAGAACTGCACGTTGGATCGGCGTGCCACGTAGTTGGAAAAGATAGCCCGAGTTAAGAGATATGTCGTAATCACCGACTAGGATAGGCGGGAATGTTTTAGATGGCTCGTAAGATACTCCGACGTTCGTTGCTTCGTCAGACTGATCAAATTTAGGGCGAATCGTACTCACCCCGACCCATTCACCTAAGTGGCTGAACTCAAGACGAAGAGACTTAAACGCGATCGCTTCATCTGGAGTAAGCCAAGCATCTTTACTCACGAAAACTGCCGTGATACTGTAACTTTCAGCGGAAAACTTGCCAATTGACGATCCTGCACTCTGGCATTCATAGAGAGAGATTAACTCATCCTCAGTGGATCGACCGCAGATCATCTTAAAATGGCTGAAGTCTAGTGGGCCGAAAGGCTTCTCGCTTTCGAATTGACCCATTATCCTAAGCACAATGCCTTCACCTGGCGTAAATGCTAGTGTGCCACTGTATTTGCGCTGCGGCTTATGCTCTTTCTTGTCTGGGATCCACCATTCTCCAACACAATGAAATTCCTCGCCAATCTTTTTCGCTAACAATTCTTCTGGGGGCATCACGTCACCTCGGTGCATGTTTAAGGACCTTAAAGCGTTAATAGAGATCTAAAAGAATAAGGATTAGTCTTTGGTTCAACACGAAACAAGAGGAGAATACAGACCGGCTGGATAATTATGGAACCTATAAGAAAATCAAAGATCGGCAAGCTATCTGCCAAAGGGAATAACTACCCACAACTTCGCTTGCCTCGACGATATGTGAATACTGTGGGTGAGGTAGCTGATGTGTTTGAAACTGAACACGAAGGAAAACAAGCGTTCCTCATCGTGACAGAACACAGTGTGCCAAAAGAAGACACGGTTTTAAAACCGAGCGAAGAAGTTTTAAAACAACGGCCTCTTGAAAGCCTCGACCAGCGCCTCTCGGCTCTCAAATCACAAATCGCAGAACTCAAATCACTTCTTCTCGAAAAAGAAAATCAAAAAGCTCCCCAGAGCCCGTTATTTCGTCAAAGCACCCCAAAAAATAGATGGGCTCGGCCGGATTCGAACCGGCGACCTCCGCCGTGTGAAGGCGACGGTCTTGGCGACTCTCAGAGGGTTTTTCAGGTGGCGAAATGAGGACAAGAAACGCAATAGCCCCATTATGAATCGTTTGATAGATGTGGGTTGACAGTCCGACTAGCCTCGAAAACGAGAACGGAAGCTGTATTGTAGGGTAGTCGTATCCTGTTTTTGCGTGGTGCGCGCGGATTATCCCCTTGTGGATTTCCTGCAATGGAGGTAGTTGACTAAAATCAGACAATGCGTTCGTTACCATTTTGCCTACACCATCAGTCGGATAAAGCGGCAAAGTATTAATAAGTTATGAATTGTATGAACATAAATGAAACGAGGGGGTCGAAGGAGCGAAACAATGATTGCAGCTTAGAATACAAGCGAAACAGGAATCAAGATATTCCTATTTCACTTTCCTTCTTCGAAAGCGTTCTGTTATTAGCTAACAAAATAAAAAAAGCGACTTGCCGAAGCCTACTGGCGAACTCGGCAACCATATTAGATACGTTTGTGCTACGCTTCTTTAAGTTCGATGTCCGGGAAAGCCTCTTTCGGCTCAAGAATTCGAGTAGGGAGTTTATTATATTCCGCCATCGCTTCGTCAGGCTTAAGTGGTGTTATTTTGCCTACAGTGCGTCCTTTCGGCCCTTTCGGCACTACATATTTGAAATAAGCGTTATTTGGGGTCCTATAAAGTTCTATAGATTCATCCATTTCCTCCATCAGCCCGCCGGCTTTGACGAGCGTCCGAGAAGCTTTTCGTGCGAGTAGGATTCCCGTATCGGTGTCGTAGATGACGTTATTGTATACCTGTTGCATAGTTTCAGTCACTCCTTTGCCAAGAACACGGGCGCGAATGACGATAAATATTGTGATTTAGACGGTAGCAACGCTGACTAACTGAAACCCACAACTATTTATTGATTATGAATTGTATGAACAAAGATGAAGCGAGGAGATAGGGCAACCATTAGCGTGAGCAAGAAGACCCACGCCGATTTTGAGCGCTATCGTGCCAAATTGAGCGCTGAGAGGGGAAAAGTGCAGACCCAAGAGGACGTCGTGAGAGCGCTTCTCGAAGGTAAGCGAGAAGCTTAATCTTCATAATTTTGCAAGCATACCTTTGCGTCCGGAAAAGGGGGCGAAATTCACGAGTTCACGATTAAAGCAAAGAACTTCTTGTAAAACGTGTCAAAGGCAATGGTAATACTCGGCTATGTATTAATGGGCCTCGTTTTATTAGGTGACCACGCAACAAACGCACGAACAATTATCGGAGAAATATGCTGGTAGCGCAAGTATTGAGTGACTGGTTACCCTATGTGACTGCAATTTTTGCGTCAATAGCAGCATTTGCCGCAATTCTGAATTTGTGGTATGGCGCGATAAGGGGTCCTGTAATAAACTTAGCAGGAAAGCCCGATTTCGTTTTGCACGACGTGCCGGTGAATGCTTTTGCCATCCCAATGAGCGTTCAGATTAGTCCCAGTTTCGTTTTTGTGAATAGCGGGTCTGCAACCGCGATGATTAGGCTCACATTGTCTTTTTCTCCTACGCCAGCTTTGGAAATTCTAGATTGCTGCAAAAGATTCACAGTCTCTTTTGAGGACAACATAGGGCAGACCAAAGAAATGCAACATTTATTCTTGCGAGAGCGCGAGTCAGGAGTCGTCAAAACACAATTAATTATCGGGCTAGGCGACTGGAAAAGTTACGTTCGACTTCCGGCCGAAGCTGATGAGACTAGCATTTGCCCTACTCTGCATAAGGCAGACGAAGCAAACAAAGAGCGCTACTCTAAGTTTTGCGCCGAACTCAAAAAGAGTGGTTCATTAGGTACACTGCGCGTAGATTGTACCAGAACCAAAAGGCAGTGGGTAAGGAGCTGGCGCGTGTTAAAGCGGAAAGATGTGATTGAAAAAAGACCTCTTTTCGCAGAACAACTTCTCACGCTTGACGACCCATCCATTCAAGCGTTTGCGAGCTACTTAGATAACTGGGACCGTATCCAACCAAATCAAATCACAGAATTATTACGGGAAATCGAGCCGAAATTAAAGCTTATCTTTTCTTGGCCTGAACACGATTATTGTGAAATGCTCAACGGGCAAATAAATCGCGAGAAAGTTATCAACAGCTGGGACGAGCATTGGGATTTTCATTTTTACGGACGTGACGACCAATCAGACCTCCAGCAAAGACGAAACAGGACGCCTGCAAGATACGTTCTCGACTTTATTTTAACAGCATCTGTTCTTGACCGCCAAATGCAAGAGTTTTCAGAAAAAGCAAAAGTGTATAATTACAGTTGCCAACTGCGAGATAGATTGCGTACGGGCAGTCAAGAGCTAAACGATTTGCTGAAATCATTAGACAAACAGAAGCAAGAACTAATCTCACTGAATGTTGCTATAAGAGAAACAGGGGATGGGGTCACACAGATAATCAAGAACTGCATCGCTGAAACGTTACCCACCTAAGGGACTCTAAAAAGATACGCGACAAGTGCAGCGCCGCGCTCAACGCTAAGAAATAGACAAAAGGTAGGCAAAAATGAAAAAGGCGATAAAGTACGCGCTCGTAGCTGGGCTTCTTGCGGTGCTTATTGTCAACGTGCGGGATGCACAAGCTCTACCCAAATAACATTACTGTTTGAAACGTACAAGAGGGGTAGAGCATGAGCAGTGCGGGTTGGATGGCTCACATGATAATGAGGGAGGAAGACTTAAAACACCGCTGTCGCGGGGGTAGGGGCTAGCGGCGTCGCTCTGACGGGATTAAAACTGAATATTATTATGAAAGTGACGACGGGAAGGCAAAATGACGTATTATTTGAGTCGTCGAGCACTCGCTACAGAATACGGACTCGATGAAAAACTCATTCGCGCACTCGACCCGCCGGATAAAATTATCACCGACAGTCATAATCGAAACACACCGCTCTATGACCGCGACAGAGTGAAAGAGTTTGTCAGACAGAATCGGAAGCATTACAATCGGTAGCTGATTAGGGGTGAGTACACATGAGCGATGATTATGTGGCATCCTCAGTAAGCTTCTCAAAACGCCTTGGTTCTTTCTGAACGATTAGAGTTGTTCTCTCATTTTTCGCAAACTTAATGGCTACGGGGATGTCTTCTTTCGAAGAAAGAAGAAGAGGGCGCGTGACGATAACCATCTGAAAGTGCTCGTCTAAATTCCGGCTTTTTAAGTTGAGGTGCAGCGGGAGGATGTTTTTCATAGAGTTCGAGCCGATAATTCTTTATCTCTAACGCAAGGTGTGTTGACTCTTTTCTTACCGCAAATTATAAATACTAGTAATGATATATTATAAATAATTAAAAATTATTTTTTTCACACAAAAAACTACCGTAGCACTATCGAGGTTTGCACGACGAGCTTTTGGAATACAGCCAAGAGCTTCAAGAGCACCTCGGTAAGCCTGTAACACTTTACGGCGCAGTGGGCTACCTTTTGGATAACGTGCGCATGCCATGCCGCCCTCGCGGTCGGAGCGCGAGGCGCATGCAATACGGGAGCGGCAAGAGCGGGGGCAGTCGGGCGACCGGCGCGCAAGCTATGGGAAAGATAATCAGCAAGAAAAATTCGCTAGCGAATTATTGTTATAAAAAGTAAGTGCCTGTCAAGCGGGAACTTGACAAGGCGCAGATTGTATATTTGGTGTATACATGGAGCTATTATCACTGAGCCATTATAAAGTTAACGACTTTTTCTTAACCTATTTTACATATTTTAGCTGCGTCTACACTCTTTTTGCGGGCCGTGGACCTACCTCCCACGGCCTCTGTTCCAAATGTACGGAGCGCAGCTTAGAGGTAGAAACGAGAGGTGGAACAGAAGGTAGAGATGGATGATAAAGAAGAATGCACGTTTGAAGATGTAGAGGACCTGCTGCGCAAAGCGTATGACATCCTCGCAGAAGGAAATGGCGACAGCGAGCTTATGAGCCTGATTGAAGGAGCGTTGAGCCTTTGTGCTGCGAACGGATTGTGAGGCCGATGGATTGCCACGTAATAGATAATGAAGAATACCTGCGACGGGAAGCCGCAGCGGTAACGGCCATCAACGCGGTTAACGCAAGCAAGCACCCGTACAGCGTCGAGCAAGGGAGGCTCACGTTTACATCAGTCAAACACGATAAGTGCGAAGAGATAATATATACGCCCGTACCGCTCTCGAACTTCAATGCGTGGATTACTCAAGCGATAACGTACGACGACGGCGCTGAACAGCGCAAATACTTCGAGATTGACGGAGTGCTCAACACTAGCGCGTTACTACCACATATTGTGGTCCGAACTGAGAACTTCCCGCGTATGGAGTGGCTCAGCGAGTGGGATGGACGGGCAGTTATCAATGTTGGCTCGTATATCAAGGACCACACACGCGCTGCTATTCAGTATTTGAGCAATGAGAAGGGGTATCCTATCCGGTATGTCTATTCCCATGCTGGATGGCGCGAGATTGATGGGAAGTGGCAGTATCTGCACGCGGGCGGCGCTATCAACGAATATGGACTTAACGTAGAGATTGATGTTGAGTTTAAAGACACTCGACTCGCAATCTTTGATTTGCCGAAGCCTTCTGAAGAGACGCGAATCGAAGATGTTAAAACCGTTATCGATGTTCTTGATGATGCGACGATTCTTAGCAGAATACCTGAATGGTGCGCGTATTTTGACGTAGCAAAGGTGTTCAGAGCGCCGCTGAATGAAGTATTACCGATAACCACAAGCGACTTCATGGCGGGCAAAACCGGCGTACGCAAGACCGCATACAAGGCCGTATGGCAGTCGTTTTACGGAGCTGGCTTTGATGCTGGCACGCTGCCGGGAAACTGGTCCAGCACGGAGAATCAAATTGAAAGACTTCTATACATATTCAAAGATGCCCTCTGCGAGATTGACGACTTTAAGCCTCAAGGTAACGCGACGCAAGTGATGAGAACGCACTCGAAAGCGGACCGGGTGTTTAGAGGACACGCCAACAAACAAGGCAGGGGCCGATTGCGTGCTAACAGCGACTTTGCCCCGACGTACTATTCCCGCGCATTTCCTTCGTCGAGTGGTGAAGACGTGCCGACTGGTCAAAGCTTACGCGGCCGGATGCTTATTCGTGAGATTCAAGACGGCGACATTGACCTTGATTGGTTAACAGACGCACAAGAACGGGCTGCAAGCGGTGTTTTTGCGAGAGTTATGTCTGACTTTATCATGTGGCTTGCGCCTCAGATTGACGCGCTCAAGGAGTCCGGCGCGTTAAAAGAGCGTTTCATCGAGAAACGGAACGAATACTTAGAAAAGCTGCATGATAGTGGTGCGCACGCTCAGACGCCCGGTGCGCTTGCCGATGTGCTCATAGGTTTTGAGATGTTTATGCGCTTCTGCGTCGAGAGTGGTGCAGTTGACCGCGAGAGGGCTGTTGAGTTAACGCAAGCGTGTGAAGACGCGCTTCTGACTATTGGTTCCTATCAGGGTTCATACATCAGGAGTGAAGAGCCTACTATACAGTTCATAGACTTTATTGCTGCATTGCTTTCGAGCGGACGAAGTCATTTATGCGACGTTATGACGGGCTATGTGCCTCTCGAACCGTGGAAACCTAACTCTCTCGGATGGGACTACGGGCGCGAGTTGACGCAGCAAGATGATGAGGGCTATGCGACCAGTGTTACTCAAACGTGGGTGCATAAAGGCCCGTGTATCGGATGGATTGACGATACGATGATTTACCTCGAACCTAGTGTTGCCTACGCCGAAGCTCAGAAGTTGGCAAGGGACCAAGGCACAGGGATTCCATTCAGTAAAGGAACGCTCTATAAACGCATGAGAGAGCAGGGGATTCTCGAAGTCACCGATGCAGACGAGGGGCCTGCAATACAAAAGAAGATACAAGGTAAAAATAAACGCTTACTTTGGGTTTACGCGTTTAAGATTCTAGGCTCAGAAAATGAAGATGAAGACGAAAGGAGGGCATAGATGGCGGTAACGTTTTGGTAACGATTCAAAAATGCGAATCGTTACTCGCAAAGCCCGCCAAGAGAATTAAACGTGAAAATGAATAGTTTTCCTAGCTAGTAACGAAAGTAACGAAAGTACAGGTATAAGAGAAGCATGTTTTGAGAGTTGGCAATTAATCATGTACAGCGGTCTCTTATGTGCTCAGAATCGTTACTTTCGTTACTCGTCAAGAGAAGCTATCATTTTGAAAAAAGAAGGGCACAGAAGCGAGAACGAGTAACGTTTTTATTGTTACGATTGGTACCGAATCGTTACCGGAGTTGAGAACTGCAATATTCCGAAGACGGTAAGTGACGTACATAAGTGACTACAATCGGAGGCAAATTCTCTAAATTCGAAGTTGACGACCGGAGAACAAACCGGTGGGATGTGCTCAACCCACTCGCCAACGAAGCGGAAGAACAGCTCGATATTGAAAATACGCAGCGGCGGAGAAGGTGGAGAGAGATAATCGATGGATAAGACTTGTGAGAACTGCCGCCACTCGAAGCTGCGACCTGAATACATCGCTCACCGGATTAGCTTGTTTGAAACTGAACATGAGATTAGAGAGTGTCTTTTCTGCTTCAGATGGGAGTTCAAAGTGCCCGGTCCGAGGTTTCGCTGCCCTAAATTCGGCAGGCGTAATGACGATTAAACGAAAAAAGGGACTGAATTTGAAAATTGAAAAATAAACAAATGGAGTGATTATTATGGTATTCCAGAAGAATTATGGCGGGAATTGGTTCCCGTCGAAAGAACAAGTTTTGAAAGATATGGACGAGGCAGGAGAAATCGAATATCAGGTACACGTCTCGGACATAACCGAACCGTTAGGGGCGATTCTGAGAGACAGAACCAGAGAACTCAAAAACGAGACGCGAATCTTAAAGGCGCTGAAAAAGAATTTCAAATCTAGCGTGGTAGGGATTTCACACGATAGCGTCCACGGCGACGGACAATCTGTGCGGTTCCAACGACCTGAAGCGATGTTGGATGAAAACAAGCAGCGGGCACAAGCCGACGGCTCAAAGTCGCTCTTGCGTTCTATAAGCGCGGCAGTTGACGTATCAAAGCCGAGCGACGATGAGAGCGCATACGAGCTAATACACCACAACGCCTCCACGGGCCGCGTTAACAAAGCCGCTTGCATTTCCTGCCTCCAAAAGTGTGCGGGCATGAAGGGCAAGAGTCTGAAACAAGTATCGACACCTCGCCAAATTGGGGACCAGTGGGACGCCGCCGATTTGGGCAGTCATCCCGTGACTCCCGGCGTACAGCATCTACTTATTCACGCCAAAGCTGGCGGTATAATGGATTCAACGCTCGATGCAAACGGCGATTTGGCAGATACGAGCACCGAAGACGAACACCTTGAGCCAATCACCCCAGAGAAGACCCACCCGCAAACCATAGACCCGCGCCTCTACGGCGGAAGTAGCTTCGAGGACGAAGACGAGGTGTAATTCTCATCATGAATAGATTAATGGAAATCGCACAAAAAGAGTGCGGCCTAAACGTCACTCATAATGGCGAAAAGTGCGACGGTTGCCTTTAATGCGTTGATAGCGCCGAGGCAGATATAGCATGGGGGCGTATGCCGACTGACGGAGATTGAGCATACTGCATCATCGTGGCGAATGAGTGCGATAGCCGCGCAGTTTTCATAAAGCGAAGGCGTTGCGTCGCCGAAAGGGGCGCAGGGTTTACGTCACTTTCTTGATAACCTACTCCACACCTTCCGTCTGGTATTGTCGGCTGCGTGGCCGTAAATTTCGTTCGCCGCTGCTATCAAGAATCGCAAAATCGCGCGAAAAAAGGAATAGAACGATGGGAAGAAAAAAGAAACAGACGATTGAAGTCATAATCGACGAAAATGCGAGAAATAGCGCGATTGCGGATATGGTCGATGCTAAAGCCTTCTTAGACAACCAGCGGCGTATCAGCAATGTGCGGATTGTAGATTGTACTGGAGACACAGAGTTGCGAGAACTAGCCGCAGACAAGCCGCGGAGAAGGACGACGAAATGGTGGGAATGGAGATAGACAGATGCCGTACGAAGGACTTGGGTCTAACTTTAAAAAGAAAGGGCCTGGCGAAACCATCAGCAAGCGGGTCATCTCACGAAAGAGGTTTTTTACGATGAAGGAAAAAGAAAAGAAAATCAAATCAGTCCTCGAATGTGATTGCGAATACACAACACAGGATAAGGTGGTGAAAGCGTTGTTAAAAGAAAGAGATGAGTGGGCCGGATACGTTCAGGACGCTGTCGATTACAAGAATCAAAATGGGCCAATTTGGATGGATTGGGCCAACGGTCACAAACTGATGCAGGCTGCGGATATGGACATCGAGAGCAGAAAACGAACTCTAAGCGAGAAAGAACTAGCTGTCGGCGATGCTCAACTTGTGTTAAACAAGATATGGGACCACGCCCAGTACGCATTTAGGGAGTACTGGAAAATCCAACGTGGGTCGATTGACCTTATCACGGAGAAGCACCGCTTAGAAGAAAAGCTGAAAGAAGCGGTCGAACGCGTAAAGGAAGACCACACGGCGGCTCAAGATATCATTAAGTATAGTGCTCGAATTGAGAGGATTGAACGTGAAACGATACAAGCGTTGGCGCACTTGGAAGCGGAACATTCGCGGCTTATAGGCATCTCTGTCCGTGACAGGCACGAACCGACAGATGAAGAACTAGAGCAATGGGAACGCGAACGATTGAAGGCAAAGCAGCTTCATGTTACTGCTCATGGAAGACCAAGAACTGCGATTCCAATGCACGCCCGAGGCGTGGGAACGTAGCTGCCTATGCGATATATCTACTCGTTCTTAGTGCTGACATTGCTCCTTAGTGCAAACACAAAACGACAAACGAGCAAACGACAAAGCAACGAAGCGACAAAGAGCGCAGTCAAGCGCGGACGAGGTGAGCTGAATGACATACGCAGACAAGGATAAAGAACGAGAGCAGCACCGCAACTGGATGAGGTTGAACCGAGCTGCCGGGGCGGCGATAGAGGGCGCAGAAAAAGAAATAAGCAAGCGCCCGGCCTCCGACGAAAGCGATGAGTCGCCCACCGTGACGTCTTCGACGAACGGCAAGGCCGAAGGCAAAGCGAACGAGGCCGAAGGCAAAGCACCATACGGTTCAAAGACGCCGAAGCTCGTACCTACAAAGCCGTGGAAGCAGCGCAGAATCAAGGAACCTGAAGACTTGTTAGCGGCAGTAAGCTATAGTATCAATGCCCTGCTCGCGCAAGAGTGGATGGACAGGGCGACGCAAGCAAAGTCGTTGTCGCCACTGTTGAACGTCGGAGTCGCCATCATCAAACAGACGAAGATTGTTAAAGACATAGAAGGCGTCGAGGCGATTGCTAAGGAGACAAAGCGATTAGTTTAGAGTAGTATAGAAGATAGATTCTAGAAGAACGAATGATAGTATAGGTTCATTCTTTTTTTCAGCATTGCTACTTCTTTGAAGATGATACAGAAAGCGAGCGCAGCGAGCGGTTAGAATTAAAATCTATCATCATATAGGGGGCCGGGTATGAATAGCGCATTTCAATGTAGATATAGCTCGCGCAATGCTTCTAAAAAAATGGCTGAAAAATAAGGCAGGGAGTGACGTCCGTTATGGCAGAGGAAGTAGAAACGCGATTGAAGCGATTGAAAGAAATATACATCAAACCACCAGAAGCTGAAGTCCCCGACCCGGACGGATTCTTAAAACTTGTGCACTGGCATCTCGACAGTTGGCAGCGTGAAATCATTGATACACTACTCGAAGACCGCCCCGTAAAAATCGCCGCCCTCTGCGGAAGGCAGGTAGGGAAGTCGGAGACGGCGGCCCTCTACGTGGCCTACAGGATGCAACTTGAGGCGAACACAGAGGCGTTGTGCATATCCCCATCGCTGCGGCAGAGCACGAACATCTTTAGAAAAGTGCTTAAGTGGTGGAGGCGCAGCCGCGTAATCGAAGGGAAGGCAACGGCATTATCGCTGCAACTTGTCAACGGCTCAACGTGTTTCACGCTCCCGTCGAGCAGCGACAAGGTTCGTGGTTACAGCGCGAACGTCGTCGTGATAGACGAGGCTTCCCGCGTTGAACCTGACGTGTGGGTTTCCGTTTTACCTGCAATGAGCGCACAGAAGAACCCTAAACTGCTGTTACTGACAACCGGAGCCGCGAAACACGGCGACTTTTACGAAGAGTGGACCAACGGAGTAGGATACAACCGCTGGACTGTACCAAGCTCAACGTGCCCACGAATAAGTGCAGAGAACTTAGAGGACGCGCGAAGAAAGTTAGGCACGATGTTCGCAGCCGAGCACGAATGTGGGTTCATAGAAGAAGGAGCTGGCAACATCTTCACGCGGGAGATGATAAACCGCTGTTACAACCCGGACGTTGATACGTCCTTAGAATCAAGAATAAATGCCGCACTCGGCGAAGACGATTATGCCGACGACGATTATCACCGTGATGCGAAAGGGCGTGATAGCGTTGCGGATTCAGATTCAGAAATAGAGATTGACGAATTACACACAGGGGTTTAAAATGACTGACGAACGTAGCGATGGCGAACTACGAACCATCTTAGCCGCAAGACGCTCAGGAGGTGCAAAACGTCCCGGTTCTAATCTTTCAGGTCTGCGGGGTGGGTCCAATCTGTCGCACTACCAAAACGACGATTCCTTTTTCAGCGAGTTTGACGACGATACCGGGACCGTGATAATAGGCACGTCCGAGCGCATCAAAGAGAGGCCGAATTCAGAAAAAGAACGACGCCCGTTCCTTGAGCAGATACGGGTAGCCGAACTGGCGACAGCCGTAACACGGAATCAAACGCACGCAGAGCCAGTGAAACCGCGAAGCTCGTGGGTGAATTACCGGGCCGGTTTAGATGTCAGCGCGGGTGGCAAAGACAAAACCGCTTTAGCAATTATCGAGGTTACCGATTACAACGCGTACGACCAGCCATTCATGACGTTATCCTTCTTGAAGCGATTTGAGAAGTTCTTAGGATTCGGCGACATCGCGGAGAAAATCAAGGTAGTCGTGAACGCAACAAAGGCCGACCCACTTGGCCGGAAGGTTGACCTCCTTTTCGGGATAGACAGCCGGGGCGTCGGCGCAGGGCTCGCGGAAGACTTACAGCAACGCGTCCTTGTGAATGAAAACGTGATGAAGGTCGTTACGACCGGCGGCGAATATGGCGCCCGTGGAGTTGAAGATGGTTCCTTGCACGCCGACAAAAACTATCTGTACGGTCTCGTTCACGCGGCGGTCAACAGCGAGAGGTTAACGATACCGAAACTGAAAACGCGCCGCTTGATTGAACAAGAGTTGCTTGATTTCGGCGCGAAGGTAAGCGAGCATGGCACCACGCAACTAGGCGCCGTGGGCAGCAGCAACGACGACCTCGTTACAGCATTGGCCATTTCGGTGCTTCTGGCAACTAAATATTCGCCGATTCACTTTTGGTGATTGTAAACGCCGCTTACGTATCATACCCGGCGGCGCACAACCGCTGCCTATTGTTGGAAACGTGACGTGCGCGATGTGGAACCGTGCGAGGGCCGAAGTGTAAGTAGAGGGCCAGATGCGCCGAAAAAGGGTAGATACCTCAATTATGTAGGCCCTTTGCTGCCTGCTCGCCCAAATATCGCAGCCATTGAGCATTTTTGATTCATATATTTTCTAAAAAATAAAAATAGGAGACGATTTTGAAAATGGAAGAAAAATATGTACCGACTGAATTTGAGGGTGTTTATGAAGGGCCGGATAATATTGCGATTGACGAGATTGCTTTCATGAGTAGTCTTATCTCAGAGCTACTTAATCGCGTGGGGGAGCTTGAAACGAGCGTCGCCGCGCTCCAGCGAGGGTAAAATCATTGAAAGACGTGAGATGAAGCACAAAGGCAAACCCATAATCTCGGAACAACGCGCTTTTTTCGCTTCGACTTTTGCACCAGCTGCAGGACTTCTGCAACAGAATTCTTCGAGCTTTTTCGAGCCGCGCAGATGGAGCTTTTCGACTTTTTTGGCAATACACACAAGGCGCAGGAGGTGACAAAATGAAACTTTGTATTAAAATTGACGATAGAACTGGAAAACTATGGGAAGAAAAAAAGGAGGAATTAGAATACGCCTTTGAATCTATTTTCGGAAAACCTGTCACCCTCACTAAGCTTGAAGTATTACAAGGGTTACTCGTTAACAGTTTTGAGGATGCATCAGTCCTTTTCTATGCAGAATTATTTGATGAGGGCGAGGTAGATGCAAGCATAAGCGATGGCAAGGTTTGTCTAAAAACAAATCCAACGGCGAATCATCCCCAGACAAGGTGTGGTAGAAATGTCCTATGCTTTATAGGTGACAATTCCATATGTTTTCGAGAGGAATTCAGCTACACCATTCGCGTAAGCTAACTTAAACTCAAGCTCCTTTAATTCATACCATTTTTTGAAAAGTCGTTTAATTAGCTTGCTGGCTTCACCCAAGCCCATAAGGGAAAGTGGTGCCTTTTGTTGTGCTTTTAAATCCCACCAAGAGCGAGGTTTCTTTTTCTTGCTCTCTTTCTGTCGTTGTTTATTTCGATGATGCGCTGAGGAATGTCGACCCCATCCTTCAGCGAGAGGATGATTTGCTGCCTTTTTGAAATCTTCTAACTCACCTTCACCTACCCACCCGTATCTTGTTAATTTACACTTTTTGTGGCTTGCATCATCACTTAAATTACCATCCACGTCAAATTTAATCATCTCGTAAGTGTTCCACAAAAAGGGCCACGTTGGTTTCTCGTTAAAATAAGAGAAAGTTTCAGATGTCTGCGGGTCATCAATCCAGATATTGAAGCAACGCAAGTAGCTATTATATGAGCGCTCTTTGTGTAGCGAAGCATCCTCTCTTGAGATATCTATTCCGTTTTTGAGGACTGGCACATTAAGTCCAAGCTCTGCAAAAAACGGAGGAAACTCACGCCCGATTTCATGAATCGCATCCCCCATCTTCATGTAAAATAGGCCATTCTTTTTCCAGAGCTTTATTTTATTTCCTTCAGATTCAGGAGGAAATCCGTAGGTGTCAAGTCCATGCCTAACGGTACTGCCAATCTCGATAGACTGTAAGTCCGTGCCTTTCACTCTTTCAATGCCCTTGATTATTTTAATGAACTTCACGGCTTCTTCTAGTACTGCACTAGCACTTGTCAGCTTTGCAAATCGACAGGTTTTCAAGTAGTACCCGTCATCTTCTCCGTGGTCTTCTTTTACTACGCTGCAAAGCGGGGAATTGAACTCGGAGCACAACCATTCTAATTCTTGCAATTCAAATGGGTCTCCACGTAATTGAACGCGGCATTCTTTTTGATGTTCCACGGTTTGCCTGTCCCCAGTAATTCAACGCCTCATGACTGCTAAATGATGGTATAAAAAGCAATTGGCTGAGAGATTCGTAGAACAAGCCCTTCAAATTAAGAAGAAAAGAATTTCGGCTCAATCCCCCAACTCAAACATCTCTTGAATGACCGCACAGATGTTGTGGCACAGCACTTTCAGCAGCACTTCATTAACCTGAGCTACCTCTGTCTTGCTTCTGACCGAATCCCCAAACTTGCTCTTTATCATATGAAACGTCGTCTCGGCGTTGTTCCGCTTGTGGTAGTGCTCTAGAAATTCTTCGTTTCTAAACTCGCTGTAGTGATTGCCATAAAAGTTTACGTCGCTATTTCGGTATCAGCAATCGTCGCTATCATTACTTTCGTCGGATATACCTAACGAATGCAAGGGAGCGACACAGTGTGTCTGTTAATGATGGACTGCCGCAGATGCATAAAATTCGTCGGCTGCAAGATTCGTAGCAAAGATGAGCGCATCCCGTATTGCAAGCAGTATCAATCCGCGCTACGTGCCCTGGTGACCGTTTCCTGTAGCTGAGCCTTACCTAAGTACTATTAGTCGTTCGGCGCACGTCGAACGCTGAGAGGCCATATCTTGGTACTAGCGAAGCCGCGACTAGCTTATCTGATTATGCGCAGCGTTGGTGTGGCGGTCGGCGTTGGCGTAGGCGTTGGCGTCGGCACGAAGGAGGGCGTTGGGGTTGGGCTGGGTACTGGTGACGTCACTGTAAATGTCATCACGGATTGCGAGGGGCCATAGGCGTTGTTACCTAACCAATCGACTTTAAGCGTGTGCGTGCCAGGAGAAAGCTTCGCCGTGTCAGCACCAGCCAGCACCAAGCTTCCGGAGGACGCAGAGCACGAACCCGCTGGACTGATAACCCACGTTCCTCCAGCAGCATAGTTGTCAATATAGTAGTTCACTGCTCCGCAGACGTTCTTGTGCTCATCCACGCTGTAGATAGTAGTCGTGAAGGTGGCTGGTTGCCCTTGAACGACTAGTGTGGGTCCTGATACAGAGGCCTGCGTGGGAAACGACGACTGGCTGGGGTTGGACGTTGGCTGCGGCGATTGCGGCGATTGTGAAGGCGCCGCTGACGCGGACGCCGAAGCAGAAGGCGATGCGGCATTCGGCGCCGCTTGGTTGCTGCTGCTAATCGATGATAGGCACCCTGCTACTGATAACGCCGCAACCATCGCCAGCACGATGATAGCTAAAAACATTTTTTCCATACAAGTCCCCCTTGACGAAATTTCTAGCTCACCACGTTAAACGCTGACTCCAAATATGAGGGATAATACGTACTGTTTCCCGCGTAAACTGCCGTTAGCGTGTGATACCCAACAGACAGAGTAGAGACGTTAAGATATGCGATGCCCTCGATGTCGTTACGGGCGGGGCAGTACGTTCCCGAGGGAATCAGCTTCCCGTCGAGGTAATATGCGACGTGAATGCACGGATTGGGTGCAGTAGCTTCCGTTCCTGAGACTATAGTGTCAACCGCACAGTTGACCGTCGTCTCGTTAAGCTTCAACATCTCTGTCTTGTTCATCGTTGAATTTGGGTTGACCAGAATGCCGGCGAAGAAGTCCGACATAGGGTGCCACCACAAACCGATATACTTTTTCGACGGTTCTTTCACGGTCGGGCTGAATGCCGGCGGGTACTGAGAGCTGCCAGAGTACCACGTGCGGAAGTAGTAGGTGTACGGCGGAGTGTTCGCCGCGTATGTTACATTATCCACTACCTTGGTCCACATGTACGACATGTTAAGCGTCAACGGAAGCGCATAGTCACCGGCGGCGTTGGTGGTCGTCGCTGCCTGATTGCTCCAGTGTTTATTATTAGACGATATCTGCAGCATGACCGCCGCGTTCGGTATGCGCTTCGTGCCAGCGCTGAGGCCGCCGGAGAACGTGTAGGTGGTGCTCATGGTAGTGGGAGCGTGGCCATTCTCGAAGATGTGTAAGCCCGAACTCGTCACCTGCGTGCTGAGCGCCGTCCCAGTCACCGTGACCGTCGATTTGCTACTCGTCGATGCCGCGTACGCGCTGTCACCGGCGAACGAGGCGTAGTAGGCGCGTACTCCGGGCGTTGTCCACTTCTGTACGAAGGTGAGCGTTGTGTACGCAGTGATGTCGTTGTACCGCTTGCCGTTCAGGTAGTGGTAGACGGTAACGGGCTTTGACAGCACTTTTGTGCCGCTCTTGAGGGTGACAGTGAAGACGTCGGCCTGACCGACATAAACGTTAGTCTTTGACACGCTCAGCGTCGTCTGCGTTGCCGAGGCAGCCGCTACCGTGGTCGTTGTTGCAAGACCGGCGACAGCCAATGCTGAGGCAACCATTACTATGACTAGAATGAAAGCAACGAGTTTTTGCTTCATGTTGATTCACCAATCAAAAGTGTAAAACGGCGGCGTCATAGCTTAACTGTTGTTATTTATTGCCCCGTTTGATGCCACACTCGCAGGCACTCTCATGTCCGTAGCTCCTAGCGCGTTATTTCTTTTTTCGATTTCCTTTGATTCCTGGGCCCCGTTCTCCGAGTTTTCGCAGAAGTCCATATGGATATTAGCGCACAACTGAGGAGAAGCGCCTCGTGGTGGTGTGCTGAAACAAAAGACAACACTTAAGCTATCACGCCGCCATTCCACGCTTTTGATTCATTTGTTTACTAAACGGTGGCATTCATTGCCACCGCTAACTGAAGGAAGATGATTCTAGATGAAACAAAAACTCGTAGCATTGTTTCTGGTTATAGTGATGGCCGCCTCGGCATTGACTGTTGCTGGTCTTGCAACAACGACCACGGTAGCGGCGGCATCGCCTACGCAGATGACGCTCACGGCGTCCAACTACGCCCCCATCGTTAACCAGTCAGTCACCTTCAAGGCCACCCTGACAAGCAGTGGAAAGCCCATCTCAGAGCGCATCACCGTCTACCACTACCTTAATGGTAAGCGATACAACGACATCACCGCGTACTCAACGCTCGCCTTCACAACGAAATTCACGACGCCCGGCGTCCGCCTGTACTACGCCACCTTCGCCGGCAACGGCGCGTATAAAGCATCAACAAGTAGCAAAGTGACGGTCACGGCCCGCCTCGGAATAATGAAAGGCACCGGCCCCGCCGCGACATACGGGGCAGCTGGGTCACCAGTCTTAGTTGCCGTGGACACGAGTGGTCACGTCTGGTGGACATACGCGGGGAGTGAGAGCGGCTGGACCTCCATCGGCGGGTCCGCGACGTCATCGCCTGCGGCGACCGCACCGAATGGTGCAAGCGATAATCTAGCGATAGACGTCTTTGTCCGTGGCACTAATGGCGCTGTCTGGTATACGGCTACCACAAATAATGGGAAGACGTGGAGCAAGTGGACCTCCATCGGCGGGCAGGTTGTTGCGGGCACAGGACCAGCGGTCTGCTCGTGGGGCGCAGGTCGTCTCGACGTCTTTGTAGAATGGACGAACGGCGCCCTGTATCATAAATGGTCTACAAATGACGGCAAGACGTGGTCCGGCTG
>Ga0187880_1001110_pt1 | contig 22024 bp, 19 predicted proteins | sample June2016WEW_19_4_FD_132998 | JGI IMG/M metagenome (GOLD analysis project Ga0187880, IMG submission 132998) | Peatland microbial communities from SPRUCE experiment site at the Marcell Experimental Forest, Minnesota, USA - June2016WEW_19_40 | ecosystem: Environmental > Terrestrial > Soil >... | reverse complement strand
GAGGTAGTGGTAGATGGTGACGTTCTCTCCTGAGAGAGGCGTTGTGCCACTCGTAAGGGTGGCAGTGAAGGTGACGGCCTGGTTGACGGCGGGGGTGGCGTTGGTGACGGAAAGGGAGAGTTGCGTTGGCGTTGGGGTTGGCGTTGGAGTTGGAGTCGGGGTTGCGGTTGGGGTTGGCGTTGGGGTTGCCGTTGGGGTTGGGGTCGGGGTCGGATCAACGGCAGTGACGGTCACGGTGGCGGTCGGGCTTGTCGCGCTCATATAGGGGGAGCTGCCTGCGCAAGTAGTGCGGTACTGGTAGGTGTTGGCTTTGGTTTCAGTCCGGCTGAAGGAGTAGGTGCCGGTGGTAACGGTCTGTGACGCGAGGGTGGTCCAGGAGTTGCCGTTAAGGCGCTGAAGACGAACGGAGCATTTGGTCAACGGGATGCCATTGGCGACGAGCTGGCCGGTTATCGAGAAGGACTGTTTGACTGGGGCTGAGGGGGGTGCTGAAATAGTAAGGGTGGGGGGTGTTCTTGCAGGAGTCATGGTGGCGGTAGGAGTTCTTGCCTCAATCACAGGCGTAGCGTTACATAACGACAATGCACAAATCACAAGCACGGCTGCAACAATCACAACTCTTTTTTCACCAAACATTCCTACTCACCTGGACGTTAATCCGATACTCAGGCGACAGGACTGCCCCGAGCACGCAGGTAAGTTGTAAAGCCGTTTTATTAGCCTTAAGCTTTCCTTTGCAAAATGGCGTCTAAATTGTCTTAGTTTGCCAACATTGCCTTATTCGGGCAAAATCACAGTATTTTGACCATTCTAATTTTGGCGACACCAGCAGCAAAAAAAAGCGACTTCGGGTGAGATCCCACAACGCGAGCCGATAGCTCGAAATTCACGCTTGCTCACAGGCGCATCGCTGTGGCGGCGGCGCACTTGTGCCTCCAGGCCAGTCGCTCGTGCACCATCAACTGCGAACGTTGTCGGTCATAAGGTACCCGAAATGTCGATGTCTCTTTGTGACCCCGCAGGGAGCTCAAGGACGTAGGTCTCGATAAGCCGTCGACTTATTCGCAGCGTCCATCGGACACAGCGTCCACACGATGTGTTGCAGTGCTGCGTTTGAGCCTGCTCTGCTAGAGACCACTGCGAAACCTATCTCGTCATTCGAGCGCAAGGGTGGGTTATGAAAGACAACTAGGAAAAAGCGCAGCTGATGGCGGCGCCCCAAGGGCTCTCGCTGGTTAATTTAGCGGCTGAAATCAAGGTCAGCAAACTCTATCAATTGAACTGTGGCCACTTGCTGTGTCATCTCCAGTATGCAGCCACGCGGGTTGTCACAAAGGAAAAAGCAAGTTTCTTCGTGTTTATTATCGCCGTGTGGTTTGGAGACAGATGCGAAGAACGCGTGCGCGTTCGACAGGCCATTGCTTCGAGGATCGGATCAAAGAGCCTCTCGAATAGACAACTGACGGAACGACGTTTTCATAGAGGCTCAGCGCAACTGAGGACGAGCCGCTCGGACTCTGCTAGGTGATCGAGTCGCCGTTTTCTAGGTAGGCCTAACGCCCAAAAGATCGCAGTGTCCGATTAGGGCTGGTACGTTTGTGACAGGATTTCTGAGCTCATGAATACGTGTTCACGAGAAGCAACGATTCGCTTTCGAACGGTAAAACCGATTCTACGGGGCTCAGAGGCAAATGCTCAACGTCTTCGCAGCTTGCCAATCGGTTTTTTTTCTACTAAGAAACCGTCACCGGCAGGTAGGTTTCTCTGTAAGGCCCTGCCTGATTATCACGATATAGCAAGAATTCCATTGTCATGTTGCTGCCGGTACGATCAGGTTTCAAATTGACTGCTTGTTGCCAGGTCTGGTTATTAGCGAGCGATAAGTTCTCTGAATACAGCACCGTCGATGAGTTGGTATCGTTCAATCGGACGACTAATTGGTATGACGTGTCCTGTTGCTCGTGATTGACAATGCCCACGGTGACCGGCTGTTGTTGGCCTAAGTGATACTGAGTAGGGTAGCTGCCAATCGTACCATTAGTGCCGAGTATGTAAAACTCTGTGAACGGTTCTCCGGGGTTAGGAAAGACTAACGTGTACCCTAAAGTCGACACGAGCGCGACGATTGACAGCACGAAAATCACAGAAAGCAATTTGTCCCCGCGATTTGAACCTGAAAAGGCTGAACCTGAAAAGGCCTTTTTGACTATCGGGATCGGCGGGAGTTTGACAGAGAAGCGCCGTGCCCGCGGAAGCGCCCGTCGGCGCGTCTCGGCAAAGACCGTACAAATCACTATGAACAGCGCCAGAGCGACAAGCAATGGCGCCAAGTTCACGCCAAACCAGAAACTGAGAATCAGCGTTATTGCCGGGACAACGGCAACGCTAAGGCCCAATGAGAGCGCAAGACGCTGGGAGTTATTAATGGCTTCTTTATTTGGGAAGAGAGCAGCGATAAGAGCGTAACCGGGCAAAAAGAAGATCAAGGCCACGCCAAAGATAGGGCGAATGAACGTTTGGTTTAGGTAGGGTAAAAAGACAAATGCCAGCGTACCGAGGGTGGCAACAAGGACGAGTATCAGATCGATCGAATCGGTCCTAAATACAGTTTCTCTCGTTTTGTTCATTATGTGCTGAAATTACGTTATTGGCTTGAACTTGGTTGCGCAAAATCATAGTGGTGCCGGTCCGATGCCGTGGGTGCATTAAGGTGTTTCACTCTCGACTGGCTCGCAGCTAGCATTCTGTCTCAGCCCTATTTGCTGCGTGAACGCGGTCGCGCTTTAGGCCTGCCTCTGGCGAACCTAGATTCCGCGCTGATATGCCGAAATAGACCTCCAATTTGTGTCTCCCTATGCAGCTGAGCTCAAAGCGCTATCGAGCTAGCATCTGCTTGAGTGCAAGTCGAGGGTATAGAAGATTTCTTTTTTCAAGCGGATTACACTTAACTGCCCGCAAGAAAAAGCGTAGACCTTTTTTCTTTTCGCCTTCGGAGTAGTAAATAGAACCCATGAGACCATAAATTACTGCCCGTGTCTCTCGCGTTATTTCGTCATCGTGTTGCTGCATCGCGTCTTCAACGATTGAAATATACTCTTTACCCGCGATCCGATGCCGTTTCAATGTTTCTGGGCCTGAGCCCCCCATCGCGTTATCACCGTGAATTCGATATTTCGCTAGCGGTTCTGGTATGTAGTGAAACTGGTGTAGTCGCGCAAGTTCCAGTAAGAATTTGAGATCGTTTAAGCAGAGTAATCCCTCATCGTATCGCGCGTCCTGCGGATTCGGCTTTTTGTAGAGCAGTGTCGAGCCAAAGATGTAATTTGACCGCAAGAGCTCTTGCCAAATATCTCCGCTCTTTTTTGCCGATGAAATGTTGCCGAGGCTTTCACTGAAACTTTTGCCTAGACGCTGGCCTTTTTCATTCACGATCTCTCCCTCGGCCCAGATGACCAGGTCCGGATTGGATTCAAGAGCTTTTAGTTGCTTCGTGAGCTTATCTGCCATCCAAACGTCATCAGACGCGATTTCTGCTACGAATTCTCCTTTAGCTGCCTCTATGCCGTCATTCGTCGTCATTGAGATACCGCAGTTTGTCTCGTGAAGAATGACGCGTATTCTGGAGTCTTGCGCAGCGTATTTTTGGATAATCTGTCTTGATGCATCGGTTGAAGCATCATCAACAATTATCAGTTCAAAGTCATCAAAGTCCTGCCCTAACACGCTCTCAATTGATTCGGCGATGAATTTCTCGTGATTGTATGAGGACATCACCACGCTAACTAATGGCGTCTTTAATCACCCCCCCTATATAGGCAACTTCTTCATCGGTCAGTGAGGGATAAAGCGGGAGAGAGAGAATTTCGGTGCAAATCGTCCGTGTGACTGACAAATCTTTCGTGGTCGCAAACGCTGCATACGCTTTTTGCTTGTGTACTGGAATTGGATAGTGGATTTGTGTTTGAATGCCACGCTTTTGGAGAAATCGCTGGCAGCTATCTCTTCCCGCAAGTCGTATTACAAACAGATGGTACGCGTGGTTAGCGTATGATCGCGGAGTAGGTAGCACAACGTCAGTTTGCTCGAGTATCTCCTTGTATAGTTGAGCTAATCGTCTCCTCCTTTCGTTCCATTCATCTAGCCGCGGTAGCTTGACGCGCAGTATTGCCGCTTGCAATTCGTCTAAACGGCTATTGATCCCTATAAGATCGTGATAGTATTTCTCAGATTGGCCGTAGTTCCTTAACGCCCTTACCCGCTCAGCCAGCCTGCGATCGTTGGTCGTTACCATGCCGCCGTCGCCGTACGCCCCGAGATTCTTCACGGGGTAAAAACTGAAGCATCCCGCGTCTGCAAGGCTGCCGACCTTTTTCCCTTCGTACTCTGCTCCGTGCGCCTGGCAGGCATCCTCGACTACTGCTAGGTCGTATTGTTTCGCTATCTTCAGTACGTTATCCATGTGCGCTGGGTGCCCGTATAGATGAACCGGCAGAATCGCCTTGGTTTTGTCTGTTATTTTGTCCTCTATCTTGGCCGTATCAATGCAATACGTATCGGACTCTACGTCGACAAATACCGGTGTTGCGCGGCACCTTGCGATGGCATCAACTGTCGAGACAAACGTATGAGAGACCGTAATTACTTCGCTTTTTTTGTCGATTCCGAGTGCCCTAAGAGCGAGAAAAAGCGCATCAGAACCTGAATTTACGCCTATCCCGTGCTTGGCCCCGACGTAGCTTGAGAACTCTCTTTCGAACGCAGCTACTTCATCGCCCAAAACAAACCATCCGCTGTCACAGACTCGTTTGACGGCTTCGGATAGCTCGTGCCGTAACTCCGCGTGTTCTCTTTTGGCATTAAAAAAGGGGGTCTCTCTCTTCACCGTACTTGTCCTTCGGCGCACGTTGCGCCTTTTTGTGCGCTGTTCATTGAGTGGGAGCTTTCTCGTTACAAATCATTTCGCTTGTGCAATTTTAACAGCGGAGCTTACTATGAACGCGTGATTTTCCACGCCACGGCTCTCAGACTAGACCTCAGAGGGTTTGGTATTTGCTACGTCTACTTCGTAAGCATCGTACGTGATGGTTCGGCCGCCAAACCCCTCTTTGTGCGCGCTCAAACCGGCGTTTAGGTACCGTCCGCCCTGCTCTGTCGAGATGCCGAAGTCGAAATAGCGCTTGCTGCTACCGCTAGAGTAGTCGTCGATGAGGTAGTCCATGATAAGTTCACCTGCACCCATCTTTTGTCCTTCCTCGCTCGATGCAATGTATTGCGCGTGGGCGACACTTTTGTAATCGTAAACGGCAACACCTGCAAGCATGATCCCCTCCTTGTAAGCGGCGAAGAGCTTTATATTCTCTGGAAATCTCTTCGAGAGGAGTTCCATTTCATTTGCAGTGTGAGTTGGCGCGACGCTATATTTGCGGGCGAGGATATCGGTGACTATTTCCATAAACGCCCTGAAATCGTCCGTTCTTTTCGCCACGATTTCGTTGCGCTTACCCAACTGTATGCGTCTTTTCTTTCCGCGGCTAAAAGGTATTCGTTGATCTAATAACACGGCGGTTGATGCGTCCCGTCGAACCAGTTGCGCATTATGACGAAAAAGTGCGTACAAATCCTCCTCAGCGGGGATCACGTGATAAATATGAGGGACGGGCTTGTAGATTACCGTCCTAATCTTCTGCTCTCTGAGGTGTTCTGTTAAAGAGGCAAATACGTGTAGCATCAATTCTATCCTCATTTCTGGACCAGATACGATGCCCCCAAAAGTCAAACCGCCGTGACTGTAGACGACGTTATCTGCGGTATTCGCAGGCATGATAGCGACCAAATCGCCCTCTTCAAAAAACAGGAGGGACGAATCCGAGAACGTGTCGGCGTGATATTCCATATAGTCCCTGCAAAAAAGGAAGCTTCCATTTTTGGATCGTTTCACGAAATCGTTCCACAGTGATTTGTAGTTAGATTCATACTGTGCGATTTCAATCATGCTCTTATCACCTTTCAGCTAGCGTGGCCGAAACGCTGTGATTCGGCCCTATCTAGCACGCCGTTGTTTATGCTGTTATCCCTTCTACAAGCGTTTCTGCGGGAGCTTCAATGACTAACAACCTCGACTTACGTAATCGACGATCCATCTCTTTTAGCCTGTCGTTCTTAGCTCCAGAACTTATCTTGTGTGCGCGTGTCTTGCAGACCAACCGTATCCAACTATTGAATGACTTTATGGTCTCGCAGAGGTGTCGACGCGCGTCCCGTCGAGATCAGAAGGCTCCCTCATTTTGTACACAACGCATAGATATGCGCACAATAATCGGGCAATTCTCTTCCTATTTCGTAAAGTCCGTGAATTATGCTTTCATCTATTGAGCTCATTATATCGTTCGGAAATGGTTTGAGGAATATCCCCTCCCAATGCAAAATATCAAAACCGCATTCTTTCAGCTCGTTGAATAGCATCTCTTTATCGTAAACTCTTGCGTGTCCAAGTAACTGAGTGTCCCTCTCACTGAGTTCGTGAACGTCCTTAATTAGATTCATACAATAAGCAATTCGTCGATGCAATGACTTAGCGTTCGGTACAACGATGTGCAGGCGTCCATGTGGCCTCAGGAAAGGCCTTATCTTTCTTAGGACAAGTAATGCGCTTTTATGATCGAGATATTGCAATCCCATAAAAAAGACAATGTCACTGATGTCAGCCTCGGCGTAATCAAAATTTTGCCATAACGAATGGTAAAATTCAACGTTCGAGTGTTCTTTCAACCTGTTGCTTACAGTAGTGATGTTCGCTCCAGCGGCCTCTACGACAATTAGCTTTTGGCACGTTTGCGCCAGTTTTTCCGTTGCACCTCCTTTCCCACATCCAAGCTCAATAACTTTTTCACCTATGAGGAACTTGCTGAGCACGTCCATGTCGAACTGGATATACCAATAGTCGAAATCTTTTTGGGGAGATGTTGGGTCGTAGATTGCGGCACTTTCGTCTAATCGCATTTTAGTTACCAAGCACGACACTGTTTTCAATCTATCAATAATTTTCTATCCGGCACGTGCATCTATCGCGCTCGTGCATTCCATATACTGTTCACAAACAGCAAGTTGCTTTTTGCGTCCCACATTCCATTCGCCGCAGGCTCCCCGCATCTTCCACACGCTATCTTCAAACGGGAGGTATTACCCGAAAGAAGCGTTCTTTATCTGTTCTATCCAAGGTACCTTGCTGAACCTACGAAAGGAAATCCCCCCAATATCTTCACTGATAGCTAGCCCACCGAATATAATAAATTCAATTCTGCATTAAAGGCCATCCCGCGCGTAGTATAAACAGATGAGCGACCTCCTTTTACGATAGCAGCGGAAATGACGGCATCCATCACCTGAGGCCGTAAGATGTCGCGTGCTCGGCCAATGCTGAGCCGCGTCGGTGTTAATAAATTCTGATGCTGTTCGTGAAATGGTTGCTATTGTGTTTCGACGCGTCAAAGGGCACTGGAATGTTCATTGAGGCGCTCTTGATGCATTAGGATATCCCTAAAAACATCATGGTCGCGAATGTAATCCTCTTCATCGAAATACTCTGACGCTAAGACTAAGCAAACCGATCCTGAAGAAAAATTGTCGAGTTCACGCCATACCATCGATGGAATATATAAGCCGTAGTAGGATCGATTCAAGTGATATCGATCCTGACTCGATCCCTCGTCCAAGACAACATCGAAACTGCCGTTCGCCGCAATGATAAACTGTTGTAGCTGCTTGTGGGCGTGCCCCCCGCGCGCCTCTCCGCCTGGGACGTCGTAGAGGTAGTAAACTCTCTTGATCTCAAACGGTATGTGTCGGTTCTCTTCAATAAACGTGAGATTGCCTCTATTATCCTGCACCCTTGGAAGCTCAATGATTCTGCACCGCGATAGTGCCATCGTTCACATCTCAGCTTTTGTCAATTTTGAGGTTGTAAGCATACCGAGAATCAACCGTTTGTCATCGTCATTTATTCCGAATTTGTATATAACTGCACCGTAAACAACCAGGTCGATCAGTGTTATCAACGTCAATGGAACATTTTCGAGAAGCAAAAGAGCTGTAATAACCCCAATGATAGCTAAACCGAAAATAGGCGGCACGCTCGCCCTTTTTAATCCAAAAGCATAGCCATATCGTCCCAAGAAGAAGAGGCCCGCAACTAGCCCAAAAGCTTCCGTGACTACTGTTGCAAACGATGCACCAAGGAAGCTGAACTTCGGGATAAGCAGTACATTGAGACACACGTTGACGGCGATTGACATCACAGTCACCTTCAGAGTCAGCTTTTGCAGGTTATTTGCGATCGAAGCGGTTCCCAGAACGATTGTTATATACATGATCGCTGCCGCCCATATCAGTATTTGCAGCGCCGCGACAGACGGGCCAAACTTGTCCCCGTAGAGGAGGAGAATGATCGGCATTGACCATAGAGTGACAAAAAATGCTATTGGCAGAGCCAGGTAGAGCAAATATCGCATTGTCAGCGCACACGTGTAGCGAAATGACTGCTTGGAATCTTGGTGCATTTTGGACAATATCGGAAACAGGGAGGCGACTAGCACGCTCGCAACGACGGTTGACGCCTCCGCGAGGGTGTATGCGACGCTGTAAAAGCCGACTGCTGTGGTGTCGTGGATCAATGATATCATCACCACGTCTATCCTGAAGTAGATCATTATGCTTATCGCCATGCCAGCCATAGGCCATGCCTCTGCCAGAGCGCCTCTCCAGAAGGTAAAGTCAGCTTCAAGACGCGGCACGAAAAATTTCCGGACGCACGTCGCGTAGACGTACCCTAACCCGAGCGCACTCGTCAAGAGCGAGATGAGCGCAAAGACTATGACGCCCAGGTGGAGCAGTATCGCGATCATGGCAGCGCAAAGCGGCACGATACTGGTTATGATAGTGACCATGGACTGGAACTCAAGCTGCTCGAACGCTTGGAATATGGCCAAAAAGAGCGTCGAAAGTGTGCTGGTGATCATCCCAATGGACAGGATGTAGACGATGTAAATAATCTGCTGCGAGTACCCAAGGGCATTTACAAGCGCTACGATCATGCCGACGCTTATGAGCGCAAATAGCAGCTGTATCGGAATGACGTTCGCCGCATATTTGCTCGCCTTTGATTTATCCCGGGCAACTTCCCTTGTAGTTAACGTCGTCAAACCGAAATTGGCGAGAACGCTGAAAATCGCTGTTAGCGCTACTGCAAAATTCAAATCCCCGAGACCCTGCGGGCCTAAGTACCGCGCCACCAGCGCGATATAAATAAAGCTCTCAGCGAAGCTTATGATCTGACTAACTGTCAAAAAAGATGTATTTCTCGCTATGCGTTTGACGCTCGACATATTACGTCCGTATTATCCCGGTTGCGGCATCCAGAGATTCACGCGCTGAAACGGCAGCTTGCTTGCCGCCTTTCTCGAATCCCCTGAGCCTCCTGCGCAAGCACTTTTGTGTTTCGATACGAGATCAAGCCAAATATGCTTACAGAAAAGACCGTCAGAACCTAAATAGCTTTTTTGATAGCGTGCGACAAGAGCTCTGATACCCTGGCGGTGTCTGTTATCTTTTCATCAGTCGGATTACGGTGGGAGTACCATTCTTGCAGAAGCTATCAATCTAGGAACCTATCTGCGTGGTTCCATGTAGTCTCACTACAAAGAAAGTTCCTGTTTTTAGACTTGTTCACGAAATCGTCCCATCGAGATTTGTAGCTTGATTCGACTTGCAGTTCGATCACGCTAGGACTCTTACGGGCCATGATTAACGAAACAATCTAAGTGTTTTAAGTTCATACACGTCGAGTACATCCAACGACGCTACAAAGGAAGGTGACCGATCCAATAGTGACGACGAGGGACGGTATGTCACTCGTGCGGCATTGCGGTACGCAGGATAACTTCAATGTCAACGCCCTTGGGCAAGAGTCTGGAGCGGTTGTGGCATAATTATAACATTTGCTCCCTTTTGGAAGAAATGGACGCGTCTCGAGGAAATGATTTTGCAGTTGTGTTCAGAAAAAGGCGCTTGGATGACTAGCGGCGAAAACACGTATGCGGTGACTCAACAATGGCTGTTGAATTGCTAGACGATAAGAAGCTCTGGGATCAATTTGTGGAAAACAGCCCACAGGGGACGTTATTTCATACGTGGGATTCTTTAAAGACTGTTGAGAGGCATTCGACGTACCAGCTTTTACCGTATGCCGTATTTCTGGATGAAAAACTCACATGCATATTCCCTTTTTTTATTACTCGACGCTTGGGAGTGAGGCTAATGTGCTCCCCCCCGGAGGAGATGCAAATTCCTTACTTAGGACCCGCCTTTGATCCCAGCGTGGCAGGGCTTAGGGCACATAAAAAGGAGAGGATCTTTGAGCAAGTAACAGATGAAGTGTGCAAGGAAATCGACAAGCACTCTCCCAATTACGTGTCATTTACGACTGTTCCAAGTTTTATCGACGTCAGGACTTTTGCGTGGAAGAACTACGCTGTCGTACTGGGGCTTACGTACGTAATAGACTTGGAAAAGTCAATCGAGCAGATCTGGAGCGGTTTCAGCAGAACCGCCAAAAAGGGCATCAAACACGTAAGCGCACTGTCGCCTCAAATACGGCACACAAACGATGTCAGCTTGGTAATCGGCTTGCGGCGAGAACGATTCAACGAACTCGGGATAGGTGTGCCTCTGTTTAGCGACTGTTATCTCAAGGAGCTTGCGGCTGCGTTTCCTCAGCGTGTGACGGTGCACAGCGTCAGCATTGACGGAAGGATTGCTAGCGCGGAGGCGTGCTGTGTGCTGCGTGAGGACCGGTATGCCAGGTGGATCGGTGGCGTTAACGCACGCAGAGACCTGAAGACAAACGAGTTTCTTATGTGGGAGGTAATTCAGCACGCAAAATCTGAGGGCTTTAAGACGTTGGAGGTGATTGGCGCGAATCAGCCGCGTCTAAACGTGTTCAAATCGAAATTTGATCCGGCGCTGGAACCGTATTGCGCTGTTGACAAAACCGACGCGCTTGGCAACATCGCCTTTTTCGTCAAAAAGCGCATCTTAAATGGACGAATCCTGCGACGACGGAATGGACGTGATTCGAACGATCGGAGAAGCTGAGACTTGGGGAGCGACCGACGTAGGAACTCGTGCTCTTTTTTGGGGCGCTTCGCTCGAAATAAGCTTTCGCACGTTTACGTTTAGAGCAAAAAACAAGCAACGTATTTCTGAGGCCGTTTTCGAACTCTAAACAGACGACAGCTTAGACAGTTCCCAGCCCAAGAAGATCTATTGGACCCGCCACAGCTTCTGATTTAGTACGCACGCCATCAACTGATCTACGACCATTGGAAGCTCAATAAGCGTGCATCTCGACACTGTCGGTTTTCAGATCTCAGCTTCTGCCGATCTTGAGCGCCTAAGTAAACTGAGCATTAACTGTTTGTCTTTTTCATTGACGCCAAATTTGTAAATAACGGCAGCGTATACACAAAGGTCGACGATTGTTATCAGCGCTAGTGGGACGTTGTTGACGTGCAGCAGTGCTGAAATAGCCACAATGACGGCTAAGGCGAAAAAAGGCGGCAAACTTGCTCCTCGAAACCCAAGAGCAAAGCCGTTTCTTGCTAGGAAAAAGAGATCCAACGGGAGCACACAAGCCACAGCGGCTACTGTCGCAATTGACGCACCAAAATAGCTGTACGCGGGGATCAGAAACACGTTTAATCCAATGTTAAGAGCCGCTTGGAAGCCCATTAGTTTCATGTTCAGCTTTTGTAGGTTAGCAGCGAGAAACGCATTTCCCAGAACCTGAGTCACGTACATAATCGCTGCTGCCCAGATCAGTATTTGCAGGGCCACGACAGATGGGTCGTACGCTGGTCCAAAGAAAAGAGAGACGATCGGCCTTGCCCAGAGTGTGACGCAAAACGCCAATGGCACAGCAAGGTAAAGCAGATATCTTGACGCTTGCGCGCACGCGTCTCGAAATGACTGCTTGGAGTCTTGGTGCAGCTTGGCCAGCACAGGGAATAGGGCGCTCATAAATACGCTTGGAATAACGAGCGACGCCTCGGAGAGAGTATACGCAACGCTGTAGAAGCCGACTGCGGTCGTACCCCGGAACAATGATAGCATGACGACGTCAATCCTAAAGTAGATGATCACGCTCACTGCCACGGCGGCCATCGGCCACGCTTCAGTAAGGGCACGTTTCCAGAAGGTAAAATCGGCTTCAAGACGAGGCACAAAAAATCGTCGGGCGCATATCGCGTACAGGTACGCTAATTCGACCACATACGTCAAGAGCGCTACGAGCGCAAATGCCACAACGCTCAAGTGCAGCTGTATTACGATCACGGCTCCGCAAAGTGCCACCACGCTCATTATGACCAAAACTACCGACTGGAACTCAAGCTGTTCGAACGCTTGAAATATGGCCAAAAGGAGCCATGACAGCGTGCTGACGATGATTGCAACCGACAAGATGTAGACAACGTAAATGGTCTCCTGCGAGTACCCTAGGACATTTACCAGCGCAACGATCAGACCGATTGTAGCAAGGGCCAACAGCACCTGCATCGGAATGAGGTTCGCTACATATTTGCTCGCCAGGCCGTGATCTTTTGCAACCTCTCTTGTGGTTAGCGTCGTCAGACCGAAAGTCGAAAGAATGCCGCAAACTGCCGTGAGTGCCACTGCAAAGCTCAAGATCCCAAAACCTGCCACGCCCAGGTACCGCGCAACGAGAATTGCGTAGATGGCGCCCTCCCCGTAACTTATTATCTGAGCAATTGTCAGTACGGACGTATTTCTCGCTACGCGTTTGATGCTCGACATATTACTTCCGTATTACCTCAGTCTGCGGTAACTAGACATCGATGCGCTTAAAAACGGCAGCTTGCAGGCCGCCTTTCTCGAATTCCCTGAGACTCCTGCGCAAGCACTTTTGTGTTTCGATACGAGTCAAGCCAAATATGCTTACAGAAAAGACCGTCAGAACCTAAATAGCTTTTTTGATAGCGTGCGAGAAGAGCTCTGATACCCTGACGGTTGATATTTTCAGCGATCGGGTTACCGAGGGTGTACCACTCTTGCGCCACTCCTTCGGTCGCAGGTTGCTAGTTCGTGGAGCGTCCACAAGCATCGACGTAGATCGTTTAAATATAGTTTTCGAGACCACGTTCACCGGGTACTCGCATCAGACGTAACAGCGCGACAAACACAGCTTTTTTGACCCAAAGCCATTTTGGTCCACCCACGAACGGGCCTTCACCCATTGCATGACAAGCGCGGGCTATTTAAGCTGAAATGAATCGCGCCATCGATTCCCAGCGCCCAAATAACCGCTCGTCGACCGAAGCACAAAAAACTCACGCGCGCGAAGCTTATCATTATAGGTTATTATTGCATCAGTGCGAGCAAAGAATATAGGTTGAAGTTTCAAATAAATCTCGGCGCGCAACGACAATTAGAGTTTCTACGGCGCGGGATTATACAGCATCCGCACCTCCCCATCGTCGTACACCCGGTAGAGACTTTGATTGCTCAACAGGTTTGTAGTAAGCTCACTTGCATTCACTACTTGCGGTTGTGTGCCTGCTGCCACGTAAAAATTCCCAACTATCTGATACGAGTTCTCATTTCTTATGAATATGATCGAATTGCCTGAAGTGGTGTTATACGACTCAATAGACGTAAAATTTCCAGTGAAGTTTGGAGAGTTACCCAAATAGAGCCTCATCACAAGGTCATCCCCAACCACCTGGCTCCCCGATTGTTTATATTGTATTGTCCACAACGCAGCGTCCCACTCTGATAGTTTTGTCCAATCCTTGAAAGCACCGCCTTGGTATTCATTGGCTCCCGTATGATCCACTAGATTCGTCGCCATGCCGCCGTATATGTTCCCAAAAACTAGTGCAGCTACCAAGACGGCGCTGAACGAACACAGAACTCCTCTTCTTGCAATAATTGGAAGACGCCCCCGTTCAAACAACATGGCCAGTGTCACAGGGACGAAGAAAAACCACCCATAGATGCTGATCTGATCCCAATTGAAGGGGAATTTTAACAGCGCACCGGCGACGCTAAATACAAAAAAAGCTACGCCAAGAAGAAAAAAGTTTGCATAGCGTGACAAAAATCTTAATGAGTCTGCTTTCACTCGAAAAAAAGCGAGCGCGATTGAAAAAACGATGAATAGCACAAAAAAAGCCCTTTCAACAAGAACCGGGAGAACCCAGTTGGAAGGCGGCTTGGCCGAGGCCACTTCAATGTTAAGTTGCTGCGTAAATGCGCCCACGATTGCTGCGATCGGTCCGAAGAACGCGAAGGTATAATAAGCAAAGACAGCAACTGCCGCCACAAGAAGTATGCTCATGACGTTTTCGTTTCGCAAACGCAGTTCAGGATGATAAATCCTCAGGATCTGATCCTTAAGTGCTAAGACGCCCAGCGCTGCAATAAGAAAGACGACTGTCAAGTCATGGGTGAACACAAAGCAACCAATTACGAAGAAAGCGAGAATCGTGAAAGCCAATCGATTGCGTGAATTCCGCATAAAAACAAGAGCTAAAACTAGCAAAAAGAAAACAGTGCCCAAAACGATGTTATTGAACGTGTTTGCATAGCCAATCACAAGAACGAACGAGGCAACTACCGCGAGCGAGAGCAGTGATACTTTGTTGCCAAATCTTTCCGAGACTAGGGAATAATAGATCGCCGAAAAAACGACCATAAGTAGCAACGGTAGGTATTTTGCAACGGTGATGTACGAGGAGTTCGTGACAAGCACCAAGGCAGCGCCGAGCATTGACTGCATCGGTAGCGAATACGGCGAATGGATCAAGAGGGTCTCACTGCTTGCCAGAGTCGACGACCACCCATTTTGGAGTACGAAACTAATAGAGTGCATGTATAGTACCGAGTCAAGATCGAACGGCAGGGGGCCAGAACCAACCCAGACGATCAAAAACAGGGACACGCAAAAAGCCCCGATTGCGAGCGCCTCCACCCAGCTATAATAATCGCTTCGAGAACTGGCAATGAGATAAAACAATGAGGCGAAAACGAGAAACACTGTAATATAGAACAGATTTGGACCTGTCCAGAGGACTGCGCCTCCCTGGGCAAGGTTGCTGTAACTAGCGACTAAGAGCGTTAAGAAAATAAACAACAAGCTGTAGTACGTCTTTCTAAGTCGGCTTAGTGTCATATAGTTCCTTGATCACCTGCTCCAGCGTATCAACAACTGCTTGTAAAGAATAACGCTCTTTGACCGTTTCATAGCCGTTCTCGCCCAACTCCTTTCGCACATCAGTGTCTTCGATAAGTCTTCCGATGTCGTCCACCCATTCTTGGGGACTTGACGCAAGAAACCCATTGCATCCGTGATCTATTACATAGTTGTTTTCTCCAACCGCGCTACTGACTGTTGCTAATTTCATTGACATGTATTCTAGCAGCTTCATTGCGCACTTTCCTCTAGACCACGGGTCATCGGTGAGCGGCATAACGCCGATATCAAAGTCCGCTATCAGTTCAGGGATCTGTTCTATAGGTACCCAGTGATCCAAGCCAAAATCGACTTCGAATGGTTGGTCACTGAATTCTGCTCTGACTGCTTTTGATAGCGCGCTCACCAGTCTGAGTTTGAAATCGTATTGACGAGCTAACGTATTGAGAGGATCCTTCAGTATCTTAAGGTACGACAAGTGATATCGCGTGCCTGCGCCGAGCCAGCCGATTGTGATTCCCGCCCGTTGCTTTTTAGGTCTTACGCTTGGCTTGAAGAGTGTCATATCCACTGCGCTGGGCAGCAAAGTTACGTTTTCATTTAGTTTGGATGCAAATTCGCTCAAATAATGGCCCCCCGCAGTCACGGCATCCGACATCGACAGTATCTTCTTAAGGTGTGAATATGAGGCCGTCCTCCCAAGTAACTTTAATTCAAAAAGTGCATCGTCGTAGTCGAATATTACTTTGGTCCCCTTTTTCTTGATTTTTTTAATCATCTCATGATCGACAGGATTTGAACTCCGATGTAGGACAAGGACATCTGGGCGAGCGTCAACAACTCGCCTCCAACGTTCAAGATGCGTCAGCAAATTGGGAGCTCCGAGTGGCAGTACACGTGATTGGGCGCACTTCGATTCATAACCACGACGGCTGAGTTCTTGTGACACTGCCAGACAACGAATAACGTAGCTGGAAGTGTGGCCTACTGCCAGAAAAAAGACTGAGAGTGCTTTTCGACTTGCCATCTGCTGCGCCTTCCGATTTTGCTCTCTAAGTGTTGGTTTTTTTGTGCGTAATTTAGCTGGCAATTGCGTTGGTTGCCCGGATTTCTTCAAATGCCTTTCGTTACTATGCTAGTCCTTGCCGAAACTAGATAGTGAGCCACAATGTAAGTCTATCGTTTTCCTAAACATTCTCGACTGGGCATTTTCAAATCATCAATGATTTTAACGATCCTTTCTAGCTCGTTTTCTTCGCTCTATCGGGCCTTCAGTCCTAATCAAGCAGCTGTTGCTGATTACCTGCAGCGCGGCGATAGGTCCTCTCGATTTCATCAACTACTGAAGGCCAGGCAAATCGTTGTGCCAGCGTCCTGCAATTATCTTTAAACCGCTGCCTTGTTTGATCGTCACACAAGACAGTGGCGATTGCCTCAGCCAGCTCTTTTTTGCTGTAGTCAGTGACGTACCCTACGAATCCGTCGATCCAGTCTATTGAGTCTCCGCAACGTGTAGTGACGATAGGCGTGCCGCAAGCGCAGGATTCAAGAAACGTCAACGGGAAGCCGGTATAACGGGGAGTGACAAACACGTCCGCATCTGCGTAAGCATTTATCTTGTCGTACTCATCAACATGTCCTGTGAACAAAGTGGAGTCATCAATGTTCAGACGATTAACTTTGTTCCGCAAAGCAGAAGCATAGCCGTCATCCACCCCAGCGATCACAAGTTTCACGGTTTCAAAACGATTTCTAAGGTCTGAAAAAGCCTCAACAAGTAAGTCGATTCCTTTTGAGCGGTGTATTCTTCCTAGGTAAAGAACGACTTTGTCGTCAAGACTTATGCCGAATCGTTTTCTAAATGCTCCGCTTTCTGGGGCCTGATACTTTGAAAATTCTATTCCGTTGCCTATGCTGTCGATGCGCTCCCTAGCGATTCCGCATCGTTCATAGTACTTTGTTTCCGTTTCAGTCAAGGCTATAACTCGCTTCGAATCTGCTAATACCTTACGACTAAAGAGATTGTCTAATAACCACTTAGGCACATACCCGGTTATAGGTTCAATGTATGACCCGTGTATTTGTGATACATAGGGAAGCGCTTGCTTTGTGGCGTAGTGGTGCATTATTATGCTTTGGAAAGAGCGAATATCATGCACGTGAGCAATGTCAAAAGCGTCGATGTTTTTCTTAAAATATGGTATCAGTCTTGGCATCACATAGAACCGATTGTAGCGGATGGTACATGGAAAATAATGAATTTTAATGCCGTCCAAAATGAATGGGGCGCTGGGCGTTGTTTCGCCACCAATGTCATCCCTTACGGCTGGAGCGAGTATCGTAACATCGTGTCCGCGCTGAACCAGTTCTTTGCTGATGTGGTAAACGACGTGCACAGTTCCACTTTCAAAATTCAAGGGAGTGGTGGGAAAACGATTGACTATTTGGAGTATGTTCATATTAGTTTACTTTGCTGGGGCTCGTGTTTGGGCTCGCGGTCGACCGCGATCAGACCATTTCGCTCAGGGCGAAGATCTTTTTGAATCGGAGCGCTAGTTTTGTCTGCTTTTTCAACAGATGAAAGGAGTCCATTAAAACTACTTAATAGGCTTCTATGCAAATGCAGCGGTTCTTTGGTGCTCGTGCCCGACATCACCCAAAAGCCCATCGAAATGAAGCTTGCGAGGATGAAAAAGCCATGCGAGGTTGTACGAAAAAAACATAAAAAGCTGACTTTGCGTGCAAAGATTGACATGAGCTTTTTTGGTTGCCTTGAGCGCAACAAGATTCTTCTGCTTTCCCCAAAGTCCGTGATATCTATAGATTCGCCTATGCATTGAGCCGATCACGAAGGGCGCCTGAGAAAACGGTAACGGTTATTCTATAGTATCGTTTGCGTTGATGCGTTCGGGCGAGATTCCACCGCGCCGATGCAAGATGTCCTTTTCTCCTAGCTTTACGTAACAAACTTGGCTTTTTCGCCAAGCGCGGCAGTTTTGTCAACACGGCAATACGGCTTGAGCTCCGATAAAATTTCGATTTGAAGTCTCAGAGATGCACTGAATGTATCGCGCCAGAAGGTTCGTTCTTAAGGAAAGTTTTAAGGCGTGAGAATGACCTAAATCCAGCGTGCCTGGGTTAATTGCTGTTTTCAATAAATCGCAAATCGACGATGACACTAAACAAGCTGCGATAGCTGAAAAAATATCACAACTTCTGTATGACAAGGATAAATTCACCGAAATCGTAGTTCAAAAACCTGGCATCTCAGCAAAGATCATTGATAACCCTACGGGTTATCACGGGGTCATTGCGGATGATAGATTTTTGATAATGTGGTATGGGCAGTTGTTTTACAAAGAACGCTTGATAAATAAAGATCAGATTGAAGATATTTACAATGATTTATTCGTCGATTGCAGTTTTTCCAGTTTGACCGGACAGTTTAGTTTGATTGGTTATGATATAGCAAAAAGAAGTCTTCTGAGCATTGCAGATAAAGTAAGTTCGCACCCAACGTATTTTGTTGAGACCCCGCAATACGTCATTTTGTCTCCGGAGCCATTAAGTTTTAGAGGCTTACGGCAATTTGGCTGGAAGCCGACCATTAGAGAGGGTGCAATATATGAATTCCTCGCGGTTGGAAACTTATGGGGAGATGGAACGTTTTGGCAAGAGGTCAAACGACTTGGACCTGGTCAATATCTTACTTGTGATACTGATAAAACTGTCGCGCGGTTTTACTGGAAAATGGAATACAGCCCGCAAGCAAAGATGAATTATGTTTCTGAGTTCTACAGTGCTGTGACGTCCGATCTTGAAAAACTGCCTTCGGGAAGAGGTGCTCTCATGCTCAGTGGCGGATTAGAGTCAAAAGGTTTACTGGGCTTGATGCATCGGGCGCACATTGACTTTGAAGCAATAAGTTACAGCTTTGGGGAAGATTTTGACGAAGGAAGTGACGGCCTCGTCGGAAAGTACTTCGCAGACAAATTAGGGGTGACCCACCACCTCTATAAACCAGATATTACGAACGGCCCTGAACTAATCAAACGTTTTGAAGATGCCGTAGTAGCGACCGGCGGAGAGATAGACGAAGCACTTTCTGAAGATGCGTTGTTGGGCGAGTGCTTTTACGAGAGATTGGAAAAAGAATTTGACTATTTTGTGCGAGGTGACGCAGCGTGGGGAGCTGCAATGCCTTCTTACGCTTTCAATAGTCAACAAGCTTTTTTTGCCAACTATTTACTAAACTTGGATGAATTCCGCCAACCAGCGACTATCCTTGCCAAGGATAAATATGTTGCCGGGGTTCGGCACTTGAAATCTAAGAGACGAGAGTACGAAGCTGAGTATCCTACAATTCACAATTATAACGACCTAAAAGACTATCTCTACTGGCGTCTCCGCTTATCCCGCGGGATGGCATATGTCCGGCGTCGCGGTATCGTGCACATAGCTCCGTTCGTGCTCGATAACACATTAGCAGTATTGAGACAGCTGCCGATTAGATTAAGAATACGTAAAAGACTCTACAGGCAGGTAATGGAGAAAGAATTTCCAGAACTGTTCTTAGATAAGCATCACACAAGTCCGTACATGCCAGATGTCACGCCATTTGACATTATATATCAAAATGAGAAAATTCGACAGTTTATCATAGGGTGCGTATTAACAGACCCTCCAGAGTGTCTTCGAAATTTCTTTCAGTATGAAAATCTAAAAAGTTGGATGGATTCAACCTTTCAATCAGAAAGAAAAAGACATCAAAATGCCTATTTGTGGAACGTGTTTAAATACATAAATAAAACACTGCAAAAAAACGACATTATTGTGGGATTAGCGCACTATGTAGCACTTAAATTGTTTAGAATCGGCTTTCCAACGCAAGACCAGAACTTTTTATTTCGCTTATTCGTTCTGTCATTAGCTTTAAAAGAGTATGAAAAACTCGAGCATTGACATTATAGATTCAGCAATCTTCACGAAAAAAATCACGCGTAAAATAAGCTTTTTGCGGCGCAAATCAGCTCCGCAATTCTTTTTGTGCCCATTTGTTTCTCAAAACTCCAGCGTAGCATCTTAAGCTAAACGGCGTGATCGACCACAACAAGAATTCAACAAAATGACGAATACCGTACTTTTTGATTCGGAGAGCGAAACTCTGTAGAGAATCGCGCAAATAAACCTCACCAATTTGCTCAAACCACCATTTTTCCGTCATACTGCCATTCGTTAAAGGCTGAGAGATGCGGCCTATAAACTCAAGCGCGTCCTCCTTCTCTGATCCGCCCACGACGGTGGGAATTTCATTTGCGGGGATCTTGAGAGGAATCAGGGTGTAGTCGACGATGCCCGTTTCATCGATATCAATGCATAAGATAACGGAGTTGTTTGATCGAGCATCCCCTACCTCCGCGTACATGTCGAAATTGCCTAACGAATAAGCGATCAACCCGTCGCGGTATCTCTCTATTCCTTGAACAACGTGCGGATGATGCCCTAAAATGATGGAAGCACCCTGGTCAATAAGGGCATGGGCCAAAACAACTTGACTTGGAGCCGGATAGAAGACGTTTTCTGTTCCCCAGTGCAACGAGACGACGACGAGATCGCACAATTCTTTGACTGATCGAATATCTTGCGCAATCCTCCGTCGCTTTATCTTGTTTACATTGATGCCTGCAGGCACAGCAAAGCGTCCCAATGTGTAAGAGAGAAAGCCTAACTTTATGCCTTTTTTTTCGATAATGAACGACTCTGGGATCTTCTTGGAGTTGCTCGCACCTACGTACGCGATGCCCTTTTCGTTGAGCAGTTGCAGCGTATTATTCGCTCCCTCAAAGCCTAAATCTAACAAGTGGTTGTTTGCTACGTTTACAACGTTGAAGTCAGCTTGCTCTAGGAATCTTATTCTCTCCGGAGGTGAACACAAGACCGCTGCTTTTTCTGCTCTTTTTCCTGATTTCGATAAGACCACCTCTAGGTTCCCGAAGAGGATGTCCTTTTGCTTTAGTAGCTGCTGGACGTTTTGAAAGGGACCCCTATCATCACTACTTTGGAGTGCGACGTCACCGACAGCAACAAGTCTTAATCTGCTCATAGACGGTCAAAATCACTCTCGCTTCAGAAGAAGCTTTTGAATAAGCAATTGACACTCCCGCTTCGGTGCGCGGAATAGCCTCCCAAGCGGAGTTTCGACTTTTTCCCGGAATCTGGCTCCTGCCACTCCGGCGAACGGCTGCTCCTGATCGCCGAAGGCCGTGGTTGCTGCTCGTTCTCACGGGAACCGGCTTTATTCTAAGCTTCAGCGACGAGAGATCCTCTCCCTTTAGACTCGCCCCGCAACTTTTAACTCTGGGGTTGCTTGTCCGATCCGACGGTCAGTTTCTGTATTAGCCAGCGATGCTTACCAGCTTCTGAAGGCGGGATGTGGTCCACAAGACGGACTTCTAGATCCATTTCGCCACCGAGTTGTTTCATAAGTGCAGCGAACATTTGCCCCGAATCCATTTTGCCGTAATCATTACCAGGCACAATATTTAGTATTAATTCTCCCGGTTTGTCTTGAAAAAACTGAAACTGCCTTACACGGTCAAAATCTGAAGAAAAAAACACGTTATCGTTCTGCCAAATGGCGGTCACAGGGATCGCTCTGCCAGTGCGATCTATAACGAACTCGTTGGCCCTGCCTTCTATGCGACTCAGCAACGCGTGATGACGTCCGCACTCACACGTAACGTCTGCGTATTGCGCCAG
>Ga0187880_1001102_pt1 | contig 22060 bp, 22 predicted proteins | sample June2016WEW_19_4_FD_132998 | JGI IMG/M metagenome (GOLD analysis project Ga0187880, IMG submission 132998) | Peatland microbial communities from SPRUCE experiment site at the Marcell Experimental Forest, Minnesota, USA - June2016WEW_19_40 | ecosystem: Environmental > Terrestrial > Soil >... | reverse complement strand
TCGCCTATCGTCAGCCGGTTTCATACGCGCAGGCACTGATGCCTCTACTTCTATATGCGTATTTTAGCGGGAAAAAGTATGGAGGAATCTGAAGAATCTTTTTCACCTCGCATCCTCGCCTCGACTAGGGAAGGCCGGTCATGGCCCCGCAGAGCAGCCCCGGTCGGGAGCCGGGTGGCGGCTCAATATTGAGCGAACGAGCAGTTCATTCGATCCAACATGCGCGTTCTGGAGGGTGGCGTCATGCTCTCTTCGGCCATGTTCTCTTCACTTGTTGGCCGGTGCGAGGCGGCGCAGTTCCTCAAGCCAGTTCTGGACGAGGACCATTTCGGTCAAGGGCTGGGGCTTCCTTTCTTCGAGTTTCACCATCAGGAACCGCTCTCCGTCAGGCGAGATGTCCCAGCCTCGGATCGGGGTACTATTGAGGTATCCCGGCTGCTCAAATACGAGGCGCGGCTTGCTGGCGGAAAAACTGGACCCGGTCTGCACATCGACAGACCAGACTTGATTTGTTGGAGTTCCCCACCGATAAAACAACTGTTTGCCGTTGCGCGTCCAGAGGGGCTGGTCGCCCCCCTTGTCGGATATCTGGTACTTACTCCCACCTCCGGGGAAAGCCTGAACATAGACCTCAGAGCTCCCTGACTCGTCAGACGAGTATGCCATCCACCGTCCATCCGGTGAGAACTCCGGATACCTTTCACTGAACCGAGAGTTCAGATACGGAGTGACGCTACGATCACGTACATTCAGCAGGCAAATATGGAAACCGCTCTCAGGTTGGGATTCCACGAAAGCCAGCGTTTCTCCATCGGGAGACCACGATCCGGAGAATTGATTGTGCTCACTCTGTGTGAGCCGTTCTATGGGCGAGCTTCCGTCAACAGGCTGCCAATAGATATTTGGGACGAATGTATTGCGCCAGCCAAAGGCCACTCGTCGGCCATCCGGGGTCCAACTCAGATATCCAGTGAAACCCTCGGAAGTCAGCCTCGTGGCAGTACCACGATTCAGATTGAAGATCCAAGCGCATCTTTCCATTCCTAAGGTAAAGTAGGCGATCCGCTGACCATCGGGCGAAAGGCGTGGAGCGAAAAACGGAGCTTTGAACGGCGCAATGGCCTCGGCCTTACCCTCGTGATCCACCCAAACGAGCGAGCTCTGTATGTCCGGAAGGATTCCTCCCGCCGCATAAACCATCGATCCCGACCCGGAAATACTGAATTGGCCAGCAGCCGTCGCGTGTGCGCTATGATCGACATTGAGGGCCTGCGCGATGTTCGCAATGGCGGGCAAGGGCTGTTCTGTAAGCACAAGGCTTTCAAGGTCAAAAGGCACCACCATCAGTGTCCCCTGCCGTAGGAACGCCAGATGGCCGGTGCCGACATAGCGGGCATCGGCGGCATCTTCGAGCAACACGCGCCATTTTCGCGTCGCCAGGTCCATGACGGCAACCCCGGGGTGCACGTCCCAAGCGCTATACATGATGGTAAACAGGACTTCTTTCCCGGCAGGGAGGCAATAGGGCAGACGATGAGCGAATTCCCCCTTCGAATGATCGGGCACGGTCAAAACCTCCACTTTGTCGCCTGCGGCGGAGATCTTTGATAGCCCAGCATCCTCCTTCGAAGCGAAGATGATTTGGTTATCAGCCCCCCAACTGAAGCCGAAGGGCCACAGAACGTCGCACAGCACTGCCGGAACTCCACCGTCCACCGGAACCTTCATCAGCTTCTTGTCCGCCCAGAACCCGACCCAACGATCATCGGGCGAAAGGAAGGGACTCGATCCACCTTCCGTTCCGGCGATGGGCCTGGCTTCGAGTTGGTCGATCCTCCGCAGGTACAGGCGAGGCTTGTCCTGCGCGCCGGGATTCTCCTTAACCGCACTGTAAACAATGAAGCGACCATCGCCGGACAGGACCATGGCTGTCCGAGTCGGGCGACCGAGTCCGCGACGCTGCCCGTCAAGCCACTGTCCTGACTCCAGCCTGACGAGGGAGCGCACGCTGGGCTGCGGCACCCGGGATCCCCCGGGTTTGAAGTAGTTCACCACGGTTGCGCCAATCAAGAGCCCGATGACAACCGTGATCATGCTCGCCCCGATCAGCCAACCCAGCGCGAACCGTTGCGACAATCGAATTGGCTCTTGTGGCAAGGCCATCTGCTCCTGAATCTCGATCCGTGCATCGGCAATGTCATGGAGTCGGTCCTTTAGGTCCTTCTGCAAGCATCGTCGCAGCAGGTCCTTCACCTTCCCAGGTGTCGTAGCCGGCAAACGTTGCCAGTCCGGCTCGCCCTTGAGAATAGCGGCAAAGATTTCCGTTATGGTCTCGCCCGCAAACGACTTCTCTCCGGTGAGGCACTCGTAAAGAACGCAACCAAACGCCCAGATGTCGGTGCGCTTGTCAACCCGTTTGCCTATCGCTTGCTCCGGACTCATGTAGGCGGCAGTCCCGAAAATGGTCCCCGGGAGGTTCATCTGCTCCGTCAGCTTTGGACTTCGGGCAAGATCGACGGGTAGCCCTTCCTCGCGAAATTCCTTGGCCAGGCCAAAATCCAGGATTTTGACCTTGCCATCCGGTGTGATCTTGATGTTGGCAGGCTTCAGGTCGCGATGGACGATTCCCTTCTCATGCGCCGCTTCCAGTCCTTCAGCAATCTGCCGGCAGAGAGCCAGCGTCTCCTTCGGCGGAATGCGTCCTCGCTTCAGTCGCTCAGCCAGCGTCTGGCCTTCGACCAGTTCCAGAACCAGAAAGCGCGTCCCCCCGGATTCTTCCAGCCCATGAATGGTGGCGATGTTGGAATGGCTCAGTGCTGCCAACATCCGTGCTTCCCGCTCCAGGCGTGCCAACCTCGTGGAGTCCAGGCTGGATTCCGCCGGAAGGACTTTCAAGGCCACCGCCCGTCCCAGCTTCTGGTCGCGAGCAAGGTAAACCTCGCCCATGCCGCCTGCCCCAATCAATTCCTCAACCTCGTAAAGCCCTAGCTGCGTCCCAACGAGCGAAGATTTGCCCGGCTTGACTGGGACAAGGCCCGCAGCCGGGCTTCTTGCCACCACCGACACGACCTCCTGGCGCAGTTCCTCGTCATCTCCACACGGCTGCGCCGCCAGCAGTTCGAGGAACGGATCGGGACTCTCGTGGGCCTGGAGGAGGGCCGCAAGCCTGCGGCGCAGCGCCTCGTTCCCCGCACAGGCTCGGGCCAGGAACGCTTCGCGTTCCAGACCAAGCGGCCGTTGCAGGGCCTCAAGAAAGAGCAGTTTTTCCGTCTCGTCAGCCTGTTTCATAGGCGAAGGCGTTGGTTCCTTCACTCATACCTGCGTCCTTTGGCCGAATAAGCATGGACAAATCTCATACATTCTTTTCGCCCCCCAGCCGAGCCTCAAACCCGCGCAAGGCTCAGCGGCCCCCAGACTTCACGGGGCGGGGCGCAGGGCCACCGCCAGCCAAGCCCGGGCGTAGCTCCACCATTCTTTCGCCGTCGGTACGGCGATGCCCAAGACCGAGGCCGCCTCCTCGAAGGTCATCCCGGTGAAGTAACGCAGCTTCACTAGTTCAGCCGCGCGCGGATCGATGGTGGCAAACTCTTCAAGGGCCTCGTCCACCGCGAGGAGTCGCTCATCGTCTACTGCAACAGTCGCAATCTCCACCTCGTCCAGACTGACACGGTATGCTCCGCACCCGTGTTTCACAGCGGCTCGCCGCCGGGCGCGCTCGACCAGAATCCGGCGCATCGCTTCGGCGGCCACGGCGAGAAATTGGGCGCGATTCTGCCACGCCGGTTGGGCGTCGGCCCCGAGCCGCAGCCAGGCCTCGTGGACCAGCGCTGTGGGTTGCAGAGTCTGGCCGGGCGCCTCTTGGGCCATCTTGTGCGCGGCGAGCTTGCGCAACTCCTCGTAAACCAGCGGCAACAGCTCTTCCGCGGGCGGCAGTTCGCCGGGCTCCATGGGCGCCTGACCTTTCGGAACATCCATCCTCATGGCATTAGTGGCGGCATTCCTGTTGACGGCTCATGCTTTGAGGCCGAAGCCAATCTCCCGACACAATCCTGCTGTCGCTCCTGTGAATGCCCCTGCGTCCTGGCCGTCAATGGACCGGACAAAACCTCAGCCCGGCTCTCCCTTCCCCAGAAGGGAAACCAGACACAGGCTCGCTTAAGAGCTTAAACTGCGGGCGGGGCGTTGGCTGACCCAAGTGTCAGCGTCTCGCTGTGCGCAGTAATGCTGCCCCTCCTATCAAATTGCCCGAAGCCTGTCAACACCTAGAAATGCCTAGAAATGCCTTCTTCGCTATGGCAGTGGACGGGACAATTCTCGGGGCGGTCATAGGGTATTATTCGGCACCGGGGATATTTGCCGGCTTGAGCCGGTAGCCGGTTATGCGCTCAAACCCGTCGGACGCTTGCTACCACGGACGCGCTGATAGCGTCCCAGTCTGATTGTGGTCGCTCCGGGTGGCGTGGCGCCAAGCCTTACGTTCGCTCACGATGCGAGCGGAGCGAGCCAAACTGAATTCCCGTAGGGACGATATGACGAACAAGAGAGCTACGGGCCGCCCTGTTCCGTTCTCAGACGGTAGAGGTAGCGAATAACGTCGGCGGAGATACTGGAGTGGCGCGCCTGATCCGCAACCGCAGCTCGACTAGTCTCGGCTCGAATCATGGCCAGTTCTCCGGCGTCGAGCCAGTAGCCGCCGCAGTTTGGGCATTGGTCCACTTCGACCCGGCGTTTCGCGCTGAAGTAGTGCCGGTGGAGCTTGATACCCGCGCAACGGGGACATTCACGCTTACGAGACATGTCCAGGACTAACCGCTCGTCGCGCCGGATGTTGAGCAGGGCTTCCCCCGCAGCCTCGTCCTGCTCGTCCACCTTCTGCAGCTCGAAGGCATCGAACCAGATCCCGCCACAACCACCCTGGCAAACATCCACGGCGAGGCTCCCGACCTGGACTTCGGTCAGCTCGTTGAAACAGGCTGGGCATTTCATGATTTAGCGTCCGTGCAGAAAACCTCGCATGCGCGCCGCCGATTTGCAACCGGCTTGTGCCCGCCTTGGTGCGGTCAATGGCAGGGGGGGCCTGGGGGCGGATGGGCTTGACGCGGTTGCTGATCTTGCTCTTTGGCCGAGCGCCGGGCTTCTCCCTCTCCCCGCCAGCGGAGCGCGGGGAGAGGGTTGGGGAGAGGGGCACAAACGCGATGGCAGACAAGGGCAGGAGCGGCTTTCCGGCGTGTCGGCCTCCTCTCCCGGCCCCTCTCCTCTAAAGGAGGAGAGGGAGATTCGAGTCGTCGGCTGGTGGCAGTGTCTAAGCGCCGGGTGCGGTCAATGGCAGGGGGCTTCGAAGCTGAAACGCTGAAATGGGGAAAGCGGAAAGCAACGATCAGCAACAATGCCCGCGTCCGGTTTCCGGGCGGAAGCAGCTTTCAGACCGGCCAGGATTATGGCATCAGTCAGGCATGGCAAAGCGAAGGAATAATGCGGCGGCGGTGGCGCTGGGGCGGCTGGGCGGATGGCGGGGTGCGAAGCGCATTGCGCAGTTGCTCCTTGGATGGGTCCTCGTTGGCGGCGCAGTAGCCGGCTTGGCGGGCGATGTCGAGAGATTCGCCATCAACATTTCGAGCCTGGTTGACCCGGCCAAATTGGCAACGCTGGGCGCGCGCGGGGCCAATGCGCACGTGGAGAAATATGTCGCGCTCCTGGCCGAGGCGAAGGCGCATGGGGTTGCGCCGAAAAAGGCGGCAGCGCGAGCGGTGGCTCTGGTGGGGATGAAGGGCCAGGCCGGGAAACTGACCTCCGAGGCGATGGTGCGCAACCTGGTGATAGCGGAGCGGTTGGGGTGTGTGGACCCCGACGGGCTGCAGGAGATGCACAGGGGTGAGGCGCCGACCGTGCATCGCGGGCCGTACCGCGGCGAGAAGTTGAGCGTGGACCACATCATTCCGCGGGCGGTGGTGCCGGAATTGGACAATGTGATTGCGAATTTGGAGTTCATGCCGCTGAGGATGAACGAGGGGAAGAACGCCAAGATTGGAGCGCGGCAGATGGACCTGGCGCACAAGCTCCACAAGGCGGGGCTGCTTAGCTCTGAGGGGCTGAAAGCGGTTGAGCGAAACGGCAAGTGAGTGTCGGGAAGGGGCCAGGGGCTGGGAAAGAGGAGGAGCAGGGGAGCGGCGCCTTGCGCGAGGGCCTTCCCGGGCACATCTCGGCACGGCCACCAAGCCGTAGTGGGGTGAGCCTCCGGCTTGCCGAGTCCGCCGACCCTCTGGGTTGGCAGGCTGGGCTTTAAGTGCGTAGTTCGGTCCAACAAGCCAGAGGCTTGTTGGGACAACGCAAGCCGGAGGCTTACGCTACTGCCGAGTGGTGGCATTGCCGAGATGCGCCCGGGCCTTCCTGGCCGCGTGGCTTGCGCTTGCGTTGTCGGCGACCGCCGGTAGGCTCTGGCGTATGAGCGCGACCCGGCCTTCCACTGAACGCCCGGCGACCTTGCCCTCGTCCGACGACGGGGGGCGTCATGCCACGTTTGTCACCACGCATTGGTCGGTTGTCCTGGCCGCACGGCGCAGCGACACCACTCGCGCGCAGGCGGCGCTGGCGCGGCTTTGCCAGGCTTATTGGTATCCCCTTTACGCTTACGTCCGCCGCCGCGGTTACCAGGCCCACGATGCGCAGGACCTGACACAGGAGTTCTTCGCGCGACTGCTGGCTCAAAACTGGCTGGCCCAGGCGGACCGCGAGCGGGGCCGCTTTCGGACTTTCCTGCTGGCGGCCCTGAGCCACTTCCTCGCCAACGAATGGGACAAGGCGAGGGCCCAAAAGCGCGGCGGCGCCGTGCAGATCGTGCCGCTGCAGCTCGGCTCCGCGGAAACGCGCTACGGCCAGGAGCCGGCGGACCCGCTGACGCCCGAGCAGATCTTCGAACGGCGCTGGGCCCTGGCGCTGCTGGACGAGGTCCTGAGCGCGCTGCGCACCGAGCATGCTGCGGCGGGCACCGAGGAAATGTTCGACGCGCTCAAACCTTGCCTGGTGGGCGACCGCCAGGCGCAGCCCTACGCGGCCCTTGCCGCGAAGCTGGGTATGACCGAAGGGGCCGTCAAGGTGGCGGTCCACCGTCTGCGTCAGCGCTACCGCCAACTGCTGCGGGAGGAAATCGCCAACACCGTCGCCAATCCCGCCGAGGTAAACGAGGAAATGCATCACCTCTTCGCCGTGCTCGCGCGTTGATGCCACGATCTCTGGTGGGCGAGGGCCGCGGGGCCACCAAAGATTCTTTATAAAAGGCCTTTACATGTCACATGTGTATGTTATGTTACATCACATGGCACGCGGCGAATCTGGAAGAATAGTCCTGGAAATTGATCCTGCTGAGAAGCAGGAGCTTTACGACGCGGTGACGCGGGACGGGATGACGCTAAAGGACTGGTTCTTACGCCGGGCGACGGAGTACCTGCGTGAGCGGGGGCAGGGCCAGCTTTTCGGGGCTAGTGCGCTAGCGGAAAGCCCCGTGCCTTACCGGGCTGGCGGGGCCGGTGATGGCAAGGCGCGGGAGAAAAGCAAGAGCAAGAGGAGGGGGCGATGAATTTCATTCAGTTCGAGACGGCGCAGAAGTTGCGCGGTGGATTCTACACGGACGCGGATATCGCGGAGTTTCTTACCCGGTGGGTTGGGGTAGTGAGGCCGCAACGGGTGCTGGAGCCAAGCTGCGGCGATGGGGCCTTTCTGGAAGCGCTTCAAAAGAGCGCCAGCACGCGGCTGAAGACTGTTTTTGCCTGTGAGATTAACCCAGAAGAAGCGGCTAAGGCGAGGGCTCGGACGGGTGGCGCGCGGCTCGATGTGCATGGGGGGGATTTCCTGCGATGGTTCCTTTTCTACGCCGGACAAGTTGAGGCGTTCGATGGCGCCCTCGGTAATCCGCCGTTCATTCGCTACCAGTATCTGCCTGAGGAGCAGCAGTTGCTTGCGGAGAGGGTATTTAAGCGTTTCGGATTACCTTTCACCAAGCATACCAATGCGTGGGTGCCTTTTGTAATAGCAGCACTAGCGCTACTGCGTCCAGGGGGACGGCTTGGGATGGTGGTGCCTTCGGAGATTTTCCATATCCCGCACGCGCAGTCTTTGCGACGGTTCCTGACAGAGCAGTGTTCGCGGATTCTGATTCTGGACCCTGAGGAAATCTGGTTCGGTGAAACTTTGCAGGGCACTGTTTTGCTTATGGCGGAGAAGAAGTACGAGCGGGCGGAGCGGTCCCAAGGGGTGGCGGTAGTTCCGGTGCGAGGAAGGCAGCAACTCGGCGGAGACCCGGAAGCGATGTTCCAAGGCGCCTCCTATACCAATGGCAGCACGATCGAGGGGAAGTGGATGCCGGTCTTTCTGACGCGGGAAGAGCGAGCGCTGGTTTCAGCACTGCGGGTGGCTAAGCGGGTTCGACCGTTCACCGAGCAGGCCAGCGTGGACGTGGGGATTGTGACTGGAGCGAACAAATTTTTCCTGGTGCCGGATAAGGTTGTGGAGGAATTCCGGTTGCAGCGGTGGGCTCACTCTATGTTCGGTCGGAGCGAGCATGTGCAGGGCTTGGTGTACTCACGAGCGGACCACGCTGCCAACAAGCGGGCGGGGTTGCCGGCGAACTTCTTGTGGTTCCAAGAGGAGAGTGTCGACGATTTACCGGCCAACGTCCGGCGATACTTGGAGGCTGGTTTGAAGGAGAAATTACAAACGCGATATAAGTGCCGGGTGCGAACCCCCTGGTATAAGGTTCCATCGGTTTACACCGCTCCGGTGGCAATGCTGAAGCGTGCGCACAATATCCCGCGGCTGGTGCTAAACAGCGCCGGGGCCTATACAACTGACACAGCCTATCGCATCAAACCGCTGAGGGCGACTGCTGAGGCGCTGGTGTTCAGCTTCGTGAATAGCCTTACTTGCCTGACGGCCGAGATGGAGGGGCGGCACTACGGGGGCGGGGTTCTGGAACTTGTTCCGTCTGAAATTGAGCGCCTCCTTTTGCCGGTGGTTGATGCCAGCGCCGCGCAACTTGCGGCGGCTGACGAGAGGTATAGGAAAGCGGAAAATGATTTGGTGTTTCTACATGGGCAGGATGCCGCTGTGCTCAGCAAGGTGGGGCTGACGAAGCGCGATCAGGAAATGCTTTTTTACGCGTGGAGTCGGTTCCGCGACAGGCGGCAACGGGTACCTTCGACTGAGGAACTGTCCGAAGTCGAATAGCCGCTCAGTCGATTTCTATAAGGAACTCAGGCGGGGGACCCTCCTTCCTGTGCAGGGACATAGTGCGGCCGAGAAGATCGCGTTTTGCGATCACGTTATGTGCATCGGCCCAATGGACCTGTGTCATGGCATTCTTTTGCTTGTAGGTCGCTGTGTTGGTTCTTGTGTTGTGCGAGAGCTTGAGCTTGAACTTTCCGCAGTTGATACCCTTCACGACTATATAGAAATCAGCCATGCATCTCTCGTAATGCGGCAATGCGGGGTCCGTCTTCCAGTCCAGATCGGCGAATGCTTCGTCCCGGAAGAAGTGGCGGTGGTCAATGTCTTCGGCAGCGCCTTTCTTCCAGAGCATCGAACCGGTTGCGTGGGTAGCAGCTCCTTTTGGAATGTTGAGGTCACGCTCTGTAAGGCCGCGGCTTTCCCAGATGAGGGAAAAGCCGGAAGGCGCGGGTGTTGGGGCTGGTTGTTCCGTGGGTGCCTTCGGTGCCAGCGGAGCTCCTGGTTTTGGCTTGATTGCCTTACGTTTGCGTGCCGGCGGAGTGTGCCGCACAAGTTTCATCGGCTTAAGGCCATCGCGGCTGCCCTTCCTTACCGCTGTGCTGACTGCGGGGGCCTCGATGACGTCCTCGTCCTCAAGCCTGCCTTCGTCGAATAGCTTGTCTAGCGCTGTCTCGTCCTTGATTTGAAAGACGTGCTCGGGAAAGCGGGCGGGAAGCTCGTCCAGGACTTTGAGAACATTCGTCAGGAGGGTTTTGTCTTCCTGTTGCGAAAGATCGAGGTCGAGAATTGCTCCCGCCTCGATGTTGTTGTGCAGGCCAGGGAAGGTGAGGTTTGCGCTGCCAATAACGAGGGCTGCGGCTGTCTTGCGCTCCACGAGGAAAAGTTTCGGGTGAAAGATAGTTGTGCGCGAGGCGGTATCGACGGCAAAGAGGCGGACGCCGATGTCCAGCAGCCGCTTAAGGCCCTGAGCCGAGGTAACGCCGTTGCGGATTCCGACAAAAAAGGTGGCAATTGTGGCCAGGGCTTTTAGATCGCCGGCAAGGGCATTGACCCCGTCTAGCCTCACGAAGGCGACACTGGCCAATATGCGCTGGCAGTCTCGCTTCGCGAGCAGTTTACGCAGCTCGCCGGCATGGAAGCGCGTCGTGACGGCTTGCAGGACAAAGTCGATCTTCGCCATTTCCCCTGCAATCTATGAGACAAGCTGTGCGAATGTGAAGTCTAAAGCCCCGTTCCCTTCTGAGGTCTTACCGTAGCCACAGCCTAAAGGGTTCCTAAATCTGCTGGTTTTTGTGTAACCTCCCCCTGCCTTTTCTTTCAGAAGCAGGTAGAACGACTGTTATGGATACGCAGCGAACATGTCCGAGTTGCGGGAAGCCGCTGGCCGCCGACGCGCCTCAGGGGATTTGCCCGGAGTGCCTGATGAAGGCCGGCTTCGGGACTGCCTCGGGCAGCGAAGGCGGCGGGGATGCCGGCTTCGTTCCGCCCCCGGTCGAGGCCATCGCCAGGCTCTTTCCCCAGCTCGAAGTCCTTGAACTGATCGGCCGGGGCGGAATGGGCGCGGTCTATAAAGCCCGCCAACCTGGGCTTGACCGCCTGGTGGCCCTGAAGGTTCTTCCGCCCAGGGCCGGGAGCGATCCGGGCTTCGCCGAACGCTTCACGCGTGAAGCCCGGGCGTTGGCCAGGCTGAGCCACCCGAACATTGTCGGCGTCTATGACTTCGGCCAGGTTAGTGGCGCAGGCGTCTCGCCTGCGAGTGCCGCGGGCGTCCCGCCCGCTGCTGCGTCCGAGGCTCCGCCCAGCGCCCCTCAACTCTCAACCCTCAACCCTCAACCCATTACCAGCCTGCACTACTTCCTCATGGAGTATGTGGACGGGCCGAATCTGCGACAGCTTGAGCGCGCAGGCAAATTGTCTCCGCGCGAAGCGCTGCAGATTGTTCCGCAAATCTGCGAGGCTCTCCAGTATGCGCACGACGAAGGCATCGTCCACCGCGACATCAAGCCGGAGAACGTGCTGCTAGACAAGAAGGGCCGCGTCAAGATTGCCGACTTCGGCCTAGCCAAAATCCTGGGCCGCGAGCCGCAGGACTTCCATCTGACCGGTGTGGGCCAAATCATGGGCACGCCGAACTACATGGCGCCGGAGCAAATCGAGCATCCCCAGAGCGTGGACCACCGGGCGGACATCTACTCGCTCGGCGTGGTCTTCTACGAGATGCTCACCGGCGAATTGCCGCTGGGCAAGTTCGCCCCGCCATCCCGCAAGGTGCAGATTGACGTGCGCCTCGACGACGTGGTGCTGCGGGCGTTGGAGAAGGAACCGGAGCGTCGCTACCAAACCGCCAGCCAAGTCAAGACCGCCGTGGAGACGCTCTCGGCGCAACCGGGCCACGCTGCGCCACCGATCGTGCCGGCGGCCATCCTCGCTCTCCAACCTGCTGAGGAGCGGATTCAGAGGCAGGTCAAGTTGGCCGGCATCGGCCTGGCGTTCGTCGCCTGCTTCAATTGGTTGTCGGCGCCGGTCTGCCTGTACCTGATAATGCGCGCCTGGGCGACAATGGACCTGAATGGACGCGTCTTGTCCAAACTGACCATCATCAGCCTCCTGGCCACACCGTTTGTTCTGTGCAGCCTCAACATCTATGCCGCGTTCAGGATGATGCGGCTCGAAGCCTATGGCGCGGCTCTCCTTGCCAGCATCTTCGCCATGCTGGTCCCCCCGGGGAATTTGCTCGGGTTCCCTATCGGCATTTGGTCACTGGTCGTGCTGGCGCGACCGGAAGTGCGGGAAGCGTTTCAGAAGCGCAGGGCCTCCCTCGCAGCCGCAGGTGCCGGGCACTCGGCGAAGACGCCGCTCTGGTATTGGCTCCTTGCTGCGGCACCAGCCTTGGCGATCCTGGCAATGCAGTTGGTGCGGGTCGGGCCTTCGGCCATTGAGCCAGCTTCCGTGCCTTCCGACAAAATTGGCGAATATCAAGCGGTGACCGAGAAGTTGGAAGCTCTGAAGAAGCATGAGGGTGAGCTGCTATTGGTATATACGGAGGGCAATCCCCTGGTTCAGAATGTTCGCAGCGAGACTGACAAGCTGAAGCGACAGCGAGCGGACCTCGAGCGCGAGTTCCCGAGCCTGGGGCATGGCGGCGCATCGTCTGGCGCCGCGACCACCCTGAAGACTATGCGGCACGTCTTCTACCCGCCTCTTAAGCCGATTGAAGGCCGCTTGAACATGAACGACGGTGGTTGGGCGGTCAGTTGTACAACCACGCAGACCTTTCGTTTGTTTGAGGTGCCCAATCCGGGCGTGGAAGACTGTACGGTTGGCTACGTGGCCATGCTTAAGAGTGAGGACCTGGTTGGCCGCGCTTATCTGGAGATGTGGTGCCGGTTTCCCAGCCGGGGCGAGTTCTTCTCGCGGGGACTGGGCAACCCCATTTCGGGTCCGTGCGACTGGACGACTTGCCATACGCCGTTCTTCTTAAAGGCCGGGGAGGAACCGGATTTGATCCGCCTCAACCTGGTGGTCGAAGGCCACGGCACGGTCTTCATAAAGGACGCCGAGTTAACGACGGTGCCCTCGAAATAGTGAGCCCGCAGCCCGCCCAGGCGTCCGAACCAGTAACTACAAACACAACGAGACACATCAGCGAAACAGTCTATGAAACCAACAAAGCACTCCCTCGTCATCGCAGGCCTGCTGGCGGCCTTGGGAGCTACAGCCGGTCCCAGGCAGCAGGCGCAAACCATGAAAACATTCACCACCGCCGATCCGGCCATCTCGAAAGACCTGGTAGTAACCGAAGACAAAACCTGGCTGGCAGAATGCAAGAAAGCGCAGACCATCCGCTTGTTTGAAGTCGAGAAGCCCGATGCGGAGCAGTGCGTGGTGACTTATCGCGCCAAGCTCAAGACGGAAAACCTCACCGAGCAGGCATATCTGGAGATGTGGTGCCGGTTCCCCGGCAGAGGCGAGTTCTTCTCGCGCGGGTTGGCCCACGCCGTCACTGGTTCGAATGACTGGGCCTCCTACGAGACGCCGTTCTTCCTGAAAAAGGGCGAGAAGCCTGACCTCATCAAGCTCAATCTCGTCGTCAAAGGCGCCGGCAAAGTCTGGATCAAGGACGTGGAGTTGCTCAAAGGCCCCCTCCCCAAGGGTCAGTGACCGTGCTGTTCCAGGGGGGCTCCATCCTGCCCGAACGGCGTAGCTGACGGCAAATCGGGTTGTGCGGGTGTTACTAGTGTCCTATAATTGGACACACCGCTGGATACTGAGTTGCATGGTCCAAACCGTCTATCGGAGCCGGGACGACACACGGGAGACACACCAGACACTCGCCATGTACGCGCCGGAGCCTCGCCGTAGTACCCTCGATCCGGATCGAGGGTACTACGGCGAGGCTCCGGCGAGGCTACGGTGGGGCTACGGTGGTGTGAGTGGGCGATTGGGAACGCTTTCCCGTGTTCAGGCCACCCTCGATATGGTGGATAAACGACGACGAGGACTGAGCGGCGTTCAGGACAGCCCGCCCTGCCCGGTAGGAACGACTTCTGCGAGCTTGATGCCGCCCCGGGCTGCCTGACTGAATTGCAGCGATGTGTTGACAGGGAAGGGCGGTTGTTGCATATTTCGCTCATTGGCGAAGTAAGCAAGTATGAGAGATTGTCTGAACATCACGAAGGCGCTGTCGGATGAGAGCCGGCTGCGGATGCTGATGGCGCTCCGGGATGGTGAGTTGTGTGTCTGCCAGCTTACCGAGTTAATGGGGCTGGCGATGTCCACTGTCTCAAAGCATTTGTCCATCCTCTACCAGGCCGGGCTGGTGGCTGCGCGAAAGGATGGGCGCTGGATGTACTACTCGCTCCCCGGCAAGGGGGCGCCGCCAGCGGCGCGCGAGGCGGCGACCTGGGTTCGGCGGTCGCTGGCGAATAGCGAGCGGATAGCCGAGGATGCCCGGCGTTTGAAGCAGGTGCTGGCGATGGATCTTACGGAGTTATGCAAACGGCAATGCGGAAACTGAAAGTGCTTTTCCTCTGCACCGGGAACTCGTGCCGGAGCCAGATGGCGGAGGGCTGGGCGCGGACGCTCAAGGGCGACTGCATCGAGGCGTATTCGGCTGGCATTGAGAAGCACGGGATGAATCCGCACGCGGTAAAAGTGATGGCAGAGGCCGGGGTGGACATTTCCCGGCAGCATTCGAAGACCCTGGCCGAGCTCGGACCTGTGGAGTTCGACTACGTAGTAACGGTGTGCGGGCACGCCAACGAGAATTGTCCCATCTTCCCCGGCAAGACGCGGATGGTGCACGTGGGCTTTGAGGACCCGCCAAAGCTGACGCAGCAACTGCCGGATGGGGAGGAGAAGCTGGCAGTGTATCGGCGGGTGAGGGATGAGATACGGCGGTTTGTGGAGAGGCTGCCCGATGCGCTGAAATCCGAAACCCGAATCAGCAGATAGTATGAGGACGAAAAGCGAAATCGCGACGGAGAAGTTCCTGGCAGGATACAATTGCGCACAGTCGGTCTTGTATGCCTATGGTCCCGACCTGGGGTTAGATGGCGAGACGGCACTGAAGGTGGCCACCGGTTTGGGTGCGGGGATGGGGCGGCGGGGGGAGGTCTGCGGGGCGCTCACAGGTGGGATTCTGGTGCTGGGCCTAAAATACGGGCGAGGCGACCATCAGGACCGTTCGGCCACGGAGGACACTTACCAGAAGACGCTGGAGTTGATGGCACGGTTTGAGAAGAGACATGGCTCCTGTTTTTGTCGGGTGCTGCTGGAAGGTTGCGACCTGCGGACGACAGATGGGCAGCAGGGCTTTAAGGAGCGCGACCTCCTCCACAAGACCTGTGTGGGGTGCGTGCAGACTGTGGTTGATGGGTTGGCCGAGATTCTGGATGCGCCCAGAGGGCAGGCGGGCGTCGCGAGCAAATAGTGACTTTATATGAGCAAGATCAAAACGATAGACGAAGCGGAGGCCGTGCATGCGGCGGTCCGCAATGGTTATGGCCAAATCGCACAGAAGGACGGCTCGTGCTGTTCGGGGGTGAGCTGTTGTGGCTCGAATGCCAAGGACTCGACGAAGCTGGCCAATTATGTGGGCTACAGCACCGAAGAGCTGGCGGCATTGCCAGAGGGCGCCAATATGGGTTTATCCTGCGGCAATCCGAACGCGCTGGCGTCATTGAAACCGGGCGAAGTGGTTCTGGACCTGGGCAGTGGCGGCGGATTCGACGTCTTCATTGCGGCGCGAAAGGTCGGGGCGACGGGCCGGGCCATCGGCGTGGACATGACGCCGGAGATGCTGGCCAAAGCACGAAAGAACATCGCCGCCTATCAGGAGCGGTCGGGGCTGGATAACGTGGAGTTCCGGCTGGGGGAGATCGAGCACCTGCCGGTGGCGGATAAGAGCGTGGATGTAGTGATATCGAACTGCGTCATCAATCTGTCTCCCGACAAGGGGCAGGTGTGGCGGGAGATTGCGCGGGTGCTTAAGCCGGGCGGGCGGGTGGCCGTATCGGACCTGGCGCTGTTCAAGCCGCTGCCCCAGGAGGTCAGGGAGATGGTGGAGGCGCTGGTGGGGTGCGTGGCCGGCGCGGTACTGGTGAGCGATACAGAGCGGATGGCAAAGGAGGCTGGGCTTGCGGACATCCGGCTAAACGCCAAGAAGGATTACATGGAGGCTATGACGGACTGGCAGGATCCGCTGTATCCAAAGATCCTCGAGCACTTGCCCGTGGGGGCAAAGGCGAGCGATTACGTGACGAGCCTGGAAGTAATGGCGAGAAAACCGGTATCGAGAGTGAAGTCAACCAAATGAAAGGCAACGGAATATGAAAAGAGCAACAGCAATAGGCATTATTACCACCGTGCTGGGCCTTTACGGGGCCGCAGCGCAAAACAGCCAGAGTCCGCCGGCCAACCCGGTGCCCAAGGCCGCCCCGGCGGCGGATAACGGGGTGTCGGCGCTGCGCCGCGCAGCCGACGGCAAGCAATACCTGTTCGCGTTCGTCTATGAGCAGCAGGACGAGGAGACCCGGGCGGCGCGCAAGACATTCGAGGCGGCAGTAGCAAAGGTCACTCCTGCGGCGAAGTCGGTGCGAGTGGACCGGAGCCGGCCCGAAGAGAAGGAGATGGTAGAGAAGTTCGGCTTGCAGACGGCACCCGTGCCGATCGTGCTGGCCATCGCTCCCAACGGCGCAGTCACGGGCAGCATCAAGGCGGGAGAACTGAGCGAGCAGAGGCTGCAGGGCGCGGTGGCGAGCCCCGGCCTGCAACAGATCCTCAAGGCCGTCCAGGAGGGCCGGCTGGTGCTGGTATGCCTCCAGAACACCCAAACCAAGGACAACGACGCCGCCATGAAAGGCGTGAAGGAGATCAAGGCGGATGAGCAGTTTTCGGAATGGACTGAGGTCATCAAGTTGGACCCGAGCGATCCCAAGGAAGCGAGACTAGTGGCGCAACTGAAAGTGGAGCCGACGACTAAGAAGGCGACCACTGTGGTAGTGGCGCCGCCCGGCGTGGTGGTAACGAAGATGGACGGTGCCACCACGAAGAAGAGCCTCAAGGCGGCCTTGCAGAAGGCGGCAGAGGGCTGCTCGGGCAGTCCCGGGTGCTGCTCCCCGGTCACGAAGTAGTCCGCCCACCCGGCCATGAAATTGCAGACCCTGGTTTGGCGCGAGATCTTCGAGCGCAAGAACCAATTGGCGACCAGCTTCCTCGCCATCCTGCTGGGCGTGAGCGTCATAGTGGCCATGAAGAACATCACCTTCTATTCGGAGAAGGCGGTGGCCTACCAGCTCGACGCGCTGGGCGCGAACATCCTGGTCCTGCCCAAGTCCGCGTCGCTCCAGGATTACTATAGCGCTGACTTGCAGAAGGACCTGTTCCCGGAAGATTATGTCAAGCGGCTGACCAGCTCCGACCTGCAAGGGTTGGACAACCTCTCGCCCAAACTCTCGATCCCTGTGGAAGCAGGCGGGCGGCGCTTCATCCTGACGGGGATATTGCCCAAGAATGAGTTTCAGGCGAAGGCGGCGTGGCAGATGGCGGGGCTCTTCTCGCGGCCAGCAGAGTGCGGCGTGGCGGTGAATGTGCCCGGCCTGGTTGCGCCGGCGAAAGAAACCCTGGTGCGCAAACGCGTCATTCAAACGCTGGCCACTAACGAGGTGTTGGTGGGCGCCGACATGGCCGCAGCGCTGAAGGTGACGGAGGGCGGGACGCTTGAGTTGTTGGGCCGCGCCTTCACGGTCACGGCAATCCTGCCCCAGACGGGCACGGTTGATGACGGGCGGGCTTTTGCCCACCTGCATACCGTGCAGCAGTTGGCGGGCAAGGGCGCCATGGTTAACGCGATCGAGGTCGTCGGCTGCTGCCAGCAGATTTCCCAGGGCCTGGTGCAGAAGATCAACCAGCTTCTGCCCGAGGCCAAGGTGGTGACGATCACGCAGATCGTGGACACGCAGATCAAGACCAACCGCATGATGAGCCGGCTCTCGCTGCTCTTCCTGACCATCATTGTGCTGGTCGGCGGGGCCAGCATTGCCAATTACATGTTCGCCAACGTGTTCGAACGGCGGCGGGAGATCGGCACGCTGATGGCGCTGGGCGCCGGCTCGGCAGTGGTGTTGCGGATGTTCCTGCTCAAAGCGGTGTGGCTCGGGCTGGCCGGGGGGGTGGGCGGCTACGTGCTCGGCACCGGGTTGGCGGCCATCCTCGGCCCGTCTCTGGCGGGAGTGCCCGTCCTGCCAATGCTGGCGCCGTTGTTCTGGGCGGTGGGGGTAGCGGTGGCGGTATGCGTGGCGGCGACGTATCTGCCGGCGCGCCGCGCTGCGCAGCTCGACCCCAGCGCCGCGCTCCAGGAACTTTGACCATGATCGCGCTCCAATCCGTCACCAAACAATTCCAGCACCGGGGCAAGGCGGTCACGGCGCTGGCCGGCGTCTCGCTGGAAATAAGCAAAGGCGACTTCGTAGCGGTCATCGGGCCGAGCGGCAGCGGCAAGAGCACGTTGCTACATTTGCTGGGGGGAATGCTTTCTCCTACGGCGGGCAAGGTGCGGTTCGGGAGTGACTCGCTCTACGACCTTTCCTCAGACGAACGCTCGGCTGTCCGCAAGCACAAGATTGGCTTCGTATTCCAGACCTTCAATCTCGTGCCCTATCTGACGGCGCTGGAGAACGTGCAAGTGCCCCTCGTGCTGGCCGGGCTGGGCGAAGATGGGCAGAAACGCCGGGCAGAGATGCTCCTGAAGCGAGTGGGCCTATCTGACCGCCTGGATCACAAGCCGCGCGAACTGAGCGTCGGCGAGCAACAGCGGGTGGCCCTGGCGCGGATGCTGGCCAATGATCCCATCCTTATCCTCGCCGACGAGCCGACCGGCAATCTGGACCCGGAAACGGCTGACAGCATCATGGACTTTCTCAACGAACTTAACGTCGAGGGGCGCACCATCGTTATGGTGACCCACGACCTGCGGGTGGCCCGCCGCGCCAGGCGTAAGCTGCGCCTGGTCAAGGGCGCGATTCAACTGGATGAGGAGGATGGATCACGGCCTGAGGAAGGTCAGCCGGTGGGAGAGCCAATCGTCATGAGGAGGTAGCATGAGCGAGGCAGTTTCAGTGGAGTTTGCCAGGCCGGTTGCGGAGCCGAAGCGGCTGGCGTTGTTCGAGCGTTACCTGACGGTGTGGGTGTTCCTTTGCATGGTGGCAGGTGTGGCGTTCGGCAAGGCGCTGCCGGGCGCGACGGCGGCGCTGAGCAGGTTGGAGTTCGGCCAGGGCTCGCAGGTGAACGTGCCGATCGGGGTGCTGCTGTGGCTGATGATTTACCCGATGATGCTGAAGGTGGACTTCAGCGCCATTGGGGGCATTGCGCGCAAGCCAAAGGGGCTGATGGTGACGCTGTTCGTGAACTGGCTGGTGAAGCCGTTCGGGATGGCCTTGCTGGCCTGGGTGTTCATGCAGCATCTGTTCGCGGCGTGGATTGACCCGGAAACGGCGCGGGGCTACACGGCAGGGCTGATCATCCTCGCGGCGGCGCCTTGCACCGCCATGGTATTCATCTGGTCATATCTGACGGACGGCGACCCGGTCTATACGCTGGTCCAGGTGGCGGTAAACGACTTGATCATGCTGGTGGCGTTCGCGCCGATTGTGATGTTCCTGTGTGGCGTGGCACATGTGGTGGTGCCGGCCAAAGTGTTGATTACGTCGGTAGTGGTGTTCATCGTGATCCCGCTGACCGCGGGGTGGCTGACGCGAACGGCGTTGCTGAAGTCGCACGGGAAGGAGTGGTTTGAACAAAGGTTTCTGCCGAAATTCCATCCGGTGATGATTGGGGCGCTGCTGCTGACGCTGGTCCTGATCTTCGCGTTTCAGTCGAAGAATCTGACGAGCCGATGGGTCGCGGTGCTGCTGATCGCAGTGCCGATCATCGTGCAGGTGTATTTCAACTCGGGGCTGACGTATCTGCTGATGCGGTGGTTCCGGGTGGAGCACAATGTGGCGTCGCCCGGTGCGCTTATTGGGGCAAGCAACTTCTTCGAGCTGGCGGTAGCAGTAGCGATCACGCTTTTTGGCGCGGATTCCCCCGCGGCCTTGGCGACAGTGGTTGGGGTCCTGGTAGAGGTGCCGGTGATGCTCTCCGTATGCAACGTGTGCAACCGGACTCAGGGCTGGTATGGAGGGCGAGCACTTGGTAGCTTGGGAGATGCAACCAGAGACGGCTTCGGCCGGTAAATGCCCAGGCCTGATTTATCCCCTGCTCTCGATTGTCGAGCGCATTGACCTCGCGAAGCTCTTTCCCGGGAACCAGCCGCTCGAGGTGGAATTGGGCAGCGGCGACGGCTCGTTCCTGGCAGAGTATGTCCGGCTGCACCCCGGGCAGAACTTCATCGGGGTAGAACGGCTGCTGGGACGCATCCGCAAGCTGGACCGCAAAGGCCGGCGGGCCGGGCTGACGAACCTGCGCGGGGTGCGCATCGAGTCAGCCTACTTTCTGGAATACCTGCTGCCGCCCCACGCGGCGGTTGCGCTGCACATCTACTTTCCCGACCCGTGGCCGAAGCGGAAGCATCGCCGGCACCGGCTGATCAATGAACGGTTTCCCGCCCTGGCCCGGCAGGCGCTCGCGCCGGGCGGCACGGTGTATCTGCGCACGGACGACCAGGACTATTTCGGGCAAATGCTCAGCGTGTTCGCGGCCGACCCCGCCTTTCGGCCAGTGGAAACGCCCGCCGAGCTCAGCGCATTACTGACCGATTTTGAGAAGGACTTCCAGGCGCGCGGGATCAGCACCCTGCGGGCCGCTTATCGAATTGGCGCTTGGTGATCGGCAGCTGGTTGTTACTGATCACTGATCACCGATTACTAGTCACCCCCATGAACCTCAATGGGAAATGAACGGCCCCCTCTCCCTTTCCCTCTCCCCCTCAAAGGGGAAGAGGGTGCCCGTCAGGGCAGGAGAGGGGGCGTCCTTCGAACCACCACGTCCCCAAGTGTCAGGAAGTCGGAGGCCAACAATCAGGCAGCCGGCACCCGCGCCTGGAACTGCCGTGGCAGGCTCTCGAACCCGTCCACCATCGTGCTGGCCCAGACGAACAAGCGCTTGCCCACAGGCACCGCGCCGAATTCCGCCGTGTACAGCCCCGTAATGTCCGCCGACCCTGCGACCGGCGCCGGGCAGACGCCGATGATGCGGAAGTTACGGCACGCCCGAATCGCCGAGTTCTGCGGCGGGCTGGCCCGCAGCACCGTGCTCTCACCCGGGTCCGTCGGGCAGGTCAACTTCACCGCGACGACGCCGGCGGTGTTGGTGATCACCAGGTTCTGGGGTGCCAGGTCGGGGAACTGAGGCGCCGTCGGCGGCACGTCCACCTGGCTCTGGCCCAGGAGACCCAGCTTGCAGTTGACCCGGACGAACAGTTGCAGACCCGTCAGCGGCCCGCTTTGGCCGAGGCTGGGTCTGGACTTGAAGCCGGCGGCGGCCATGTTCCAGGCGTCCTGCTGCGCGTCGGTCAGCGCGTCGAACCGCCGCGCCTGCTGCGCGAGCAGGTCACGGACCTCGAGCTGCCGGTCGGTTCGCGGGTTCTTGGGGGTGACGAGGATGCGGCGCGCCAACCCGTTGCGGGCCGGCCACGTCACCGTCAGACCGAGTTTCCCGGTCTGTGGGATGTCTTGTATCTTCATGTGTTACTTACCTTTCTCTTGTTGTCGTGTTTGTTGTGAACGGCGCGCCTGGCCCGTTGTGGGCCGCTAATTCCATGCGCCGAAATTAATCGCCCGGGAGGGCGAGCGTCCTCGCGAGCCCTGATTGCTGCGGGTGTTTGGGCTCGCGTGGACGCTCGCCCTCCCGGGGCTGGGTTGTGAGGCCAGGGAAGCGCATGGCTGCTTCCTCGTGCGCTCGTCCAGCCTGGCCAGCCCGGCCTCCAGCGCATTGACGCGCGTGGGCTGCCGCTCGAGCACGGCCAGCAGTTCCCGATGGTTGACAACGCCAGGCATCAGCGCCGCGCTGGCCGTCACACCTGCCGGGAATTCTCACCGTTCCCCGTTCCTGCTCCGCAACCTCTTTCACCCTGTATGGGGCGACAAAAGTTGTCGCGTCGGGAACCCGGTTACTGGCTCACCGCCCAGCGAGTCTCGGCCGGCGGGTCGTAGAGCAGGCAACCGGTCAGCTCGCCTCTTGCCTTCCGGGTGCCGGGGGCCGCGTAACGGCTGCTCGGCACCAGCAAGTAGCGCTCAAGATGCTTCGCAAATGCCTGCCGGACCCGCAGCGGGCTGGCGACCGTGTCGCCCCGCCCAACCAGGTTGCGGAGGAACCGATGGATGCCGATGCGGACGGCATCAGC
>Ga0187880_1001101_pt1 | contig 22069 bp, 18 predicted proteins | sample June2016WEW_19_4_FD_132998 | JGI IMG/M metagenome (GOLD analysis project Ga0187880, IMG submission 132998) | Peatland microbial communities from SPRUCE experiment site at the Marcell Experimental Forest, Minnesota, USA - June2016WEW_19_40 | ecosystem: Environmental > Terrestrial > Soil >... | reverse complement strand
CGCTCGCGAGGGGGTTGTAAAATGGCAACCGTTATGGCCGTTCAAGTCACCATCTATCTCACCGAAGGCGATTCCTGGCATCATCGTCCGCTGCATTTGGAAATTCTGAAATATCTGCGCGAAGAAAATTCCTTCGGAGCCGTCGCCTTCCACGCCGTAGCCGGCTTCCTCGGACGAGGCAAAGTCCACACCGCGCACCTCGTCGAAGCCGGAGGCGAGTTGCCCGTCGTGATCTCGTTCGTCGATACCGACGAGCACGTCAGCCGCGTTCTGCCAAAGCTGCGCGAAATGGCCGCGCACCGGCTGATCGTGCGCGAGAACGTGGTGATTGAGCAGGGAAGCCTGGACTGAAATATTGAATAGCGGGTGCCCCACTCATTCGCGGCTTTTTGCGAATGAGTGGGTAAGTCGCTCACTTCATCCCCAGCGCCCGCAGCACCCCATCATCCGCCACCGTCTTCCCATCTTTCTTCGTGACCACGCCAAACGATCCTGAGTAGTCCCACATCGCCCAGCCAATCCCATTGTGCTCGAGCGCCGTCCGCACATCATGCAACCACGCCGCGCGGTCCTGCGGGTCGGAATACTCCCGATACACGCCAAATTCGTTGCACACCAGCGGAACCCCGCGCCGCCTCGCCCACTCCGCCGCCTGCTTCATTTCCGATTCAATACGGGCAGCATCCCAGTGATCGCGCCCGTAGCGAACCACCTGCAACCGGTCCACTTCATCCGGCACCAGCGCCGCCACGCGTTCCGCCGACTCCGCCGTCGACGGATATCTCACGCCGCGCAACCAGTGCCAGTAATACGCGCCCCAGGTCGCGCCCTGATGCGTGAACATGTGCGGCTCATAAAAATGAAAGTCGTAAATGACATTCGAATCGTGCAGGGGCTCCTGAAAAACGAGCTCATCGTCATCCGACCAGCGCGCGCCCGCCGCGATGATCGTGTGCCGGGGAGCGCCCTCACGGATCGCCGCCGCCAGCTTCACTTGCACACCCAGCCAGCGATACCGGTCCGTGAACTCCGGCTCATTCAGAATTTCCAGAAATACGCGGTCCGCGTCCAAATCCAATGCCGAGTAATGCCCGGCCAGCGCCCGCCAGAAATCGGCAAACTGCTCGACAAAGTCGTCGCCCTTGTCATCTCCCTTTGCTAGCCGCGCCTTGAAGTCGCTCTCCGGGTGCAGATCAATGACCACCGCCAGCCCGTGGTCGAGGATCATCTTCACCGCCGCATCCAGATAGCCGAGATATTCCTCCGGAATCTTGTTGGGCTCGCGCACGTTAAACATCGGCTGCGGATTCACGCTCAAGCGCACGTAATCGAAGCCCATCGACTTGATCAGCGCGATATCGTCGACGGTTGTCCACGCCTGAAAATGTTCCGGCGTGTAGCCGCGCTTGTCATACACCTGCGCGAACCACTCACTCGCGTTAATCCCCCGCTTCAACCGCTCAGCCCGCGCGAAAGCCAGCGAGGCGTTTGCGTTCGCGGCTCCGCCAGTCTGTGCCCCCGCGCAACTTGCCACGAGACCTGACAATAATATGCATGCGACTCGCAATTTCACTCGACCCATCTTTACTCGACCCATCGCGGCAATCCCTTCTGCATTGATACACTGATGGCCAAGTCCAAGTCCAAAGACTAGCCCATGCTTCCCTGCCAGCGCCATCTTTTCGATATCCCCGACGACGTCGCCTACCTGAACTGCGCCTACATGTCACCGCTGATGAAGCCGGCACTGGAGGCTGGAACCGCCGGGCTTGCCCGCAAGGCGCACCCGTGGCAGATTACGCCCGATCAGTTCTTCACCGGCTCGGAAGAATTTCGCACCATCGCCGCGCAGCTACTCGATTGCTCAGCCGACTGCATCGCCATCGTTCCCTCTGCCAGCTACGGCATCGCAACCGCCGCGCGAAATTTGCCGGTCAAAAAAGGCCAGAGCATTCTCGTGCTCGAGGAGCAGTTCCCGTCCAACTACTATCCCTGGCAGCGGCGGGCCGAAGAAAGCGGCGCGTCTCTGAAGATCGTTCCCTGGCCCAGTGACAAAAATAAAGATAAAGATAAAAATAAAGATAACGACTGGACTGCCGCCGTTCTCGATTCCCTGACCTCTGATGTTGCAATAGCCGCACTCCCGCACGTGCAGTGGACCAGCGGCGGAAGGCTCGACCTCGTCCGCATCGGCGAAGCTTGCCGCAAGCTCGGCGCCGCGCTCGTTCTCGATCTCACCCAGTCGCTCGGCGCGCTGCCCTTCAGCGTGGGCAACGTGCAGCCGGATTTCGCCGTCGCCGCCAGCTACAAATGGCTGCTCGGGCCCTATTCCGTCGGGCTTCTCTATGTCGCTCCAAAATGGCACGGTGGAATACCGCTGGAAGAGAATTGGATTCAGCGCGCTAACGCTCGCGATTTCTCGAGCCTCATCCTATATACGGAAGACTACGACGCAGGCGCGCGGCGCTTCGACATGGGCGAACGCTCGAACTTCGCGCTGCTGCCTGCCGCCGTGCGCGCCATGAAGCAGTTGCTAGAGTGGGAGGTCGCGCAGGTCTCCGAGACGGCCGGCGCGCTCAACCGTCAACTGGCGAAGGCCGCGGCGGACATAGGATTTTCCGCGCCCGCCGAACCGTGGCGCGCGCCTCATTACCTGGCCCTGCGGAGGGAAGAGGCCATTCCGAAGGAACTCCCCGAAATGCTCGCGAGAGAGAAAGTATTCGTCAGCATCCGCGGAAGTTCGATTCGAGTGACGCCGCATGTCTACAACACGCCCGAGGACGGCGAGCGGCTCATCGCATGCCTGCGCCGCATCGCCTATGCAAAAACTGCTTGATGAGTCATACGGTGGAGCGACGGGCGCCTCGCCCGTCAGGCAGTGTGGTGGCCGGGCGGGGACGCCTGGCTCTCCACCGAATCTTCGCGGTACTACTGCTTGAGTGCGGTGGCTCGGCGCTGCGCCAGCGATGCCGCTTCGCTGGCCGGATTTTCTTTCTCCACCTGGTCGTAAATCTTCTTGGCCTCGTCCGGCTTCTGCCGCGACTCGTAGAACCCGGCGAGTTCGAGCTGCGCCGTCGCCTTGCTGACGGCGATCGTAGGCTTATTGATTAACTGCTTATAAAGATCGACCACCTGCGTATCCTTATTCTCCGCGCGATAAACGGAAGCCTGCGCGAACTTGCCCAATGCCGCAAGTTCAGCGTTCGAAGAGCCGGCTGTCTCCTGCAGACTTCGCTCCGCTGCTGCGTTATCGCCAAGCTGTGAAGAGGCCAATCCCACAAAGTAACGTGCCATGTCGGCAGTGCGGGTGTGCGGATACTTATCGACGATGGCCTGGAACTGCTTGCGCGCCGCCGTGGCACGCTCCTGCGGCGACGCGAAGCTATCGTACCCCGGTTGCGCTGGCACGCCTGCCGGGCGCACCGGCGTTTCGAAGGTGCGGACTGCCGTCGAAAGCTCGGCGCTCGCCTTTTCGTTCTGCTGGTTGACGTAGTACCAGCCGACAAACGCCATCGCTCCGATGGCGACAACCGCAATTACAGCAATAATCAGTTTCGACTGGTGTTCCACGGTCCAGTGGGCGGTCTTCTCCGCAGCCTCGATCGTGACCTTGCTGAAGCGGTCTTGTTTCAGTTGATGCCGGGTTTCTGCGCGCACGGGCTTCCTTCTTCGCTTAAGGATAGGCTGACAATTCTTCAGTTTAACAGGCTGATTTCCAGAGCGTCAAAGCGGCGTATCGAACCATGTTAATGTAACCCGGCGTAGGAGCGCGATCCCAGAGCGGGGGCGGGAAGCGAAGCACTGGATTGCGGAACGGATTTTGCCGGCTTGACGGCCCAGGTCTCAGGTCTCAGGAAAATCTTCCAATCCAGAACCTGACACCTGAGACCTAAGCAGCAAAACGGCAGGGCTGATCCCCCGCCGTCTCGCTCGCATACAAAAATTCGGGCCCCTACTTACCTTTATTGACCACTTTCTTGAGTTCATTTCCGGGAGTGAATTTGGCGACTTTACGGGCAGCGATCTTGATGGTGGCACCCGTCTGCGGGTTTCGGCCATTGCGGGCCTTGCGCTGCGAGACGGAGAACGTGCCGAACCCGATCAAGGCTACCCGGTCACCTTTTCGAAGGGCAGCGGTGACGCTGTCCACGGTGGTGTCGATCGCGGTCGTCGCCTGCGCCTTTGAAATGTTGCAGGCTCCGGCGATCCGGTCAACCAGATCAGCTTTATTCATGCTCTCTCCTGACACTAGTCGTTTCGGTTCCCGCGCATCAGCCGGGGAGGAAAGCTCAAAGCGCGAGCACCGGCGATGTCAATTCTCACCTATGTTACGGGATTGTCAATGGGAAACACGTGCCAGTTGCCCGTTTTGACACATGAAGCGAACGGCTGTGTCCGCAGGAATGGGGAAATGAGCCAAAAGCGCCCGGGTTTGTCCCCCTTCTTAGCTGCGATCGGCAGTTTTCCACGGTTCTTCGGTTCTCCACAACCCGCCGCTCGTCTCCACAGGATGTGCACAGAGAGGAAATGGTTTCGAGTTGCGGTGCAAGCGGGTTCGGGTGCAGAGTCTAATTACACAATAGAGTAAAGAATTATGAAAACAGCAGCCGAAGTTTGCCCCCTGTGCGCGGGCTCGGGATGGAAGCCGGTTCCGGGGGCGCCGGAACGCGGCGTCACGCGCTGCGATTGTCAGTTGCGGGCGCGCGGGGGCGCAATGATCGCGGCGGCGCGAATTCCAAAGAGATACGAGCACTGTGAGCTGTCGAACTTTACGACGGATTTCCCCGGAGCCGATCGTTCGATTGCGCTGGCCCAGATCAGTGCGTCGCGCTTTGTGCAGGAGTTCAATCCGCGAGACGGCGCTGGGTTGCTGCTGGTCGGCGGAATCGGGACCGGCAAGACCCACCTCGCGGTGGGCATTCTTAAGGAACTCATCGCGGCCCGAGGAAGCGCCTGCCTTTTTTGCGACTATCGCGAACTGCTGAAACAGATTCAGAATTCCTACAACGATTCCGTCCAGGCGACCGAGCTTCAGCTGCTGCGGCCCGTGTTTGAAGCCGATGTGCTGCTGCTCGACGAACTCGGCGCCGTGAAACCGAGCGAGTGGGTGTGGGACACGGTCAGCCTGATCCTCAACACGAGATATAACGACAATCGAACCACGATCATCACCACGAATTTCGCGGACGAGCCGGCTGCGAGTGTGACCCGGTCATCGTCACTGTCGCCGGCGCGGGCGGCCGCGCGTGAAGAAACCCTGGGCGACCGCATCGGCGAGCGTATGCGTTCCCGCCTCCATGAGATGTGCCGCATCGTGAAGATGGACGGGCCGGACTTCCGCCAGAAGTTTAAGAGCGCGAGCTTCGGATAATTCCGCGCGACCATCACACGCACTACAATCACAAGCGTGCTGACCGAACGCATCGAGTTCCAGCCGGAACGTGACAGCGACATCTTCTCCGCCGCAGCCGCCGCCCCGGCCGTGTTTCTTTTGCGCGGCGAGGACGCAAACTCCGAGCCTTATGTCAGCAAGACCGCCAATCTCCGCCGCCGGCTGCAGCGACTGCTTTCGGCCCCTCAGGAGCAAACCAAGCGGCTCAACCTGCGCCATCGCGTCCGCTGGATCGAATACACGCTGACCGGCTCCGATTTCGAATCGGGATTCGTACTCTACCAAATCCTGCGCGCCGCCTTTCCCAAGACCTATGCGAACCGCCTGCGGCTGCGGTTCGCTCCTCTGGTCAAGCTGCATCTGGAAAACGAATTTCCCCGCGCTTCAATCACGACGCGGCTGGGACGAATTTCGGGCAAGCGGATTTCGGGGAAAAATGTTTACTACGGGCCGTTTGCTTCGCGCCTGGCGGCGGAAAAGTTCATGAACGACGCGCTCGACTTCTTCAAGATGCGCCGCTGCGTCGAAGACCTCCATCCCGACCCGAAATTTCCCGGCTGCGTTTATTCCGAGATGAAGATGTGTTTGGCGCCCTGTTTTCGCGGCTGTACCGACGACGAGTACCGCAGCGAAGTGGTGCGGGTCGAGGATTTTCTGGACTCGCGCGGCGAATCGCTGAAGCGGCAGATGGCGGCGGAGCGCGATGGCGCCTCGGCGAAAATGGAATTCGAAACCGCCGCAGCCATTCATGCGCGGCTCGACAAGCTCGCTCCCGTGCTGCAGCAACTTCCGGAATTCGTCCGCCGGATTGACCAAATGCACGCCATAATCGTGCAAAGGTCGCGGCAACCGGAGAGCGTCACTTTGTTCCGCGTTGACGAAGGCGCGCTCGCCGGGCCATTTGAGTTTCCGATTTCCGATACGGAGCACGCCAAGTCACAATCGATGGAGGCTCGGATCCAGGCCGCCCTGACAGCATTTCCCGCGGCCAAACCAGGCGGCGCAATCGAACGCATGGAGCACCTAGCGATCCTGAAGCGTTGGTGCTATCGCGGGACTCGCGCCGGCGAAATCTTCTTTGCCGATGCCAGGGGAGAGCTGCCGATGCGGCGCCTGGTGCGGGGGATCGGACGAGTGTACAAAGGGGAAGCGCCCGAAAGCGAAATGAACTCGAAGCCGATGTTGTGATTCGTTGACTTCTCTATTGACTTCTGTCTTCGTAGAATGAAATCAGCTATGGCAAAAAAGAAGACGAGAAAAACATCAACGAAATCGAACAAGAAAACCGCGGCGCGACCGGAATCTCTCGATCGACTCCTCCGCGACCAATTGCTCTACTTGCTGAAAGGCGGTGGGGCGCATATTAGCTTCGACGACGCCATGCGCGACTGGCCCGTGCAACTCACCGGAGCCAAAGTTGCGAACTTCCCTCACACCGCCTGGATGCTGCTCGAGCACATGCGCCTCGCCCAGTGGGACATCCTGGAGTTCAGCCGCAACTCGAAGCATGTCTCTCCGCCATGGCCCGAAGGATACTGGCCCACGTCGGAAACACCCCCGAACGAGCAGGCGTGGACCGCGAGTGTGGCCGCGTTCAAGAAGGACCTGCGAACGATGGAGCGACTCGTCGCCGACAGAGGAGTCGATCTCTACGCCCGGATTCCCTGGGGTGATGGGCAAACGATTTTGCGTGAGGCGTTGCTGGTGGCCGACCACAACGCGTATCACCTCGGACAACTGGTGATGCTGCGGAAGAGTGTCGGAATCTGAGGGCCCTTAATTTTTCAGGAGCCAAAAAAGGATCTCTCGGCGCTCTCTGCGTCTCGGCGATGAACAAGCTCTAAGCCGCACGAACCGGCGTGCGCACCGGCTTCTTCCGGAACACAACCTTTATCTCTTCCCGCCAGCGCTCGTCAATTCCCAGCAATTCCCAATCGATCTCCGGTGAGAGATAACGCAGGATCGTGTCGGTTGTGGGATGGACGTGCAGCGCGGGCGCGACCAGCATGAGCAGGGGCTTCTGCGGCGAGATCTCGCGTCCCGGAAAATAACCAAATTGCACAAATTCTCCGCGGCTCTGGTGCCAGGCGACGCGCGACCAGTAATCCACGCCTTGCAGCGGAAGGTGAATATCCTCGTCAGCCTTGAGTTCGATCACGGCGAGGCGGGACTCGCGAGTTGCGGCCAGAATGTCGATCATGGCGCGGTCGGCGGCGGCGAATGCGGGTACCTGGACATACAATGATCCCGTTAGCAGCCGCCCGTCGAGCGCCGCGATGTTCCGGGCGACCAGCGATTCCAGCCAGCGCTCGGGATGCATCCGCCACAACGAGTGGTTCTTGGGGCCATCCTTATGACGAACCGCCGCCGCCAGCCGCACCAGATCGGCAAACTGCGTTTCGTTTTCCAAGTTGAGAACACGCTCTTCCGGCCCCACCCCGAAAACGATTTCCTCACTGCTCTCGAAGTTTCGGGGATCATGCGCAATCCGCGCCTGGGCGAATTCAAGGCCATGCCGACGGAATGAAATCGACGCAGGCGAGAGCGCCACGACTTCCGCTTGCGGCAGAATGCCGCGAATGCGCGCAATCGATTCCGCAAAGCGATCGCGCGCCTGACCTTCATCGATCGAATGCACCAACCGGGTTGCCAAGTTGCCGCAATCGCCAGTATCCACCGGAACGAGCGCATCCTCCCGTTGGTCGAATTCGTACAAATGCCATTTTGCTGCCGTGGGATGGAGATGCGCCATGCGCTGCCGGGTCAGAGCCACGGTGCCTTTCGGCACAACCATCGCGAGGCCCTCGACCACGCGGCGTTCCTGCTGTGCCAGCCGGCACGCTTCGAGCCAAAGGATTCCCACGGTCAGCGCGCCATCGACGGTCGCTTGCGTTTCCTGGTCGTTCACTCCCACGATGGCCAGGGCGCGTTGTCCCTGGCGGAGCAAGCCACGCAGGTAAGCCGGGCCGAAGGAGTGTTCGAGATCGATGCTGGTGGTGAGCCGGACCACCGTCCAGCCGGGAAAATTTCTCTCCAGCGCCCGGCGCAGGCGAGGCTCGTAGGCGACGCGCGACGCACGTCGCGCGGCGGGCGAGCGCTGATCGCGATCGCGGCAGAAGTCGAGCCGGGTGGGGCGATTCTGGCCCATGCGCTGCACTTGCAACCGCAGCGTGGTGGCCTTCACTTCCGCATCCAGCACGCGCCGTACGAAATTCCGCTCGCTCGACCACAGGTGCAGCAGGCATTTGTGGTACTCGCCGGAAACTGAATATTTCGACTCGGCCAGATCGAACACGATGGCGCTGTCTTCCACCACCACGACGGCGCGGGCACCGTCGAGAAAGTCGGAGAGCATTTGGCTGAGGGAGTCTGGGGTCATTGATTCAATGGGCAAACGGGGCAATCTCGATGGTCACTATCAGTACTTTTCTCTTTGTTTACCGTTTGGGTATTAATGCATGTTTACTACCACCCCCCTCTCCCCTAGTCCAGTGGAATCATGGGGTTGGGCTGTGGAAAATTTTCAAAATCTAGAGCACAAAGGACTTATATGGAAAATATTCCGGAATAAGGACTTAGCTCGATTTTGCGGTCAATTCTACTAAAATTGGAAGTTTTGGCGGCTTTTTGACGCCCGCTTTTTGCTTCAAATTTGTTTATCAAAGAGTAACTGGTCAATGGGCTTGAACCCACGTCTCGAAAACCGCGAGACCCTTCGACGAGCTCAGGGCAGGCTGTGGGGCACCCACTTTCGAGGGGCTGTCTCCTGAGAAACGGGCGCGCCTCGGCCCTGACACACAGGTCGATTTCCATTGTCGCCGACGGGCGGGGCGATGTCTGTGATGGTGCACACCGGACAGTTGTGATGAAAAATGTTGAAGTTAGAAATGTCTTCTATGTGGAGTATACTGTGGAATAGGTTCCACATATGCAAATCGTTCAAATCGTGCTGGATAAAAAGCTGTTACACGCCGCCGACCAAGCTGCGAAGCGCACTCGGCGAAACCGTTCCGCTCTGGTGCGCGACGCCCTGCGGGAACATCTCCGCCGGTTGGAACTGCGAGCCAGTGAAGAGCGCGACCGCCAGGGCTACTCGCGACAGTCGCAGGCCGAAGCGGAAGCGCGGGGTTGGGAATCGGAGGCCACGTGGCCGGAAGAATAGCCCGAGGCCGGATAGCCCGAGGTGAGGTTCGGCTCTACCAGTTTGCCGCGCCCGACAAAAAGCGGCCGGTGCTCGTGCTCACCCGCAACAGCGCCATCGCGTATTTATCCACAGTCACGGTTGCGCCTGTCACTTCGACGATTCGCGGCGTGCCATCGGAAGTCGTTCTGAATGAGGAGGACGGCATGAAGTCCCCGTGCGCGGTGAACCTGCACAATGCAGTTACGGTGTCGCAACAGCGCCTGGGGAAACGTGTGGCCCAGCTTAGTTCCGCCCGAATGAATGAGGTGTGTGCTGCTCTGCGGTTCTCTTTGGGTTGCGATTCAAACTAGTTACTGGGCACGTTCCGCCTGTCCCCGAATTTCCCCCGCAGTGCCGTCGGAAGCTTCTTATAATCATCCGAGAGCGCTTTTTCCGATGAGCAATTTCCGACTATCCCGTGGGCTCTGTGCAGCAGTCGCCAAAATGCTGCGCGGGTCGCACCAAACGTTGACATCGCTCTTTGTAAGTTCGGGTGCACCCGGACCACCATCGGACGTAGCAGCACTATCGCATGCGGCAAAATGGAAAGAATGGCTCTTTCGCGTTGGGCAGGATCCAACCCTCGACAGTCTAGCGGTTCTTGGAAATGTGATTGAAGAGAGCATGGATAGCGCGCCTGAGGATTGGACCCCTGAATATGACGAATGGAAAGCAGACCGAGAGCGCGTGCTAAAGGCACTGGAGGAGAGCGGGCTGCGCTATTACCGAGGCGGGAGAGTGCTTCCCGAAGGTCAGCCTCTACCTGATATTGCGCCCTATGTTCAACGTGGTCCGACGAAGCCGAGCGACATGGACGAGCTTCTCCTAGTCCTGGTGAAGGGGCTTCGCCGGGCGATGTATCCGCTAACGAACAGGCGGAAGGGCGCCATCCAGCTTTCCTTCTCCTCGGAGTATGACGTGCAGGACTTACTGCACGCCCTGCTACGCCCATGGGTTGCTGACATTCGGCCGGAGGAGCATACGCCTAGTTACGCTGGTTCCAGTACACGAATGGATTTTCTCCTCCCCGCCCATCGGCTCGTTTTGGAAATAAAGTTCGTGCGGGATGGGAGCCATGCCAAAGGTATCGGTAACGAGTTAATTATCGACAGCGACCACTACCGACGCCATCCGGAGTGCGACAGCCTATGGTGCGTTGTCTTCGACCCGCAGAGCCTCTTACCGAACCCTGAGGGGCTGAAAAAAGATTTGGAGGGAATACGGTCAACCAAAGACGGTTCGCTTAACGTGAGGCTCCTCATTCTATAGGCTCACAACGGTCGCCCAAACGCGGCCCGAACTTTCCCACCCGCCAGTTAGGCGACAACACAAGCCCAGCCTTTTCCTTCCCGATATGCCCTGACGTTCTCGGATACGAGAATGCTTTGGTCATTTCCTCCCCTTTCTTTTGAACGAATCAAAACTCCATAGCCACTTCGGTGGCTTCATGCCACATAGACGCATGACAGCTACAAGAACAAGCACCAAAATTATTAGCTGTATCACGGGTTTCCCCTTTCGTTCTACGATAAATTCCCTAGCTAGGCTATAGCGTTTCGGGTGATGGTGTAGAGTATGCCCCCTCAACGGCTGAAAGCCGGAACCCGTTGCCGATATGGCGGTACAACTGAAGCCGTGCCCTTCCCAGAAGCGCCTACGGGGCAGCTCTACATCCAGAATTGCTCTGGCCGCAGAACACTGCCGAGCTTCGCTCGGCTTGGACGGGCGAGGGCGCCCGTCCCCACACGTTCACTGGCTGCCCGCCTGCTCCACTGTCGTGATATCGAATGAGTCGCTCAAGTCCGCATGTCCTGCGAGCGTTCCTGACGCTGACGGCGTTCTGCTCATGGGATAATGCAATAGCCGCACGAGTCGTTTGCAAAACCTTGCGCATCAAAATATGGTGATTGCCAACCAGGAACACTTCTTCTTCAAGCACTACGGGCTTACGAATCAAGATCTTGAGACTTATCTGACCGCCGCGCTTTCGGCGGGCGGCGACTACGCCGACCTTTATTTCGAATACCTGACCTCGACCTCCCTGATGATGGATGAATCGCTGGTGAAGTCCGCCTCGCAGGGAATTTCGGCGGGCTGCGGTGTGCGGGTCGTCTCCGGCGAGCGCACCGGGTATGCCTATACCGACGATCTTTCTCCACAACGGATTCTTCATGCCGCCCGCACCGCGGCGCTGATCGCGAGCGCGCCGTCCAAGACGACGGTTGCCGGATTCCAGCAGAAGCCGGCCCGCAGCCTGTACCCCGTAGCATTGCCTTCGGTGGACGCGGATATTACCGCCAAGGTCGAACTGCTGATGCGCGCCGATCGCGCCGCTCGCGGATACGATCCGCGCATCAAGGAAGTACGCGCCAGCTATGCCGACGAACTGCGAACCATCCTGGTGGTCGGCTCCGACGGCACATTTGCGGAAGACTCGCAGCCGCTGGCGCGCGTGAATGTTTCGTGCATCGCGAAGACCGACGCCAGTTCGGGCCGCGGCACCTCTGGCGGTGGCGGCCGAGTTGCGCTCGACTTCTTTTTCGGCGACAAAACGCCAGAGTTCTTCGCCAAAGAGGCCGCGCGCCAGGCCATTCTGCAACTTGACGCCCGCGAAGCTCCGGCCGGAGACATGGAAGTCGTCCTTGGTCCGGGATGGCCCGGCGTTCTGCTGCACGAGGCCGTGGGCCACGGATTGGAGGCCGACTTCAATCGCAAGAAGACGTCGGCATTCGCCGGCCTGATCGGCAAACGCGTGGCCAGCGAAAAGTGCATGGTGGTCGACAACGGCACGATGCCATGGCGCCGCGGGTCGCTAAACGTGGACGATGAAGGCCAGCCGACGCAGGAAACCGTGCTGATCGAGAACGGAATTCTGAAGGGATACCTCAGCGACAAACTTTCCTCGAAGCTGATGGGCCTGGCTGATACCGGCAACGGACGCCGCGAGAGTTATGAGCACATTCCGATGCCGCGCATGACGAACACTTACATGCTGGCCGGGCAGGACGATCCCGGAGACATCATTCGTTCGGTGAAGAACGGCGTCTACGCGGTGAACTTTGGCGGCGGACAAGTCGATATCACGAACGGCAAATTTGTTTTCTCGGCGTCGGAAGCGTATCTCATCGAAAACGGACAGATCACCGCCCCGATCAAAGGCGCAACCCTGATCGGCAACGGACCCGATGTGCTGACGCGGGTTTCGATGGTCGGCAACGATCTGAAACTCGATGAAGGCGTCGGCACCTGCGGCAAAGATGGACAATCCGTTCCCGTGGGCGTCGGCATCCCGACAATCAAGATCGACCGGCTTACCGTAGGCGGCACGGCGAAGCGGGAAACCGGCGGATTCATGCAGTAAAGTCAGGCTACGAGCTTCGAGCTACGAGCTTCGAGCAGGCACTGCCCGTTAGCTCGCAGCTCGTAGTTCGCAACCATTAAAAATCTGAAATGACGACAACTCTGGAAACTCATACTCCGAAACTCGAAACCGAATTGCAGGAAATCGCCACCGACGTAGTGCGCCGCGCCATGAAAGGCGGCGCAACGGCGGCTGAATGTGTGGCCCGCGAGGGCGACGAATTTTCGACCGTGGTGCGCCTCGGGCAGGTCGAAACGCTGAAGGAATCGGGCTCGCGCGCCATCGGCGTGCGCGTCTTCTTCGGACAGCGCGCGGCCAGCACCTATTCCAGCGATTTTTCCGCCGCCGGCATCGAGCGCATGTTGAACTCCGCGCTCGAACTGGCGAAGATCTGTTCCGAAGACCCGTATGCCGGAATTCCCGAAGCCGGCCAGCTCGGATCGCTCCAGGGCGACCTCGACCTTTATCACGAGGACGTTTACTCACTGCCCGGCGCCGAGCGCATCGAATATGCGCGCCGCGCCGAAAAGGCCGCGCTCGACGCCGATCCCCGCATCAAGAATTCCGAAGGCGGATCGTTCGACGCCGCGACCGGCAGAAACGCGCTGGCGAATTCACACGGCTTTGTCGGCGAATACCGGCGGTCGTACTGTTCGGTCGCGGTGGTGCCCATTGCGCAGGACGCGAACGGCGGCATGCAGCGCGATTACTGGTATTCGGTGGCACGCAGCCTGGCGAAGCTCGACTCGGCCGAGCAGGTAGGAAAGGAAGCGGCGCGCCGTACCCTGCGACGCCTCGGCGCGCGCAAAGTGAAGACCGCGCATGTGCCGGTGGTGCTCGATCCGATGGTCGCAAACTCCATACTCGGACACATCTTCGAGGGCGTGAATGGCGACTCGGTCTATCGCGGAGCTTCGTTCCTGGCGGGCAAACTCGGACAGAAAATTGCCGGAACGAACGTTACCGTCATTGACGACGGCACCATGCCCGGAGGCTTCGGCACCACGCCCTTCGATGGCGAAGGGATTCCCACCCGCCGCACGTTAGTGATCGAGAACGGGGTTCTGAAGTCATATCTGCTGAATACCTACACGGCGAAGAAGTTGGGCCTCGAGACCACCGCCAACGCATCTCGCGGGCTCGCCGGGACACCCGGCATCGGGCCGGGAAATTACTTCCTCGAACCCGGAACGAAAACGCCGAACCAGATTATCGCAGACATCAAAGACGGCCTCTATGTAACCGAGTTTCTCGGTCACGGCGCCAACCTGGTCACCGGCGATTACTCCCGCGGCGCCTCCGGCATGTGGATTGTCAACGGCGAACTGGCCTATCCAGTCGAAGAGATCACGGTAGCCGGCAACCTGAAAGACATATTCTGCAATATTTCCGAGATAGCCAGCGACCTGGAATTCCGCGGCAGCATAGCCTCGCCCACGATCCGCATCGACGGACTCACGGTAGGCGGAGAGTAGCAAGGCTCACGTAGGAGGGCACCCCGACCAAGCCGAGGGCGGCCCGCCCGGGGCTTAGAGCGGCCACCCAAAAGAAACTGACTGCGACCTGCTGGAAGATAATGGTTATAATCGGTACGCCTTGGGTCCCGGATAGCAATGCGGGGAGCCACTATCCCGAGCCGTGCTCGGCACTGATGCTGGGCACTCTGATCGGTTCTAAAGCAGTTCGTGATCAGCCGTGAACGAAACCCAGAAAGACGCATCCCATCGAGTTCGGCAAGCAGTAGTGCAAACTCTTTCTTCGGTTGAAGATCTTGTCTATGTCGGTCTCGGGCTGCTCTTAACAATTGCCGCACTCACCCTGCTGGTCACCACGCTCAAGAGTGTGGCGCTGGCCTTGTGGAACCACGCGTTGGGCGGACAAGTCGTGAACCTTCTTGATCAAATCCTCCTGATCCTGCTGGTCATCGAGTTGCTGTATACGGTGCAGGTGTCGTTTCGTGAGCACGGGCTCATCGCCGAGCCGTTCCTGGTGGTGGCGTTGATTGCAGTCATCCGAAGGATCCTGGTCCTCACGGCAGAAGTACCCAAACTGGCGGAAGCGGGCGAGGCGGCTTTCCGGCACGCCATGGTGGAATTGGGGGTACTCACCGTCATGGTGCTGGTGCTCGTAAGTTCTTTGATTATGCTGCAGAAGTATGCAAAACGTGCGGTGTGATCACCCTGGATTTGGCAGCCTTCCGTGCAATCGCCTTTCGCTTTAACATGGCTTGATACGCCGTATGGCACCGGACATTCCTGTCCTATCCGCGTAGAATTAGGGATTGGCCTCTATGCCGGATCTTCGCCGTGGTCTCATCATCGTGAATACTGGGCCGGGCAAGGGGAAGACCACCGCGGCCATGGGGACCGCGTTGCGGGCCGTCGGGCAGGGGATGCGCGTCCTGATGCTGCAATTTTTGAAGGGCTCGTGGCATTACGGAGAACTCGATGCGGTCAAGGCTTTCGGCGACAAGTTCATCCTCAAGCAGATGGGACGAGGCTTCGTAAAAGTCGGCGCCGAGAAACCAGACCCTGAAGATGTACGGATGGCGGAGGAGGCCTGGGCCGAGGCCGAGAAAGCGATCCAATCCGGCGAATGGGATCTGGTGGTGCTCGATGAAATCAATTACGCCATCAGCTACGGTATGCTGGATCCGGCGAAAGTGGTGGAGTCTCTGGCGCGCAAGCCGGAGATGGTGCACGTCATCTTGACGGGAAGAAACGCGCATCCGGCAATTGTCGAGCTTGCCGACACCGTGACGGAAATGCGCCAGGTAAAACACGCCTACGAAAAAGGCGTGATGGCGCAGAGAGGAATCGAATATTGAATTGGTAATTTTGTAATTTTGCAATTTGGTAATCTAAGAACCTTTTGGGGCGCGTGCGCTTAGATTTTCAAATTACTAAATTACACAATTACAAAATTACAAATTCCCCATGGCTTGGTTCAAGCGACAATCCGGTGAGCTAGACACTTCGGGCGAGAAGAAAGTGCGCACCGAGGGCCTGTGGGTGAAGTGTGACGACTGCCGCCAGATTATCTGGAAGAAGGACTTAGAAGAGAATCTCAACGTCTGCCCGAAGTGCGGCAAGCACTTCCGCATCGATGCGCGCACCCGCCTGGCGCAGCTCCTCGACGACAATCAATACGAAGTTTTTGACAGCAATCTCGTCTCCACCGACCCGCTGAAATTTGTGGACCTGAAAGCGTACTCCTCGCGCCTGAAGCAGGCGAAGGCGGACACGGGCCTGAAAGACGCCATCATCAACGCCCATGGCAAACTGAACGGCCGCCCGGTGATCGTGAGCGCGATGGAATATTCGTTTATCGGCGGAAGCATGGGCGCGGTAGTTGGCGAGGCCATTACGCGAGCCATTGAGAAGGCGATGGAAACGCGGAAACCGATCATCATCGTCTCGGCGTCGGGCGGCGCGCGCATGATGGAAGGCGTGATCAGCCTGATGCAGTTGGCGAAGGTCTCCGCCGCGCTGGCGCGTTTGGACGCGGCGCGGGTCCCGTACATTTCGGTTTTAACCGATCCCACAACCGGCGGCGTGACCGCATCGTTTGCCATGTTGGGCGATCTTAATATCGCCGAACCCGGCGCTCTGATTGGCTTCGCCGGGCCGCGAGTGATTGAGCAGACCATCCGGCAGAAGCTGCCGCCGGGGTTTCAGCGCTCCGAGTTTCTCCTGGAACATGGAATGCTCGATGCCGTGGTCGTGCGCAAGGAGTTGAAGGCATACATCGCGCGGGCGCTGGATTTCATGGTGCAGGCAGCATAGCGGCGCTCGCGTGGGGACGGCCACCTTTCGGGGCCCAAGCCGAGCGCAACTCGGCCGGCGGGTGGCCCCCGGGTTTTGCGTCCATCCCCGCTCTGGAGTGGGTGCCTTGGCCAAGCTTGGGCGGTGTATTCGTCGGTCACCAACTCGGTGCATTGACCAACAGACTAATTCTTAATAGGAGCGATCAGCAGCGATGCCCCGACTACCTTTCCGGCATCGGATTCCTGAACGAAAGCAATCAAGCGCAAATTCGCAGGATCAGGCTTGGATTTGACTTTCACAAGAACATCACGACCAAAGTTCTTCCCCTTCTCCACCGTGCCAACTTTGCTGATACTCTCGGCCACGGCGACATAACGAATGTCGCGACCCTTGTTCTCGCCGCCCAAAATGTGCGATTCCGCGTGATTGAGTGCAACCGCAACGAAGACGTCGGCTTTGCGGGCCTTGAAGTCTCCCGGCAACGCCTCGACCTCGAGGTGAACGCGGAGCGTTCTTGGATTCGCCAGAGAAACGGAAAAAATCCTAACCGGAATCTTGGCATGGCGACTGGCGATTTCGATAGCGCGACCCACGGCACGGGCATCACTCCCGTTCAGTTGTGTGGTTCCATCGACCACCATTTGCGGCGTGTAAGGGGTGTTTAATGCAAAGCGGCGCTCATAATCGCCCTGCCGAGCGGTGAAAAAACTCGACGAGTGAGTGTCTTCCCAGCCATCGTGGTTCCAATAGTCCACATGTTCACTAAGAACAATCACGTCAGCTCCCAGTATCGGTTGCGATTCATCCAACTTCTCGAGCAGGGCATCGGCGGGAGGACAACTCGAACACCCTTCGGAAGTGAACAACTCGACCAGCACAGGCGAAGCACCATCGCCTCGAGGAAGATCCGAGGCAACCGCGAACGTGGAAGCTGCCCCAGTTATGAGAAAAGTCATGAAAACAGGGAGTGTGACAGTGAGCCTCATCTTCATAGCGACCTCATGCCTATCAAGCGGCCCTTCGCAGGTAGGCCCTTTATTCTAACTCTGATAGGAGCCCCGCCCCAGCTCAAGTGCAGCCACCCGCACCACTCACGTAGCGACGGCCGCCCCTCGGCCGTCCAAGCCGAGCGCAGTTCGGCAGTTGCATGTGGTCACAGCAACTCTGGATTCGCTACAACCATCCTCACAAGCTGGTATCCTTTCCCTCGTTCGAGCGCTTGGGAAGCGCTTGGACCTCGATCCGCCGCCGTCCGATGGGAGAAAGTCGGAACCGCTGGCCGGACTTGCTACCCTAAACATTAGCCGCTGTCGCGAACGGCGACGATTCCGCCCCGAGTTCGCGAACGGACAGCTACCGACGACTGACGACCGATGTCTTACGAAACCGCAGTTGCGCAGATGTACGCGTTGGGCCACGAGTTGGCGCAGACGCCGTCGCACAAGTTCGATCTGGCGCACATTCGCGTGCTGCTGGCCGCACTAGGGCATCCGGAAAATGGTTTCCCAACGGTGCTGGTCGCGGGCACCAACGGCAAGGGTTCGACGGCCGCGACTCTGGCATCCATCCTGCAGGCTTCCGGGCTGAAGACTGGGCTCTATACTTCGCCGCATCTGGTTCGCATCAACGAGCGGATTCGCCTCAATGGCAGACCCATCGCCGACGACGATTTCGCGATGCTCCATGATGTGGTCGACCGAACCGCCGAGCGGCTGGTTGGGGAACGCGATCTGCCGTGGCATCCCAGCTTCTTTGAGACGCTGACTGCGATGGCCTTTGAGTATTTCGCTCGGAACCGGCCCGACATGGTTGTGCTTGAAGTCGGCATGGGCGGGCGTCTGGATGCGACCAACGTGGTTGAGCCGCGCCTCAGCATTATCACCGACATCTCGCTCGATCATCAGAAATATCTGGGTGAAACTGTGGGCGAGATTGCCCGCGAAAAAGCTGGCATCATCCGGCCGGGCGGAGTTGTGGTTACGCTGCCGCAATTGCCCGAAGCCAACGAGGTGATCGGAAACACAATCCTGGATGTGGGCGCGCGGGCGGTGAATGCGGTGCTGTATGTGCCGCCGGTGTCGCCCAGTAGTGGTCAGTGGCCAGTGGCCAGTGGTCAGTGGCAACGGTATCCACTCGACGTGATGGGGGCGCAAATCATGATCGAGTCGCCGTTGGTGGGGCGTCATCAACTGCGCAACCTTGCGCTGGCGATCGCGGCGGCGGAGGAACTGCACAACCAAGATATAGAAAATCACGGAACAGTTCAGATCACGCCGGAGACGATCGCACAAGGCATCCGCGAAACGCATTGGCCGGGGCGCTTCCAGGTGGTGCCGGCCGCGGGAGACGATCCCGAGTATGTGCTCGATGTCGCGCATAATCCGGCCGGAGCCTGGGCGTTGCGGTCGACGCTTTCGGCCGCTTACCAGAATCCGCGAAACGGCGAACTGGGAAATGGAGACCCAGGAGACGCCCGGGAGATCACGATGGTGTTTGGCGTGATGAGGGACAAGGCTGTGCAGGAGATTACTGAGATTCTGTTTCCGATCGCCGGGCACGTGATCGTGACCCACGCCAACAACCCGCGCTCGGCGAGTCCGGGTGAGATTCGGCAGGCCGCCGCACGTGTGGCCGCGGGCATTGAGATTGAAGAGACCGAGGATGTAGCGTCGGCCCTGGACCGGGCGCGCAAGGTTGCCGGATCGGGCGGCTTGGTCGTTGTTACCGGTTCGATTTACATTGTGGGAGAGGCGATGCGAACGCTCGGCGTCGGCATCTAAGAACGTGTGTAGAGACAGGGCTTGCCCCGTCTCAGGTCGCTCAGGCAGGCTCTGCGCGCGGGAAAACTTAGGCACGAAATCTTGGACAAGATCGCCACAACTGCGGACCCCGAAAAAGAGCGAGAAGAACTGCGCTCAAATGCACCGCCGGGGGCGGTAATCCCTACGTGGTCTGAGACGCGGCCCGCAACTCATCCCATCAACCGCCATGGCTGGCCCAGCCGCCTGCGCTCGTATTTCATTCTTGACCCGCTGATCTGGGCTTACACGCTGATTCTGGGCACGGTTTCTCTTATGTGCTCGCTTTTCGACCGTAACGGGCGCGTCCAGCACAATTGCGCCCGCCTGTGGTCGTGGCTCATCATGAAGACGATCCTGTCGCCGGTGAAAGTCACGGGCTTGGACATGGATAAGGTCGACAACTCCAAACCCCGCGTGTATGCGGTCACGCATGCATCGGCGCTCGACATTCCGATCCTCTACGTCAACTTGCCATTTCAATTCCGCATCATTTTCAAGAGTGAATTGCTGGGGTACCCGTTCATCGGCTGGCATCTGAAGCGCTCGGGACAAGTCTGCATCAACCAGCAGAACCCGGCGGCTTCAATCGGCGCCATCAAGTCAGCGCTGAGGGGCCTGCGCAGGGGCACGCCGCTGGTAATCTTTCCCGAGGGCGGCCGTACGCGAGATGGCGAGATTCAACCTTTTCTGCCCGGCGCATTTTTTCTGGCGATCAAGGCGCAGGCCGATATCGTGCCGATCGCGCTCGTTGGCACCTTCGACCTGCTGCCGATGAACACCTACCACATCAAGTGCCAACCGCTGGAGATGCGGGTCGGCGAACCGATCTCCACCGCCGGGTTGACCGTGCAAGATACAGACAAGGTGTCGGCCAAGGTGAAGTCCGCAATCGAAGCTCTGCATTCCGCGCCCAGAAGCGCGTAGGGACAAGAGCCACGTAGGGACGGTCGTCCTCGGCCGTCCGCGGGCAATGATAAACTTAAAAATTCAGCAGAATACAGGTTTGTCCATGTCTGACAGCATTCATCTCAAGCTCCCCGACGGCAGCACCACGGAAGTCCCGAAAGGCACCACTGCGCTCGATGTTGCCAAGTCCATCAGCCCGCGTCTCGCCGACGCCGCTCTTGCGGCCAAATCGAATGGCGATCTGATCGACCTCACCCGTCCGCTTGAAAATGACACTGATCTCCGCATCATCACTGAGAAGGACCCTGAGGCGCTCGAGGTCTATCGTCACTCCTCCGCTCACCTCCTCGCCGCCGCGGTGCTCGAACTTTTTCCCGAGACCAAACTCGGCCACGGTCCGGCGACGGAGAACGGATTCTTCTACGACTTTTTTCGCCCGACTCCGTTCACGCCCGAAGATCTCGAAAAGATCGAGAAGAAAATGCAGGAGCTCGTTCAGCAAAACCTGCCCTACGCGCGCGAATTTCTGCCGCGCAAAGAAGGTCTAGAAAAGTTCAAGGGTGAAGGCGACTTCATGAAGTGCCACTTCATCGAGCAATTTACCAAGCCCGATGAGAAGATTTCGATCTACAAGACCGGCAAGTTCCAGGATTTCTGCCGCGGTCCCCACCTGCCTTCCACCGGAAAGATCAAAGCTTTCAAGCTGCTCAACATCGCCGGCGCGTACTGGCTGGGAGACGAAAACAATTCGCAACTGCAGCGTATCTACGGCACGTCGTTTTTCTCGAAGAAGGATCTCGACGCCTACCTCGCCGGCATCGAAGAAGCGAAGAAGCGCGACCATCGCGTGCTGGGTAAACAGCTCGACCTGTTTTCGATCCAGGAACTCGCCGGACCCGGCCTGATCTTCTGGCATCCCAAGGGCGGCATCATCCGCAAGGAGATGGAAGACTGGATGCGCGAAGAGTACCTGCGCCGCGGCTACTCGCTCGTCTACACGCCGCACGTGGCGCGCCGCCAGTTGTTCTATACCTCGGGTCACGAGGGCTACTACTCGCAGAATATGTTCGACGCGATGGAGCTTGAGGACGCCGAATATCGCTTGAAGCCCATGAACTGCCCGGGCCACATCCTGATCTACAAAGATTCGCTGAAGTCATATCGCGACCTGCCCGTGCGCTTGGGCGAACTCGGCACCGTCTATCGCTACGAGCGTTCGGGAGTGATGCACGGCCTGCTGCGCGTCCGCGGCTTCACCCAGGACGACGCGCACATCTTCTGCACTCCCGAGCAAATTGAAGACGAAATCGTCGGCTGCCTGGAGTTTGCGCTCGCCGTGCTGAAGGCCTACGGCTTCGACCAGTACCAGACCGAGCTTTCCACCTGGGATCCGAAGGACAAGAAGAGCTTCCTCGGCACGGAAGACCAGTGGAACCTGGCCAACCACTCGCTCGAAAGCGCGCTGAAAAAGCTGAACATCGAATACAAAATAATGCCCGGCGAAGCCGCATTCTACGGCCCGAAGATCGACATCAAACTGGTGGACGCCATCGGCCGCCTCTGGCAGCTCTCGACCGTGCAGTTCGACTTCAACCTGCCGCAGCGCTTCCAGCTCGAATACGTAGCCGAAGACGGCAGCCGCAAGCAGCCCGTCATGGT
>Ga0187880_1001100_pt1 | contig 22079 bp, 16 predicted proteins | sample June2016WEW_19_4_FD_132998 | JGI IMG/M metagenome (GOLD analysis project Ga0187880, IMG submission 132998) | Peatland microbial communities from SPRUCE experiment site at the Marcell Experimental Forest, Minnesota, USA - June2016WEW_19_40 | ecosystem: Environmental > Terrestrial > Soil >... | reverse complement strand
TGCGCCGAGCGCATGGACAGCCGCGCCGACCCGCGCACGGACATCTCGGCGATCAAGGTCTTCGTCCCGGCGGCCTACGAGCGGGTGGTGGACCGCGCGATCCAGGTGTGGGGCGCGGCGGGCGTCTCGGGCGATCTGCCGCTCGCCGCCATGTACCAGGGGGCGAGGACGCTGCGGCTCGCGGACGGCCCGGACGAGGTCCACAGGATCCTGATCGCGAAGAACGTGCTGGCACGGTATCACGCTGGGGAGAGCTGGGACTTCGGAAACTGACTGCGGACGCCGGCGCTGGCAGTGCTGCAGTATTGTTAACAACCGCAACTGTATCGCTACCCATGCCAAGGCGCTGATATGACTCAATTCAGCAAATCACTCGGGTCAAAGGTTGAGGCAACGCGATAGGTTTCACCGCCCTCGTCGGAATTTTGGATCGCAAGCACAAGTTCGTTAACGTGCAACGAAAAGCGCGGCGATAGGCGGCACGTCCTGCCCTCTGTGATCGCGGCCGCCAATTCCGCGATGCCGCGGGCAAAGTCCATCCCATGCGTCCGCCGATAGCGATTATTTACCCCACTTTTCGTTAGTGGATACCTTCTTCCGCCAATTAGTGGGAAATGTCTGAGACTGGGATACTTTTCCGTAACGCGGTAGAAAAGGCCGTACTTCTGAATACGTATCGGACGTAAATAGTCCCAGCACTCGTCGGTCCAGAGAATGCCCGTGTCGCCGATAATCGTGAAGCCGTGATTTTTGGGAGCTAGAATACTACAGGTCAGACGGGCCACCGCTCCGGAGACGAAACGAATGCATGCGACCGAAAAATCCGGGGCCTGATGCTCCGGCAAGCGGCTGGTAGAAAACGCGGTGACGGTCTCCGCGGGGCCGAAAAAGGCGACCAGCCACGAGAGATAGTAGCCGGCATGTTCCAATGTGCAGCCGACCTGAAACTCATCCTGCCAGGGCCATGGACTGCCCGAGTCGCTGCGCCAATTCCGGTAGCGTTTGCGGGGCAAGAAGCCATCGTCGAGTTCCGCGTAAGCCAGCAAGGGGCGTCCGATCCTTCCTTGCCGCAGCGCTTTGGCGATCGACTGGGCAGTCTCGCTCAATATGCCGCACGGCGCCGAAGCGAGGTAAAGCCGCTGCCGCTCCGCAAGTTTTACTAAATCCTCCGCTTCGCCGAAAAGCGTCGACAGCGGCTTTTCAGAATAAACGTGCTTGCCTGCTTCCAAGCAGGCCCGCGATACCGCGTAATGGTTTTGCGGATTGGTGAGGTTAACGACTATCTGCACCGACTCGTCATTCAACACCGCTTCAAGCGAAGGGTAGACGGGCAACTTATAGTAGGCCGCGAACCGGGACGCGCGTTCGGGAATGCGGTCGGTAACTCCCGCAATCTTAAGCTCCGGATGAGCGCGCAGCGTTCCGACGTAATAATCCGCGACGTAACCGCAACCCACGAGTGCGATGCGTGTCACGCGTTGAAGGCCTCCTAATTGACGTTAGGACTCATCTGGCAATGCTCACCGGGGTATGAAAGGCCCCATTGTTGCCGAGCATCATCCAGAATCTTCATGACCCCGATAGTCCCATCCAGCGGCATGAGTTCGCTTTCGGTCTTTCCGCTTTCAAGGCAGCGAACCACCTCCTGCGCCTCGTAGTTGTAGCCATTGCCGCGGAACGAACGGACCGTAGTTTTCACACGTCCGACCGCGTTGAGCGCCAGCCAAAGCCTTCTAAGTACGGCCGATCGGCTAATTATGCTCCTCCAGCGCGGCGCCGAGGGCGACTGTACAGTTTGCCCCTGGAGTTTCTCCAAGGAAATCCGGTATGGACAGATCAAGGGCTCGTGGATTCGCAACCGCCCATTCGTCCCCATCACCACCGCCTCGTTAGGACCTTGAGTACGCAAGCTGGCGGTTATCGCCGCCAGTTGGCCCTTCGCGTACTCAAGGATGACTGAACACTGCTCGTCTACGCCCGTTGGTCCGAGGATCGCGCGTCCCGTGACCCTGCTCGGTTCGCCGAGCAAATGGCAAGCCAAAGATATACCATAAACGCCCAGATCGAGCAGCGCACCGCCACCCAGAGCGCGATTGAAGAACCGGCTTTGCGCGTCGGCGTGTACGGCGTGACCTATTCCAGCGATCAGCAATTGCACGTCGCCAATGTCGCGATTATCGATCAGCTTTCTGACGTCGCGCATCACGGGCAAAAACCGCGTCCACATCGCCTCCATGCAAAACAAGTGCTTGCGACGCGCCAGATCTACGACCTCACGAGCTTGTGCGTGGTTCAAAGTAAAGGGTTTCTCGCACAAAACCGCCTTTCCCGCATTCAGACAATAAAGACTTAGGTCCCGATGGCTGCTGTTGGGCGTCGCGATGTATACTACGTCGATGTCCTTGTCCCGTATAAGTTCACTGTACGAAGCATAAGCTCTGGGCACGGCAAGCAAACCGGCAAATTGGCGGGCAGAGCTCTGCCTGCGCGAACCTACAGCCATCAGTCGCGCACCGCGGACTGACTTAAGTCCATCGGCAAACCGTCCGGCCGCGTAACCGGTTCCCAGGATCCCCCAGCTTATCATGAGGTGTAAGACGGATCTCCGTTCTGCCTATCTGGTTTCAGCCCGCTTTATAAACCAAGCGGCCTCCCTCGGCAAGGTTTTAGGCGCCGTTTTGATCCACTCTGCTTCGGCGGCGCCGGCAAGGGGGGTTCGCCTGCCAGGGAACCTCTGCACAAGTCGAACGATATGGGTAGAATGAAGTTGATGGGTGGATGGTGTGGAGGTGGAGCGATGAGTGATCAAGGGCAGGCGAGGGCGCCGCTACCCGCCAACTCCAGTGGGTTTCCTCGCGTCAACCGGCCATGATATTTAATCTAATTCGCGCGGAGTTCGCCCCTTCAGCTTCCGGCGTCGAGGAGGATGGATGTTTTCATCGATCGAGGACGTAATCGAGCGATTCGCCAAGAACAATTATATCGCCAGCCGGCGAATCGCCACCGTCATCTACCTGGCAACTGAACTGCGCAAGCCCGTCCTGGTCGAAGGTCCCGCCGGCGTCGGCAAGACCGACCTGGCCAAGGTGCTGGCCGCATCGCTCGGCTTCGATATGATCCGTCTTCAGTGTTACGAAGGCCTCGACGAGGGCAAGGCGCTTTACGAATGGGAGTACGCAAAGCAGCTCCTCTATACCCAGATTCTCAAAGACAAAATCAGCGAAGTGCTGGTCGGCGCCAAGAGCTTGACCGAGGCGGTCGATCGAATCGCCGCGCAGGACGAAGTCTTTTTCTCCGAGCGCTTCGTGCTGCCGCGGCCTCTGCTCAAGGCTATTTCCAGCGAGCAGCCGTCGGTCCTGCTGATCGACGAGATCGACAAGGCCGATGCCGAGTTCGAAGCGTTTCTGCTCGAATTGCTTTCCGACTTTCAGGTGACCGTGCCCGAACTCGGCACGCTCAAGGCCAAGCACATTCCGCTGGTCGTGCTGACTTCGAACAACGCGCGCGAAATGTCCGACGCGCTCAAGCGGCGATGCTTGCATCTGTACATCGACTTTCCCGATCGCGTGCAGGAGCTTGCGATCGTCAAGCTCAAGGTCCCCGAGGCGGCGACCAAGCTCGCCGAGGAAGTCGTCACCGTCGTGCAATCGCTGCGCAAACTCGATCTCAAGAAAACGCCCGGCATCAGCGAAACGCTCGATTGGGTCAAGGCCCTGACGCTCCTCAACGTGAACAGTCTCGATCAGGAACTCGTCACCGAGACGCTCGATACCATCGTCAAGTACGAGGGCGATGTGCGCAAAGCGCAGGAAGAACTCAAGGACTACGTGCGGCGCGTGCGCGCGCGTCGCGGCACCGAGGCCGGCAGCGACAAGGATCTACTAAACTGAACGCGCGGCGGCTTGAACGAGCAGCAGGGTAGGGCACGGCGCAACGATGCAAGAGAAGCTGGTAGAATTTGCCAACCTGTTGCGCGAGAACGGCGTGCGCGTCTCACTGGCGGAAACGCTCGACGCATTCAGCGCTTCCGAAGTCACCGGACTGAGCGAGCGCGATGCGTTTCGCGCCGCGCTACGGGCCACGATGGTCAAGCGGGCCAGCGAATTGCCCGTGTTCGAAGAACTGTTCGATATCTACTTTTCCGGCCTCGGCGAGATTATCAAGCAGGCGAGCCAGGCCGTGCAGAACGCGCTCTCGATGTCGGATCAGGAATTTCAGAAATTCCTCGATCAAGTCGAGAAGATGCTTCAGAAAGAAGGCAAGAATCTCTCCGAGCTTGCCAGGCAATTGCTGCAGAACAACTCGGGCGAGATGGAGCGTAAAATCCGCGAGGCCTCGCGCGCCGTCAAGCTCAATGGGATCGAGCGCACGATCGAGGAGAACTACTTTGCGCGCGCGCTCGCTCGCCAGCTCGGCCTCGATAAGATCGAAGCCGAGATCAAGGAACTGCGCGAGCAGCTCGAGAAGATGGACATCGGCTCCGAGCTCAAGGCAAAAATGGAAGAATATCTCGAGCGCCGCCTCAAGGCGCTCGACGACATCATCCGCCGCTACGTCCGGATGGAGCGCGAGAAACGCGACATCAAGCAGAAGGAAGATCAGCGCCTCAACCAGATCGGCGAGAAGAGTTTCTATTACCTGACCGAAGAAGAACTCAAGAAAATGAACGAGGCGGTGACGCGCCTCGCGCAGCGCCTCAAAAACGTGATCACCGTGCGCCGCAAGCGTTCCAAGAAGGGCCGCTTCGACATCAAGCGCACCCTTCGCCAGAACCTCAAATACGGCGGCGTTCCGTTCAAGCTCCGCTTCGAGAAGCGCAAGAAAGAGAAACCGCAGGTCGTAATCCTGTGCGACGTTTCGGATTCGGTGCGCAACGCGTCGCGCTTCATGCTGCAGTTCGTTTACTCGCTGCAGGATCTCTATTCGCGCGTGCGCAGCTTCATCTTCGTCGCCGACATCGGAGAAGTAACCGAGTGCTTTCGCAACAATGACGCCAAGGAGGCGCTCGACGTCGCGCTCACGGGCGATATCATCAACGTGTATGCCCACTCGAATTTCGGCTATGCGTTCCGCAACTTCGTCACCGATCATCTGGGCGCCGTCAACAAGCGCACCACCGTCATCGTGCTCGGCGACGCGCGCAACAATTACAATCTGCCGCACGATTGGTGCTTGCGTGAAATCCGCCAGCGCGCCAAAAAAGTGATCTGGCTTAATCCTGAAAGCCGCAATACCTGGGGCTTCGGCGACAGCGAAATGGATCGCTACGCCGCGCACTGCGACCTGGTGGAAGAGTGCCGCAATCTCAACCAGCTTTATCGGGTGGTCGATCGCTTGGTCGCAGGCTGAGGGACTCGATCCTCGCAGCTGCGCGGCTTGTTCGGTTGACCACACGGCGTCTTTGGGCCAAGATATTTTCTCCAGGCGATGCGCGGGATTTCGACTTGAAGCCGCGCGCGCTTGAGGAGAAACAGTTGGTGAGCCCGTCTATGGCCGGTCACAGGGAAGACTTCATTTTGATGATTGTAGGCGGGATCACGCTCGACCCTTCGACCAAGATGCCCATCGTCGTCCTGAAGGATCCCGACAACAAGCTCAACCTGCATATCTGGGTCGGTCCGCTCGAGGCCACCGCGATGGCCACCGAGCTCGAAGGGATCAAGCCGCAACGCCCGATGACGCACGACCTGCTGCGCAATCTGCTGGCCGATCTCGGCGCGACAGTCGAGTCGGCCGAGATCACGGAGTTGCGCGAAAACACCTACTTCGCGCGGATTCGGGTCAAGACGCGCGACGGTAAGGCGCTCGAAATGGATTCGCGGCCGAGCGACGCCATCGCCCTGGCCCTGCGCACCAAGTCGCCCATCTATGTGGCCAAGAAAGTGCTCGAAGCTTCCAGCGAGCTCCACGAATCCCAGGGCGAACAGCAGACTTCGGATCAGAACCTCGCCGGTGTGTCGCGCGACAAATGGTCCGAGATTCTCGAGCGGATGTCGCCCGAGGATTTCAAATACAAGATGTAGCCGCGAGCGCGCTAAACTCCTCTGATCCTCTGCCGGGCGGCGCCCGCTGGAGCATTCGATGCCGCCGACTACCCATCGCCGGAAAAAAATAACCCAAAAGGAACTCAGGGCGCCCGACGAGCTCACGACGCTGGTCTATAGCGCGCGCGATTTCCTGGTCAACAATCTCACCCAGGTGCTGATCTCAACCGCAGTCGTTGTGCTTATCGGAGCGATCGCCGTTGGCGTGTACTACTACGAGCGCCATCGCGACAATATTGCGTCGGCCCGGTTCTATGACGCGATCACCGCGCTCAAAGCCGGCCAGAACAACCCCGCCGAAACGCAGTTCAAGCAGCTCGCCGATGAAGAGCCGGGCCGCCGGCTTGGACGCCTGGCGCGGTTTTACATGGCGAGCGCATATCTGGCCGATGGCGACCTCGCGGACGCGCGCGATTCGCTCGTTGCATTTCTCGCCGAAGAGCGTGACCCGCTGTTCCGCAGTCTCGCGCTGACGAACCTCGCGGTGGTTTACGAGCGAATGGCGGATTGGAAGAAAGCGGCAGGCGCCTATCAACAGGCCGCGGCCGATCCGGGGCCGGAGCAGGCGAGGGCGGAGCTGGGCGTGGCGCGGATGCTCGCGAAATCGGGCGACAAGCAGGGCGCGATCGCCGCCTATCGCGGCTTCCTCGCCGCCCATCCGTTCGCGCAGCAGCGCCAAGACGTAATGGAATCGCTGGCGCTGCTCGGTGCACCCGCCGAGCTGCCGCCGCCTTCAGCAGCGGCGGCTGGCCCGCAACCTGTCGCCGTTCACTAGTGCGCGCTGGCCGACGGCGGCTTCTCCCCGAGCTCCGAGTCGATCACGAATTCCAGGATTTTCCCGTCGGGCAATCCCACTACCGGTATTCCGTTGACGAAAAAGGTCGGCGTCGACGTGACTTGAACCGAGTTGCCGTCAAGCTGATCCTGCTTCACGCGAGCCTCGGTCTGCGGATTGTCCATGCACGCCTTCAGTGAAGGCCGGTCGAGCTTCTGAGAGTTGACCAGCTTGTCCACATGCTGCTGCAGATTCTCCGGGTTGATCGAACCCTGGTTGGTGTAGAAGTAGCGTGCGAAGTCCCAAAACGCCGCCGGGTTCTGCAGCCGCGCGCACTCGGCCGCTTCCGCGGCCTTGATCGCCCACAGATGCGCGTTGAGCGGGTAATTTTTGTAAATTGCCTTCACCTTGCCCTTGTATGTCGTGTTGACCAGGGTCTCGAGCATGCTGAACGCGTGTGCGCAGAACGGGCATTCGAAGTCGGCAAACTCAACGATCGTCACCGGAGCGTCTGCCGGTCCCAGCATCGGCCGATCGTCCAGGCTCACGGCGCCCATATTAACCCGTCCCCACGGCTCCGTACCGACGTCGATAAACTGGCCGATGATCGCCTTGTCCTCATTTTTGTCGAAAAACAGCGTGGTGGTGACCCTCTGTCCCTGCTCATTGCTCACGACCAGTTGCCGTGCGAGCAGTCCGTCAAACCGCGTCCTGAAAGCAGGGCCCAGCTCGATTAGTGCGGGATTGGGAATCTTGAAGTGCTTCTGCAGATAGCTCTTCAACACGGCGTCGCGTGCGGGATCTGTGGCGAACGCGGCGGCGCCGGCAGGGGAGGCCGCCCGCCCGTTCTGTGCGAGCACCGAGCTCCCGACGCCGGACAACAGCACGGCGCCAACGAACGCGGCTATGGCTACTATCTTTCTGCCGTAGCGCAGCTTCGCATAAGAAGTATTATGTAAACTACGATACATGCCTGAAAATCGAAAAACGCCTGAAATCATTAAGTACTCCAACGCTCCCCGTTTCGAGCATTTATCCGGCTCAGATTACGTGATGCTCTTCGGCGATGAAAAACGCCGTGCGCGAATGATCGATGAACTTGCGTTCGTCTTCGAGCGCGGCTGCGACTTCCTTGCTCGCCATCGCAGTCTCCAGCGCCTTCCAATCATCGAACCACAACTCCGCGACGCCGTCGAACGAAGGCTCGCGCCCCCCGAGCGCGCGATGAATCGTGTGGCTCTGAACGTACTTGCGGCAGCCTGGAATCATGCCCGCGATCGGACCGTGGATGTCGCGCCAGTAACGATGAAATTCCTCGTTGCTCATACCCGGCAGCTTGCTGATGCAATAGACGATCTTGACCATTGCCAATGAATGCTCCTAGTGAACAGTGAAAAGCGAATTTGGCACAGTTCTAGCTAATCGCGACCGCTCCGTACAGCGCCAGATTCCTTCCCTGGCGTTGCGGGTTTGCGGCCCAGCGCGTGCAACGCCCTGCGCGCTACGAAATTGCGCGGTTCTATCTTCAACGCTTCTTCGTAGTACGCAACCGCATTGGCGCCTCGCTCCAAGCCCGCCGCGCATCGCCCCATCGCGATCAGCAGCTCGACGCCGTCGGCGCCAAACTCACGCGCGCGCTTGAGCGCGGCGAACGCTTCCGCAAATTTTTCCTGCTCGGCAAGCGCAAAGCCGAGTCTCAAAATCGCCTCCGCGTTCAGCGGGTCGAGTTCGAGCGCATCGCGATACATCGACAGCGCCGCGCGCCTCGCTCCCTTCTGATATAGGTCGCGCGCGGCGGTGGCCATCCGCGCGCCCTCCTCGGCCCATCCCCGCGATTCGACTTCCACGGTGATCTCGCCGTGCGATACTTCCGCCTTGACGAGTTTCAGCTTGTCGCCCAGGTATTCGCGCAGCCGCTCGAGAACCGCATCGCCGTTGGTTTCCGGCGACTCGAGGAATGCCAGCCCCACGGGGTCGCCGATGTGATCGTTTCGCCGGATCACGAGCGGTCGCCGCGCGTGCATCCTTCTCGGCGGCTTCTGTCCGTCAGACGCGCTCATTGGGATCGAAGAGTTTGCGATATTCGTCGAGCGCGAAGCGGTCCGTCATGCCGGCTATGTAGTCCGCCACCGCACGCGAAATCGGCTCGCCGTAGCGCTCCGCGCGCGCGACCACGTGCTCGGGCATCTGGCACGGCTCGGTCATGTAGGTTTCGAAAAGCCGCGCCACCACCCTGCCCGCTTTCTCGGTCATTCGGCTGACCCTGTAATGCCGATACAGGCGATCGCGCATGACCTGCTTGATTTCCCCGACCTTCGCGCCCATCGCGGCGCCGAAACACGCCAGCGCCATCCCCGCGTTGCGCACGTCCTCGACGCTGCGGATCTTGTTGCGCTCCAGCTCGCCGGCGAGGTTGATCATCAAATCGGTGGACATCGCGTCAATCATCCTGATGACCGTCTGATAGCGGATCACGCGAATCTCGGCCCGGGGATCCGCGTCGCGCGCCGCCGCCGCCGATTCTCTGAACAGCGCCGACTGATTAAGCTCGTCGACCGTCAGCATCTGCGCCTTCAACCCGTCGTCAACGTCGTGCGCCAGGTATGCGATTTCGTCCGCCAGATCGACGATTTGCGCTTCGAGGCATGGGTATGTGCTCGCGTCAAACTCTTGCGCTTCCGGACGATCCTGGAAGTGCGAATGCTTGATGATTCCCTCCCGGACCTCGAAGCTCAGATTGAGTCCGCGAAAATTCGGGTACCGGATCTCGATCCAGTCCACGGTGCGCAAGCTCTGCGCGTTGTGATCGAAGCCGCCGTACGGTGTCATCAGCTCGTTGAGCACTTTCTCGCCGGCGTGGCCGAACGGCGTATGCCCCAGGTCGTGCGCCAGAGCTACCGCCTCCGCAAGTTCCTCGTTGAGACCCAGCGCCCGCGCTACTGTGCGCGCAATTTGCGCGGCCTCGAGCGTATGCGTCAGCCGTGTGCGGTAGTAATCGCCCTCGTGATTAACAAAGACCTGGGTTTTATATTCGAGGCGGCGAAACGCGGCCGAATGGATAACGCGATCGCGGTCGCGCGCAAAGACAGTGCGAATCCGATGTTCGGGTTCGGCAAAGCGACGGCCGCGACTGGCCCGCGACGCCATCGCATACGGCGCCAGCGTGTGCGACTCTATTTCCTCCAGGTCCTGCCTCGTCCGCAGCATCGCGCCCTTATCCAGCGGTTGCGTTAAACATCCGAGATGCTACCACGCTATCGACGGCTCTCGAAGCGTCTCAGTCGACATCGGTCAACATGGTGCGGTCTTATGCCGCGCATGCCGGGTTCTTATAATCAGACGAGGGTTGTTGACGTGTCTGGCATTCGAAACCACGGCGCCATCCGCCGGATCGCTCTGACGATCGCAATGAGCGCGCTTTTCGCCGCCTGCTCGCTTTCCCGTCCCGCCCAAGTCCCGAGTCCTCCCCCCGCGCCTGCTGTACCGCAGCCAACTCCGACGCCCCAGGTAGTCGGGATGGCCTCATGGTACGGGCCGGGATTCCACGGTCACAAAACCTCGGCCGGCTCGATTTACGACCAGAAGGAACTTACCGCGGCCTCCATCGCGTTTCCGTTGGGTAGCCGCGTGATGGTCACGAATCTCGACAACGGCCTTTCCGTCGAAGTGACGATTACGGACCGTGGACCGTTCCTGAAGGGCCGCAAGATCGATCTCTCGGAAAAGGCGGCGCGCATTATCGGTATGCTCAACCACGGTACCGCGCGGGTTCGTATTTCGCTGATCAGCAAGCCGGCCGGCTCTCGCGAAGTTGGCGCGCCGCTGCGCTATTTCGTCCAGGTAGGTTCATTTTCCGAGCAACGGAACGCCGAGCAGCTGCGAAGCAAATTGGCCGCCTACTACGCCGACGTTCATGTCGATCGGCTTGATGCCGACCATCGCCGCTACTACCGTGTACGTATGGGCGCATTCGCGACTCGCTCCGCAGCCGAGGCGCGCGCATCCGATTCCGCCCGTTTTGGACTTCCAGTCGTGATCGTCACCGAATGACCAGCCGCGCCACCTACTTCGCACGACGGCTCTGGTGGCCAATCTGCGCTGTCACCACCCTGATCTTTCTCTGGGGATGCGCCTACTCGCTCGTCAACGGCGGCCGGATTAATTCACAGCAGGCCGAAAAGATCGAGACCGGCATACAGGATCTTCGCCAGCTTCGCTTCAAGCAACCGGTTCCGCTCGTCGTCAAATCCCCGGACGAGGCCGAGGCCATGATGGAGGCCGACCTGATGCGCGACTACCCCGACAACCAGATCCAGGTCGACGCCGTCGCGGGCGCGCTCACCGGCCTCTTTCCCTCGCGTATCGATCTCAAGGCCGAGTCGCTCAAGCTGCTCAAGAGCCAGGTGGCGGGCTTTTACGATCCGCATGGCAAGGAAATGGTTCTGGTCGAAGGCGGCGCCGATATTGGCACCTGGAACAGCGCGGCTCAGTTCATGATTCAGCGCGACGTCGTTGGCGAGATGCTGCTCGCGCATGAACTGACGCATGCGCTCCAGGATCAGAATTTCGATCTCGAATCGAGCCTCGACAAAGTGAAGGACGACGACGATCGCGCGCTCGCGCTAAAGTCCGTCGCAGAAGGCGATGCGACCATTGCCGGGTTCGCCTACGCGCTGGGCCGGATGGACAACAGCACCGCCGACGCCCTCGCCGACAATCTCAAGAACCTCCCGCAAGCGCTCGCCGCCGAGGCGACCGGCACGCCCGAGGGCCTCAGCGCTCCGCTGTTGTTCCAGTATTCCGAGGGCGTCCGCTTCGTCGCCGCGGCTTATCGCCGCGGTGGATGGCCTGGCGTTGATGCGCTCTATCGCAACCCGCCGCAGTCGAGCCACCAGATTCTGCATCCCGCGCTCTACTTCGACAGCGCCGCGCCCCAGCCGCGAATCGAGCTCGCCGGCTACGACCGGATCATGAGCGGCTGGAAAAAAGCCGACGACGATACCTACGGCGAGCTGCTCCTGCGCGTCATCCTGGAGCGCAATCTGGGCAAACAATCCATCGAAGTCGGACTCGCCTCGCGATGGATCGCGGACCGCATGATCATCCTGCAAGAGAGCCGCGGCGTGAACGTGATCTGGATGCTCGCGTTCAGCGACCAGCAGACTGCCCGCCACTTCGCCGCCGTCTATCAGACCTTGCTCGATCGCTTGCTGGGCGACTCCACCCCGCATCGCATCGATACCCGCTCCAAGGCGGTGCTGGTCGTGATCGGACAGGGCGCGAACTATTTCGACACTCTCGCGCCTGCCATTTGGAACGCCAGCGCGATCGAATCAGGCGGCGTAACCGCGCGCATCGAACCCTCCGCTAGGTCCGCCGCTCAATAGGGCGCCGCCCTACCCTACGTCGCCGAGACTGAACCCGAGCGCCAGCATTTTCTTGACCGCCGCCCGCGCGCCTTCCGATTCGCGGCTCGCCAGCGACGGATCGCGCCGGATCCAGTCGTCAGCCATCTTGCGCGCGCGTTCGATCGTGCGATGGTCGCGAATTAGATGAACGAAGCGCAGCGGCAGCGCCCCGGTCTGCCGCGCGCCGAGCAAATCGCCCGGACCGCGCAGCCGCAAGTCGGCCTCCGCGACCTCCGCGCCGGTCATGCTTTCGCGCATGACCGCCAGGCGCTCCAGCGCCGGTTCGTCCGCGTCGCTCGACGCCACCAGGCAGCATCGCGACGGCTTCTCGCCGCGCCCCACCCTGCCGCGCAGCTGATGCAATTGCGCAAGGCCGTAACGTTCCGCCGCGACCACCACGATTATGGTCGCCTCGGGCACGTCGATTCCCACTTCGACCACCGTCGTGCAGACCAGGACGTCGATCGCGCCGTCGCGAAATTCACGCATCGCGCGATCTTTTTCCGCAGTCACCATCCTGCCGTGCATCGTGCCGACTCTCGCGCCGGGGATAGCGTCCTTCTTAAGGCGCGCCGCCGTGGCGGATACCGACTTGGCTTCGTCTTCGTCGCCATCGATGAACGGTACGACGTAGTACGCGCGTCCGCCGCCGCCTATCTCGGCGCGCAGCTCCTCATGCACGCGCGCGATATCGTCCTCAGTGTAAATCTCGGTCGCGATCGGCGTGCGCCCCGCCGGCAGCTCGTCGAGAAACGATACGTCGAGATTCGCGAACAGGCTCATCGCCAGGCTTCTCGGAATCGGCGTCGCCGTCATCATCAGCAGATTTGCCTTCGGCCCCAATGCTTTCATCTTCGCGCGATCGAAAACGCCGAATCGATGCTGCTCGTCGATCACGCCGAGCGCGAGTCTGCGCATTAGCACCCGCTCCTGTATCAGCGCATGCGTTCCGAACACGACGCCGATTTCGCCGCTTGAAAGCCCGCGCAAAGTCTTGTTACGCGCCGCACCCGTCACGCTCCCCGTGAGGATCGCGCTCTTTATGCCCAGCCGCCCGCACACGCGCGCGAAGCCGCGCCAGTGCTGCTCGGCGAGCAGTTCCGTCGGCGCCATCATCGCCGCCTGATGCCCGCATTCGACCGCCCGGATCATTGCCCAGAACGCAACAATCGTCTTGCCGCTGCCGACATCGCCCATCAGCATCCGGTTCATCTGATTCGGCCGCGCCAGATCGGCGCCGATTTCCTCTATCGCACGCGACTGCGATCCCGTCAGCTTGAACGGCAGCTCATCCGTCATCCGCTGACTGAGATCGCGCGATCCATCGAGCGCTATTCCGGCGCGGCGCGCGCTGCGGATGCGTTCAATCGAAAGCGCCAACTCGAACGCGAACAGTTCATCGAATGCGAGCGCCAGATGGCCGCGCGATTCTCCGTTCGCCAGGGCGTCGAAGTCGGCATCGGGCGGCGGATCGTGAATGTAGCTGAGCGCGTCGCGAACCGTCGGCACTTCGCCGCGCACTTCGTCGGGGATCGATCCGCGGATCGAGTCGCCCGTCTCGCCGAGCGCGCGCGCCACCAGGCTCGCGAACAGCCGTTGCCCTACAATCGAAGGGATACGGTAAACCGGACGGATTCCTTTCGGCTCGCCATCCGACAGCGGATGCAACTCCGGTTGGACTATCTCGATTCCGCCGTCGAGTCCCGCCGCCACTCGCCCGCGGACCAACACGCGCTCGCCGCCCGGAAGATAGCCGCGCATGTAAGCGGGCAGGTTGAACCATACGACCCGAATCTGCCTCCCGCCCACGTTGAGCCATCCCGACGCGAGCCGGCGCCACCGCGAACCGCGCATCGGCCGCTCGGAAATCTTGCCAAGGTCGCCTTCGACGACGACGATGCTCCCGGCGCGCAGATCTTCAGCCGGCGTGCGCTCGCGCCAGTCCTGGTAACGCGCCGGCAGATGAAAGATGAGGTCGCCCGCGGTCGCGATCCCGCGCGCTTCCAGAGCCGCCGCGCGCTTCGGGCCGATCCCCGGCATCGCCGCAACGGGGCTCCCGATTCCAAGCGCACGTTTCACGCGTGATGGTAATCCTGCAGCGCGCGCACCTCGAAGGGTTCGTGCTTGAGCGCGAAGATTCCTTCGACCGCCGCCTTCGCTCCCGCCATCGTCGTGAAATACGGCAGGCGAAGTTCCAGCGCGGTGCGCCGAATCGAGAACGAATCCTTCGTGCCGCTCGCGTCCGGCGTGTTGACGACCATCGCGACGCGCCCATCCTTCATCACATCCACTATATGCGGGCTGCCTTCGAGCACCTTGTTGACGCGTTCGCACTTGAGCCCGAGATTTCGAATATGATTCGCGGTCCCGCGCGTCGCGATCAGATCGAATCCCATCACAACCAGCCCGCGCGCTATCGGCTCGAGGTGTCGCTTGTCTTCGTCGCGGACGCTGATGAACACCAACCCGCCATCCGGTAGATTCGACCCCGCCGCCAGCTCCGCCTTGGCAAACGCCATCGCGAAGGTCGTGTCGATTCCCATCACTTCGCCGGTCGATTTCATCTCCGGTCCCAGAATCGTATCGACGCCCGGGAATCTCCCGAACGGAAACACCGACTCCTTGACCGCGACGTGGGTCGGCACGCGTTGCGTCGTGAACCCAATCTCGCTGAGCTTCTTCCCGGCCATCACGAGCGCGGCATACTTCGCCAGAGGCACGCCGATCGCTTTGCTGACGAACGGGATCGTGCGCGACGCGCGCGGATTGACTTCCAGGATAAAAACTTCGCCGCAATAGATCGCGTACTGAATATTGATCAGCCCGATCACGCCGAGTTCGCGCGCCAGCATTTCGGTTTGCGCGATCAGCTCCTGCTGGATTGCGGCGCTCAGCGTCGTCGGTGGGATCGCGCACGCGCTGTCGCCCGAATGAATCCCGGCGTGCTCGACGTGCTCCATTATTCCGCCGACCACGACCGTCTCGCCGTCGGCGATCGCGTCCACATCCACTTCGATAGCGCCTTGCAGGTAGCGATCGATCAACAGCGGATGGCGCTCGGAGGCTTGCAGAGCCTGCGTCACGTATCGGCGCAACTCCTCTTCGTTCGGGATCACCTCCATCGCGCGTCCGCCCAGCACGTACGACGGCCGGATCAGTACCGGGTATCCGACCTTGGATGCGCCCGCGATCGCATCCTCCAGCCCGCGTGCCAACACTCCGTCGGGCTGGCGCAGCCCGAGCCGCGCGACCATCGCGTTGAATCGCTCGCGATCCTCCGCGCGGTCTATCGCGTCGGGACTCGTCCCGAGAATCGGCACGCCCGCCCGCTCCAGCGGCACGGCGAGCTTGAGCGGCGTCTGCCCGCCGAACTGCACGATTACGCCGACCGGCTTCTCGCGCTCCGCAATCGCCATCACGTCCTCGAACGTCAGCGGCTCGAAGTACAGGCGATCCGAGATGTCATAATCGGTCGAAACCGTCTCGGGGTTGCAGTTCACCATGATCGTTTCGAAGCCGCCCTCTTTGAGCGCCATGCTCGCGTGCACGCAGCAGTAGTCGAACTCGATGCCCTGCCCTATCCGGTTCGGCCCGCCGCCCAGGATGATCACCTTTTTGCGCGCGGTGGGCGGCGCCTCGTCCTCGCCTTCGTAAGTCGAGTAGAGGTAGGGCGTGAACGCCTCGAATTCCGCGCCGCAGGTGTCCACCGATTTGAAAACCGGGGTCACTCCCGCTTCGCGCCGCGCCGACGCCACCGCCGCCTCATCGACCCCGCGCAGTTCCGCGATCCGCCGATCGGAAAATCCCATCGGCTTGAACTCCCGGAAGTACGATGCGCCGAGCGGCTCGCGCGCGACGCGCTTTTCCTCCGCCACCAGTTCCGCGACTGCGTCGATAAACCACGGGTCGATTTTGGTCAACTGGTAAACTTCCGCCCGCGTTATCCCCAGCCGTAAAGCGTCCGCCAGATGGTACAAGCGATGGCTGCTCGCGGTCGCGACTTGAGCGCGGATTTGCGCCGTCGCAAGAGCGTTCGGCGGCTTTGAGAGGCCGCTCTCCAGCCCGTGCGATCCGATTTCGAGCGAGCGGAGCGCCTTCTGCAGCGACTCCTTGAAGGTCCGCCCTATCGCCATCGCCTCGCCGACCGACTTCATTTGCGGCCCCAGCTCGTCGGCCGCGCCGCGAAACTTCTCGAACGTGAAGCGCGGAATCTTGGTCACCACATAGTCGATCGTCGGCTCGAAACACGACGGCGTCATGCGCGTGATATCGTTGGGAATCTCGTCAAGGCGGTAGCCCACTGCCAGCCGCGCCGCGATCTTTGCGATTGGAAATCCCGTTGCCTTCGACGCCAGCGCCGAACTCCGCGACACGCGCGGGTTCATCTCGATCACGACCATCCGTCCCGTGCCCGGTTCGATCGCAAACTGGATGTTCGATCCGCCCGTATCGACGCCGATTTCGCGGATGATTCGAATCGCCGCGTCGCGCATGATCTGGTATTCCTTGTCGGTCAGCGTCTGCGCGGGTGCGACCGTTATCGAATCGCCCGTGTGCACGCCCATCGGATCCAGATTCTCGATCGAGCAGATGATCACGACGTTGTCCGCCATGTCGCGCATTACTTCGAGCTCGAATTCCTTCCACCCTTCGACCGATTGCTCGATCAGCACTTCGTGGCTCGGCGATTGTTCGAGTCCGTACGCCACCTTGGCGCGATAGTCGTCGAGTTCGCGCGCGATCGAACCTCCCGTTCCGCCCAGCGTTCGCGACGGCCGGATGATCACCGGCAGGCCAAGCTCGCCCAGCACCCGCTCGCCGTCGGCCGCCGAATGCGCAATGGCGGAACGCGGCACCTCGAGCCCGATCTTCAACATCGCCTGCTTGAACAGGTCGCGATCCTCGGCCTTCTTGATCGCCCCGAGCTTCGCCCCGATAAGTTCGCACTTGAATCGATCGAGTACGCCCGCCTCCGCAAGCTCTATCGCCAGGTTCAGCGCGGTCTGCCCGCCGACCGTCGGCAGGATCGCGTCCGGACGCTCGCGCTCGATGATCTTCGTCAGCACCGCCACGGTCATCGGCTCTATATAGGTGCGATCCGCCAGGTCCGGATCGGTCATTATCGTCGCCGGGTTCGAATTGACCAGGACGAGTCTCAGCCCTTCCTCGCGCAGCGCTTTGACCGCCTGCGTGCCCGAGTAATCGAACTCGCACGCCTGCCCGATGACGATTGGCCCCGAGCCAATCAGCAACACCGATTTCAAATCTTTACGAAGCGGCAACTTGGTAGTCCCGATATGTCGAACTTGGATCGAGTCGATGCGTTGATCTGGTCATCGCGCCGATGCCTCGGCGGCAAGGATTCGGTCCAGCGCCTCCGCGCCGTAACGCGGGAACGCTTCAACCAGTTTCTTGAATCGCGCAAACAGGTAGCTCGAATCGTGCGGCCCGGGCGAGGCCTCGGGATGATATTGCACGGAAAAGAACGGCACTCCGGTTCCCTGCAGGCCTTCGACGGTGTTGTCGTTCAGGTTCAGATGCGAAAGCTTCGCACGTCTTCTCAATGACTCGTCATCGACCGCGAAGCCGTGGTTCTGCGCCGTGATCTCGACCCGCCGGGTGCGCAAGTCCATCACCGGATGATTGGCGCCATGATGGCCGAAGTCGAGCTTGTAAGTCTTGCCGCCCAGCGCCAGCCCGATCAACTGATGGCCAAGGCAGATGCCGAACACCGGCTTCTTGCCCAACACGCCCGCGATAGCTCTGTAAGCGTACGGCAGCGCCGCAGGATCGCCGGGTCCGTTCGACAGGAAAATTCCGTCGGGGTTGTGCGCGAGTATCTCCTCTGCGCTCGACGCCGCCGGGACCACCTTCACGCGAAAGCCGGTCGCCACCAGCCGGCGCAAAATGTTCAGCTTGATTCCGTAGTCGAGCGCGACAATCGCGGGCGCATCGCGCATCGCTTCGTGGCTCATGCGGAGGTAGCCGCGCCCTAATTTCCAATCCCCGAAGTCCCAATCGTAAGCCTCAGCGGATGTAACCTCTTTCACGAGATCGCGGCCGACCAGTCCCGGCGACGCCTTGGCCTTGCGCACCAGCGACTCGGCGTCCAGATCGACGCTCGATATCACCGCTTCCTGCGCGCCGCGCGTGCGCAAATGGCGGACCAGCGCGCGCGTGTCGATACCCTCGATACCCACCACGCCCGCCTCTTCCAGGTACTTTCCAAGCGCCATCTCCGAGCGCCAGTTCGACGGCCGCTCCCAGTATTCCTTGACGATGAAACCCTCCAGGTACAAGCGCCGCGACTCTGCGTCCTCGGCGTTGATTCCAACGTTGCCGATTTCCGGATAAGTCATGCAGACCAACTGGCCCTTGTACGACGGGTCAGTCAGCACTTCCTGGTAGCCGGTCATCGCGGTGTTGAAGACCGCTTCGCCCACCGCCTCGCCCATCGCGCCGAATGCGCGGCCGCGGAAAATTCGCCCGTCGGCGAGCGCCAGTATCGCTTCGCGCCCTTTGCTCATCGATCCGTTACGCCTTCCTCCCGTCGTAAACGATTTCGCCCGCAACGATAGTCAGCACCGCCCTGCCCTTCAGCCGCATCCCTGCGAACGGAGTGTTGCGGCTCTTTGACAGGAATTTTTCCGGCGCAACGGTCCACTCGAGATTGGGAACGATCACCGTGATATCCGCGACCGCGCCAACCGCAAGCGTACCTGCCTCCAGCCGCAGCAGTGCCGCTGGATTGAGCGACATCATCTCGACTAGACGCGCCGGTTCGATCAAAGATCGATGCACCAGGTCGAGCGCAAGTCCGAGCGATGTCTCAAGACCCACGACTCCGTTTGCCGCGTGCGCGAATATCTCGGCTGCGTCGTGATCGAGATGCGCCGCCTGGTGCCCCGGACCGAAAAAGGCGCCGAGTTGCTCCATCCGCTTCGATTTCGGATCGTGCGGCGCGTGGTCGGTCGCAATCATGTCAACGGTGCCATCGCGAATCGCCGCACGGAGCGCTTCGACATCATCGCGATTGCGAAGCGGAGGGTTCATCTTGGCGTTCGGCCCCCAAGTCAGCGCGGCGCTTTCGTCCAACGTGAAATGATGCGGCGTCGCCTCGCAGGTGACTTGCGCGCCATGCCGGCGCGCGGCGCGGATGAGTTCGAGTGACTCGGCCGTGGACACGTGGGCGACATGAACCGCCGCGCCCGAGCCGATCGCTATCGCGAGATCGCGGCGCACGCGTTGCGGTTCCGCCGAATGCGCATAACCGCTGACGCCCAGATGCTCCGATACCGCGCCGGCGTTCAACGCTCCATCGCATGACAGCGCGCGATCCTCTTCATGCAGCGCAACCGCAAATCCAAGCCGCCTGGTTTCATGCAACGCGCGCGACAGCACCGCCGCATCATCGATCGGGATTCCATCGTCGGAAAACAATCGCGCACCCGCATCAAGCATCGCGGCGAAATCCACCGGCTCGATCCCGCGCAGCCCTTGCGTGACCGCCGAAACCGGCGCCAGCCGTGCGCAATGGGCTTCCCCGGCGCGCTTGAGCATGTAACGCGTAATCGCGGGACTGTCGTTGACCGGCGACGTGTTCGCCATCGCCGCCACGGTCGCGAAACCGCCCGCCGCCGCTGCCCGCAAACCCGTCAGGATCGTTTCCTTTTCGGGGAAACCGGGATCGCGCAAATGTACATGCGGATCGATCAGGCCGGGCACGATCCAGCATCCGCTCGCATCCACCAAAGTTGCATCGTCCAAATTTGTCCGAGCCTCGGCCCGTTCCACCGCTGCAATCTTGCCGTCGCGCACCAGCAAGTCACACTGTCCATCGAGTGCGCTTGCGGGATCGATCACCCGTCCCCCTCTGAGCAGGATTGAGTTCAATGCGCCGCCTCGGGTTCTTTCAGCGGTTCGACGATTGAATAGATCATTACGCGATCGTGCGACTTGCTCTCCGTGCCGGCCGCTGCGAGGCGCACCTGCACGCGCTCGCCGCGTGAGGTCGGGATATTCTTGCCGACATAGTTTGGCCGAATCGGGACGGCGCGATGCCCGCGATCGATCAACACCGCCAGTTTGACCGCGGCCGGACGGCCGCGCTGCCAGATCGTCGCCATCGCGCGTTGCACGGTCCAGCCGCTGTTAATTACGTCATCGGCAAGAATTATTGTGCGGTCTTCGACGTTGAAATTCTCGGTGCCGTCGATCGGATGCAAACCGTCAGCCGGTTGGTACGCATCGAGCGACGCACACGGAGGAAGAACTCCGGTCTTCGCTCCAATCAGGTCGCGCAGCCGAAGCGCGAGCATCGCGCCGCGACTGACGACGCCCACAATCGACACTCCCGGCATATCGTGAACGTCGGCAATCACCTGGTCGGCGAGCGATTCGATCGCACGAACGACTTCCTCTTCATTCATAATTTCGCGCTGAGGCCCGCGCCGGTAGGGTTCGTAGCCGGCCTCTTCGGCCTGCTTCACGCTGTCGAATACCGCCAGCGAGCCTTCTTCGATCCATTGGCGGACATAGCCTTGCAGGTTTTCGTCGAAGCGATAATAGCGATGCGATCGCGCATGACCGACGTATTCAATCTTCAGTTCGCGTTCGCAGAAGCCGCACTTCAGCGCGAGCACGGTGGCATCCGTGCCGCGCCCGAGCGTGAATCGCGGGGCCAGGTAGGCGCCCTCGAATCGCGTCACGCAGTTCAGATTGGAGCATCGCGGCGGCGGCTCGGCCTTGAAGCGAATCGCCCCGGCCGTCGGCCGCTGACCGGCGGATGCGCCGGCAGCTTTCTCCATCAGCAATGCGATCAACGCCATCCGGACCGGCACGCCGGCAGCGGCCTGCTCGAAGTAAACCGCACGCGGATCGGCATCGAGCTCGTACGCCAATTCGCCCAGGCGCGGCAGCGGATGCATCACGACGGCTTCCTGCGTGCGGCTGGTGCGAAGAGCGCGCGCGTCGAAGCGGACGTACTCCGCGAGACCGGCCTCCTTCCCCGACATGCGCTCTTTCTGCAGGCGCGTGACGTAGAATGCATCGAGCGCGGCCGGAGGCTCGGCCGCGGGAAATTTTCGTAGCTCCCCGTCGTCGGTAAAGAGCGCCATCTGATGCGGCGCGCTAGGGGTCAGATAAAGAGCGTCGAGGCCGCCCGCCAACGACTTGAGTTCATCCATCGTGACGGTCGAAAAGCTGTAATTGCGCTCCGCGGCCAGCCGTTCCAGCACGTAGTCCGGAACGTCCATCCCGCTGGTCGGCACGGCGACGATGTTCGCGCCGAAACGTGCCAGCGCGTAGATCAACGAATGCACCGTGCGGCCAAACTTCAAGTCGCCGCATAGCGCGACCGTGAGTCCCTTCAGATGGCCCTTTTTCTTGCGCAGAATGTAGAGATCGCAAAGCGTCTGAGTTGGATGCTCGCGGCTGCCGTCGCCCGCGTTCAGCACCGGGCATGGCGCGTACTCCGCGGCCACGCGCGCCGCGCCGTCATGCGGATGGCGCAGCACGATCAGGTCGGCATAGCCGGCGACAACGCGCACGGTATCGGCGAGACTCTCGCCCTTGGCGGCGGAGCTCGCGTGCATATCGGCCGAGCTGATCACCGCGCCGCCGAGGCGATGCATCGAGGACTCGAAGCTGAGCCGCGTGCGCGTCGAAGGCTCGTAGAACAGCGTCGCCATGATCAGTCCGGCAGCGGTCGTGATCTGCTCGCCGCGCTCGAGCTGGGCGGCAAAGCCGTCGGCGAGCGCAAACACGCGTTCGATGTCCGAGGTCTCGAGATCCTCGATCGAAACGACGTCAAATTTTGCCAGCCGTGACACTGTATCCTTCGTCCCGCTTCGA
>Ga0187880_1001087_pt1 | contig 22287 bp, 19 predicted proteins | sample June2016WEW_19_4_FD_132998 | JGI IMG/M metagenome (GOLD analysis project Ga0187880, IMG submission 132998) | Peatland microbial communities from SPRUCE experiment site at the Marcell Experimental Forest, Minnesota, USA - June2016WEW_19_40 | ecosystem: Environmental > Terrestrial > Soil >... | reverse complement strand
GTCGGTTCGGGGATCAAGACTTCACAACTGTTTGAAACCTACGCCGAAGCCAAGAGGCATCGTGATGAGTTCGGTTACGCAAAGCACGATGCATGGATCGTCAAGGTTGACCGTGCAGGTTGGCCCGTTGTTTAGGTAGGGAATCCCGCTTACGGCTTTCGCTGGAGGCGGGCTTTCTTTGTCGCCCACGCGCAGTGCAACTTCGCAGCGATGCCAAGAATACGGGAAATGATCGCGACGTAACAATGCCCGCTCTCGTCCTGCGCAACCAACACGAATCGGTCCGACTCATTGGAGATCCATGAATGAGCGGGGCACTGCCCCGTCACGTGCTTGTGCGCAGGCCGACAACGCTTTTCGGATCGAATCGCAACCTCTCTGCGAGCAATTTGAAGCGGGGCTCAGCAACAATTCGCCCACAATCGAGAAAGTAGGCAAGATCCCACAGGAGTGCCTGCTTCTTTTCCTCTGATTCGCCGGAAGATCGCATCAGTTCGAGAGCTATGTGGAGTTCGACTGGTGCAACTGTTTGGGGTTCGTTAGGCGCCCGCAGCGGTTCCTCGAGGTACCCCGCGCGCCCCTTGCCAACGAGCGCCATGAATCGCAATATCGCACGGCCCCCTTCCTGCCTTTGGTACAAAATCTCGATTTGTCGAAGCACAGCAACGGCGATCTCCTTGCCAAGGCGTTCCTCGATTGCATCGATTAGGAGCGCGAGCTGATAGGCCCAGACGCTCATTTCAAAAAAGGCATCGGCTTCCGGTGGTATAGTCCGCTCTGCGGAGCGCCACAAATTAAAGGGCTCCTGGCGATTGGCTAGTCGCGTAGTCATTATGAGCGCGAGTGCAGCCGGCGTAACTTCCTCGAGCGGGGTCCTCTCCCAGAAGCGCCACCAGGATCTCGACATAACGAATAGAAACCCCTTTATGCAGAAGTTCCAGCCTACTTTCCCATCACCAGCTTGGCGATGGTCTGGAGCTGCATGTTCGACGTGCCTTCGTAGATCTTGCCGATCTTCGAATCGCGGAAGAACTTCTCCACCGGGTAATCCTTGGTGAAGCCGTAGCCGCCGTAGATCTCGACGCACAGCGACGCCACTCGCTCGGCAACCTGCGAGGTATAGAGCTTGGTCATGGCCGCTTCCTTCACGAAGTTCATACCGGCGTCTTTCATGCGGGCGCAGTTGTAGAGCAACATGCGGGCCGCCTCGATCTCGGTGGCCATCTGGGCGATCTGGAACTGAATACCCTGGAACTCGCCGATGGCGCGGCCGAACTGCTTGCGCTCCTGCGCGTACTTGACGGCGAATTCCCACGCCCCGCGCGCCAGCCCGAGCATCTGCGCGCCGATGCCGATGCGGCCTTCATTCAGCGTCTCGATGGCGATCTTGTAGCCCTTGCCGACTTCGCCCAGCACGTTGTTCTTGGGGACGCGGCAGTCTTCCATAATCAATTCGCAGGTGCTGGACGCGCGGATGCCGAGCTTGTCTTCTTTCTTGCCGACGGTGAATCCGGGAAAATTCTTCTCGACGATGAAAGCAGTGATGCCCTTGTATCCGGCAGCCGGATCAATCGTCGCGAGCAGGATGAAAACGCCCGCTTCCTTGCCGTTGGTGATCCATAACTTCTGGCCGTTGAGGACATACTCGTCGCCCTTCAACTCCGCCCTGGTTTGCAGCGCGAAGGCATCCGAACCGGAACCGGCTTCGCTCAACGCGTAGGCGCCAACCGTGTCGCTGCACAGGCGAGGCAAATAGCGCTGCTTTTGCTCTTCCGTGGCCCAGCGCAGGAGAGCGTTGTTGACCAGGGTATTCTGCACGTCCACAACAACTCCGGCGGACGGATCGACGCGGGAAAGTTCCTCCACCGCGAGGATCGCCTCGAAGAAGGTGCCGCCGCCTCCGCCGTATTGCTCGGGAACCTCAATGCCCATCAGACCCAACTGAAAGAATTGCTCGATAATCTTGTGCTCGAAGACACCCTTCTCGTCCATCTCCTTGACGTAGGGCCGGACGCTTTCGTCCGCGAATTGGCGGACCGTGTCGCGGAACAGTACTTCGTCTTCGGTAAGCGAAACCAAGGGGGCGGGTGCGGAGGCGGCGAGTTTTGCAACGGCTTCGGACATGAGGGGAATCCTTCCAGATGAGGTATGAAACCTTCAATTCTAGCATTCGCGAAGAGCGGCGGTTGCGAGTGGGACAGAGAAGCTCATTCAAAACCCCACAAGGACGAAGGGCGGCCCGTGAACTGGTGATAGAGTATTCCTATTCTCTATGATCCATCTGGGCCTCGGGGGCGGAGCAAGGGTGAGTTCAGCTCGGTCGCGAGCGAAGCAGGCGAATCGCAAGGGACTTCAATCTGCTTCTGAACCAGGCGTACTTGTTTGGTCCAAGTCGCGATCCTGGATTTTGGCGCTGGTCCTTGTTATCGCGACGATCGCTGTCTACTATCCCGTCAGCCATCACCCGTTCGTCAACTACGACGACGACGCTTATGTAACCGGGAATGCTCATGTCCAGTCTGGATTGAACTGGGACACAGCCAAGTGGGCGTTTACTACCTACGAGTTTGTCAATTGGCATCCGTTAACTTGGATTTCTCACGCCCTGGATTACCAGATGTTTCAACTGGATCCCGGTGGCCATCATGAGACCAGTGTCGCACTCCATGTCCTGAATACGCTGCTGCTGTTCTGGGTATTGCTGCGGGCAACCGGCTCCCCCGGCCCTAGCTTGGTGGTGGCCGCGCTGTTTGCATTGCATCCCATCAACGTCGAATCCGTAGCTTGGATCGCGGAACGCAAGAACCTGTTGAGCACGCTGTTTTTCCTGCTGGCGTTGGGCGCCTACCGCTGGTATGCGCGCGGGCCTCGCGTGACACGCTATGCCGCGGTCGCGGCATTATTCGTGCTCGGTTTAATGGCGAAACCGCAGGTAATCACATTCCCTTTTGTGTTGTTGCTTTGGGATTATTGGCCATTGCAGAGGATGTTTGCTGACCGGACAGCAGCGTCGTCGGGAAATCTGGCGACGATTCCGGCGAAGAGTTTTCCCTGGCTGATACTGGAAAAGCTGCCGCTTCTTGCAATCTGTCTGGCTAGCGCGGTCATTACGTTGCGAGCAGAGCGCACGGGTGGCACGCTGAGTGGAATTTATTTTCACCCATTCTCCGTCCGGCTGCAGAATGCCATCCTGTCCTACGTTCGATATATTGCGAATGCGTTCTGGCCTTCGGGCTTGGCGCTGTACTACCCGTATCCCAGCGGCGATTCGCTGGCGCTCTGGAGGGTAATCGCGGCATTCGTCTTCTTGGTGGCCGTCACCGCTCTGGTCATCGCGGGCCGACATCGGCGTTATTTTTTGGTGGGTTGGCTCTGGTTTCTTGGAACTTTGGTGCCGGTGATCGGGCTGATGCAGGTGGGTATCCAGGCGATGGCCGATCGTTATGCGTACTTGTCGTTCGTCGGCCTGTTCATTATGGTCTGCTGGGGCATAGCGGAGTGGGCGAGGCAGCGGGACATTTCCAGCGCGAACTTGGCCGCCGTCAGTGTTGTCGCGCTGCTGGCCCTGGCGGTCATGGCTCGCCGCCAGATCTCCTATTGGGACGACAACGTTAAGCTGTGGTCGCACGCGGTTGCGGTCACCAGGAACAACTATATGGCGGAGGACCACCTGGGTGGAGCGCTATTGGCCGACGGACAGCGCGATGCGGCGATGCCGCATTTCTACCGGGCCGTGGCAATCAACCCAGACGATCCTGACAGTAACCTGAATATCGGCGGTTACGAGCAGCAACAAGGGAATCTCCCGCAAGCCATCGCGCAGTACAACAAGGTGATTAGCGCCACTCAGGACTCGGCAGTACTGAACGGCGGGGTGCGAGCAAAAGCGTTCGACAATATGGGCTACGTTTATCGCCAGTTGGGCGATCTACCTCGCGCCCGGGAGAGCTTTGCAGCCGCCGTGGCCTCGGATCCCCAATTCGCGAAAGCCTGGCTCGGCTTAGGACTGGTTGAGCAAAAATCCGGAAATGTCGGCCCGGCGATTCAGGCGTATTCCCAGGCCATGAAACTCCAACCTTCGGATTGGGGATATTTGCTACTCGCCCGCGCCTTGGAGCAAAGCGGCGACAACAACGCAGCCCTGTCGGCCATTCGGCAAGCTCAAAGCATGACCCGCAACCTTGAAAACGCCCAGCGAGGCGCCGACCAGCTACTTGCTCAATAGCTGACCTGGTGGCTGCCGTCGACAGCCGCCTCCTGATTTCAGCGGTGCTATTCTCTTCTCGTCACCCATGCGCATTACCAGTCGCAAAACAACTATCGCGTTCTTTATTACGCTCGGCGTCTGTCTGGCGGCGGCGACGGCGGTCCTCAGCACCAGTTGGATCATCCTCAACTGGCGCGAGATCGTGCCTCTCATTCTGGGCGTGATTTTCTTTGGCTTTATTATTGCCGGGGTCATCCTCAACACCATTTTTCTGGTCCGCGAGATCCGCCGTAATGAACAGCAGGACAGCTTTCTCAATGCGGTCACCCATGAGCTGAAGACGCCGATCACCTCCATCCGCCTGTACTTGGAGACTTTGCAGAAGCGCAATATCGACGAAGAGCAGCGCCGCGAGTTCTATCAAGTTATGCTCGACGATACCCAGCGCCTGATGGGCACGGTCGAGCAAGTGCTGCGCGCGGCCCGGGTGGTGCAGAAGAATGCTCTGCTTTCGCGCAACGAAGTTGAAATTGGTCCGCTGGTGCAGGACACGTTGGATCTGGCGCGCTCGCGCCATCATTTGTCTCCCGAGGCGTTGGACTGGGCCACCGACGGCCGGCCGGCCGAGCGGCTTTCGGTCATGGGCGATCGCGAAGAACTTGCCACGGCCCTGTCCAACGTGCTCGATAATGCGATTAAATATTCGCAGAAGGACCCGGGTATTCGGGTTGAAGTGCTCACGCCCGATCTGCGGCATGTGCAGATTCGAGTGAAGGATAATGGCATTGGAATATCTCGAGGCGAATTGAAGCGCATCTTCAAGCGCTTCTATCGCGTGCTTACTCCAGTCACGCCGCAGGTCAAGGGTAGCGGCTTAGGTCTATTTATCGTGCGCGCCATCGCGCGCCGCCACGGCGGCAAGGCCTTCGCGGAGAGCGAAGGAACAGGCCGGGGCACAACTGTCACCATCCAATTGCCGAGGAACTCGCAGTGAGCGAAATACTGCTGGTAGAAGACGAAGAGCATCTGGCGCGAGGCTTGAAGTTCAACCTGGAAGCCGAAGGCTATCCCACCAGGGTCGTGGGCGATGGCGAAACCGCCCTGGATCTGCTGTTGAAGAACCACCACGAGTTCGACCTGCTAGTGCTGGACGTCATGCTTCCGGGCAAAGACGGCTTCGCCGTTGCCGCCGAACTGCGCAAGGCCAACCAGTACATTCCGGTGCTGATGCTGACCGCACGCGGTCGCCCGGAAGACGTGCTGAAGGGCTTTGCCTCGGGGGCCGACGACTACCTGCCCAAGCCGTTCGACCTCGCCATTCTGCTGGCGCGCATTCGCAGCTTGTTGCGCCGCCGCGACTGGAGCCGCACTTTACTCACCGACCCTCCGGCGGAAGTGCGAGTGGCCTCGCCTGGAGGGGCCGATGCCTTGCGCGAGTTCGATGTTTACACCTTTGCCGGCAAGCAGGTCGATTTCGGCACGCTTGAACTGCGGGCTAATGGCAAGGTGTTTCGCCTGACCCTCATGGAAGCCGAACTGTTGCGGCATCTGATTCGCAACGGCGGCAAGATCGTTTCGCGCAAGTCCATTCTCGAAGAAGTTTGGGGATTGCACGAGGATACTGACACGCGCGCCATCGACAATTTTGTTGTGCGGTTGCGTAAATACATCGAGAAGGACCCGTCGCATCCCCAACACTTGCTCACCGTGCGCGGCGTAGGCTACCGCTTCCTGCCCACACCAGTCGTGGTGTAAGGCTGGTCTAGCAGGCTCATCGTTCCTCTGAACGCACAGCCAAGAACGGAAAACGCCATCGCCTGGGCGTGATTAGCGGCCGAACTCCAGAATGGTAATGTCCTTAAATTGCCAAACCGCGGGCGTCCCAAACACCGACTGTAGCTTAGCAGCAACCGCGGGAGAAGCATCTTGGAGATTGTCCCGTCCCGGACTTTCACGCTCCACCATGACCCACACGTGACGGAATTCACGCGAGTCGGAATTGAGCGCTTGCAGCAGGGTTTCGTCATTGTCCCCCACTCCGTAGTACGGTTGGGTGAACAAGTGCAAAGCGGGTACGTGAGGGTCGAGCTGACGATAGTAATCGAAGCCCACGATCGCATAGAACGGATAGACGACTACGGCATCCCCCGGCTGCGCGGAAGCCAGAATGACATTGGTAGCGTTGCGCCAGTCTTCGCGCGGCTTGCGGTAGCCCAGGAAGAGCGTTGGAATCGAGCTCGCGCACAATACCACCACCAGCCAAAAGCCAATATGCCTCTTGGGCAGCGCGTTCATTCCGCGGCCTGCCAGCATGATCGTGGCTGGCAGGCTGAAGATCATGTACCTCTGTACGAAAACCGGATGGTGCAGGGACGCAAGCGCCGTGAGCAGGATCGGCACAACCGCCCAGGAAATGACCAACATCCCTCGCCAGTAAATGCCCGGCGCAAACTCAGCATTGCGTTCGCGCCAAATCGCAACCATCCCTGCTATCCACAAAATCGCAGCCACAAGAAATTTCTCACCGCTCCCGCCGAGGAAGAGTGCAATATGCAGCAATTGTTTGGGAGTAGGTTTTGGCATCCAGGGAAAAGTCATCGCCTGCGGCGGGACGCGCAGCACATAGCCGAGTCCGGGCGCTGTGATCGCCAGAATCGCCAGCCCGTGGATGACCAGTCGTCCCCACGGGGTTGGTTTCTTGTGGAAGAACAAAGAGCAGGCTTGCGCTACCAGCACCAGAGAAGCGAAATAGTGACTGTAAACCGCCAGGACGCCAAAGACGGTCCACAGGGCCCAGTCACGTTCGCGGTCATCCTCCACTGCCCGCGCGAAGAACCACGACGACACCAGCACGAGCAGAATCGTCATGGTGTAACTGCGGGCTTCCTGCGAGTAGTACACGTGCGTGGGACTAAATGCCAGGATCGCGGCCGATGCCAGCGCCGGTCCCACTCCAACGAGTTTCCGAGCCACGAGGTAGATCAACGGAATGGACGCGGTTCCGAAGATGACGGCAGGAAGGCGGACCCAAACTTCGTTTTGGCCCAAGTGCAGCCAAGCGCGCATCAGCAGGAAGAAGGCTCCCTGAAAGCTGGCCTCGCCATACCACCACACATGAACGAAGTGTGGCCATGCCATGCGCGCCAGCGCGACCGTAGCCCCTTCATCGAGCCATAGACTTTTCGTGCCGAGATGGAACAGACGGAAACACGCCCCAGCGAGCGTTACAAACGTAAGGAACCAGACTCGGTTGCGGTGAGTAAGTTCTGGATCCCACACGGATTGTTGCTGCGGAGCAGGAGGGGGGAGCGGATGCTCGCTGGCTGCGGGCATAAGCAGTAATCTTAACAGTGACGACCGATATCCAAGCGACAGCGCCTGTGGAACCGCGCTAGCGTGCCCGGGCGAGTACCAGGGTCACATCATCCGGTTGTTCACCGCCGGCGATCCAATCAGTAACGGCGCTGGTTACAATCTCGCTGATGCGCGCCAGCGGCTGATCGCGATGCCGCTGGATCAACTCAATCAGACGCTCTTCACCGAACTCGCCAAACTCATTCTCCGGCTCGGTGATGCCGTCGCTGTAGGCGACGAACATATCTCCCGGTTCCATGCCAATCGTGCTTTCGTCGTAGTTCATCCCGTCGAATAGACCTACGACGGTACCGGAGGTCGCCAGACGCCTGACCTGCCCACTGTTACTTAGGACCAGGGGAGGCAGGTGTCCTGCGTTGGAATAGGTAAGCGAGCGCGAAGCCGCATCGTAGCAGCCCAGGAACATGGTCGCGTACTTTTCCGGCGGGGTGCTGCGATAGAGCTGATAATTCAGCGTCGCCATTAACAATCCCGGAGCGAGTTCGGAATCGCCGCTGCCATCGCCGCGATAGTACATAGGAAGAGCGCGCTCGCCGGCGAGGCCGGCGTCCAGCGCCACCGACGCCAGGGTTCGCTCCGGCTCCAGCGAATAGGCGCGGACGAACGCATGCACCGTCGCCATCAGCAGGGCCGCCGAAATACCTTTGCCGCTGATATCGCCAACCGCCAGTACCAGCCTGTCTTCGCGCATGGGAATGAAATCGTAATAGTCGCCGCTTACCGTCCTCGCCGGACGGCACACTCCGTGCACCTCCAGCGTGGCCAGGCCGGACAAATCGGCAGGGAAGAGCAGGTTTTGCACCTCGTGTGCAATGGCGAGTTCACCCTCCAGCCGCTGCTTCTCCTTTTGCTCGCTCATCAGGTTCGACAGCGAATGGGTCATGGAGTTGAACGATTGCTCCAGCGCGGCCATCTGGTCCTGGGTCCGCACCTTAATGCGATAGGCCAGGTCGCCGCTGTTCACGTGTTGGGTTGCAACATAGAGTTCGGCAACCGACTTGGTGATGCTGCGGGAGAGCCTCATGCCGATAAACAGCGCTATCAGCTCGATAAGACCAAAAAAGATTGCGATGCCCACCAAGCCATCGAGGAAGATCTCGGCTTTATCGCCGAGGGCATTGAACAAGGTGGCGTACAGCATCGAAGGCCGGGTATCCACCAGGATCAAGCCAGTCATGGATTTGCCGGTGTGCCAGTCGATGGCGCTGAAGCGAGTGGCAAATGGAATGTGCACGTCGAAGCGGTTTGCAGGAAGCGGCACGTGTCCAGCTTCCACCCTCGTACTGGCGTTTTCGCCAGACAAGCTCACTATCTCGCGTGAATTTCCCGTGCTGAAGATCAGCTTATCGTTATCTTTACCGGCTGCCGAAGAGGATTTACCGGTGCGAGGCGAAGTACTCGACGTCGCAGGCGACTCCGGCTTCGTGTCCTCGTCCGGGGGAAGCACAGTTACAGATCCGAGCTGCGACGTGGCCATCCGCAGGAGCTGCGGCGTGACCGGCACATTGGAGATCACAGTCAGGTGATGGGCGCCGGCTTCCACGTGTTTAACCACGCGAAGGTGCAGACGTTTGTCGTCCAGCACAAAACCCGCGAAGTCGCCCTGGATTGCCGCCGATATGTGGACCGGTTCGATTCCCGGAGCTGCCCGGCCCTCCGACAGCACGAAAGGCTTATCTCCGTCCCAGACGCTCACCACCCGATTGCGGAAATTCTCATCGGACGCGCTGGAGATCTCGGCCGCCAGTTGCTCATTCAACTTCTCGGAGCGCGCCAAACTACGAAATTGCATGGCCAGGGAGCGGTTGGCTGATTCCAGATGACGTAACTCCGATTGCAGGTCCGACATGGCGACGTAAGTCGCAAACTGCCCCGCAAACAGGTAGCTGGCCAGAAGTCCCATCATCACCAACAGCACGATGGGAATGACGCCGATAAAGACATAAGTGACGATTAAGCGGTTACGCAGGCGCCACATGAGCTGCCGGCGAACCCAGCGCAGGCCCATCAGCAGGGCGCAAACAACGAAGACAAAGACGAGGAAGGTGGCCCAGCCGCTCAACATTGTCCCGTTGGGCGCACGGAAGATCAGGCGCAGCAGTTCGAGAATGAGGGCCAATCCGCCAAACCACAGCGTGGTTCGTCCCAACTTGCTCTTGGGGCGCAGGACCCTTCGCAGCCGGGCCTTGATTTCGCGGGACTCTGGAAGCTTGAACGCCATAGGGTCTCGGAACTATTGCTACTCGGTTGCCTTCGTCGCCAGTCTCAAAGTGTAACGGCGGGCGCCGGGAACGTTTCAATGTTTACGAGGCCGCGTCGCTCGCGACAACATTCTCAGATCTCAGGATAAAGATCGAAAAACGCCTCCACGCTCGTGCGTAACTGCCGCTCGATTTCCTCTTTCGAGCCCTCGATAATGTGTAGCGTCACGTGCGCCTCATGCCCATTTTTCAGCTTTACCGCACCCTCGCCGACTTCGGCGACTTCTTCTGAGGGTAGAAGACGCAGTCCATACACCAGGGTCAACTTTGCCATGCCCTGATTCTAAACGTTCCCCAAACCGCAGGCACTTGTTAGAATCCGAATGGTGCGCTCTGTTCATTCAAACTTTTGAGTAGCAAGCTGTTATTTCACCGTGTGCGGGTCACGAGGGGTGCGGTTGCATCTTCCGGGGTGGTGTGGAATCTAAGTTCAGTCCTATGCCTGACAATGTCCGTAACGTCGTCATCATCGGTTCCGGATGCTCGGGACTGACCGCCGCAATCTATGCGGCCCGAGCGAATCTCAGCCCACTCGTCATCGATGGGCATGAGCCCGGCGGGCAGCTTGCCATCACCACGCTGGTGGAGAATTTTCCGGGATTTCCGGATGGCGTCCAGGGCCCGGAACTCATCGAGAACATGCGCAAGCAGGCCCTGCGTTTCGGCGCTGAGTTCCTCGCCGGACACGTAGTTACGGTGGACCTGGGCCAAAAGAGTTCTGACGGCAGCAAGAAACCGATCGAGGTGAACTTAGGCCGCGAGACGTTGTTGACCCGCACTCTCATCATTGCCAGTGGCGCTTCGGCGCGCTGGCTGGGCCTTGCGAACGAGCAGGCACTCATCGGCCACGGTGTTTCCTCTTGCGCAACCTGCGACGGTTTCTTTTTCTCGGGCAAGGAGATTGCCGTCATCGGGGGCGGCGACTCGGCCATGGAAGAGGCATTGTTCCTGAGCCGCTTTGCGACCAAGGTCACCATCATTCATCGCCGCGGAGCGTTCCGGGCTTCGAAAATCATGCTTGAGCGTGCACGTCAGCATCAGCAGATCGAGTTTCTCACCGACACCGTTGTGGACGACGTGTTCGATGTCAGCAAGAAGGAAGTCACCGGACTGCGGCTGCGCAATCTGAAGACCGGCGAACAGTGGGACCTCCCGGTCAGTGCCATGTTCCTGGGCATCGGGCACACACCCAACGCACAATTCGTGGGTGAGCAATTGGCCCGCGATGGCGATGGGTATCTAATTCCCGATGGGTCTGTCGGTTCGCGAGCGCCGGGTGTATTCATTAGCGGTGACGTGGCCGACCGCCATTATCGGCAGGCGGTCACGGCTGCGGGAACGGGTTGCATGGCCGCCCTGGAAGCCGAGAAGTATCTGGAAGAGATCGGCAAATAGGCCCAGCTTGCGGCCTCCGGAGCCGCGCAGGTCGGGCATCTCCGCCAAGCGAGTATCTGGGGCGATGCGTGAGCCGCGATAGGGTCCTTCGACTCCGCACGCGTGTCCGCCACTGCGGACTCGCGCTCCGCTCAAGGGATGACAGTCGGACACCGGCAGGACGATCGAAACATAATGTCAACCTCCGTCTCAGACAACTTCCTCTGCGCTGAACAGGCGACACAGTTCATTCTTGAGCGCACGAGTCTGCGTCCACGTATCGGCCTGGTGCTGGGATCGGGACTTGGCGCCGTCGCCAGTGGGTTAAGGGACCCAGTCCGTATCCCCTACGAAGACATTCCATATTTTCCGAGCAGCACCGCCGAGGGTCATGCAGGCGTGCTCGCCCTTGGGAAGCTCGACAATACCCCGTTGGCCGTGATGCAGGGTCGCGCGCATCTTTACGAGGGCTATTCGGCCAGCCAGATTGTTTTTCCCGTGCGCGCCTTAGGACGCATGGGCGTGCGCGCTATTGTGCTTACGAATGCCGCAGGTGGAATCAACGACGAATATAACCGTGGTGCGCTTGTGCTGGTACGCGACCACATCAATCTTCAGGGACAGAACCCGCTCATTGGTCCGAACGACGAGCGTCTTGGGTTGCGCCATCCCGACATGACCGACGCCTACAATGCGAAATTCCGGCAGTTCGTGCGCGAAGAATCGGAGCGATTGAGTGGAGGCATCTTTGAAGGTGTGTACGCGGCGGTGACTGGCCCCAACTTTGAAACTCCAGCGGAGATTCGCTTTCTACGCGCCGTCGGCGCCGATCTGGTCGGCATGTCCACGGTGGGCGAGGTGATTGCCGCGCGGCACATGAGTATGGAAGTGCTGGCGGTCTCGTGCGTGACCAACATGGCTGCCGGCATGACCGGCGAAAAGATCACAGAAAAGGAAGTGCTGGAAACCGGCGAGCGCCTGGCCAGCAAGTTTCTTGCGCTATTGCGGGCAGTACTGCCCAGGATCGACGGCTACTTGCAGAGCCGTGCTACTGCTTCCGATTAACCCTATCGTCACAAAGCGTGGAAACCTCTGCGCTACACTAAATCGCACATGCCCGCGAAAAACTATCTCATTGGGATTGCCGGTCCTTCGGGCGCCGGAAAAACGTATCTCGCGACGCATCTTGCCGCTGCGCTGCATGCAAGCGTACTGGCGCTAGATCGCTATTACCGGAACCTCTCGCATCTGCTCCTGGAGGAACGAGCGCGAATAAATTTCGACGCACCCGAGGCGCTCGATCAGGAACTCATCGTCGAGCAAGTTGCTAGCTTGCGCAATAACAAAACTCTGCATCTGCCAGTGTACGACTTCGCCACGCATACGCGAACTCGGGAAACCGAGGTGCTGCGCCCATCGGACGTCGTCATTGTCGAGGGACTGTTTACTTTGCACTGGCCCAGCTTGCGCGAGTTACTGCGCACCAAGGTTTTCGTCGACATGAATGACGAGGTTTGTCTGACGCGGCGGCAGGCCCGCGATGTGCGCGAGCGCGGCCGCACACCGGAGTCCGTCATAGAGCAATATGCCGGGATTGTTGCCCCCATGGCCGAGCGCTATGTTCGACCCAGCATCGTCTATGCGGATGTGGCGGTCTCCGGGACTGGGTCCATTGCCGCGGGAGTCTCCCGCGTTCTGGCGCATTATGAGCGGCAGATTGGCAACACCGGGACGCACGAGTCGGCCGATCCAACGCAGCGCAAAGCCATACCCGCAGTCACGAGGAACAAATGAAGGTCCGCAGCATCGGCGGCGCTCTCTTATTGCTGTGCCTGGTTAGCCTGCCCTCTGCCGCCCAATCGTCTGCGCGGGAAAAGGAACTACAGCTGCCCTCCAGCAAGCTGCTGCTGTTGCCTGCTCCCGGAGGACCGCAGCCTACCAACAGCTTTCCCACAGCGGTGGCACTCAGTCCGGACGGGAAGTACCTCGCCATTTTGAACAATGGATATGGCACAGCCGAGTCCAAGTTTCAACAGTCGATCGCCTTGCTGGATTTGGCGAGCAATCAACTGCGCGACCTTCCCGATCCGCGACTCGCCCTTCATGCCAAGCAGTCGTATTTCCTTGGACTGGCTTGGAGCAGCGACGGCGTCAGTCTTTACGCTTCGATGGCGTCGCTTACCGACCCGGACGGCAAGAAGCCTGGCGATACTGGCAACGGGGTCGCCGTGTACCGCTTGCAGAACGGCACGTTGCTAGCGGAACGTTTTCTGAAGCTGCCCCGCGCGCCTCTCGGTCACGGCAAACAATTTACCTACAATCCGAAGAGCGTTGCGCCCGGCTACGCCAACCCGTATCCCGCCGGACTGGCAGTGGTGAAGCGCGACAGTGGCGACGCTCTGCTGATCGCGGAGAATCTTGCGGACGATGCGGTATTGCTGGATGCGCACAGCGGCAAGGTGCTGCAGCGCTTCGATCTGGGACGTGGCAAATACGTTCCGGCCGCGTTTCCCTACGGTGTTGTGGTGAGTACCGACGGCAGTCGCGGCTGGTGTTCCTTGTGGAATGCCTCGCAAGTCGCCGAGTTGGATCTGCGCTCTGGCAAGGTTGTGCGGCAGATCGCACTGATGCCTCCGCAGCGCGCCATCGACGCTTCGTCGCATCCGACAGCACTACTGTTGAGTCCAGACCAAAGCCATCTCTACGTGGCGCTTTCCAACCGCGATTCGGTTGCAGTCGTGTCAACCGCAGACGGCCACGTTGACCAATACCTCAGCACCAGCTTGCCAGGTCAGATCTATGGCGGCAGCTATCCCGACGCGCTCGCGCAGTCAGCGGACGGAAGCAAATTGTACGTCGCCAATGCGGCTGCCGACGCGGTCGCGGTGTTCGACGTGCACTCCACCACCGCACAGCTCGCTGCTTATTTCATTCCGACAGAGTGGTACCCAACTGCCATAGTAGTCCACGGTGGAGAGCTGCTGATTGCAAGCGGGAAAGGGCAGGGAACAGGCCCTAACGCAGGTTGGCAAGACAACCCTGACCGTCCCGGCAAGCGCAGCCATCCCTACATCGCGACCTTGATTCGGGGCTCGATCGCCCGCGTGTCACTGGTTGAAGCGGAAGGTAACCGCCACAGACTCAGCGAAGATGTCGTCCGCAGCAATCAGTTGGAAGGCCGCACCGGAGAGATTAGCTTTCAGCGCGGCGAAAACCCAATCCAGCATGTGATTTACATCATTAAGGAAAACCGCACCTACGATCAGATCTTTGGCGACATCCCAGAGGGAAATGGCGATCGCTCGCTGGTCATGTACGGGGAAGACATCACCCCAAACCAGCACAAACTGGCGCGGCAGTTCGGAATTCTCGACAACTTCTACGATAGCGGCGAGGTCTCCGGCGATGGACACGTGTGGTCCACGGCGGCCATTACGAGCGATTACACGGAGAAGACCTGGGAGATTAACTATCGCAGCAAAGAACGGGATTACGACTATGAGGGGTATGTCGGCGATGCAAACCCCATGACCATCGGCATCCCCGATGTGAACGAGCCGGGAACGGGTTACTTGTGGGGCAATCTAGCGCGGCACAACCTGACTTATCGTCACTACGGCGAATTTGTGAACACTTGGTGGTGCGAAGACACTGCGCAGAACAGCCCGGCTGCAGCCGGCGCGATCTCCGAGCGTAAGCCGGAGTGCGCGCGCAAGGCAGTTATGCCGGGCGAAGACCTGCCCGAGAAGCTGGGCGGAGGGAAGAGCCCGTACCAATACAAGATTCCGCTGATCGCCTACGACGCCGCGAACAAGCCGGAGTTGCGCGGCCACTTCGATCCCGACTTTGCGGACTTCAATGTAAGCTATCCCGACCAGTTCCGCGCCGACGAGTTTCTGCGTGAGTTTGGAGCTTTCGTTCACGCCCGCGAAACCGGGATGGGTGAGCAGTTGCCAAGCTTTGTGCTCCTACGCTTGCCTGACGACCACACTGCCGGGACCCGTCCGGGATCGCCTACGCCAAACGCCTCCATCGCAGACAATGATCTTGCTGTGGGGCGCGTGGTGGAAGCCGTTTCCAGCAGCCCCTATTGGGCTGACACGGCCATCTTCATCCTCGAGGATGACGCGCAAGATGGCGCCGATCACGTCGATGCGCATCGCAGCATCGCGCTGGTGATCAGCAAGTATTCACCCGGTACGCCACAGCAACCTTCTGTGGACCATCACTTTTACACGACAGTCAACATGATCCACACAATGGAGGCCCTGTTGGGACTTCCACCCATGAACAACAACGACGCCTGTGCCGCGGTCATGGCGCCCTTGTTCACTGGAGCGGGTGAGCAGCCGGCATTCAAGGCGGACTATCGCAACCGTGACAACGGGATGATCTATCAAGCCAATAGTCTGGATGCTCCCGGCGCCAAGCAATCAGCCAAGCTTAACTTCTCGGTTGCCGATGCCGCAGACACCGACGTCCTGAATGCCATTTTGTGGAGGGCGGCCAAGGGCCGGGTCCCGATGCCCGCACCTCGCCACACCGTGTTTGCGGCGGGAAGTGATGGCAAGGCAGAAAAATAATAGAGGAGGCACAACTACGGCAGCGTGTGCCTGCACGTTGTCGCGGTCGGCCCCACAATCAACCACTGACCTCTCCCGCCAGCCACGCCAAGTAATCCTCACTGCCACCCTGCACGGCTAGTTCGACACATTCGGGTAACTCGTAAGGATGCAGTTGCTTGAAGGCCGAGCGCAATTGCGCAGCGAGTTCAGCGGTCGTCTTGATCACCAGCAGGTACTCTGGTTCGTTCGAGATTTTTTGCTTCCAGCGGTACACCGAGCGGATCGGCCCGACGATGTTGACACAGGCCGCCAATCTGCGCTCGACCAACTGCAAGGCAAGTTTCTCAGCGTCTTGCTGCTTTCCGATTGTAGTGAGCACAATGCGCGCAGTCGTCATCCACCACTCCAACGTAAGTATTTTTGGTTCAGACTGTACCACGGCAAAGAGCGCAAACCCCTTCATCAGCCTCTCGGCGTCAACAATTACGGCATCCATTTGACAAAGTTAACTCCCGCTATTCTTTCGCCAGAGTTTCGCTTGACGCGCGAGGTCATGTGGAAGTCCACTAAAAATGGGAGTTGTGTCAACCAGACTTACCGGGAGGTGACAGGCCTCTTGGAGCAGTGACCATGGTGCTGACCGTTCGTATTGCCGGAGGTTGGTTCTACCGTATGCGCCGCGTACTGGCGACGCTATGCATTGGCGTGCTCGCCATTTTCATTGCTTATAAGGTGATCTTTGGCGCCAATGGCATGAAGGTGTATGAGGACAAGCGAGCGGAAGCCATCCGGCTGCAACAGCAGATTGACGACGAGAAGATGAAGAACGAGCAACTGCAGCGCCGGGTCGATGGCCTGCAGCGGGAGGATCCCGACGCCATCGAGAAAGAAGCGCGCGAGCAACTGGGGTACGTCAAACCGGGTGAGGTCGTACTGGTCGAGCCGCAGACGAAACCTGACGCCAAGCGCGCCCCACGCTAGCTGAAAATACCCATCAGAAATAGTAATCCCCTACGGGATGCTGCGGACCGCCGCCACCCCTGACCGGCGGTATTGACTTCTGTCCCGCTCAGCGACGTTTTTTCGCGCAAACCCTGTTTGTGGAATAAACTTGTCGCATCGAAATCTGTGGGGACTCCTGCCTCGTACCTGGGTTAAGGGTGAAGGTACCAGGGGAGTGCACTGTGGTGCTGTTCATGAAAATCTACGCTGCAGCCGGCCTGGAATGGGCTGGTCTTTCCCCGCTTTGTAAACATGGTCGGCCGCCTGGCGGCAATTCAAAAGGAGATTCGACAATGAAGAAAAAAGTGTTGTTGGTAATCGGGCTCTATTTGTGCAGCATGACCGTGCTGGCGGCAGCCAAGGACATGAGCTGGAGCGGCTGGGTCAGCGATTCCAAGTGTGGCGCGAAAGGTGCGAATGCGGCCCATGAAGCGTGCGCCAAGAAATGTATCGCGGCGGGCGAAAAGCCCGTGTTGGTGACCGACAAGGACCAAAAGGTCGTCGGTATCGACAACCCCGATGCGCTGGCCGGACATGAGGGCCATCATGTGGAAGTGACAGGCAAGATGACCGACAGTGGCACGCTTCATGTCGACAAGGTGAAGATGCTGGCGCAAAAAGGCGGCAGCGGCGGCGCCATGAACGAGATGCAACACTGAGTTCTGCCAACGTCACAGCAAAGCGGCCAGAAGCCGGAGCCGCACTGAAATGCTAACGAACCCCGCCATTTGTGGGCGGGGTTCGTACTATTGCATCCGGTTTGAGGCACAGGGAAGGCGTGCAAGATCGAAGCTGAATTTGCCGATGTCAGAGAAAGAGCGCCACGGGTGGTGCAACCTCTGGAAAGGGCAAGCCACATTTCCAGAGGCCAAATGGCCGCGAACGATTGCACAGAGAGACACGCGAGCGTGGCTATGGCGAACCGCTACAGCGGACGAGTCTCAAGGATGCACATCAAGGTGATTCGGTTCGCCATCGGCACAATCGTCATTATCGCCTGGCTGACGGGACAGGTCCCGGCGTTGGCACAAACTTCAGCGGCGAATCCGCCTCCATCCTCCTCGAACCGCCAGTCGCAGACTTCGGCTCGGACCGCTGGGAAAAAGGAGAAGGTAGGGGAACCTAAAGTGATCACCGAACGCTCTCTGTTTTTCCCAGATCTGGCTCACGGCGACCAACCGTTGACCTCCGGCGAGAAGTTCAATCTGGCCATCGTCAGCAGTGTTTCTCCCGCTACGTTTCTGGGGTCAGCGTTTGGCGCGGGCATTGGACAAGCGGCGGATACTCCCGTCGGCTACGGCCAAGGCGCCAGCGCTTATGACCAACGATTTGCGGCTTCAATGGCCAAGAGTGCCAGCAACAATCTGATTGGCAAATACTTCCTGTCCTCCGTGCTTCACGACGACCCACGTTATTTCGTGATGGGAGACGGAAGCTTGAAGCAAAGCGTTAAGTATGCTCTTCGCCGGGTCGTGATCGTCCGAAAAGATGACGGAGGGGAAGCGTTCAACTGGCCCGGAGTAATAGGGCCGTTGGCTTCCGCGGGTCTGGCAAACACTTACATGCCGGAAGCTCAGAGAACCGTGGGCTATACGTTTGAGAACTATGGTTGGTCCATTGCTAGTTCGGCGGGAGTAAACCTGCTGAAGGAGTACTGGCCGACTATAACCAGGAAGATTCTAGTGCCGATCGGAATCGGCCATGATTCAGCTAAGCCATGAAGGCCTCCATCGCATTTCGACACGCCAGACTTCGACCCGAGCAGTGCTTTGGATGTTCCCGCCAAGCGCGGCCTCCGCGATGTTCCATTCCAGGGAATAGACCGTCAAGGGCCGAGAGATTAGAATCTAGGTTCTGGCAATCGACACCAAAGGGAGGAACTTCTTGCGTTTGGTTCTGTGGTTTGTACTGATCTTGTCGACCGCTTCTGCATTTGCGCAGCAGGGTGATTCTCCGTCGACGTCTCAGCAGGCCCCGACCGTCCAGGGAGGAGAAACTGGCAGACCTGGCGCCCGGGGAGCAGGAGCACCCGGTGGCGAGCCGCAGTCAGTCCGGCAACCTCAGGGAAGCATCAGTGGAACCGTTGTCGATCAGGATGGAGCCGTCGCCGCTGGCGCGAACGTGCGACTCACCCTTAAGGATCAAGCCCAGAAACAGGATGTGTTGTCGGGCGACAATGGGCAATTTTCCTTTTACAATCTTGCTCCAGGCCCTTTCCAGCTCACGGTTAGCGCCCCAGGGTTTGATACCAAATTGGTTTCCGGAATTGTGAACCCGGGCCAGGCTTTTATTGTTCCTGCGATCGTGCTTACTGTTGCCGCCACCACAACGGATGTGAAGGTCGTACTCTCGGAAGCTGAAATTGCTCAGCAAGAGGTTAAAGAGCAGGAGAAGCAACGCGTACTTGGCATCTTCCCGAACTTCTACACCACCTATGTACCCGATCCCGCGCCTTTGGCCCCGAAGCAGAAGTTCTCGCTGGCCTGGAAATCGGTTACCGACCCCATCAGCGTTGTCGGCGTCGGATTTCTGGCCGGTATTTATCAGGCGAGTGATGAGTTAGGCGGATACGGGCAGGGTGCGGCAGGCTACGGCAGGCGTTTCGGCGCGCTTTACGGCGACGTCTTTTTTGGTACGTTTATCGACAGCGCGATTCTGCCATCGTTGCTGAAACAGGATCCACGCTACTTCTACAAGGGCACGGGCACGACCAAGGAGCGATTTTTCTACGCGCTCCGCAATGCGGTGGTCTGCAAGGGAGACAACAAGCAGTGGCAGCCGAATTACTCGACAATTATCGGCAGCTTTGCCACGGCCGGGCTCTCCTATACGTACTATCCAGCCAGCAATCGCAGTGCGAGTTTGCTGGTGGGGACTGCTCTGATCAGAATTGCCGAAGGTAGCGTTGCCGGTATTTTCCAGGAATTTGTCATTCCGCATCTAACGCCGCGTCTGAGGAGCCACCCAGCGCCGCAGCCGTAAGAGCACGAATCGGCGCTAGAGCGCCCCCGATATCCAGGAAGCCCTCCGCGAGAAGGCGCCGGTCCCTCGCTTCGGCGCTCACATGTCCGAATGTTTAATCACGGGAATTCTGGCCGGATATCGCCACCCACGTTCTGCATCGCCACCCGTAAAGGGCAACGGTCGAGGCCATCTTCACAGGTTCGAACAAGCGCAATCTTGGCGATATCGGCGTTCGTTTGATTGCAGAGCGTGTAAGCACCCACTTTCATCGGCTTTGCGGTCACGCGTCGCACAAACTATTGCGATGTAACTTGGTGCAGAAAAGGTAGTTATCGTACGAGCAACTGGCGGGCAGTATTCGCGCTTTTTTGCTTGACCCGGCAGAACTGTTGTCCTAACCTAACCACCAACCAATCGCAGCAGAATATAAGTAGCCGCACAGTGTGTCGCTCCTCCGGACGGTTCTGCCTCTCGTTGGGAGCAGTAGAGTCTTTGTGGAACTGCATTTGGGCGGTACGATGGTCTGACGGGCCTTTTCGGTTCCATGTTTTGGGTCAGATCCGCAAGCCATGTGGATTGGCCTCGCGAAGTGAGGACCACGAAGCCATGTATGGGGCCAGTGAACTGATGCCAGGAGATCTGGGTGCAGGTATGTCTCCGTCGGGGGCGGTGGTCTCCTCGGCTATGGAGTCGCCAAAGTGGTTTGCCGTGTACACGACCCCCCGTCACGAAAAGGCGGTAGCCAGGCACTTCGAATTCCGAGCGATCGAGTCGTTCCTGCCTGTTTACACGGAGATGCACCGCTGGAAGAACGGCTGTAGGGTCAATGTGGAGCAACCCCTTTTCCCAGGCTATGTCTTCGCGCGAGTCAGACGAGGCGGCACGACCCAGGTGTTGTCGGTACCCGGCGTCCTCTTGATCGTTGGTTCCGGACGCGAACCGCAGGCTCTGCCGGACTTTGAGATCGAGGCGTTGCGTTCGGGACTTCGCCTCCGCCGATTTGAGCCTCACCCTTACCTGGTTGTGGGCGAAAGGGCCCGCATTAAGTCAGGATCACTGGCCGGTATGGTGGGTGTCTTGGCCCGCAAGAAAAACAACCTACGGGTTGTGCTTACCCTGGAGCTGATCATGCGCAGTGTGGCTGTGGAAGTGGATGCCGACGAACTGGAGCGGGTCAACGCGTAAGCTGCAGGTCCCCGAAGAATCACTGGAAAAAGAGGGGTAAGTTTCGCTGACAATTCCCCGGCAGCGAATCTTCTCCGGGATGCAGTTCAAATTGACCCCCGATCATCCGGAATCGGGAAGTATCTCCAACGCCGACTTGATTTCAGGTTGGAAACCGTCGCTTTAGTGGTAGAATCTCGCCGCACGGACCCTCCGGAGCAAACCAAGGTCTAGCTGACTGCGCCACACACAATTGCGCCCAGCCACTATCGATTAGGGCACATAATTCTGTGTCGCCATGAAGGAGGTTACTTCAGTGCAGGGAGACTGGTCATGAAACGAATCTTCTTGGTGATACTGGTTGTAGCGACATTTCTTGTGACGGGAGCTATCGCGCAGACCGCCGACTCCCAAGCGCTGCACACCCGTAAAAAGCGGATCGCTATCTTCGATTTCGATTATGCGACGGTCCAGAGCAGCTCGGCCGCGGTCTTCGGCACCAATGTGGACGTCGGAAAGGGTATCGCGGACCTGCTGGTGAGAGACTTGGTTAAGGATGGCACCTACTCCATAATCGAACGCAAGGCCATGGACAAGATCCTGGGCGAGCAGAACTTCTCCAATAGCGATCGCGCCAATTCGCAATCGGCGGCGAAGATCGGCAAAATCCTGGGCGTGGATGCGATTGTCGTCGGCAGCATTACCCAATTCGGAAACGACAACAAGGATACGAAGGTCGGCGGTGGCGGTGGCGGCTGGGGCGGATATGGCATCGGCGGCTTCTCTCACAAGAAGAGCAAAGCCGTTGTGGTTGTGGACGCGCGGCTGGTGAACATCGACACGGCGGAAATCATGGGCGTGGCCACCGGCAAGGGTGAGTCCTCCCGCGAAAGCACCTCGCTGTTAGGCGGCGGCGGCAATTGGCATGGTTGGGGCGGCGGCGCCGTGGACTTCGGTAGCAGTGACTTCCAGCAAACTATCATCGGCGAAGCGGTGAACGCCGCGGTCACCCAGATGACCACTGAGCTGGTAGCTGACAATTCCAAACTGGAGGCCCGCACGGTCATCGTGGAAGGCTTGGTTGCCGCTGTGGACGGAGGCCAGGTCATCCTCAATATCGGGTCGAAGTCGGGGCTGAAAGTGGGCGATCAGCTGACCGTACAGCGGGTGACGAAAGAGATCAAGGACCCTTCCACCGGTGCGGTAATTCGCCGCATGACTTCTCCCGTGGGCGTGATTCGTCTGACCGATGTGGATGAGATCTCCGCCGTGGGTACGCCGGTTTCTGGTTCCGGCTTTAAGGTGGGCGACGCCGTGAAGACGATAACCCAGTAGGAGCAGAAGGGAGCACCTTCGTAGATACTGGTTACCCCCG
>Ga0187880_1001086_pt1 | contig 22289 bp, 20 predicted proteins | sample June2016WEW_19_4_FD_132998 | JGI IMG/M metagenome (GOLD analysis project Ga0187880, IMG submission 132998) | Peatland microbial communities from SPRUCE experiment site at the Marcell Experimental Forest, Minnesota, USA - June2016WEW_19_40 | ecosystem: Environmental > Terrestrial > Soil >... | reverse complement strand
GGTTGATCTACAGGCGCGCCAGCCTGGCGAAGCTGGCTCAGATTAGGGGAGATTTGGACATTACGTTTGTGGAGGCACAGCGACAAGTAAGTAAGACTGATTCACCCATCGTAAACAGTGACTTCAACCAAGGTTGAGAAACCATGACGAAACACAACCCGGAAAACGAGCGAATCAAGCGCAAATACTTCGTCTATCTCAAGGACGCAAGGAAGCACAGCGAGCCTACTGTGGATGCCGCCGCTAAGGCGCTGAGCCGCTTTGAAGAGTACACCCAGTACAGGGACTTCAAGAGGTATCACTTTGAGCAGGCGATTGCGTTCAAGCGGTATCTGGCAGATCAAATAGGGAAGAGGTCCGGGGAGAAACTGAGTAAGGCTACGTTGCACGCGACGCTGAAGCAGTTGAGGGCATTCTTCTTCTGGCTGGCGGGGCAGCCGGGGTACAAGGCACGCCTTCAGTATTCCGATGCGGACTATTTCAACCTCTCGGAGAAGGACGCGCACATCGCCACGGCCCAGCGAGAGCGGAAAGCGCCGACGCTGGAGCAGGTTAAGCATGTGATTGGGATGATGCCAGCGGGAAGCGAGATTGAACGCCGAAACCGCTCGCTGGTGGCTTTCACGCTCTTGACCGGCGCTCGGGATTCGGCCATCGCTTCCATAAAGCTGAAACATGTGGACCTGAAAGAAGGGTGCGTTTACCAGGACGCACGGGAAGTGAAGACAAAATTCAGCAAAACCTTCACCACCTATTTCTTTTCCGTGGGCGAAGAGGTCCGGCAGATTGTGGCGGAATGGGTGCAATTTCTGCGGGAAGAGAAGCTGTGGGGTAATGACGATCCGCTGTTTCCAGCAACTCGAATCGTGGTCGGGTTGACGCACCAATTTGAAGCGGCGGGATTGGAAAGAGCGCACTGGAGCAGCGCCGGGCCTATCCGAACGATCTTCCGTGAGGCGTTTGAACTTGCGGGCCTGCCCTGTTTCCATCCGCACAGCATTCGGAAGACGCTGGTGAAGCTGGGGTTAGAAATCTGCAATTCCGCCGAAGAGTTCAAGGCATGGAGCCAGAACCTGGGACATGAGCAGGTGCTGACAACCTTTCTAAGCTACGGTTCCGTCGCGACTGACAAGCAGGGAGCGATTATTCGGGGATTGGGCGCGGAGCGGCAATCAAAGCAGTCGGGCGCAGATGAGATTGTAGAAGCCCTTTTCAGACGGTTGAGGAGTGAAGGCGCTGCCTTTCCGGCGTCGCGGTAATCTACTCACTATGCCGCCGTGCCGCGAAAAGCCAGCACCTTGCCGCCGCGCTGTGTCTGCTCCAGAAAGTCTGCCCATGCTTGCATCATCCGCGCACGCGGCTCCAGGTAGAGGGCGTGGTTATAGGCCGCGCTGACGGCGTTACGCGGCGCGTGAGCAAGCTGCAATTCGATGTGCTCATGCGGCTGCCCCTGTTCGTGCAAGATCGTGGAGGCAAGTCCCCTGAAGCCGTGGCCGGTCATGCGCCCTTTGTACCCCATCCGTTCAAGCGCCTTGAGAATCGTATTGTTGCTCATGGGCTTCTTTGCGCTACGGTCGCCGGGGAAGAGCCATTCGCTCTTGCCAGTGAGCGTTTGCAGGGTGTCCAGCACGTCCAATGCCTGTTTAGCAAGAGGGACGATGTGCGGAGTCCGCATCTTCATGCGCTCGACTGGAATGTCCCAGCGGCGGGCTTCAAGGTCAAACTCCGCCCACTTCGCGCCGATCAGTTCGCTGGTGCGCACAAATGTCAAGGCCATCAGCTTCATGGCAAGTCGCGTCACGTGCGTCCCCTGATAGACCTCAATTGCTCTGAGCAACTCCGGCAATTCCCGCGCATCTACGCGGGCATAGTTTACCTTGCGGGTGGACGAAAGAATGTCGCTGGGTCGGATTTCAGCGGCTGGATTCCGCTTTGTATATCCGTGAGCAATGGCGTAGCGGAAGACCTGCCCGGTTGTCTCTAAGGCTCGTTTGGCAATATCCCGCGCGCCGCGCCGCTCAATGGCTCTGGTCATGGCCACCAGTTCCGGAGCCTCAATGTTTGCGACAGGCCGTGCACCCAGGCAGGGCAAAATATCGGCTTCCATCCGCCGCTGCACAGAATCCACATGGCGCGGACTCTTGCCCTGCCGCCAGTGCTCCATCCAACTGGCAGCAACGCTCTGGAAGGAATTCTCCGCTGCCGCTTTTTCGGCCTTGCGCTCGGCCATCGGGTCTGTGCCGGTCGCCAGCAGCTTGCGCGCCTCGGCGTGGCGTTCTCTTACCACAGAAAGTGGCACGTCGGGATAACTCCAAACGACATCAACTTCTCGCGCCCTTCAAAGCGGTACTTCCAGCGCCACAGCTTGCCCCCTGAAGTCGTAAAGAAGAGGTATAGCCCTCCACCATCGCTTATGCGGTAATCCTTGCCCTTGGCCTTTGCTTTGCGTATTTCCGTGTCTGTGAGTGCCACTGTAAGCCCTCCAATGCCCGCTTCAGGAAAATACCCCCAAGGTAAAATGGAGAATACCCCCAAAAATACCCCCAGCGGAACTTGGCTTTTATAGTAGCGCGATGAACGCTAAAAAGCAATAAGTTATTTGTTTTCAGATGATATTTGCTTCAGATTGGACTTGGTAGGATGTTCTGAGAAGGGTCTATGGCGGAGAGGGAGGGATTCGAACCCCCGATAGCCTTGCGACTATGTCTGATTTCGAGTCAGGTGCATTCAACCGGGCTCTGCCACCTCTCCGCTGATTAACATCTTTGTTGTAAATCACTTACAGAAACATCCAGATTTGACCGATTCGTCTGTTTTTCTGCCAGTCGCCCGTTTAGTCACTCAGGCGTCCGACGGTTTTCTGTCCAAGAGGGCAACTGTCTCTGCCCGGCGGTCCTGCGTTCGTTGGGCATATCGCATGGTCAACTGGATCGTCTTGTGGCCGAATCTCGCAAATCTGCCCCGCCATAATCAGTTTACTGGCTGTGGTATGCCTGAGGCAATACCTCAGTCTCAAACCAATGGAGCCTCGGAGGCAGGGCCGTACAGCGATCCCGGACCTTCTTTGAACCAATCAGGCGGAAGGTCCAGTGCTGAAAAAGACGCTCGGCCGCTTCATAGGAGAGGACGAGCCCCTAACTTGGCGGATCCGGTTTTAGATCAGGCGCTGTTCTATTGACAACGCATTATCTTATAAGTGATTCAGGCCAGCGGGCCGGAAAGGTCCGCTGGCCTGGCTGAGGTTGAATCAGAAGGTAAATCTCGATCCAAACTGGAATTGACGCGGCGTATTGACGCTGTACCCAATATAGCCAAAAGCGTTGTTGGACCACCCGCTGGTGTAGGACGGCACGTTCGGGTACCCTAACTGCACCTTGTTGGCGACGTTGTAGGAAGATACCTCGAAGCGGAGATTCCTATCTTTCCCCATCGGGAAGTTCTTGTAGAAAGAAAGGTCCAGGTTATCGGCGCCCATGGTGCGCACGTGGTCAAGATACACCGGCGCTGTTCCAGGTATAAACGGGCTGGCGGGGTTGGCGAAGCAGGTTGGATTGAACCACGTTGTTGCCGTATGTGGAGCGCCCTTGCTTGGATCGCAGACCATATCGGCCCGCTGACCGAAGTAGGAGAGATTTGCCCCTACAATCGGCCCCGCGATGGGTACGCCATCGCTCAGGTAGAAAGCGCCGTTGATAGTCCAACCGCCCAGGGCGGCATTCGCCGGCCCATTCAGGTTCACCTCCCGGCCCTTGCCGACGGGCAGGTCATAGGATGCGTGCCATGCGAATTGGTACTTCACATCCTGCGCGCTGACCGCATGCTCGAGGTTCAGATTCTTCCAGTCCTGAGCCCTGCCGGAGTGAGAACCAATGAACCCTAAAGTTGGAAGGGCGTTATCCGTGATCAGCTTGGCCTAGGTAAAGGAAGCCAACGTGGTGAAGTGGTTGGTCAGGCGCTTCTGCACCCTCGTTTGCAGGGAACTGTACTCGGAATCGCCGCCGGGCCAGCTATGCACCTGAATGCCGGCATTATAACCGTTGCCCGGATCGTAGCTCCCATTGCCGAATTGCGGAAACTCCTGCAGCGATACCCACAGCGGCACAGTGGACAAGCCATAATTGGTGTTTGTGAGCGGCAGGACTGGTTCCCACACATTCGGCACCATCACGCAACTTGGGTCAGAAGTATTCACGTACAGCGACGCTCCATATTGTTCGATAGTGCCTATATCGAGTTGGTTCAGATCCACCTGGCTCATCACATTGAACAGACCCCTGCTGCCCACGTAGCCGGCGCTCAGGATAAAGCCGTGCGGGGCTTCATATTCAATGCCGAAGTTGAAGTTATAAGTTTCCTGCGTGCGGTTCGAGTGCATCACTGTATTCAGATATGTGCCAAGGTTGTTCGCATACCCTGTCGGCGCTGTCTGAAATATTGGAACCACACCCTGCGGAAACGGATCGGTGAATGAATAGATGCCTGTTGTGCTCGGCGCGGGGCTCCCCGACGCTGCATTGACACAGGCGCTGGTACCGGTGAATGTCGAATTGCCGTCAATGTTATAGCAGGTAGCATTCCAGTTGGTTATTGAGCTGAAGCCGTCGCTGAAATGGGCGTTATTGGCATTTTCCGATGTCGGGCCAAAGTACATACCGGCGCCGCCGCGGATCACCCAGTGATTCACGGGCTGCCAGGAGAATGCCAGGCGCGGACCAAAGTCCTTCAGGTTGACGGTAAATGGATTGCGATCGCCGCTGGTAGTAGTGTAGACCTCGCCGCCGGTAAGAGATACGCCGCTAGCGGTATACGCCGCGGTCGGATCGAAGTACTCCAGGCGGTTATGGCGCTCCGTAACTCCGGCGAAGATATCCCAGCGAAGCCCCGCGGTGATGGTGAGATTGCTTCTGGCGTGATAGGTGTCCTCGATGAAGGTTCCGTAATATGGGCTGGACATTGCGGAGAAGATATCCTTGCTAAAGTTATAGGACTCAGTGTCCGGCGATGTTCCCATGCCTAGCTCGAACGAGGCGATGTCGTTGCCGTAGGGACTGCCGTCTGGGAACGAACCAGGATTGGACGTGTTGTCGGTTGTTGCGGACATGTCAAAGTTGTACGCGCCTGAGGGAGCCGGGGGCTGGCCTATATTCAGGAACCGCTTCATATATTCCGCGCCGAGATTGATTTCGTGCTTGCCCCAAACCTTTGTGAGGGTTGCGCTGGCGTCGCTGTTCTCGTTGCCGGCGATAACGGTATTCTCCTGCGCGGTGCCTCCGACTATGGTTCCCGTGTCGTTCATAGTCACGTAGGGAAGGGTCTTGTATACCTCATCCGCTGTAGTCGGAGAGACGAATCCCAGCGTGGACAGGTCGTCCTCCTGGCTCTGCGCGGGATCGCCCCCCTGATTCACATAAGAGCGCGTAAAAGAGTAACGGAGTTGCAACACCGTGGAGTGATTAATGGTGAAGTCATCCGCCAGCAGGATATTACGCCCGTTTGTGACGGCCTGCGCGTAGTTGCCATCCCACGCGTTGTTGAAGGCGTTGACACTGGCGAGGAATATCCGCTCGAAAGAGAAGCGGCCGAAGATGTGCTGCTTCTCGCCGCGGTAATAGTCCGCGCGAATGTTAAACTTCTGCATTTTTGTGGGATCCACGCCCGGTACATACAGGTTGTTATTGTTTTGGGATCCCTGGATGGGGTGATTCGGCGCGGGCAGATGCTGTAAAAATATCTGCGCGATGGGATTGAGGTAAGACTGGGGAATGCAGTTGGGATGTGGAGTGACGCATCCCGGACCGCTATTGGAGCCCTCAATTTGATTCCTTGACCCGTCAGGGTTGGTAGCGATCGGGTCAAAAATCATGATTTCAGGATCGGCGGTAAAATCGCCCTGAAGTTCCGCCGCGGTAGGAACGGTATATATGTTGGAACCGTCGAATTGGGCCTGCTGCGTGTCCTCATAATCGCCAAAGATAAAGAGCTTCTTGTGCACGATGGGTCCGCCTATCGCTCCACCTTCCTGGTAACGGTGAAAGGAGGGCGGAGTGTTGGGCTGACTCGCAAAGTACTGGCTCTGCTTGTTGAAATATTCATTTGCAGACATGACCTCGGGGCGAATCACCACGAAAGCGTCGCCATGGTAGCGGTCGCCGCCGGACTTGCTCACCAGGCTGATGACGCCCGCGCCACCGCTCTGATAGGAGGCCGGGGTGTTTTGGGTCTCGACGCGGAACTCGGCTATGGAATCCTCGGTAGCATGAAACGCAGGCGCGATGGAGGCTCCTGTTGCGACGCCGAGCGGGCTGCCATCGAACATGTAATAGACGGTGCCTTGAACAGAGCCATTGATGGTGTACGCCGAGACATCGAGATTTGGGTCCCCGTTGGAGATGTTTTGGACAACCTGAGATTGGGAAGAGTTGGGCGATCCATTGACCGGTGTCACGCCGCCGCTTAGTTGTATGAGCTAATACACGCTGCGCGTCAACATCGGGACGCGATCAATGGTTTCGGCGGAGATGAGCTGGCCGACAGTGGAGTTGCTGGATTCCATCAGGTCGACATTTCCCGCCACGGTCACCGTATCGGTTGCGGCGCCCACGCGCAGGGCGATGTTGACGGTGCTCTTCTGATCCACGGTCACATTCACATTGTCCTGGGCGACGCTTTCAAAGCCCCTCTGGCTGGCCGTCACTTTATACACGCCGGGGTTGAGCGAGATAAAGGTATACAAGCCATCCGCGTTGGTCGCGGAGTGCTGCTCGATCCCGTTTGCGCGGTCGAGCAGGGTCACCCTGGCTCCGGGAACGATGGCCCCAGATGGATCGGTCACGAGGCCGCTGATGCTTCCGCGGCCTGCCTGCGCGAATGCCACAACGCTCGCACAAAGGATGAGGATGCAAACGCAAAGGCATTTCATCACAATCGAATTTGTTGTATTGGCGTATTTCATGAACAGCCTCCTGCACCGAGTAAACTCGGGGGTTTGAATAGGGTTCAATGTTTGAAAAGAGGCTCCAGGCACTCTTTCTTGCCCTGTCGAGTTTCTTCCCCTGTAAAGCAAAAGGTCGGACAGCCCAGGCAAAGGCGCCTTATTGGGACTGGCCGGCCGTTGTATGCCACCACCGGCTTATTCGTGGGGCCGTTATTGCCTCGTTTGTTGAACGCAAGCGACATATCAATCGATCCCCTACGTACAGCCACATGAGCGGAGATATTGAATCCCCTGCTCGGCCCATTCCTGCTCCATCGCGACCGTGGCCTCGATAGACTCTCTCAGCGGCGGCCACTGCTCCAGGATGGCCGACATGTTGTTGCCGGGGGGCATCTCTCCCAGCAGCCACGGGATAGCCAACATGCCCGCCCCCGCGGGCGCCCCGCTAACCACGAAGCCCATCATCTGCGGCACTCGGTCAATTGCGAAGTCCTTTATGTGGAGGTTTACTGCTAGAGGGGCCAGCGTTTCGACGACGCGATCCGGCGTCTCCAGCGCCCCCAGGGAGTTCACGGTATCCAGGCTGACGCCCACGCGGCGGCTTTCGAGCCTGCGCACGAGAGCCGCGAGGTCGCAGCAGGAATGCGTTTCGTAGTTCTCCAGGCCGAGCGTGATCCCCAGGTCTTCAAACTTCGGCAGAACTTCACGAATCCATTTCTCTGCCTGTTCCAGCGATGGTTGCGATTCGGCGCTATCAGTAAGAGTTCGAAGCAGGACCGCGTCAAACTGAACAGCCAGGCTCAAGTAGCGAAGCAGGTGATCCGGCTCGACACCCCGCGTTCCGATTTCGATCGCAAGTCCCAGCCCGGCGGCCTGATCGCGAGCGTCGCGGAGTTCGGCCGAGTCCAGCTTGTGGAGCGGCATGTTGTCGGCAACTTGCACGACACCAACTTTGAGTGCCGAGGCTCTCTCCAGCAGGTCCGCCAGACGCATCGGCCGGGACGGCGGCGGGAATCCGCTCACCCCGATTGCCCAGGGATACGTCCAGGAACTGATGCCAAGGCGCATGTGACTGCTTATCCTTTCGCTGCATCCAGGCAACGCCGGTAATTATCGCTAGCCGTAAAGGCTGGGACAAAGACGGTGGCCAGTTTCAGCGGGACGTCACCGGAGTTGATAATCTGGTGTATCTCGTCCGCCGGGACCCAAAGAGCGACATCCTCTTGTATCGGCGTCTCCTCGCCCTCGTGCACGCAGATTCCTTTGCCTGAGACGACATAGATCAGTTCCGGCCGGTCGTGGCTATGGGAATCGGTGCGACCGTCCGGCGGAAGAATGGCATGGCTGAATGTGAGTTCCTCGACCCCTTCCTTGTCGGGAGCGAAGATCACCTTAATCTGACGCCGGTAGGGAGCAGGAATCTCAACCCCCTTTTCTTCCCAAGCCTTAACGACTTTCAAGTGAAACTCCTTTCATGCGACACTCCTGAACAGCAGCCGGAACCTTGAACCTCCTTTGGGCGAACTCACGCAGGAAGCATTGGGAAAGCCAGCGCAAACCTGTAATCGATTACTTATCGGTCGTAATAAATCATACCGGATGAACACTTGTCAAGAAAATCGTTATAATAATTTTGCAATACTCAAAATTAAGAGAAAATGTCCCAAATCAGGCTAAAAGTAACCCTATCTGCAGAAATTACGGGGAACCTGATATGTGTTGGCGCGGGGGAGAATTTTGCATCTATGCGCCTGTTCTCAGGACTTCGTCCTTTACGATGCCATGAAGGCTATAGTATTCTTTGCAAACGATTACCATACATCGGAGAGACCTTGCCCTTTCCAGGAACAGCAAGTTTTCGATGGGAAGACCGCCGCCTCTCACCGGCAGGTAAAAGAGAAGGAGCAACACCATGGCCAGGCAATTGAAGGAAAAGAAGGCACTGCGCGCAAGTCAAGAGAAACAGCGCAGGGGCGGATAAGGCAACGATTCCGAAAAAAGTTCTCACCACCGGCCACGCGAGCCCAAGCGCCTTTGCCGCCAACTGATCTGGCCGTCAAGCGGTATACTAGCTTATTCTTCCAATTTGATAAGGCCCCAGCCGCGATTCATCTCCCGACAGATGGGAAGGGTTGCGGGGTTTTGGAGAGGGAACAATGACAGAGGGAACGATGATTCTGGCGGGCGATGTGGGCGGCACTAAAGTCCATTTGGCGCTCTATGATTTTATTGATGGCAAACTCAAGCACGCTCGCGATAAGCAGTATCCGGCCAGGCAATACACGGGACTGGAAGAGATCGTAAGGGAATTTCTGGGCGCGGACAAGGTGATTGCGGCCTGTTTCGGCGTGCCGGGACCGGTGCGCAACGGCCGCCTGCGGCTGACCAACCTGCCCTGGACGCTGGACAGCCGTGAACTGTCCGCCGGGCTGGAGATCGAGCATATCTTCCTGATCAACGACCTGGAGGCCAATGGCTACGGCCTGGCCGAGCTGTCAGCCGAGCAGATCTACACCTTGAGCGAGGGCGATGCCAGCCAAATAGGTAACCGCGCGCTGATCGCCGCCGGCACCGGCCTGGGCGAGGGCTACCTGGTGTGGAACGGCCACAGCCACGTTCCTTATCCCTCAGAAGGCGGCCACGTTGACTAAGCGCCGCGTACCGATGACGAGCTCGACCTATTGCGTTACCTGAAGCAGAAGTATAACGGGCGCATCAGCTACGATCGCGTGGTCACCGGCCCGGGGCTCACGAACATCTACGAGTTTCTGCGCCAAGGCCGCGGCATGGAAGAGCCGGCCTGGCTGGCCGCGCGCATCGCTGCCAAGGATCCCAACGCTGTCATTACCGAATTGTCGCTGGCGGGCAAAAGCGAGATCTGCGCGAAGGCGATGGATATGTTTGTCTCCGCTTACGGCGCCGAAGCCGGCAACCTGGCGCTTAAAGCGTTGTCGCTCGGCGGTCTCTACGTGGGCGGCGGCATCGCGCCTCGCATCGTGGAGAAGCTCAAGGACGGAACTTTCATGAAAGCCTTCACCGACAAGGGCCGCCTCAGCCAGTTGCTCATCAACATGCCGGTCCGCATTGTCCTTGAAAGCCGCGCCGCGCTGCTGGGCGCAGCCGCCTACGCCGAAGCCCGCGCCGCTGAACTGAGCGGCATCTCGCCGCGCGCCGCTTCGGTCAATATTTAAGAGCCGCAAGCCGGGGGCTGAAGATTCCGCGCCACGGAGTCCCTCAGCCTCATTTGTTTTTGCAGCCAATCCGCTCTATAGCGGCCGCCGGCAGGACGGCCGGCATGGTCATCGGTGAGATATGCTGTCCGGCGGGATGTTCTGGCGCAGATGCAGCAGGGAAGAGAGCATTCCACAGCTACGAAGGCGGCAGCTGGCAGGATTGTATCGGACGAACTCGCTTACTCTTTCAGGTCGAACATTAACCCCGCCGCCGCAAAGCCGCCATCCACATTGAGCGTGTGGCCGTTGATAAAATCGGCTTCCGACGAAGCGAGAAAAAGCGCGGCGCCGGCAATCTCATCCCGCTCGGCATAGCGGCCCATGGGAATCAAGCCGGAATAAGCGTTGCGGGTAGGTTCGTCGTGCGTCACCGACGTCATTTCGGTGTTCACAGGGCCCGGTGCGATTTCGTTCACGGTGATTCCGTACCGAGCCAGTTCGACGGCCATAACTTTCGTCAGCATGGTGACGCCGGCTTTCGAGGCGCCATAGGCGGCTCGGCCCGTTCCTCCGCGCTGGCCAGACAGGGAAGCAATGTTGATGATCTTTCCACTGCCCTGGGCCGACATGACACGGGCGACCGCCTGTGAGCACAGGAAGCAGCCAGTCAGGTTGACTCGCAGCACGTTCTCCCATTGTTCCAGGGTGGTGTTCAGAAACAGCCTGGTCAATCCGATCCCGGCTACATTCACAAGCAGGTCGATCCTGGCCCAATCCCGTGCCGTAGAAGCAACCAACTCCTTCACCTGCGCCTGGTCGCCAACGTCTACTAACCGGCCTTGAGCTCTACCTCCTGACGCAATAATCTCGGCCGCTGTTGACTCGGCGCTATTGGCATCCAGATCGACTATGATCACGGAAGCGCCCTCGCGTGCAAATCGGATTGCAATCGAGCGCCCGATGCCGTGACCAGCGCCTGTCACGAGTGCGACTTTGTTTTCTAGCCGATGCATCACAAACAATTTGAAACTGGCCCTGATGGAGTGTCCCATGGGCTGCCGAATCGCAAGGCCATATACCTTCTGACCCTACGTAATCGTTTACCAGATAATCCTAGAATGAGAGAGAGACTGTCAAGAGGCTTGCGGGCAGGGAATCGGCCAGGAGGTCAGAGCGCCTTTGTCTGACAAGGGTTCTGAGCAGTGGCAGCATCGACCGGCAGGGCTAAACAGCACAGAAGATCTGGCGGGATGATTTCCTGAGAGCCCGGTGGAGGCAACCATCGCGGCGATGAAAAGCCGCTATTGGAGGGGATAATCATCAGCATACCGGAAAATATGCACGCGTGCGCACGTCTTCTGCCGCGTCCTGGCGCCACCATCCGCCGGCAGCCATTCAAGCCGTCAGTTTTCAATTCAATCATATCTCCCAAATGCCCCTTGACAGAACGGCGGTGGTGGAGTATCAAGAACATTTATGTAATGGATTTCATATTTTCCACTCTGGAGGTGCTTAGGAGAATTCCGGGACTCAGCTTTCTACCGGAGATTGTCAACGTATCTGCGGGGATTGTTCCAGCCGCATTTGCAGCTCAGAACTGTCCGGCAGACAGGTCAGACCAGGCTACTCTCCTTCAGGGTCTGGCGGGGATGGCGTCCGGTGAACAGTGCAACGGCGACCTGCCCAAGATGGATCCCTCTGGAGCAATCATCCGACGCTCTTGACGCACACCTTTCGCGAGGGTCATATTCTGTTTGATGACGATTGCCCATTTGCCTCGGGAAATGGGTTCCGCTCTGGCGAGACCGCTTGCCTTCTTTCAGACGGGCGCCAAGCCGGTCGAGCGGTTTCTTCATGCTGTTCTTAACTTGTAACTGGATTGCTTTTCCAATGCGAGAAAAAGATCATTCGTCCAAATCAGCCTCTTTAGTGCCCACCGTCAAGGAAGTCGCACGGCGCGCCGGCGTTTCCACTGCCACCGTTTCGCGGGCTCTCTCCGGATCAGCCGGCGTCCGGGAACCGCTCCGTTCGCGAATCCACGAGGTAGCGCGGTCACTCTCCTATCGCCCCAACCGCGCCGCGCGTGACCTGCGCGCACGTTCCAGCCGCGCGGTCGGAGTCCTTATTCCGGATATTGAGAATCCCTTTTTCACAAGTCTGGTTTGCGGAATTGAAGACGCACTCGGAAAGACCGACTACTCGCTGCTTCTGGCCAGTTACAATGAGGACCCCGATCAGGAGACGCGTCGCCTGGAGGTGTTTCGCGCCGAGGGAGTGCGTGGCTTGATCTTCGCAGCCAGCCGCGCCCCGTCCAGCCTGTATACGGAACTGGAGAAAGCCGGCATGGCGCTGGTCGCGGTCTCTCGCAGCCGTCCCCGTTCGAACTTCGATCAGGTTACGGTCGCGAATCGGGACGGCGCCCATGCTGCCACCGCGCATTTGATCCAGCTCGGCCATAAACGCATCGCCATCATCAACGGGCCCCTGGTATTCACGACCGCGCGCGATCGCCAGGCGGGCTACGAAGACGCGCTCCGCGAGTCAGGCATGACCTTAGACAAGAGCCTCGTCGTCCATTGCGCTTTCAAGCAGTCGGCAGGCTATTCCGCCATGCGGCAACTATTGCAATTGGCACATCCCCCCGCCGCGGTGTTTGCCGGAAGCAACCTGCTGACGCTGGGCGCCTTGCAAGCCATCCATGAGCGCCATCTTGCCATCCCGGGCGAGATTGCGATTGTGGGTTTCGATGAAATGCCCTGGGCGATGTCCCTGCGCCCTCCGCTGACAACCGTCGCTCAACCGGCATTTGAAGCGGGCCGGACTGCTGCCGAATTGCTGCTCGCGCGCATACGTGAACCCGCCATGCCGCGCCGGCAGGTGGTGCTCGAAACGCGGCTCATCGTTCGATCCTCTTGCGGATTTGCAAGCCCGGAGGAGATTCCGGCGACGCCATTCGCGAGAGGAACTAACTGATACCATGACCCGCCACAAACGCATCCTGTCCGCCTTAGCTCATTCCGCGCCTGGCCGGGTTGCGGTTGAATTGGGTGCAACCTTCATCCGATGGTGATAGGCGCCCCGCGGTTTTCGCTGTTTAAACCAATACGAAGAGGTTCTTGGACCCACGTAGCATGAAGTCAACTGGCAGCCAAAATCCCGACATCATGATCCACCCGCCGCCCGCTGATTTCGCCGCGGACGCGGCTTCCAGCCATCAGCGTTGGGCGGTTGTATGTGCCGTGGTTGCTGTTTCTTTCCTGACGATTCTGGCGCGCGTCAGTATTTCTGCCGCCAAAGTTGAGATGGCCCATGACCTTCGAATTACCGACCTGACCTTTGGCCTGGTCTTCGGAGCCTTCGCCCTCGGCTACGCCGTCTTCATGATCCCCTGCGGCTTACTGGCGGATCGATGGGGCCCCAGGAAGTCTCTGGCCCTCAGCGTCTTCTTCTGGTCGTTGTTCACTTTATGCACCGGTCTGGTCTCTGGGATAGCAGCACTTCTCAGCATCCGTTTCTTGTTTGGCCTGGCCGAGGCGGGCGTCTACCCGCAGGCAACGCGCGCTCTCCACAATTGGACGCTTCCGCGGGAGCGCGGGCTGGCGCTTGGACTTCTGAATATGGGTTCAAGACTAGGCGCGGCTTTTGGATTGGCGGTCACGCCCCTGTGCGTGGTATGGCTTGGGTGGCGAGAGAGTTTTGTGTGGCTGGGAATCTTCGGCGCGATATGGGCAGCGATCTGGTTTTGGTGGTTTCGCGACGGGCCGGAAATCAAGTTGAACAAGCACAAGTCAAAGGTGTTCTTCGCGGGGGGCGAGAAAACCCGGGCGGCAGCCAACGATAAGATCCCCTGGCGGGCTTTTGTCTCATCGCGAAATTTCTATCTCATCATCTATCAGTACTTCGCATCCCAGTTTACGTTCTTTATTTGCTTGAGCTGGCTGTTACCATTTTTGAAATCACGGTACGCTATCACGACCAGCGAGGCGGGCGCTTACTCAAGCATTCCCCTATACTGTGGGGCGCTTGCAATGTGGGGCGGCGGCACTGCCGTCGATTGGATCTACAAGGCGGGCAACTGGAAGCTTTCCCGCGCACTGCCAGCCATGTTGGGATTCGGGCTGGCTGCGGCGACCTTATTGACGGCCCCTATCATGCGCACTCCGGGAGGGTTCATCGCCTATTTTTCTTTGACGACAATCGGGGTGGACCTCACTGTGAGTTCCAGTTGGAGCGTCTGCTGCGACGTGGGCGGCAAGTATTCGGGGACGCTATCGGCAGCTATGAATACCCTGGGGGCAATGGGTTCATTTGCGAGTTCGCTGCTATTTCCTTTCCTCATAGGTTGGACTGGAAACATAAGGATCTATTTCTACCTTGCCGCACTCCTTAATATAGTTGCGCTGGCTTGTTGGAGGTATATCGAACCGGCCAGGAGTCTGCTCCAGGAGGAGAGGCTGTCCGCGCCGGCTGCGACGGAGCCAGCAAAGTGATCTCGCGGCTTCAAGCTAACATCGCGGTGCGGATCGTGCCGCGGAGCGTGAGCGTAAGGTACGTAGGAGGTACTAGTGAATAACTCGCTTTTTTGTACAGTTATCGGCATCTGCCTCGCCGCGTCTCTCGGACCGGATATTGTTGCTCAGTCGCAGAGCCCGGCGCCTGAAACCAGGAACGCGATCAAGATTGAAGGCTGGAGCCTGCAGTCTTCGGCCCATGTTACAGAAACGGGAGAAACGCTTTCGGCTCCCGCCTACCAGGTCACAGATTGGCATACCGCGGTGGTGCCTGGCACCGTAATTGGGACACTGGCGAACGACAAAACAGTTCCCGACCCGTACTACGGGGTCAATCTGCGCAACCTGATCGGCAATAAATTCAGAAGTGACGAAATCTCTGCCGAATTAGCTATGGATATGGAAAGTCAATTCGCCGTTCCCTGGTGGTATCGCACGGCGTTTACTGTCCCGGAGAGTTTCAAGGAAAAAGCCGTCTGGCTCCACTTCGGAGGGATCAATTATCGGGCGGATATCTGGATCAATGGACAGCAATTAGCCGATGCGGAGACGGCCATAGGTACCTGGCGAGTCTACGAATTCAACGTCACGAATCTGGTACGGCCCGGCGCCCAAAACGCAATTGCAGTAAAGGTCTATCCCCCCACGCAAACGACTGACCTGGCGCTCTCCTATGTGGATTGGAATCCGGGTTTTCCGGACCGCTACATGGGGCTGTTCCGCGAAGTTTCGCTCTCGACCAGCGGTCCCGTGGCTCTCCGGTATCCCGCCGTCATGACTCACCTTGATCCGCCGGATACAACAAAAGCCCATCTTACCGTTGTGGCTCGATTGGTAAACAGTACCGACGAACCACAAACAGGAACGCTTCAAGGCCGCATCGAGGATATTCAATTTTCCCGGGAAGTCGAACTCAAGCCGCGGGAAACAAGGGAGGTCGTTCTCGACCCGGGCGCTTTCCCTCAACTCAACATTCAGAATCCGCGGCTCTGGTGGCCGGCGCAAATGGGAGCGCCCAATCTTTATTCACTGCACCTGCGATTCGTCATCAACGGAAGCAGCTCCGACAGCGCCGAAACACTCTTTGGCATCCGTGAGATCACTTCGCAACTGGATGCGAATGACCATCGTGTCTTCTTCATCAATGGCAAGAAATTGCTGATTCGTGGTGGCGGATGGGCCATGGATCTGATGATGCAGAAGAGCAGGGAGCGGATGGAAGACGAGTTTCGATACGTGCAGGGCATGGGCCTGAACACGATTCGACTCGAAGGAATGTTCGAGACGGATGATTTCTTCGACCTCGCCGACCAAAAAGGCATTTTGATTATGCCTGGAATTTCCTGCTCATTGTGGGAAACATGGCCGAAGTGGCAGAAAGAGCAAGTTGACGTCGCCGAACAGTCGGTGCGGTCTCAAATCTTGCGGCTACGGTCCCATCCCAGTATCCTCGTATGGCTGAATGGGAGCGACAATCCTCCCCCGCCGGATATCGAGAAGATGTTTTTGGCCATTGAGCGAGAATATCTCTGGCCCAACCCGGTGCTCTCATCCGCTTCGCAGCAGTCTACATCCGTCACGGGAAAAAGCGGAGTAAAGATGACAGGGCCTTACGAGTACGTTGTGCCTGAATTCTGGAGCGAAGAGAGGGACGACGAAGGCGATCGCGGAGGGGCATTTGGCTTCAACACAGAAACCGGACCCGGACCGGCAATTCCGCCCATTGAAACGCTGGAGCAAATACTTCCCAGGGAACACCTATGGCCGATCGACGATTGGTGGACCTTCCATGCAGGCCTTCACGATTTCAAGAATATTCAAATATTCACGAAATGCCTGAACAAGCGTTATGGAGATGCCACGAGTCTCGATGACTACCTGATGAAGTCGCAAATGATGAGGTATGAAGCGATTCGGGCAATGTACGAGGCTCATAGCCGCAATAAATATACCGCGACCGGCGTAATCGCGTGGATGTTGAACAATGGCTGGCCTTCGTTGATTTGGAATCTCTACGACTACGAGCTGCGCATAGCCGGCGGGTACTTCGGAGCTAAAAACGCACTTGAAGCTTTGCACCCGATGTACGGATACGATGATCACGCCGTTTGGGTCGTGAGCAGCCAATATCGGGATGCAAAAAAGTTGCGCCTCACCGCCAAGATTTACGACTTGAACATGAAGGAGCGCTTTTCCCGGCAAGAGAATCTCGATGTAGCAGCGGACTCAACGAACAAAATGTTCACATTGCCTGAGCTTCCCGATTTAACGCCGGTCTATTTTCTGAAGCTGACTCTAGCCGATGCTTCCGGCAAATTGGTTGGTTCCAACTTTTATTGGCTTACCAGCAAGCCTGAGACGATTACGCATGGGGTCATTAACCTGGATGAGGGGTTTGCGCAAACGTTTGCGGATTTCCGCCCGCTCAGTCAATTGCCGAAGGTAACGATCAAGGCCACTACGCGGACAAAACAGGAGCACGGAGATCTGGTTACGCACGTCACGTTGCAGAATGATAATGCGACTCTGGCGTTCTTCGTTCGACTGAACCTGAGCTATTGCGGCACCGGCAAAGAGATTCTTCCGGTCTTGTGGAGCGACAACTATATTTCGCTTATACCGGGTGAGACTCAGGAACTGACCGCTACCTATCGCGCTCTCCATCCAGAACCAGTTCGCGTTGATATTGCTGGATGGAATGTAAACCACATGGCAACTGGATGTGCCAACAGCTCGCAGTAGCCTCCGTAACCGCGCTTTATTCCATCCGACAAATGGCTCAATAAGAGATCAACCGGAGTTCATCAGAGGAGAACAGGGATGCACAACCGATATAACATCCAATGCTGGTTAATAATCGCCTTTCTCGCGGTTACTGCCTGCGTAAACCTCGCAGCGGCTCAAGATACGAAGTACGTTCCAGAGGGTATGTGGGACCAACAGATGATTACCGCGCCAAAGTGCTATGCGCCAAAAGATGAGTGGACACCAGGCGATGACGAGCGCCCTTGTGAAACCCATGAGGCCTGGTTGAAAGATATTACACACTGGCGAGCGGAACGAAGGATTCGCATCGGATACGACGGCTCTCGCTATCAAATTCCTTCCCTGCAATGGACTCAACGCAGTTTCATTCAGCCTCAAATGATGGTTGAGGATCGCTACTTCTATGACCCGGCTTCCGGAAAGTACACGGCCGATCGCTATCTCGACGATCTGGAAACCAGGTACGGAGGAATTGACGCGGTACTGATTTGGCCGACGTATCCCAACATGGGTATCGACGACCGGAATCAGCTGGACATGATCAGTTCCATGCCGGGAGGCATAGCCGGTGTGAAACAAATGGTCGCGGATTTCCATCGTCGCGGTGTTCGTGTGCTTTTCCCCATGATGATGTGGGACCAGGGAACGCGAGATCCGAAGGAACCGTGGCCCGATGCAATAGCTCACCTGATGGCTCAAATTGATGCAGATGGAGTCAACGGAGATACGCAGGACGGCGTTCCCTTGGCATTCTTTCAAGCGGCCGAGAAAAGTGGGCATCCGCTCGCGTTCCAACCCGAAGGCCCGTTTCAAGACGAAGCGGTTGCCTGGAACCTGTTGACGTGGGGCCAATACAAATTTCAGTTTGTGCCGGCCGTGGACCGCTTTAAATGGCTGGAGACCCGGCACATGGTGAACATCTCCGATCGCTGGAATCGCGACAAGACCGATGATCTGCAGTTCGCTTTTTTTAATGGTGTCGGATGGGAGAGTTGGGAGAATATCTGGGGAATCTGGAATGGAATTTCCCCTCGCGATGCGGAAGCTACAAGACGTATGGCTACGCTGGAGCGGGCATTTGCTCCCTTTCTCAGCAGCACAGGATGGGAACCATTTTACCCAACAGATTCCATTGGTGTTTTCGCCAGCAAGTGGCCTCTTGGCAAAGCCACGCTGTGGACAATCGTCAACCGAAACGAATATGGCATCAACGGTACGCAGCTATCGGCTCAGGCGTTCGACGGAGCCCGTTATTTCGATCTTTACCGGGGCGTCGAACTTGTTCCGAGCATGACGCGGGATGGAAGTCGAACCAATTGGGCGGCCCTTTCGTTTCCCATCGAGGCTCATGGTTTTGGCGCCGTACTTCAAGTCGTGGGCGAACCGGATTTATCCGTGATGGAATTAATGTCGAAGATGAAGAGCATGACTGCCAAACCGTTGGCGAGTTACTCGAAAGATCGTACGATTCTAACTCAGCGAATCGTCGATATCAAACCAACAAAGCCCCAATCCTCTTCTTCACCGGAGATGATTCACATTCCCGGCGGGGACTTCTACTTTGTCGTCGGAGGAATTGAAATTGAAGGCTCGAATGACGAGGGCGTGGACGTTCAATATCCGTGGGAAGATACGCCACGGCGTTTCCACGAGCACTTCATGCATATTGACGCTTTCGACATCGATAAATATCCCGTCACCAACAAGGAATTCAAGGTCTTCCTCGATGCAACGCACTACCATCCGAAAGATGACCTCAATTTTCTGAAAGACTGGCAGGGAGGAATGTACCCTCCAGGATGGGAAGACAAACCCGTCACCTGGGTTTCCCTGGAGGATGCCCGCGCCTACGCTGCCTGGGCCGGAAAGCGGCTTCCCCACGAATGGGAATGGCAATATGTTGCGCAAGGAACCGACCAGAGAAAATACCCCTGGGGAAATCTCTGGAGACTCGATGCGGTGCCTCTGCCGGACCAAGGTCGAACCATGCGTGGTCCTGACGAAGTGTACGCTCACCCCGCGGGTGTGAGTACTTCAGGCGTGATGGACATGGTCGGAAATGTTTGGCAATGGACGGATGAATACGTCGACGAGCACACACGGAGCGCGATTCTGCGCGGCGGCAGTTATTACCAGCCCCAGGGTTCCAAATGGTATTTTCCGCAAGCCTATCAGAACGGACAGCACGGCAAGCTCTTGTTGATGGCGCCGAGTTACGATCGCGCGGGCACGCTCGGATTTCGTTGCGTGACAGACAGTCCTATGACTGCGCCCTAGCATTGTTGGTCAACAATCACGGTGGTACTTCTCGCGAGATTCGTTAACGCATTGCGGCGCACGTATGGCGACCCCGATGCATTGATCCACAAGGGAAGTGAACATAGGAGAGTGAGATGAAAACAATATTGGCATACTTGGCACTAATTGTTAGCGTGAACCTGTTTGCGGCTGAGACTTACACCCCTCCCCCTGAGTCGGCCGGCGGGTGGCGATGGTGCAAGACTCCCGAAGAGGTGCGTTCTCTGGCGGGCATGGACCCTGCAAAGCTGGACCTGATCAAGGAAAGGCAGCTACAGATGTTCCAGGGACCATGGCAAATCGTGATCATCCGGAAAGGCTATCTCGTTGCTGAGTGGTATGGCGTTCCGACAATGCCGACCACCACATTTGACGGTTGGTCCTGCACCAAGTCGTCGACTGGAATAGCCTTCGGCCTGCTTATGGATGATAGCCGGCACCACAAGCTCCCGCACGATGCGCAGATCGATCTCGATACGCCTATTTATGATTATGTGCCGGAGGGCTTTCCACTTACCGATCCGGAGAAAACGAAGATCAAACTGCGGCATATACTTTCTATGACCTCTGGAATTCCCGGCGAGGACCATGGATTGGTCGGCCTTAGCGCGGCGCCCGGCGGGGGTGACTTCGAGATTGCCCTGGGCAAGCAGCCGAACCGCTTTGGAAAATCGGCTGCTCAATTGACCAGCGAGCCGGGGACGGCCTGGGAGTACTCTGACACCGGCTTCGCTCATTTGTCGCTCTTCTTCTACCACGCGACCGGGCGTGAAATTGCAGATTTCATGAAGGAGCGAGTCTTCGACCCCATTGGCATTGAGAATGTTGGTTGGGACTGGCAAGGCGGGGTGGCGGGCAATATAGGCCCGCATACGAATCCACATAGCGGCCTTCGTTTTACCGCTCGCGACTTTGCGCGGTTAGGTTACTTGATGGCGCACAACGGAAAATGGAATGATAAGCAGATTGTTCCTGAGTGGTGGATCGAACAGGCCACAAAAAGTTCACAGAAAATGAATCCCAGTTACGGGTACACTTTTGGGGTCAATACGGACGGTGTGCTCTGGCCAACCGTACCGAGGGATGCCTTCGCCTTCATGGGATTTACTGCCAGCCGGCTTTATATCGTGCCTACCCTGGATCTGGTCGTGGCGAGGTTAGGATACGCACCTCAAAACTGGGGAGAAGGAACCTTGCTTCCAGCTGTGGTGGCGGCCGTTTTGGACGCACCCCATACCGCGAAATGACCTTGCTTCCGGCAACGGCCTGAGGATTTCACTTACTTTCACGGGCGCGATCTCACCCTCGCGCCGGCCATCCTACAAGAATTTCCTGAAGGATCGCTTCACGCGATCGACCGACTCGTTGCTTGCGAAACGAGGGCCGTGGCGTCATTTATGTACTGTTTGGTATCAGCACAATTGCTACGATCCAGGGATCATTCGGTTGTGGTCACTTTTTCAATTCGTTCGAACTTACCTGCTTCACGGCCTGCTATCTCAGCAAGAGCAAGTGAGATCATGTGAAGAGGGAGCATCTCGACAATCGGACGAATTTCTCTGCTGACTACGGGCAAGCGAAACACATCTGATTTCGCGTCGGGTCCGGCCAGTGCCGCCTTCGCGCCGGTTTTGCGGATGTCTTCCACCAACGCCCTGTTCAGTGGTTCCACGGCAGCATCGCCGGCGAACACCAGCACAAAGCAATCCTCGCCCATCATCTCGAATGGTCCATGCCGCAAGGCTGCGCAACTCATTCCCTCGGAGTGGAGATGCGCGGCTTCCTTCATGAGCATGCCTCCGAGCCCCACGGCAGCGAGAGAGGGACCTCGACCTGTCACAAAAAAATGATTGGTTCCCGGCAACTCCACGTGAAGAGTCTCAACATGATCTCTCCAGCGTGCGAGATATTGCTCGACATCCGGGGCGGCCTGTTCGAGCCGATCCTGAGTGGAACTTAGATCTTTCCCGCTAATGTTGTCTCCAATCCATGCCAAGGCCGCTAAAGAAGCAGTGGTGGTCTTGCAACTCACCGAAGCCTCAGGTCCGGCCTGAATCAGAGCTACAACATCCGACTCCACTGCCAGAGGCGAGGAAGCGTCATTGGTGACTCCGATAATTGTGGGACGCTCGCCATCCATGCTTAGTAGCCGGATGATCTCGGCACTGCGGCCTGACTGGGAAACAATGATAAGAAGAGTGCGGCGGTTCAGAATCCGGGGCATAAAGTAGACCAACTCCGATGCTTCCGCCATCAGAGCCGGATAACCGAGCTCGATCAGTTTTAGATAGAGCGGATTCAGAATGTGGAAGGAACCGCCCATTCCGGTAAGTACTATTCGCTGGTAGCCAGTCGGAGTGAGGGCCCTGGTAAAGTCGTTCAGCTTTTGCGATTCTGCGAGACCGGTAATTGTGTCCCGTATGGCTCTCGGTTGATCCAGTATGTCATGCAAGTATGCGTTTTCAATCATAATGGTCTTTTCCTTTAACAGCCCGTGGTGCAAGTCCTGATTCGTACTCTGGAAGTTGTTGGATTATCCACAGGGTTTGCTCGTAAGCTTTTTTCATGGCGATGGGCAGACGTGAGCATCGAGAGCGGCAAGAGGAT
>Ga0187880_1001083_pt1 | contig 22311 bp, 20 predicted proteins | sample June2016WEW_19_4_FD_132998 | JGI IMG/M metagenome (GOLD analysis project Ga0187880, IMG submission 132998) | Peatland microbial communities from SPRUCE experiment site at the Marcell Experimental Forest, Minnesota, USA - June2016WEW_19_40 | ecosystem: Environmental > Terrestrial > Soil >... | reverse complement strand
TTCACCGGCGACATCGGCCGCGTGCGCGACAGCCAGGCCGCGCCCGGCAAAGTTGTACACTCCGGTCCGACCGAGGGCGAAGCGTGCGATCTGCTGGTGATGGAGAGCACCTATGGCAACCGTCTGCACCCGCACACCGATCCCCGTCCCGAACTGGCGGCACTGGTTCGCAGCACACTCAAGCGCGGCGGCAGCGTGATCGTCCCGTCGTTCGCCGTCGAGCGCACGCAGAAGTTTTTGTTCCTGCTCAAGGAGTTGATGGAGACCGGACAGGTACCGCGCGTGCCCGTGCACGCCGACAGTCCCATGGCGATCAAGGCGGTGCAGATCTTCCTGAAACACACGGAAGAGTTCAGTTCTGAGACCAAGGCGCTGATCCAGAAATACGGCTCGCCGTTGGAATGGCCAAACTTCTACTTCGATGCCACGCAGGATGAATCCAAGAAGATCAACGAGTCAAACTATCCAGCGATCATCGTGTCGTCGAGCGGCATGGTCACCGGAGGACGCGTGCTGCATCACCTGATGCAGCGACTGCCTGACCCGAAAAACCTGGTGCTGTTCATTGGCTTTCAGGCGCCAGGCACGCGAGGATTTACCATCAAGAGCGGCGCTTCGGAGGTGAAGATCTTCGGCGAGCAGGTTCCAATTCGCGCGCAGGTGGCGGCACTGGAACAGTTCAGCGATCACGCCGACACGCCGGAATTGCTGGAGTGGCTGCACACCTTCAGGGGTGCGCCCAAGGAGACATACCTCGTCCACGGCGAACCGCCGGCAGCAGCAGAGTTGCGCGACGCGATGGTGAAAGACTTGGGATGGGACGTCCAGGTGGCAGTCTATCGCGAGAAAGTGCAAGTTGGATGAGCGCCGCCGCTTCGGGCCAGATTGGCAGGAATTCCTAGACCGGAAAGTGATGGAGAGACCCGACCCAACCCGCCGGTTCGAAGTTCTATTCGATAATGCCGAACCATGCCTCATTTCCGATGACGCCTACGCGCCTTATGGCAATTTTGGCTTCCCGGCCCCTCCGCTCGGTCGCCCCTGGATCTATTCCAACTTCGTGCAGTCGCTTGACGGCATTACTACGCTGCTGGGCAAGCACGCCTCCGGGGGCGAGATCTCGCAGTCGCCGGAAGATCGCTGGCTGATGGACCTGTTGCGCGCTCACGCCGACGGCCTGCTAATGGGAATGAACACTCTGCTGGAGGAGCAGCGCATTCGCGGGCCGCAGAGCCGGGGCATCGTCTTCCAGGTTGCCGACCCGGAGCTGCGCGAGCTGCGTGATCGCCTGGGTAAAGGGCGCGAGCGGAACATCTTCGTGACGCGCGCGGTTGATCTCGATCTGTCGCGGCACAAAGTTTTCGATGGCGATGTGGTGGACGCGGCGATACTGACCTCTCCAGCCGGGGCTGAACGATTGCGCGCCCAGGGTCCTCCTCCGCATGTCGCGCTCATCGCCGCCGGTGAAGGCGAAACCTTTGACTTGCCACGCGCCATCGGCAAGCTGCGCGAGGAGATGGGCGTGAAGTATCTGCTGTGCGAAGGTGGGCCAACTCTCTACGGCAGTCTGGCGCGCGCCGATCTGGTGGATGAAAAATTCATGACGGTCTCACCCATCGAAGTCGGACAGATGGTCCCACCGGAACAAGAGCGCCTTGCCAGCGAGCAAGCCACTCCGGTGTTGCTGCGACCAACAGTCTTCGGCGGGCCCGGTTATACGAGAGACAACTTGACGCGCTGGACATGGCTCAGCTGCCGTAAGGCCGGTGATCACCAGTTCAGCCGCTACCGGCGGACGGGCAGGGGCTAGGGGATTACTTACCTTGAGCGTACAAGCTCAGGAAGTGCCGCTCGCCGCAAAGGCTTGCAGAGCGCTGGCTTCGTCGGGCTTGACCTCAATCACCAGAGGATCCAGCCGGGTCATGCGAAGAAGTTTCTGCACGATCATGCTGGGATTCACCACCTTCAAATCTCCACCCTGGTTGCGCAAGGTCGCCACCGACACCGCGATTTCGCCGATGCCCGAGCTATCGATGTAGCTTACGTCACGAAGGTTGAGCACGATTTGTTTCTGCCCGCGCCGGGCGAGATCACGAATCACCTCGCGTAGTGGCGTCTCCCCGGCTGTGCCGAAAGCCAGCGCCACTCCAATATCAATGCGTCCAGTGATGTCCAGGATGGTGACATCCCCAACTTGCCGTGATTGGTAGTTCATGCTCACGGGTGATCCTCCTCGGGTGAGCGGCCGAATTCAGGCACAACATAACACATGTCGCAGAATTTGAATGCGTCCTCGTGGGTTGGACGCGCGGAATTTCCTGCGTCCGGCGGAGCGACGCCTCCTACTTCGCCCTCTCCAACAATTCCGCGGCGCGGTTGATGGCGTTCGTCAGCAACTGCAACTGCTGCTGCATGGTCGGCAGGTCTTTCTTGTCGATGGCTTCATTCACTCCGGGAATGACCACGGCCGCATATCCGGTGTATTCGCCCGGCGCATAGATCGCGTGTTTGAACCACGGACGGTCGGGTAGGCCGTCGATGAGGAATGCCCGTTCGGTGTTGCGCAGAATCAGGTTCATGCCTCCGGGATTTCCCAGCGGCTTGTTCTGCAATTGCAACACAGCGGCGCCAGCTTTCTCCAAGCGCGCCGCCGCATTCGAAGCTTCGGCGAACGACGGCGCCTGTTCGCCGAAAGCCTTCTTTGCTTTCGGCTCGGCAGCCTTCAAATACTCGCCGATCTCTTTGCCGTAGTCCTGATAATTGAAAGGCAGAACGTCGGCGGAGGCGATGCGAATCACTTCCAGTCCATAGACCCGCGCCATCTGCTGCTCATAGACAAATGTAGGATCGCCAAATTTGGTGAACCAGGCGAAGTTGTCGAAGGCCGAATGGTAGACGCCGTATGGCCCGTGAGAGCCAATGTCGGCGGAAGGCACGCCCAGGTGCTGCAAGAAAGCCGTGTAGTCGGAACCGCTGCCGAGATTGCCGACGCGAACATCGGGCTGCACCGGGGCTGCCGGTTCGACTGCCGGAGCACCTGAGGACTCAGGCCCCGGCGGTTTGGGGCGCTCCTGCTCCCTCTTTGCGGCGGTGGCTTTCCACTGGTCGTAAACGCTGCCGCCTTTTGGACTGGGCACTGACTTGGCGACCTCGCGCAGGTACTGCTTCAGACTTGGCACCGACGAAGCGCCGAAGTCGGGACCGGCAACGGCCACGTCCATGTTGAAGTAGGCGACGGCCCGGCTGAGTTCCTTGGCGTGCTGCTCGGCAAATTCAGTAGAGCCGATCAGGCCTTCCTCCTCCGCATCCCAACTGGCGAAAACGATGGTGCGCTTAGGGTGCCATCCAGTCTTGAGCAACTGCCCCACGCCGTGCACTGCTTCCAATTGCGCGGCGGTGCCGCTGTTGGGGTCCACCGCGCCGTACACCCAGGCATCGCGATGGTTGCCAGTGACTACCCACTCGTCGGGAAACTGCGATCCGCGCACCATGCCGATTACGTCGAAGATGGTGACGAACTGATAGTCCTGCTTCAGCGCCATGTGCACCTTCACCGGCCCCGGACCGAGGTGATAGGTGAAGGGCAACGCACCTTGCCACTCGCGCGGCGACTCCGGTCCGCCGAGGTTGGCCATGATGGGCGTGGCGTCGGCATAGGAGAGCGGGGTAGTCGGGACCTTAGGCATATCGGTGGCGCTCTCGGGCGCGATGCGCTTGCTGTCGGGCAGATCGGGCACGGAGGCAATCCCCGGCGTGGTGGGATCGCCGGGATAGCGGAACACGTATTGGATGGAACCGCGCTGCACGGCGGTATCGGGGCGCCACGGCCCCTTGGGATACTTGTCGCCCTTGAAATAGCCGTCGTCCCAGGGATCGGAGTAGATGATGACCCCCGCCGCGCCGTACTGCTCCGCGACAAAGGTTTTCACCCCGCGAAAGTTCTCTCCGTAGCGGACGATGACGATCTTGCCCTTCACGTCAACGCCCACCTCCTGCAGCTTCTTGAAGTCCTCCAGCCGGCCATAGTTGGCGTAAACCACATCGGCGGTGACGTCGCCCGACGGCGAGAATGCGTTGTACGCCGGCAGAATGCGCGGGTCGTCCTGGAAGGGATCGTCGCTGACGTGCTCGGGCGATGGGCCGACCATAGTGACACCCTTGGGCGCAACCACCTCAACCTTGATGTCGAGAGGCAGGTTCATCCAAACTTTGTACTTCTGGATGTAGGCATCGAGTCCGGCAGCCTGGTATTTCTCCAAAACATACTCAGCCGTCTTCAGGTCTTCCGGCGATCCGGCAACGTGGGGCGCGGAGGTCAGAATTTGCAGATGATCCCTGGCCAACTGCGGGTCGGGCACCGCCAGAAATGCCTTCTCCGCTTTCAACTCAGGGCCGGGATCACGAAATCCGAATATCGTGGTAGGCGGTGTGAATGGCTCAGCCTGAGATTTCTCTTGAGTGGGAACCAGCGGCGAATAGAAGAGAGCGCAACCGAGCACAGCAAGGAAGAAACGGATCAAATCGATACCCTCGGAGGAATTGTAGCGGGCTTTCGACATCGATGAGAGATCGTAGATGGTTCCATTCTGGGAAAACTCAAAGATGCTCATCACTTTGGCGCCACTCTTTTCAGCCAGACCGTGGTAAATTCCTGCTGAACGGAGTTGAACATGAAGAGCAGACTTACGTCGTTACTCATTACGTTGGCACTCTCCGTGATGCTGCCCATCGCCGCCAGGGCGAGCACCGTGTACGACAATGAAGCAGACTTTTTTGCTGCTATCGGCACCAGGATTACCGACAACTACACCAACCCGGGATACGTATTCGTGCAGACAGATGCGCAAATGACGAGCGTGTTAGGCGAGACGCGTTACGAGTCCACTACATTCCCGAATAACGATATCGTTTTCCAGAATGGGCAGCAATACAATTACTGCGCAGGTTGCAATGGAGGCTTCAACCTGTATTTCACCTCTACGAGTCTGGGGACTTCCAAGGGTGTTTACGGTGTTGGATTTCTGGTTACAATCAACGACGGCTCCCTGTTAGCCTATGACTTGATCACCTTTGGGGATGGAAGCACGGACCTGCTCCCAATGCCGACCCAGGGCTACTTCGGGATTACCTCCGACAAGTTAATTGCAGAGATGCAGATGGTTGACTTGAATGGCCAGATTCCGCCTGGCGATGGTAGCTGGAACCTTGCTATCACCGATCTGACAATAGGAGCCTCACCGATCCCGGAGCCATGCAGCATCCTTTTGCTGGGTAGCGGGCTCGTGGGAATGGTAGCCGCCCTTCGCAAGAAACTGGTGAGCTAGATTGCAATGTGAGTTGCAACGCGGGGGCTATGCGCTCTGGCGTTTACTCATATTCGGCTGCAAATGCCGAATGTGTGTCGCAGTAAGGCGGGACTCCAATGTCGCACGGGCATGCGCCCAGCCAGCTGCGGCGGGATGATGCCGCAAAGTGCGGGCTGAAGCCCGCTCCTAATGACAAAAATAAAGGGGGCTCACAACGGCGCACCTAAAGGTGCGCCCCTTCAAAGCTGGACTTTTCGGTACCTCCTGAACCGAATTTATGAGATCGCTTCTGGCTACTGACTACTGACTGCTGACTGCTGGCATAATTGCTTCATGCCATCCAGCAAAGATGTGCAGCAGAAGATTGACGCCCTGCGCGAGAAGATCCGCCACCACGAGCACCGTTACTACGTGCTCGACGATCCCGAGATCAGCGACGCCGAATTCGACCGCCTGATGAACGAGCTGAAGGCGCTCGAGGCCGAGCATCCCGAGCTGATCACGGCTGACTCGCCCACCCAGCGCGTGGGCGGCAAGCCGCGCGAAGGTTTCGTCAAGATTACGCATTCCACGGCCATGATGTCGCTGGACAACGCTTACAGCGAGGACGAGCTACGCGATTGGGAGCGGCGCGTTCACGAGTTGAGCGGCGAGTCGCGCGTGGACTACGTCTGTGAGCTCAAGCTCGACGGCATGTCGCTGGCCTTGCGCTTTGCCGGCGGCAAGCTGGTGCTGGGCATCACCCGCGGCGATGGTTCTGTTGGCGAAGATGTGACCCTCAACGTGCGCACCGTGCGCAGTGTGCCGCTCAGCATTCCTGCCAAGACATTGGCGAAGGCCGGCCTGCCGCCCGACTTCGAAGTGCGCGGCGAATTGCTGATGCCGCTGGCCGCTTTTCAGCGCATGAACGACGAGCGCGAACAGCAGGGTCTGCCGAAGTTCGCCAACCCGCGCAATGCCACGGCCGGAACGGTGCGAGTGCTGGAGCCGAACATCACCGCCCAGCGCCGGCTCGATTTTTTCTCTTACGCGCTGTTCGTCAAGGGACGCACCCTCTTCGAGCGGCACTCGGAAACCCTGAAGGCTTTGCAAACCTCCGGCTTCAAAGTCAATCCCAACCACCGCCTGGTCCACAACCTCGATGAGGTCTGGGCCTTCATCCACGAGTGGGAAGCCAAGCGCGACAACCTGGCTTACGAAATCGACGGCATCGTCATCAAGGTGGACCGCACTCGCTTGCAGGAAGAGCTGGGCTACACGGGCAAAGCGCCCCGCTGGGCGATCGCCTACAAATTCGCCGCGCGTTCCGGCGTCACCCAGATCGAAGACATCCTGGTGCAGGTAGGGCGCACCGGCAAGCTGACTCCGGTGGCCGCGCTGAAGCCGGTCTCAATCGGTGGCACCACCGTCAGCCGCGCCACCTTGCACAACATGGACGAGATCGACCGCTTGGGAGTGCGCATCGGCGATTGGGTAACGGTGGAGCGCGGCGGCGATGTCATCCCCAAAGTTGTGAAGGTGTTGGAAGACAAGCCGCGCGGCCATCGCAAGTTTCACATGCCGGAACGTTGTCCGGTGTGCGGTGGACACGTGGTCCGCGCCGAGGGCGAAGCCGACCATCGCTGCGTCAACGCCAACTGCCCGGCCAAGCTGCGCGAAAGCATTCGCCATTTCGCCTCGCGCGGTGTCATGAACATTGAAGGCATGGGCGACGCGCTGGTGAACCAGTTGGTCGAGAACGGGATGGTCAACAACATTGCCGACATATATGGCTTGACCGAGGAAAAGCTGCTCACGCTGGAGCGCATGGGCAAGAAGTCGGCGCAAAATATCCTCTCCGAAATCGAGAACTCGAAGAAGCTGCCGCTGGAGCGGGTGATCTACGGATTGGGCATTCGCATGGTCGGCGAGCGCACCGCACAATTTCTGGCTGAGCACTTCGGCTCGATGGATGAGCTGATGAAGGCGACGGAAGAAGAGCTGCAGCAGGTGAATGAGATCGGCCCGCGCGTTTCGGCCAGCATTCGCGAGTTTTTTGACGAGCCGAAAAATGTAGCGCTGGTCGAGCGGCTGCGGGGAAAGGGACTGACCTTCAAAGGCCGCAAGAAACAGCGCACCACCACGCTTGCCGGAAAGACGTTCGTGCTCACGGGAACGCTGGAGCGCCATACCCGCGACGAAGCCAAGAAGCTGATCGAAGATGCCGGCGGCAAGGTTGCCGGTTCAGTCAGCAAGAAAACCGACTATGTGGTCGCCGGAGCAGAGGCCGGATCGAAACTCGACAAAGCGCGGGAGTTGGGTGTCAGCGTGGTTGACGAGAACGAAATGGAAAAGCTGGTGGGTGGTCAGTAGCCAGTTGCCAGCAGTCAGCTCGTTGCCGTTCGGTTCCTATTCGTACCTCAGCGCCTCCACCGGGTCGAGCCTCGAGGCGCGCAGCGCTGGCACCATGCCGCTCATTACGCCGACCACCAGCAGCACAATCGCCGAACCCATCACCGCCATCGCCGAAACGCGCAGGTGAATGTCGCCCTTGCCCGAAGTGTCTTCGAACAGCGGGCCGAGCATGGGCAAAGTCGGAATCACCATGGAGAGCACGTACGACAGCACGATCCCGATCACGCCGCCCAGCAGCATCAGCAGCATAGTTTCAGCGAGAAACTGAAAACGGATGTGCCACTTGCGAGCGCCCAGGGCGCGCCGCAGTCCGATCTCGCGGATGCGCTCGTCCACTGATACCAGCATGATGTTCATCACGCCTACTCCGCCGATGCCGAGCGTCAGCGCACCGATGAACATCAGCAGCACTTGCAGGCCGATCGTGAGCCCATCAATGACTGGGCGAAACTCTTCGCGTCCGAACATCTGGATGGCTTTGTCATCGGTGGCGGAAAATCCCTGGCGCTCGGCAATGGCCGCCAGCACCTGGGCTTTGGCCTTCTTTTCAAATTGCGGCGCTACGGGCGTGAACACCATCACCTGCGCATAGCGTGTGTTCCACAGGTCACCGGCCGCGGAGAACGGAATGAACACCGAGCGGTCATCGCTGGTGAAATAATTGGAGAGTTGCAGCTTACGGTCCATCACTCCGACCACGGTGAAGCGCACGCCCGCGATCTCGACGGTTTCCCCGATGGCGTTGCGCCCGCTGAAGAGCTGGTCTTTCACGCGATAGCCGAGGAAGACCACGCGGCGGCGCTCCACCTCATCGCTGGAATTCAGCCACCGGCCCTCGACCGCGTTCTCGTTGCGCATTTCGCCGTATTCGGGACACACGCCACGGGTCGCGGTGTTGACCAGGCGATCGCCAAAGGCGATGGGCTGCCACTTCACCGTCTCCAGGCAGGCATTTTTCACCAGGTTGGCCTCACTGCGAACGGCTTCCAGGTCGGCCAGCTCGAACTTGACCTTCTTGCCGGCACGCTGGCCGCCGGGCTGCTCGCTGGTTTGCGCCGGCCATGCGATAACGGTGCTCTTGCCGAATGCGTTGAAGGCGTTCACCAGCACCGCGCGAAATCCGCTACCGTAGGCGATAAGCAATGTGACCGCGACAATCCCCCACACAATGCCGAGCATGGTAAGCAGGCTGCGGGTGCGGCTGCGCGCCAGCGCCGTCCACGATTCCCGCAAAATCTCCTTCATCATGCTGAGCATCAGCCGCCCGCCTCGTAACGCAACGCTTCGATGGGGTCGATGGAAGCAGCCTGGCGCGCTGGATACATCGCAGCCAGCACCGCAATCAGCCCCAGCAACCCGATTGACAGCAGTCCCGACTGCCACGTTGGCAGCAATCCGGCGAAGTACTGCGGCATGGGCAGCAGGTTAAACAGGGCGCAAATGCCGAAAGAGATTCCCATGCCTAGGCCTCCGCTCACGAAGACCACGATCACGGTCTCGACAAAGAACTGCATCATGATGTTGTGCGATTGCGCTCCGACAGCTTTGCGCACGCCGATCTCGCGCGTGCGCTCACGCACCGCCACCAGCATCACGTTCATCACCCCGAGCCCGCCCAGAAACAGCGTGGTGAGCCCCACCGCCCCCAGGAAATATTTCATGCCGTCGGTCATGGTCTGGAAGGCCTGCGCCTCTTCGATGGTGTCCCAGACATTGGCCGCTTCCTTATCGTGGGGATCGAAGGTATGGATTCGGCCGAGCGACGCCAATACCTCGCCCTTACAAGATTCGTGCTGCGCCACCGACTTGGGCGTTACCAGGAGGCGGTCGAGGCCGTGGGGCTTGGCCGGCGGCTTGTTGGGAAAGTCATTGTGCATGGCGGGATAGGGGACAAAGATCTTGTTTACATCGAAGCCGTCGTAACTGCTGTCCTGGTCTTTGGCCTTCATCACGCCGATGACCTTGTATGGAATGTCGTCCAGATAAATGGTTTCACCGATGGCATTGCGCCCCGCAAACAACTGTTTCTTGACCTCGGTGCCGAGGAACGCGACCCGCCGTTCGTTGGCGACATCGTTCCAGTCGTAGAAACGTCCCTCGCCAATGGCGACGCTGCGGATGTCGGCGAACGCCGGATAGGAGCCGGTGACCATCTGAGCACTGGCATTGAAGTTGCTGTGGATGCGAACATCGTTCTGGCCAACTTCGGGCAAGATCCATTGGCAGTCGGGACTTTCTTGCGCCAGCCTGTCGAGGTCGGTATCTTCGAACTCGATGCGCCGCCCGGCGCGGGTGCCACCGGCCTGCAGGCTGGTGCGTCCGGCGAAGATGATCATCAGGTCGCGGCCGAAGTTCTGCGAGACTTTGGCCTGGCCAACGCGTAAGCCCTCGCCCGCCGCCACCATCAGGACAATCGAGATGACACCCCAGGCAATGCCGAACATGGTGAGCGCGGTGCGCAGTTTGTGCGCCCAGAGGGTTTGGAATACATCGCGGATGAGGTCGCGGAGAACCATGACAAGCAGACAACCCGCAAGTTGGACGCGGGCCCAGCTAGGTGGTTATACGCGCAGGGTATGGGGGTGGTTCAGGGAAAACGGGGCTCGTCACCGGGGATGTTTCCCTTGAAACTATCTCCGGGCAAACATTTCGACCAGCACCGAAGATACGGTCTGGGCTGCTCTAGGCGAGATGTTGCCAACCTTTTTCAGCAAGCGCTGCCGATCCACGGTGCGGAGTTGATCGAGGGCAACTTCGCCGGGCTTGCCACGAAACGTTAGGGCGACTCGGGTAGGATATCGCCTTTCGCTTGTGGTCATCGGGGCCACGATGACGGTCCGCAGGTGCTGGTTCATCTCATCCGGTGAAACCACCACGCAAGGCCTGGTCTTTTGCATCTCAAACCCGCGGGTTGGATCGAGGGACACCAGCCATACCTCATCGAGCCTCGGACCGCTCACCACTTCCATTCCTTGCGATCGAACTCATTGGCCCCGACGCCTTCTAACAGCAATTCGTCTTCCGCCGATGCGCCCGCTGCGCGAAATGTTTCTTCCCAACCCTGCCGCGGCGCGCGCTGGGGAGAAACGATGAGACGATGGTTTTCCACGCGCAGATCTACCTTTTCGGCGAAGCCGCATTGCTCGATAATCGGTTTGGGGATTCGGATTCCGCGAGAATTCCCGATGCGCACCAGTTCCGTCCGCATTGCCAAGTCCTCCTAGTAATTACATTGTAATCACATGCGCTCGGGCCGTGCAATCACCGGGATGGTGTTCTATTTGCTTGCGGATCACCAACACCATTCTTGGGTTCCAGTAGCCGATTATCGCCGCATTGGAGAGACTCGGGCGTCTTCCTGCGTCCAAACACGTTAAAATAGTAACTTCACCGTAACCCGCCTATTTGCGCCGTTGCGGCGGGAGACCATGTTCGAAGTCACTGTAGAAGATACCTTTTCCGCGGGACATTACTTGCGCAACTATCACGGCAAGTGCGAGAAGCCCCATGGACACAACTACCGGGTTCGCGTCACCCTCAGCGGTGAGACCCTGGACCACGCCGGGCTGCTGCTGGACTTCAAGGACCTGAAGGACGTTTTGCGCCCGGTGATGAACTATCTCGACCATCAGATGATGAACGAGTTGGAGCCGTTCACCACCATCAATCCTTCGGCGGAGAACCTGGCCAAGTATTTCTACGATGAGGCCAACTTGCGGTTGAAGCAGGCCAGCAATGGCACGGTCCGGGTGAAGGACGTTACCATTTGGGAGACCGACACGACCACCGCGCGGTATAGCGAATAGCTCGGCTTCCATGCAGATCATCGAGATTTACAAATCGCTGCAGGGTGAGTCCTCTTACACCGGCCTGCCCTGCGTGTTTGTGCGGCTGGCGGGATGCAATCTGCGTTGCACCTGGTGCGATAGCGAATACACCTTCAAGGGTGGCCAGCGCATGGGCCTCGAGGAGATCGAAGCTGAGGTGCATCGCCTCTCGCCCGATGGCGGCCTGGTCGAGATCACCGGCGGCGAGCCGCTCTTGCAGGAACGCGAAGCGGTCGCCTTGATGGGCCGGCTCCTCGGCGTCGGCTACACGGTCCTGCTGGAGACCAGTGGCGAACGGCCGTTGGAGAGCGTTCCCGCCGCCGTGGTCAAGATTGTGGACGTAAAATGTCCTGACTCCGGCGAGGGCGATACGTTTCGCATGGAAAACCTGGACGCTTTGGGCCGCCAGGATGAAGTGAAATTTGTCATTGCCAGCCGTCAGGACTATGAATTCGCGCGCGACTTCATCCGGCAGCACGGGCTGAATTCACGCGTCGGCACGGTGATTTTGTCCCCGGCGTTTCGCAAGGACGCATCCGGCAGCCGCGATGCCTCGCATTGCATGGTTGACCCCCAGCGCCTGGCCGAATGGATGCTGGCGGACGCGCTGAACGCGCGTCTGGGGCTGCAGATTCACAAGTTCATTTGGGAGCCCGAACGGAAAGGCGTTTGAGGCAGGATTATTTCTGAGCATGAGCAAGGTTGTGCGGGGAATAGCGGTCCTTCGACTCGGTCGCCGCGGCGACCTCGCTCAGGATGACAGAGAATATCCGGGAATTTCTATGCACGATCAGGCACAGGTGGTGGTGGCGCTCAGCGGAGGGATGGACTCCTGCGTCTGTGCGGCCCTCGCCGTGCGCGACTTCGGAGCCAACGCGACCGCTGCGCTTCACATCAGTTACGGGCAACGCACCGAGCGCCGGGAACTGGCCGCGTTTCAGACGATTTGCGACCGGCTACAGATTCCGCAGCGCCTCAGCTTTCGCACTCCGTTCTTTCATGCTATTGGAGGCTCCGCGCTCACCGACGACAAGATCTCGATGCCCGAGGCCGGCCCGGAGATCGGTCTGCACATTCCGGTTACCTACGTTCCTTTTCGCAATGCGCATTTCCTGTCGGCGGCTGTGAGCTGGGCCGAGGTGCTGGGCGCGGCCTGGATTTATATCGGAGCGGTGCAGCAGGACAGCTCCGGCTATCCCGATTGCCGTCCTGAGTTCTACCAGGCGTTCAATGAAGTGATTCGCCGGGGCACCAAAGCGGGAAGAATTCGCGTCGAAACGCCGTTGATCGCATTACGAAAAGCGCAGATTGTGACGCTTGGCCTTGAATTGGGCGCTCCCTTCGATTTAACTTGGTCATGCTACGGTGCGGAAGATCGGGCTTGCGGCATTTGCGAGAGTTGCGCGTTGCGGCGGAAGGCCTTCGCCACCGCCGGAGCCGTTGATCCTATTTCTTATGCGTCGCAAACCGTGACTCCGTTGCGCGATTAGTCGCGGTTGCTGTAGTGAAGCAGTCATCATTCCGTTTCATGGTTGGAGGAAAAATAAAAATGAAGAGACATATTGCCCTCGTCATAGTTTTGACATTGCTGGTCGCGATCTGCGCGGCCCCGGTCTGGGCGCAGATTACGGGCACCGTTAAGGGGGTTGCCAAGGACCAGAATGGCAAGCCGATCGAAGGCGCTACGGTGGAGTTGTTAAACGCTGAGAACGGCCGGAAGGTCAATCTGAAGACCAATTCGAAAGGCGAGTATTTTTCGATTGGGGTTGCTTTTGGCACGTACAAGTTCAGTCTGATCAAAGACGGCAAGGTGATCGACTTTGTCAATCAAGTAGTGGTCAACCCAGGCGAGGAGCGGGTAATCGATTTCGATTTGGCGAAGGACAGAGCGCAACCGGCCATCTCGGAGGAGCAGCAGAAAAAGACTGAGGAAGCGCAAAAGCAAAATGAGAAAATTAAGGGCCTGAACACGCAGTTGGCGGAGGCCAAGCAACTGGAAACGGCGGGCAATTATGACCAGGCCATCGCCGTTTTGCAGCAAGCGGCTCAAGCCGATCCCAATCAGGATGTGATCTGGGCAAACTTAGGCGAGGCCCAACGCGGGGCCAAAAAGTACCCTGATGCCATTGAGTCTTATCAAAAGGCAATTGCCCTCAAACCCACCAATGGCCCCTACCACAGCGCCCTTGCTGACGCATACGCCAAATCGGGCCAGACCGACAAAGCGGTGGCGGAGTGGGCCACGGCCGTGCAGAATGATCCGACCAATGCGGGAGCCTACTATTTCAACGAAGGTGCGGTTCTCACCAACACCAACAAGTTTGACGAAGCCATAGCTGCGTTCGACAAGGCGCTGCAGGCCGATCCCACCCGTGCCGATGCCTATTACTGGAAAGGCACCGACCTCATCGGTAAAGCCACGGTCAAGGGTGACAAGATGGTTGTCCCCCCCGGGACTGCTGAAGCTTTCAATAAGTACCTGGAACTGGAGCCTAATGGCAAGTATGCTGACGTCGCCAAACAGATGCTGGCCATGATTGGCGCTCCGGTGGAAACCAGTTACGGAAAGAGCAAGACGCCGCCCAAGAAGAAGCCGTAGGTGTAGGGTTGTGCTCAAGGGCGGCTGCGTGCCGCCCTTTTGCTTTTGGCTGGAGCCTGGCCTCTGAACAGAAAGTACTGCAACTGGCATGCTGGCAGCAGAAGGACGCGACAAAGCGCCCTTGCCGAAAGCGACCCTTCCAAGGCCGTGATAATATATGTACACATTGTGCATACAGAGGAACACACTGGTCCAATGGGCACATCGCGATGAAAGACAAGACTACGCAGACCACCTCAGAGACGCGGGCCAAGGGCAAGACTGACTTCAAACGCTTGCGCGAGATGCGCGATGCGGACATCGACAACTCCGATATTCCCAGGCTGGGTAAATCGTTCTGGAAGACCGCGAAGCTCACCCTGCCGGAGCCCAAGGACCGCCTGACCATCCGCATTGATCATGACGTTGTGGAATGGCTCAAGAAACGGGGCAGCGGCTACCAGACCCGTATTAACGCCATTTTGCGCTCCTACATGAAGGCGCAATCGGATGAAAGCCGGGATCGCCGGACGTAAGGTCAAGGGCGACCCGCGCGTGCCCATGTTCCCTACCACCCTGTCTCACGACGCTGTGTGACCGCCCTCACAGCGCGAAGTTCGCGCTTGGCGCACGATGGAGGCAGGAGAAAAGTGTCCCCACTTCATGGGTCTAATGACGCTTTTTATGCACTATGCAAAGAGTGCTTATCCTGGGAGCTGCTGGACGAGACTTCCACAACTTCAACGTAGTTTTTCGAGATAATCCTGAATTTCACGTAGTCGCCTTCACCGCAACTCAAATTCCCGACATCGCCGGCCGTCGTTATCCCGTGCAATTGGCGGGCGATTTCTATCCCGATGGCATTCCCATCCTGGAAGAAAACAAGATGGAAGAGATCATCCACGACGAACTGGTGGACGTGGTGGTCTTCTCCTACAGCGATGTCGCTTATCCGACGCTGATGCATCTGGCCTCGCGCGCCGTCGCCGCAGGCGCCGATTTCTGGCTGCTGGGCGTCGAACGCACGCAACTGGTTGCCAAAGTGCCGGTCATCTCGGTCTGCGCCGTCCGCACCGGTTGCGGCAAGAGTCCGGTCTCGCGGCGGATTGCCACCGAGCTTCGCAAGCTCGGCTGGAACCCCGTCGTGGTCCGTCATCCTATGCCTTACGGCGACCTGGCGGTGCAGCATGCGCAACGCTTCGGGTCGCTGGCCGACCTCGACAAGAATCTCTGCACCATCGAAGAGCGCGAGGAATACGAACCCCACATCATTGAGGGCACTACGGTCTATGCTGGGGTCGATTACGAGGAAATCCTGCGCCAGGCGGAGAAGGAGGGCGATGTTGTCTTGTGGGATGGCGGTAACAATGATACTTCGTTCTATCGTCCCGATCTCGACATCGTTGTGCTCGATCCGCATCGGCCGGGACACGAGCTGGCCTACTACCCCGGCGAAGTGAACTTCCGCAGCGCGCACGTGCTCATCATCAATAAGGTGGACACGGCCGATCCCGACGGAATCAAAACCGTGCGGCAGAACATCGCGCTGTTTAACCCCAAGGCGCAGGTCATCGAGACCGCCTGCAAGGTCACGGTAGCCGATCCCGAAGCGGTTAGGGGCAAGCGAGTGCTGGTGATCGAAGATGGTCCTACGCTCACGCACGGCGAGATGCCTTACGGGGCCGGCGTGGTGGCAGCCAATCGCTACAATGCGGCCAGCCTGGTCGATCCTCGTCCGTATGCCGTGGGCTCCATCCAGAAGACCTTCGAGAAGTTTCCGCACCTCTGGAGAGTTTTGCCGGCCATGGGATACAGCGATGTTCAGCGGCACGAACTGGAAGAAACCATCAAGCGCGTGCCGTGCGACTTAGTGCTGGTGGCGACGCCGATCGACCTGGCCCGCACCATCAAGCTGGATAAACCCAGCGTGCGGGTGAGCTACGAAGTCGAGGAGATCGGCAAGCCCGCAATCACCACCATGCTGGAGCAGTTCACCCAAACCTACAAGCCGGCGCTGGCGGAAGTGGGGACGTAGTATGTTGCAAAAAGATTTCCTCTCGATTCGCGATTTCTCGCCGCAGGAGATCGGGCAATTTCTCCATGTTGCCTGCCAGCTTAAAGCCTGCCCGGGCGCCTATACCAGCGCTCTAAAGGGCAAGACGCTGGCTATGATCTTCGAAAAACCGTCGCTGCGCACGCGCGTGACCTTCGACGTGGGCATCGAGGAGTTGGGCGGGCATCCGTTGTATCTTTCGCCGGCCGAGATCAGTCTGGGCAAGCGGGAGTCGGTCTACGACGTCGCCAAGAATCTGGAGCGCATGGTGCAGGGGATCATGATCCGCACCTTCGCCCATGACATCGTCGTGGACATGGCGCGGCACGCCGGCATTCCGGTCATCAACGGCCTCACCGATTACAGTCACCCCTGCCAGGCAATGGCGGACTACCTGACCATGCTCGAGGTCAAGGGGCGAATTGCCGGACTGAAGGTGGCCTACATCGGCGACGGCAACAATGTGGCGCACTCGCTGCTATTTGCGGGCGCGCAATTAGGCGCGGAGGTGTGGATAGCCACGCCGCCGGGCTACGAGCCTGACAGCGGGGCGGTCGCTTGGGCCGCGGAGCGCTGCGGCGCGACCGACGCAAGCTGCACCATCACCAACGATCCCAGCCTTGCGGTCCTCGGCGCTGACGTGGTTTACACCGACGTGTGGGCAAGCATGGGCCAGGAAGCCGAGGCGGCGGCGCGGCGCAACATCTTCCAGCCGTATCAGGTAGACGCCGAGTTGTTCGCCAAAGCGAAGCCCGATGCCATCTTTATGCATTGTCTGCCGGCACATCGGGGCGATGAGGTTACCGACGAAGTAATCGATTCGCCGCGCTCGTTCGTCTTCCAGCAGGCAGAGAACCGGCTGCATGCCCAAAAAGCAATCATGCTGGAACTGATGAAGGGAGACCGGGCCGCAGAACGCGAGATGGCTCGTGAATCAAGGCTGGAGTTGACGAGGTAGAAAACCGTTGTTCGCTGTTCGCTCTTCGCTAAGGAGCCCAGGAACCTCTGGCGAAGAGCGTCTGTAGGGACCTTATGGCAAAGACTGCGCTGGTCGCGGTGGGCGGCAACTCTCTCATTCGTGCCGGAGAGAAAGGGACGATTGCCGAGCAGTTGGCCAACACTCGCCGCACCGCCCAGGCGATTGTCGGCATCATCCGCCTGGGATACAACCTGGTGATCACGCATGGGAATGGCCCGCAGGTCGGCGCCCAACTGCTGCGCTCGGAGCGCGCCTCCGACGTGGTGTATGGGCAGACGCTGGATGTTTGCGGCGCCGCCAGCCAAGGCGAGATCGGTTATCTGCTTGCGCAGTCGCTAGAGAATGAGCTGGCCGCTGCCGGCATGGAGGTTCCCGTCGCGACCCTGGTGACCCAGGCCCTCGTCTCTCCGGATGACCCCGCAATGCAACATCCGTCCAAGCCGATCGGGCCTTTTTATTCGCGGCACGATGCCGAGGAGAAAAAGCGCCTGCTGGGATGGCAGATTGTTGAGGACGCAGCCCGCGGCTATCGGCGCGTGGTGCCTTCGCCGGAGCCGGTCGAGATCCTGGAACTGGATGTCATTCGTGCCTTGGTCGATCGCGGGGTGCTGGTGGTGTCCACCGGGGGCGGAGGCATTCCCGTGATGCGCGTGAACGGCCGCCTGCAAGGCGTGGAAGCGGTCATCGACAAGGACCGCGCGTCCGCGTTGCTGGCTTCTCAGTTGGGAGTGGACCTGTTTGCCATCTCCACGGATACCGAATATGTTTTTCTGAACTATAAGAAGCCGAACCAGACGCCGCTCACTTACGTCACCGCTTCGCAGTTGGAAGAGCATCTGCGCGAGGGCCACTTCCCGCCGGGAAACATGGGGCCAAAAGTGGAATCGGTGTTGCGCTTCCTGCACAGCGGAGGCAACGAAGCGGCAATCACCTCGTATGAGCGCTTGTGCGAAGCCGTGCAAGGCTCCGCGGGTACGCACATCGTGGCGGACGCAAAGCGCCGCCGCAAGACTGGGCCGCTAGAACAGGAATTTGAGGTGCCGGTTATCCGGTGAACGATGCTCACGACAGACCGAAGCACTAGAATGCAGGAAGCAAAGCCAGGACGTTCCCGTATGAGTTTGAAACACGTAGTCGAGTCGCAACAGTTCACGGTCCCATTGTTGATGGAGCTGTTCGACCGGTCGCGGCTGATGGAGCGAGTTGTGGCGCGCGGCGGGACGCTGGACTATCAGAATCGAATTCTGGCCAGCTTGTTCTATCAGCCGTCCACCCGGACCCGCTTCTGCTTTGAAGCGGCCATGCACCGGCTGGGCGGACGGGTGCTTTCCACCGAACATGCGCATGCTTTTTCCTCGGAGATCGAGGCCGAACAGGTCGAGGATTCCATCCGCATCATTGGCAGCTATTGCGACGTCATCGTGATTCGGCACCATGAGCCGGGCGGAGCGCACCGCGCGGCCAAGGTCTCGCCGGTGCCGATCATCAACGCCGGTGACGGCGCGGGCGGCCAGCATCCCACGCAAGCCTTGCTCGATCTCTACACCATTTACCGCGAGCGTCCGCTCGACGGATTGAGCGTGGCTTTCATCGGCGAACTTGATCGCGGCCGTACCGTCCGTTCCCTGGCTTATCTGCTGGCGAAATTCGAACGGGTGAAGATCTTCTTCGTGAGCCCGCCCGAGCTGCAGATGAAACCCGACATCCTGCAGTACCTCGACCGGCATGGCATCAGCTATGAACTGGAGTCGGACATCAACCGCGTGATCGGAGAAGTGGATGTCATTTACCAGACCCGTATCCGCGCCGACCGGCTTAGGGGACCGCTGCGCTATGCCATCGACTCCACCGTGCTTCAGCACATCAGGTCCAATGCCATGATTCTTCATCCCCTGCCGCGGACCGTGGAACTGGACAAGAAAGTTGATGACGATCCGCGCGCTTTGTATTTCCGGCAGGCGGCCAACGGACTGTATGTGCGCATGGCGCTGCTGACCATGCTGCTGGACTAGGAGAAGCAATTAGCAATTAGCAATTAGCACTTAGCAATTAGCAACTGCGAAACCGATTCCAGTCTTCAGGGACGGCACGGGTTTCACCAATGAAAGGCTTGAGGTCTTTATGGAAATCATGGAGCAATCGAAAAGCAGCGAATTGATCGAACTCGAAGATCAGTACGGCGCCCACAACTACCATCCTCTCGACGTTGTCATCGAACACGCTGAAGGGGTCTGGGTCTATGACGTCGAAGGCAAACGCTATCTCGATTGCCTAGCTTCGTACTCCGCCGTCAACCAGGGGCACTGCCATCCCAAAATCCTGAAGGCCATGATCGAGCAGGCGCGCAAGGTGACGCTGACATCACGGGCCTTTCGCAACGATCAGTTGCCCCTGCTCTATCAGGAACTCCACGACCTGACCGGCTTCGAGATGGCGCTGCCCATGAACTCGGGGGCTGAGGCGGTGGAGACCGCGGTGAAGGCCGCCCGCAAGTGGGGCTACAAGCTCAAAGGCATTCCTGATGGCAAAGCTGAAATCATAGTTTGCGCCAACAACTTTCACGGACGCACGGTGACCATCGTCAGCTTCTCGACCGACGAGCAGTACCGCGACGGGTTCGGACCGTTCACGCCAGGGTTCAAGGTCATCCCCTTCGGCGATGCCAACGCTTTGCGGGAGGCGATCACGCCCAACACTTGCGCCTTCCTGGTGGAACCCATTCAGGGAGAGGCCGGGATCGTTTTCCCGCCTGTGGGATTTCTGAAGGAGGCCGCTGCCATCTGCCGCGAGAATCGCGTGCTCCTGATCGCCGACGAAATTCAGTCGGGGTTGGGCCGCACTGGCAAGCTTTTCGCCTACATGCACGAAGGCATCACCCCCGATGTGGTGATTGTAGGCAAGGCATTGTCCGGCGGTTTCTACCCGGTATCGGCGGTGCTGGCGTCCGAGGAAGTGCTCGGCGTGTTCCACCCGGGCGACCATGGCAGCACCTTCGGCGGTAATCCGCTGGCGTGCGCAGTCGCACGCTCCGCGCTGCGCGTGCTGGTGGCGGAAAACTTGATTCAACGTTCTGCCGAACTCGGCGACTACTTCCTCACCAAGCTGAAAACGCTGAAGAGCCCGCATATACGCGAGGTCCGCGGCAAAGGCTTGTGGATCGGAATTGAACTTGACGTTCCGGCACGGCCCTATTGCGAGGCGCTGAAGGAGCTGGGAATCTTGTGCAAGGAAACCCACGAATACGTCATCCGCATCGCGCCTCCGTTGGTCATTACGCGCGAAGATATCTTCTGGGCGTTCGAACGGATCAAGAGGGTCATCGAGGGATTGCGCTGATTAGGGTTGCTCATTCGGTCGCAGCAAGTCCTTTGTCATGCTGAGCGAGCGCGGCAGTAGTTGGCCGCACGAGTCGAAGCACCCCTATTGGATCCATAAAGTTGGGGTGATTATAGGGGCCCTTCGACTCGCGGCAAAAACCGCCGCTCGCTCAGGGTGACACCACCATGAGTTCTCCACAGCGAATGCACCGCTCAGTGCGGCTTCGTGCTACTTGTCGCAGGCTTCGCCGGAGCCTTGGAAGCCTTTGCAGCCGGCTTGGGATGAGCATCCTCGGCAATCTGCTGATCGACCCTATCGGATTCCATTACAAACGTAGTCATGACCGCGTCAACGGCGAACTGACTGGCGTCAGCCGCCAGCGGCAGTTCCTTGAGTTCGGGCAGCGGTTTGCCCACCTTGTACAAAGTCACGTGAGTCAAGGCCTCGAATTTGGCCGGATCCAGCACCACTCCTTTGGGCAGAGAAGCCGGTGGCAGACCGCCGCTGTTCGGCTCCTTCACCTGCGTGGGAACGGTGTAGAGGATGTAGTCACACTGCTTGGCGCGGGCTTCGCTTTCCACATCGGCGTGCGGGGCTTCGGCGTCCAGCGGAACGGCTTCATGTTGGTGGCGTTGGATCTCGTCGATCAAGTTGAGGCGCAGGTTGTCGGTGGGCAGGCCCTGGCCGCTCATGTCCTTAATCTTGACCACGCCGATGCGCACCACGCCGGCAGTTTTGGCCGCAACCACGGACGCGGGAGGTGGCGCCGGTGCAGTTGCTGCGGGCGCAGCCGGAGCCGCCGCTGGTTCAGGCGCCGTCTCGGCATGCGCTGTTGGAGGCGCGCCGCCCATCATGGCTGACATGTCCATGACCTTGCAGCCGGGTGGCATATCGAACAGCGGCGCATCCAGGCTTGTGTTGGTCAGTTCCACCACTTCGGTCGTGGTGGTGAACGTTCCCTGTCCTGATGCCATGGTCATGGTTTGCTTAAGCGGGTAGCCCAGCGCGCCGCCACCGCCGCCCTTCATCACGATGCGGTCCTTACAATCGCGTTTCGCGCCGGGGCCGCTGCAGGCCAGAGCGCGGTACGACTCGTCGGAACAGGAGAACCCCACCGACAGATCGGCGTACCAGCCATCCATTTCCATCTTCATGTGCGACTGATTGCAGGCGTCGGGGCTGGACTCCATCATCATGACACTCTTGATGTGGCGCGCCTTGTAGCCGAACATGTCCTGGCGCTCGCCCGTATCGGTGGAAGTGCGCGTGATGGTCACGACGCCACCCTTGCGCGGAGGCGTGGGCTCGCCTCCTGCCATCTCCCGCGCCATGGCTCCCATGTTCGGCATCGCGGGACAAGACGACTCCCCGCCGCCCATCGGGATCACCATGCATTGATTGCCGGTGACGGTGATCATGCGCTTCTGGTCGCATTGGATGATGCTGACCGACCCGCCGTGACCTCCATAGCTGGTCTCGGTACGCTGGCGGCCCCCCTTGATGTACACCGTGCTCTCGGTGGAGTGGCCCATCACCGTGGTGCGGGTCTTGATCTTCAGGTCGGCTGACGCGACGGTGGAAAAGCAAACTAGGGCAATCGTAAGGGCAGAAGAATGACGCAATAGGCGAGTCACAGGAGGCCTCCTCAAAGGAAACATGAATATCGTTACGTTGAAATGAGTACGGCGCAATTCTAAACAAACGGGGCGACCGGTTCTAGTCTTGCTTTTCAATGCTGTCAGTAGCACATGATATGTCCGGTTGCGATAGCACGTGATCTGTCCGCTTTTCCGGCGGCGAGAGTAGGAGACCATGCGAAGCATGGATTTCTACTCGAAGGCCGCGATGGAGCGGGC
>Ga0187880_1001073_pt1 | contig 22430 bp, 15 predicted proteins | sample June2016WEW_19_4_FD_132998 | JGI IMG/M metagenome (GOLD analysis project Ga0187880, IMG submission 132998) | Peatland microbial communities from SPRUCE experiment site at the Marcell Experimental Forest, Minnesota, USA - June2016WEW_19_40 | ecosystem: Environmental > Terrestrial > Soil >... | reverse complement strand
TTTTTATGAGCCATGAAAAACGAAGATTTGTCGAAAAGGTGGACTACCTCAGCAGTCCGGGATGGCTGACGGGAGGGGAGGCTCGCAGGAAGGCGGGCTTCAAAAGGGGCGGGCCGATGGCGGTTGTGACCAACATGAGCGTCATGAAATTTGACGAGGTCACCAAAAAGATGTACCTGGCCGAGTACTATCCCGGGATAGAGCCTGAGAAAATTGCGGAAAACACCGGGTTTGCAATCGACATCAGCCGGGCTTTGCCTTTCGAACCCCCAACCGATGAAGAGCTTCGGATCCTGCGGGAAGAAATCGATCCACAGCGTTTGATCCTTGGGGGGGCCGACGAGTAGCTCGTGTCCATACGCGGAAACCCCGGATCAACCTGGGAGAATTTCACCTTATCCGAACCCCGGGCCTCTCGAGGTTTCTGTTCGTAAAAGATCGGTGGTCGATCCCGCCAAACCCTCTTCGGCCACCTGCCGAGCTTGCCCTGGGCCTGCCGAAGGCAGATATCTCCACCTAAAGGGGATTTTAGTTTGAAAGCGTTTCCGCGAACCCGAAACCCAGTGAGGGTGGGCACTCACAAAGCGCCCTCACAAGGAATCGGGCGCGAACTTGAAGCATTAACCAACGGCTGGAGTATTAAGCCCGGACCTGAACGAAGTGAGGGTCCAGCATGAACCGTGCTTCCACTGTGTACAGCGCGAACCCGAAGCGCAGTGAGGGTTCCGGCCGCGAACTTGAAGCATTAACCGACGGCTGGAGTATTAAGCCCGGACCTGAACGAAGTGAGGGTGGGCACTCATAAAAGATTGTGCCCGGACTTGAAGCATCAAACTACCGGCTGCAACGTGCGGCCCGGACCTGAACGAAGTGAGGGTGGGCACTCACAAAAGATCGTGCCCGGACTTGAAGCATCAAACTACCGGCTGCAACGTGCGGCCCGGACCTGAACGAAGTGAGGGTGGGCGCTCATAAAAGATTGTGCCCGGACTTGAAGCATTAACCGACGGCTGGAGTATTAAGCCCGGACCTGAACGAAGTGAGGGTCCAGCATTTGGGCACGGGCCGAGAGTATCAAGCGCGAACCCGAAACCTAGTGAGGGTGCGGCCTCACAAAAGATCGGCCGCGAACTTGAAGCGTTTAACGCGCTTCCTCGATGTTACCCGCGAACCCGAAACCTGGTGAGGGTTCACCAAGCGGAATTGTTTTTGTTTTTACTATTCACTATTCACCATTCACTGTTCACTTATCGCGGAGCGATGCGGGGGCGGGCTGTCGAGATCCTGGCTGGCGGTCCGGCCGCCCGATTGAATGATTGTAAGGAGGAGAGGAGCATGATGAGTGTTGACAGGGTGTTCATAGTTGGAAGCGGATTGATGGGCAGCGGTATAGCACAGGTATGCGCCCAGGCAGGGCTGGGTGTGACCCTGTACGATGAGAAACCCGAAGCTGTCGAAAAGGCCCTGAAAAGCATATCGTGGTCGGTCGGCAAGTTTGTAGAAAAGGGAACTGTGGCAGGCCCGGCGGAGGCTATCATGTCGCGTGTCGGTACGGCTGGCAGTCTCGAAGCTGCAAGTGAGGCCGATCTGGTTATCGAAGCGGTTTTCGAAAACCCGGACCTCAAACGCGAGGTTTTCCGCAAGCTGGACGGTGCGGCAAACCCGGGTGCAATCCTGGCGAGCAACACGAGCGCGATTTCCATTTCCTACCTGGCCGCAGAGACCCAGCGGCCCGACAAGGTGCTGGGTATCCATTTCTTTTCTCCGGTGCCGATGATGCCTGCCGCCGAAGTGATAAAAGGCATGGTCACCAGCGATGAGACCTTTGCTGTAGGCGTGGATTTCGTCAAACGGGTCGGAAAGGAGCCTATACTGGTTCTGCGCGATATTCCGGCCTTCGTTATCAATCGCATTAATTACAGGGCCAATATCGAGGCGATGCACCTGGTCGAAGATGGGGTGACCACCGTGGAAAATGTCGACAAGGGCCTGCGGCTGGCCTCCGGAAGAAAAATGGGGCCTTTTGAAATCGGCGACATGGTAGGTCTGGACGTGACCTATGGCGCCCTGATGTCAATCTATGAGGAAACCAAAGATCCTTCTTTCTACCCGCCGGCCATTCTTCGGCGGAAGGTCAAAATGGGGCATCTGGGCAGGAAGACCGGCAGAGGCTGGTACGAATATAATCCGGATGGAAGTATGAAGAAGAGCGGGTGAATGGGTGAATGGGTGAATGGGTGAGTAGGTGAGGGTCCGTGGGTTACCAGAGCTTCAAGGAACTGAGAGTCTGGCAAGAGGCAAAGGTCTTGGCAGTGGAGATCTACAGGGTGACGTCTTCTGGAGGGATCTCACGTGATTTTGGCCTCAAAGACCAGATGCAACGCTCGGCAGTCTCTATTCCAAGCAATATTAGTGAAGGATACGAAAGACCCTCGGATGCCGAGTTCCTCCGGTTTCTCCACATAGCCAAAGGTTCCCTGAGCGAACTTGTCACACAAATCGAAATAGCACTGGAAGTTGGTCTGATCGCAGAGGAACTTGTCCCGCCAATTGAACAGCAATGCAAAAAGGTGGGATCGATGCTCACAAAACTGATTCAATCGAAGAAGAGCGGGTGAATAGTGAACGGTGAATAGTGAAGGACGAATAGGTGAACTTGTGAATGGATGAATAAATTAACGGGTGAATGTTTTTTTCCTATTCACCTACTCACCCATTCACCCATTCACCCGCCCTATTCTCACCTGCTCCAAGGAGGCCTATAAAATGGAAAAAGTAGTAATCCTTTCCGGGGTGCGCACGCCGATTGGCGCCTTCGGAGGAAGCATGAAAGCGGTCCCGGTCTATGAACTCGGAGCTTTGGTCCTCAATGAGGCCGTCAAGCGGGCCGGCATTCAACCCGTCCAGGTGGAAGAAGTCGTTATGGGCCAATCCTACCAGAACGGAGAATGCGCCAATGCCGCCAGGTTCTCTGTCCTGGCTGCGGGTTGGTCTGATACGGTTCCCGCCGTAACCCTTGACCGGCGCTGTTGCTCGGGTGTTGACAGCGTCATTTTCGCCGCGCTCAAAATCCAGACGGGTAACGCCCGGATAGTCGTAGCTGGCGGCCTGGAATCGATGAGCCAGGCCGAACTCTACTTGCCGGGGGATATCCGGTGGGGGTTGGGAGGCCGCAATGACCAAAAATGGGGCTTCATGCCGAGGGGTCATGGTGCGCTTCCCATGTGGGGGCTCCCGTTTTTCGACCGCATTCAGCGCGCGCGCCCGATGTCTCAGCCGATCGAACGCTACGGTGAGCTCAATTCGATGATGACGTGGGCGGAAGCGGCGGCAAAAGCGGAGGGCATCACCAGGCAGTCTGCCGACGAGTGGTCTCTTAGGAGCCATCAGAGGGCCTGTGCCGCCATTAAGGAGGGTAAGTTCGGGGAAGAGATCGTCCCAGTCCCGATCTCACTGGAAAAAGGTCAGAAGGGCTATTTCGGCGAAGACGAAACACCGCGCCCGGACACCAGCATCGAGAGACTGGCCAGGCTCAAAGCGGTCTATCCCGGCGGCATATGCACGGCTGGGAATTCTTCTTCGGAAAACGACGGAGCAGCGGCAGTCGTGCTTGCCTCCGAGAGCCTGGCCCGCGAAATGGGAATTAAACCTCTTGCCCGGTTCGTAGCGGGTGCCAATGCGGCTTGCGATCCGACATTGACCTATCCGGCCGTCAAAACGGCCGTCGATAAGGCGCTTGTCAAAGCAGGCCTGACATTGAATGACTGCGCGCTGATCGAGATTCAGGAGGCGTTTGCCGCTCAGATGCTTGCCGACGCCAAGATCATGGGCCTTTCCGAGCGGGATCGTGATCTCAAGGTAAACGTGAATGGTTCGGGAATTTCGCTTGGGCACCCGATTGGCGCTACCGGCACAATTAGAATGGTGACCCTTGTGAATGAAATGCGGCGGCAGGGGGTAACTTTCGGGCTTGAGACTATCTGCGGGGGCGGGGGTCAGGGGGTGGCCATCGTCCTGGAAGGGGTCTCCTGATTCAAATCGAAGGAGGCAACAGCCAGGGGAAAAATCATTTAATGACATCGGAAGAGCTGGAGGTTTAAAAAATGAGCGAAAAAAGCGGCCAGACGGGTAATGGGTCCGTTTCGTCCTCTGCGGGAGCGCCTGGATCTGTTGCTCAACCGGGCGAGCGAATTTGGATAGCAGTATTCATTTTCAGCTTCCTGGGTTTGATGGTCGACGGCATGGACCTGATGTTTTTATCATACAGCCTTCCGAGCCTGATGCCGGCCCTTGGTCTCTCGAAGGTGGAAGCTGGGTCGCTGGCCAGTTACTCGCTCATGGGGATGGCAATCGGGGGCTTTATGGGCGGCTGGTGCGCCGACCGGTTCGGGCGGGTTCGCACGCTTGTCTGGACAATCACTGTTTTTTCAGTCGGGACGGCCTTCCTGGGTCTGACCCAAAGCTACTGGCAGTTTGCTGTGGTCAGATTCATCTCAGCCCTTGGGCTCGGGGCCGAGTATGTAGTCTGTAACACCCTTATGTCCGAGTACGTGCCTACCAGCAGGCGCACCACTGTGCTTGGGACCCTGCAGGCCGGGTGGTCGGTCGGTTATGTGGTTGCGACTGTCCTGGCGGGTCTGATAATCCCCGTATACGGCTGGCGCTTTCTCTTTGGCACGGCTATCGTACCGGTGATTTTTGCTCTCCTGATGCAGCGTATCGTTCCCGAGCCTCCAAGCTGGGTCGAAGCTTCGAAAAAGCAGGTCGCTGCCGGAATAGCCGCAAAAGAGCAAAAAACTGAGCAAAAAAATCAGTGGCAGGTCATTTTCGCGGACCGGGGTTATCGAAAGAGCTTCATTCTATGGACGTTGACGGCCGGGTTCCTCCAGTTCGGCTACTACGGGGTGAACAACTGGCTTCCGACCTATGTTGTGAACGAACTTAAGTTCGATTTCAGGCAAATGACCGGTTACCTCGTAGGTACCTACCTTGCCATGATTTTGGGCAAAATCGTGGCGGGTTACCTGGCCGATGTTTTCGGACGCCGCTGGCTGTATGCTTTCGGCGGCGTGGCAACGGCCGTTTTTCTGCCCGTTATCGTGACTTATCACAGTCCGGGAAACATCGTCCTCCTGCTTACCTTTTTTGGCTTTCTCTATGGTGTGCCCTACGGTGTAGCCGCTACCTACATGACTGAAAGCTTTGCGACCGGGATAAGGGGGACCGCAGTTGGAGGCTCATACAATATAGGGCGCGTGGGTGCTGTGATCGCGCCCACGGCCATAGGCCTCATTGCGACCAAGTATTCCATTGGTGCCGGGCTGATCGTGATGGGTGGCGCCTACTTTATGACGGGAATCATTCCGGCGCTTTTCATAAAGGAGAAAATGTACGATCCGCAGCAGGCTGTCTGACGGCGCAGCAGGCTGATGAAAAAGGAAGCACCGGTGGGAAAAATCTTAAAAGCGGCTCATGCTTCCGTCATTCCGGCGGGGCCTGCCCCGGAAGTGTCTAGTCCGGGGGCCGGAATCTGGACTTTATTTAACTTATTGATTTTAAAACAAAAGGTAAGTGATGTGCTAATGCATGCCTCAGTATTGAACTTGCAGCAGCATGCTTGGTGACCTGACAATCAATTCAACGACTTATTTTTGGGAGGAAAACTCAGATGGACTTCAGTTTAAATGAAGAACAGCGAATGGTTCAAGAACAGGCCAGGCGGTTTTGCGAACAGGAAATCCGGCCTACGATGGAAGAAGACGAAAAGAACCACACTTTCCGGCCGGAGCTGGTGAAAAAGATGGGAGACTTGGGCTTTTTCGGGTGTTGCATTCCCGAAGAATATGGCGGTAACGGGATGGGGTTTTTAGAGTCCGTCCTGATGACCGAGCAAGCTGCCCTGGTCTCTCCGTCCTGGCGGCTTCCTTTCAATCTTCAGAATATAGGACCGTCCGTAACGGTGAATAAGTTCGGGACCACGGAGCAGAAAGAGAAGTACATCCCGGGGTGGGCTTCCGGCGAGAAAATCGGATTTTTTGCGATCACCGAGCCTAACGCCGGCTCCGATGTGGCAAGCATGAAAACTACGGCAAAAGACATGGGCGACCATTGGCTGCTGAACGGCCAGAAAACGTGGATCAGCAATGCCCATGTAGGCCATGCGGGAATACTTTATGCCGTCACCGACCGCGAAAAGGGGAACAAGGGCATAAGTGCTTTCATCCTTGACACGCACTTACCGGGCATTACCACCAAAGCGATCGAGACCAAGCTGGGACTTCACTGTTCCCCCACTGGCGAAATCATCATGGAAGACGCGAAAATCCCGAAAGAGAATATTCTGGGAAAACCGGGCGACGGGTTTAATATCTGCATGTGGATGCTTGGCAATACCAGAATCAGTTGCGCGGCCGGCGCTCTTGGGACCGGCGGGGCATGTGTCGATCTGGCCATAAAGTATTCCAACGAAAGGACCCAGTTCGGCCAGCCGATTTCCAAATTCCAGCTAATACAGGGGCAGATAGCTGAAATGGTGATGGAACACCATGCCGCTAAGCTCCTGGTGTACCAGGCTGCAATCCTCAAGGACAAGGGACTGCCGAACCAACTGCAAACCTCGGTTGCCAAGCTTTTTGCTGCAGAATCCGCCGTCAGGGCCGCTAATGAAGCAATGAAAATCTTCGGCTCATACGGTTACTCTACCGAGTATCCGATAGAACGTTACTATCGTGACGTTAAATCCTTCCAGATCGTGGAAGGGACCTCCAATGTACAGAAAATGATAATCTCGGGTATCTCGTGCGGCTTCCAGCCCAACCGGTAAACGCACGGAAGACGGAAGACGGAGAACGGAAGACGGAGCACGGAGGACAGTAGGGGCGGGGTTTATCCCCGCCCTTTGCATTGTCACGCGGCTCATTCGCAGGGGAGGGCTTTATGCACTCCCGCTCGTTTCCCCCCTCGTATATTGGGGAGGTGGTAAAGTAATTTGCGTTTGAAAATCTTTAAAAAAATAACGAGCTGAGCTAAGGGCCGCCGAGAATGGATCCCCCGTGACTCGTCGGAGGCGGCCCGAAGCGGCAGATTAGGAGTTTCCATCAACAAAAAGGCACTTCTATCGTGGCAGGCCGATCCTCCCTTAGCCTTCCTTTTCAGAAATTCGAGAATTTTCTCCACGGACAACCCCCAATGGCTTTTGAAGCAACAGCGCCTCCTCCCAGGGACAAGTGGAATGTAGAATTTTAAAAGCGGAGCTGAAGGTGTTTCCATCAGCTCCGCCATACCCTTTTCCAGTCCAGTCCCAATGATTGAGCGGTCTGCTAAAACACTTTTTTATAAAGTGCCACGACCTCGGCCGGATCCATAACGGGCCTTGCATTGAACATGGTCACGGCATCGCAGATGGCATGGGCGGCTGCAGCATCGAATGCGTCCCCCGGGACCCCCACTTCTCTCAGCTTCATAGGGTGGCCGGCTTCTTTCATTAGACTTTCGACAACATCGGCTGCGGCCAGCGCCGCCGCACGCTTTTCCATTCCGGCCGTATCGACCCCAAGCGCCTGAGCCGCCAAGGCCAGTTTATCAATAGCAAAATCAACGTTGAAGCGCATGACTTCAGGAAGGATGATACCGCAGGCGGCACCGTGGGGAACACCGTACATCATCCCCAGCGTATGTGCCATTACTGTGCACCAACCCGACATGGGCACCCGTGAAAGCCCACCCTGCCATCGTAGCGGCCAACTGGAGCTGCGAACGCGCTTCTTCATCCCTACCGTTCGCAATCGCTCTCGGCAGGTTTTCCTTGATCATTCGGATAGCCTGAAGCGCCATGCCATCGCAGATCGGCTGTGAGGTCGCGCTGGTAAGAGCCTCTATGGCATGCGTCATAGCATCCAACCCGGTTGTAGCTGTCAGCCCTTTGGGGAGGCTGAGAGTAAAGCGGGGGTCGAGAATAGCGACATTTGGAACAACAAAGGGAGACATGATATAAACCTTGCGTCCCGCCGCCTTGCTTTTGATGACGGCCGTATCGGTGACCTCGCTCCCCGTACCGGCTGTGGTGGGGACAACCATATGCGGCGTCTGAGGTGCTGCCAGCCGATTGATCGCGATATGGTCATTCGCTTTCCCGCCGCTCTTCAGCACAACGCAAACTGCCTTGCCCGTGTCGATTACGCTCCCGCCACCCACACTCACGATACAGTCGGCCCCGAGACTTCTGGCCATGGCGGTTGCTTCATCCACAATTGCAAGATCAGTGTCTTGAGCGATCTTGTCGAATACACCAACGCAGAAATCCACCAGTGCGTCTTGGACGAGTTGGGTCAACCCCGCCTCCTTCACGCAGGGATCGGTCATGATGAAAGCCCGTTTACATCCCAGGCTTACGACCTCCTGGCATAGGGAATTAATCGTACCATGTCCGGCGATGACCTTGGTGCGGCAGTCATATTGGCCAGGACTCGTTTTGATCCTGTCGGAAAGGAATCCCAGCATAACAGTGTTCTCGGAAGCGGCAAATGAATTGACGTGGATACGCTTTATCTGTGTATACTCCTTGAGCCCGGCTATACCAAGCTCCCTCCCGACACCCGACTGTTTGTATCCACCAAAGGGGCAGTAATCCCCAAAGGCATGATAATTGTTTATCCAGACCGTCCCGGTCCGCATCTGCCTGGCGATCCTCTCCGCCCTCGCATTGTTCCCAGAAAAAACACCGCCCGCCAATCCATAGATCGAATCGTTGGCAATTGCGACAGCCTCCTCGTCGTCATCGAATTTAACAATGCACACCACCGGTCCGAATATCTCTTCCTGGGCAATCCGCATTGAATTTTTCACGTTGGTGAAGATGGTCGGGGCGTAGTAGAATCCTTTCTCATATCCCGGAATATCAAGGCGATTTCCGCCCGTGACGACTTCTGCGCCTTCCTTTTTTCCGATTTGAACATACCCATCAACAGTGGCCAGCTGGGTCGAGCTGATCATAGGCCCCGAATGGGTTTCTGGAAGAAGCTGGTAGCCGACACGAAGCTCCTCCGTTCTTTTCTTCATTTTATCAAGAAATTCATCGTAAATTTTTGAAGAGACAAGAACACGTGTTCCCGATGTACAAACCTGGCCCTGATGGTGAAAAGTTCCCAGTACCGCTCCATCGACGGCAAAGTCTATATCGGCGTCATCGAGGATGATATTGGCCGACTTGCCTCTGAGTTCCAGGGTGACCTTCTTGACCGTGTCCGAAGCCAGTTTCATGATCTCGCGGCCTACTTCCGTACTGCCGGTCAGGGCAACTTTGGCGACATCGGGGTGGGTGCAAAGGATTTTGCCGAGAGAACCGCCCGGACCGGGAATAACATTGAGGACACCCGGAGGGATTCCCGCTGCCTGGGCAGCCTCCGCTATGAGAAGCGCTGTAACCGGCGTCGCCGTTGCGGGCTTCAGAACCATGGTGTTTCCCATTACGATAGCAGAGGCCACCTTCCAAAAAGCCATACACGCCGGGAAATTCCAGGGAACAATCCCAACACAGACTCCTAATGGCTCGTGTCGGATGAAATCCCGGCCAGGAGCAATAAAGTTCCCCGGAACGTTCTCCTCCCAGGGGAATTCGTGTGCGGCGGTATAGGCGTAATTGCGAAGGATCCCGGAGCCGACCATACCCCATATTGATGCAAGCCGGATCGTATGCCCTGCATCCATCGATTCAGCAACCGCCAGCCGTAAAGACAGTTGAGACACATGATCGGCAAAATCGTAAATGAGATCGGCTCGCTCAATGGGAGTCATGCGGCTCCATTTCCCGAAAGCTTTTTTGCGGCTGCAATAGCCCTCTCCACATCGGCAGGACCAGCCTGGGCCACTGTGGCAAACGGAAGACCCGTCCCCGGATCGATTGTTTCGAAGGTTTCTCCCTTTTCCGCGTCGACGAACTGACCGTCAATGAATAATTTGTAATGGTCCATAATATCTCCTTTAATTAACTCCGTTGAGCTTTTCCGAATGAACCCGCTCCCCTAGCCATTTGCTCCGCTCCAAATGACATACCCAGCTCGAATCCAGCTCGAATCGCCCAGAAACCGTTTCTCACCTTTCGACAGTCTCCAACCGAAATGCTCTGAACCCCGGAGTTCTGCAGTTGTCTTTCTAGCAGATTATTGGGGGCCACTCCGCAAGAGATGACCAAGGCTTCGATCCCCTCGAGGGACCGGACTTTTCCCTGGGTCTGAATGATGATCCGATCCTTCTGAATCTCCCAGATCCGGGTGCCGGTGTATACCTGGAGCCCTATTTCATTCATGCGTTCCAGAAACAGCGGCCGGACGTTGCCAAGATCGCCTGCCAGTTGATCCAGCATTTCCAGGATGATGACATTCTTTCCCTGATGCATCAATATTTCAGCAGTCTCACACCCCGTAGCGCCTCCTCCGAGAACGGCAACGTTTCTTTCCCGCACCTCACCGTCAATGGCATTTCCGAAATCGTAGCTTCTGATCAACTCCAATCCGGTTACAGGCGGTATGAACGGAATGCTGCCGGTCGCCAGGACAACAAAGTCTGCCTTCTGCTTCACTACCCATTCCGCAGTCGCTTCGCCCCGGACTAAAGTGATCCCGTTCTGCTTCAGACGTTCTTGGTAAAGAAGCAATACATCTTCAAGAGGCCGCTTATACTGGACCTTGGCCGCCCAGTCTGTCCCGCTTTTCAATGAGGGTGATCCTGGCCCCACGCTCCGATAAAGCAATTGCCGCACTAAAACCCGCCGGCCCTCCACCGACAATGAGGCAATGGGGGTTCCCTTCCAGCTTCGGGCTGGTCATGTACTCCTGACCGACAAGGGGATTGACAAAGCAGGAGATGTCCAGATTCGCCCTCAGGCGGTCGCTGCAGCCCAGATAGCAGGACAGGCAAGGCATAATGGTCCTGGCCTCGCCGATCTGCGCTTTCCTGGGCAGATCCGGATCGGCCAAGAGCGCACGGCCCATCGCGATGAAATCGGCATCCCCACGCTCCAGGATCTCTTCTGCGAGCTGCGGGGTGTGAATTCGACCGACCGCAATGACGGGTTTCTTGATCCGGCTCCGGATGCAGCCTGCGAGAGGCGCCAGAAGACCGGGTGTGTTGAAGTACGACTGCACGATCCATGCGCGCGAGGCATAGGATCCCGCGCTTACATGCACGGCGTTCACATATGGTGAGAGCTCCTCGCAGTAAAAGCATGAAAGGTCGAGATCGATTCCACCCTCAATATATTCTTCCGCGTCGATGCGGAATATAACCGGGAAGGCTTCTCCTACGGTCTCCCTGACCTTGTTCAAGATTTCCCGGGCAAATCGTACCCGGTTTTCCCCGGAACCGCCGTAATCATCATCCCTCCTGTTGGAGAGAGGAGACAAAAACTGATGGATGAGATAACCATGCGCACCCTGGATCTCGATGGCATCAAAACCAGCTTCCTTTGCCCGGCAGGCCGCCAGAGAAAAATCCTGCACGATTCGCACGATTCCGGCCTGATTCAAAGGAACAGGCGTCTGCTGCACGACCGGACAGGCAAGGTCAGAGGGCGCAACAATTGGCAGTTGTGTGATTTCCGTTTTCGTCTGTCTTCCCGAGTGGATCAGCTGAAGGGCAACAGCGGCTCCCGTTGCTCTAATCCTCCGGGTAAACTCCCCCAATTTGGGGATGAAGTTGTCCTCATCGATCGCCAGAGATCCAGCAAAACCCTTCCCGTCTTTGCTTACGTAGGCGCCTTCCACAATAATCAGACCGGCCCCCCCCCGGCCCCTTTTCTCCAGGAAACAAATCAAGCGCTCCGTCACCTCACCCGATGGTGAGGCATAATTGGTTGCGATGGGAGGCATGACAATGCGGTTCCGAACAGTGAGGGTGCCTATTTTGCCGGGTGTAAAGAGCATCGGATAATGGGTCATGATTCGTCCTTAAAATCAGCGCGGATTCCGCATGAAGGGAAATATCATCGCTTTGATTCCGTTCCTCCCAGGAACAATCGCTTTGGATCGAAGGATCTAAGGAATCTCAGTTCGTCTGCAGAGGCTTGCGGATAAGCCTTTAAAGGGCCGCGAATCTTGATAGGCCAGCCACACCGGTCCTGAACGGCATGAACAGCATCAGCATCCGAACTCACCTCAGAAGATTTGAAGTATCCCGTGAATTCCAATTCGAATCTTCCCGGGAGTTTTTCAAATACGCCGTACTGTGAAATCACCGTTGTTACTTTCGTGCCCGGCGACGTGACGTAGGGGACGCTTTCAAGAAATCTTTCTTTCGTCTGCTCCAGGGTGACCATGACTTCAGTTGCCCCGCTTGCAACGTCATTGGCACCGCCTGATCCCACGAGATAGGGTCCATCAGTCGATATTTTTGTCGTATTCACGTTTCCGAAGCGGTCGATTTGACCTGCGCCAATGACCCCGATGCTTGAGGTTTTCGAACCCGACATGAAGATCCCAAGGGTCGTAAAAATATCCGAGATCATCAGGCATGATGTGAGATTTCTCAGGTTGAAAATGAAAGGATCCGAGGGCTGCGGTGAGTAGCCATAAAATCCGATTTCAGCGACGAGCTCCAGGCGATCGCCTCCTCTGCGCAAATCATAATACGCCATCCAGGAGGCAAGGTTCGCAACGCCGATCCCGCAGAGCAGCAGTTGATATTTCTTTGCTGTGACGATCTCTTTCAGCTTATGGGAGGCCCCGGCGACCAATGTTTCCGCAGGCGTGGGATCTTCCGGATAGGGCAAGCGGTCCGCGGCTTCGGATAGTTCTGACATCCAGGAATCCTGATTGATGCGTCCCATGACGAACCAAGCTCTCTGCTTCCCGAGGCGCTCCAGGAATTGTTCGTGATTCCTGCAGCCTAAAACCCACTTGTCTACCCACTCCTGATACCTCATCGGATCTCTGGATGCCTTTCTGGCCTCCAGAATGAATTCCTCGTCTTCGCCGTATCCGTCAAAATCCGGGATGCCCAAGGCGTGGAGACCAGTAGGGTGGGCGCCAAACGGAACTTGGCAGACGGCTCGGACAACGTATCCGGGAATTTTCGTCATATAAGAATACCGTCTAATGAAATCGGCATCGACGATTCTTTCCACGCTAACGATCACTCCCTCTTTTGCCGCTAAAGCCCCATAATGGTTTCCCGAGTAGGGTGCCCCCAAAATCGTATTTCCATCCGAATCCGCCGCCCAACCATGGACCAAACTGATGTCCGGATTCAGCGCTTTCAGGACACCGACCGTCTCCGCGGAGCCAAACGGGTCGGGAACTGTGGTGAAATCGGCCCTATTGTCCACCTCCATGGAACTACCGCGCAGCGATTTGGTAGGGAAGTAGGGGAGCCCCATGGCTCCCGCCATCAACCGTTGCGTCAGTGAGAGATAAGTCCAGCTCTCGGGGATAACGCGCCCCTCTTTGAAGGCTCTGGTCAAAACAGGATTAGGGCTCGGGAAAGGATAGCCATCCCCGTTGAAACCGGAGATGATCCGCCGGCATAACCCCCCGTGAGCAAAGATGGAGAAGCTGTAAGCGCCTCCTGTATTGCCAATCAGAGTAAACCCCGGGTCTTTCCCCCAGTACTGCCGCGCAATTTCGAAGTATATTGCCCTTGGGAATGCCATCCCGTTTCCGGTATGGATGCTCATCCCGGATTTAACGATTTGTCGAACGGCGTCCGACAAATCCATAACTTTATCGCATTGAGGCGCAGGCCGAGCCGCAGTTTTATTCTTCAAAAAATCAAATATATTATTTTTCATAAGGTAACCCTGTTCACCTTTTGGCCTTGTTGTGGCGTTCCCGCCATTTCACCATGGCTTCTTTGGAATCCCTGGTCGTTCGAATCACGCCCATATGAGATGAGATCAGATCAAGAGCCGTCCTCAAATCACATCGGCTGCTCTGGTAGGCTGCCCTTTTGATTGTCCGAATGACAGTGCCGGGTCCCTCCGCTAGGCGCCTTCCGAAAGCATAAGTCTCCTCCATCAGGTTATCCTTGGCGAAAACCTTGTTGACCAGACCAATACGGTAGGCTTCCTGGGCGTCTATGAAATCACCCGTCCACAAGAGTTCGAGAGCTTTGGCCATGCCCACGAGCCTTGGCAGATAGTAGGCGCCTCCATCTCCCGGCACTATCCCGACTTTGACATATCCTTCTGAAAAGCGCGCCGTATCTGCGGCGAAGCGAATATCGCACATTAAGGCCATATCCATCCCGGCTCCGACGGCGACGCCGCTGACCGCCGCGATCACCGGTTTGTCGATGTCCTCAAGCAATAATGGGATCCGCTGAATCTTCTCCCACAGGACCATTTTGTGCCGATATGGGGCGTCCTCGGGAGGATCCTCCTTTTTCTGTACAAAATCGGCTCCACTACAAAAAGAATCGCCAGCCCCTGTCAGGACGATCACCTTGACCTCATCGTCCTTCCGCCAGACTTCCAGCATCCTGGCCCAGAGATCGATCATATCCAGGTTGAAAGCGTTCTTTATTTCGGGGCGGTTCATGATGATGGTTGCCACCCCTTCTTCTTTTCGGAACAGAATATCGTCCTTTTCCACGTTCTTCTCCATTCAGTACAGCATTTCATCATAGGGTATCCGCGTACAATTCTTCGGGCGAGCCATTCCACATGGCTTCAAAAATCGCCGCACAATCTTGCACCGTCAAGTCCTTCGGATTGTATTCGCGTTTATGTTTTACAATGCAGGTCTCGGCCATTTTTTCGAGGTCTCTCCGTTCGTAACCAAGCTCGCGCAAGCTCACGGAAAGCCCCATTTCCTCCATCAAATTGTAAACGAGGCGGACCGCGGCTTTCCCGGCAGCATCATTGTTCAGCGATTCGGTGCGTTCCCCCATTGACGACGCGATGAGCGCCAGCTTTTGCGGTATAACTGAAAGGTTTGAAGCCATCGTATAAGGCAAGGCGACACCGGAACCGACGCCGTGAGAGATAGGCTTAAAACCAGAAAGGACAAGCAAAGGTAAGTCGGCGTGCTTCAAACGGTTTGGGCGATGCCCCACAACCCCCACGCGAAAGGCGAGCGGCGGACGCGGGGGTGCACAACCATTGACAGGAGCGGATGACGCACCGGATGGGATGGCTGAGGAAGTTCCGTTACTCATGCTGTCTCCAACACCAAACAGTCTATGGGCTCACCTCACCTGAACCAAGCAATGCAGTGCTAACGGCATCCCCCCTTTCGGCATACCGCTAGTTACCTCCCTGCGCCTCCCGGATGTCTTGTATCACGGTCTCCAGGAATTGCCGCAGCTCCAACGGTAGCCCGGTGGGAATGGCTGTCAATTCACCGGCGGCGATGCGCCGGAGAAACGCCGCTAACTCGGGAAACGGGGCTCGGGCTTGGTCGAGCAGGGCCAAGTCTTCTTCCACGTCGGGGCCGAGGGCGCCCTCGCCGAAGCCGGCTTGGGCGCAGGCATCGGTGAGCCGCTGGAGGGCTTGCACCATCCGGACGGGCAGGCCGCCGCCGCCCCCACCGCCGGCGCGGCGTTTGAGTTCTGCGCGCAGTTCATCGCGCTTCCGCGCCCACTCGGCTGCACAAGTGGTGTCGCCGCGTGCCTGTGCGATCTGGGAGAGGGTGTGGTAGTCCATCCAGGCTTCCTTGAGGCCGAGGGACTCGTGGATATTGGAAGCTTCTTGGGCGTGGCGTTCGGCGGCGGCGAGGTCGCCGAGGATGAAGTGGGTTCGGGCGAGCTGACCCCACGAACCCGCTTCATCGGGCTTGTTTCCGAGGGTCTGTTTAATCTTCAGACTTTCCTCCACCGAGCGAATGGCCGCTTCGAAGTGCCGCCGTGCGGCCGGCTCGTCCCCACGGGTGCGAGCGGCTTCGCCTTCCTCTTGACAGACGATGCCGATGTTCTGGGCGGCTTGGCCGATGCCGATCTGGTCCTTCAACTGCACAGCCAGTTCGCGGGATTTCTCAAACCAGCCTCGTGCCTCCGCCAGGCGGCCTGCCTTCGCTTCAGCCACGCCGATGGAATTGTAGGTCCGCATCATCGAACCTTTATCGCCCGCCTCCTGAAAGCGCTGAAGTGCCTGCCGGTAGAGGTTGGTGGCGCGGTGGAGCTGGTTGCGATCGTCGGCGAGGACGCCTTGGTGTTGGAGCAGCGTTCCCTCGAGTTCCTTGTCTCCGGCTTCCCGGGCGGCGGCGAGGGCCAGGTCGTAGCGGGCGTCGGCCTCGTCGAAGCGGCCTGCCGCCGTGAGGATGCTGGCGCACCGGCCATGACTTGCGGCGGCATTGCGTTGGTTGCCCAGCTTCCCGTCAATCAGCAGCGCCTTTTCCGCCACGGCCAGGGCCTCATCGTGCCGGCCGGCATTTCGCAGGGCGTTGGCCAGGTCGCCCATGGTGGCGGAGAGGTTGCCCAGTTCGCTCGCTGCCTTAGTGTGGTCGGGTGTATTAAGAAGCGCTTCCCGGGGCTGGCCTCCGACTTTTTCCACAAGCGCCTCACAAAGGCCCACCGCCTCCAGCAGGATTGTAATGGCTTGTTCGGACGCACCGCACTCGACCAACACCCTGCCCAGCATCGACGTCGTTCTCGCCTGTTGAAACGCGGGGTCGAACTCCGTGGTCCGGCGGAGGCGCTCGATGAGGGCCTCAAGCTGCTCTACCGCACCCTTGGGGTCGCCCTGGGTGATACGTGTCCAGGCGTGCTGCCGCTCGTAAGAAGCGGCTTCTTCCGTGAAGCCCTCCCGGGTCACGGCGTACTTGAGCCACTGCACCCAGGCATCGCGCTCCCGGATGCGGTTTGACATTTGAAGATAGTTCGAAAAAGTTTCTCCCAGCTCCGCGGCGGCTTGGAACTGCCGGTCGGCCACGGCCCGGTGGACGGCGGTGCGGTAGTTCGCCTCCTCACGGTTAAGGATTTCCAGCGCGGTTCGGGATTGCGAGCCGCTCAGCGCCTTGTCCAGCATCTGCATGAGGGCGAGATAGACATTAATGAATCGCTTCCGGGTCTCCGGTTTCTCCGCGTGAGCGCCATCGGCAGCCGCATAGGCGAGGGTTGGGTGGAAGCGCAGGAAGGGGCGGCCGCCGATCTGAAGGTCGTCTTCCACCCGTAGCAGGGCTATAGCCTGCAGCTCGCGGCAGATGGGCTCCCATGCTTCCGGAGTAAGCTGACTCACGTCGAGCAGATTGTCTTCAAATACACCGCCTCTGAAGAGGCCGAGCCAGGGCAGGGCCTCGCGGGCGGCGGGGCTTAAGTGACGGCGGGAGAACTCCAGGGAGGCTAGCAGCGATTGATTGCGTTCTTCGGCGGCTGCCTGCTCGAACTTGGCCAGGAGCTTCACAAAGTCCGTGCGGATGGCCTCGGGCGTGAGGGTGCGCAGGTGCGGGCCGACCAGTTCCAGCGAAAGCGGGTGGTCGGCCAGATCGTTCAGCAGAGGTTCGAGTCTCTCGCGGCTGAGCTGGCGATCGCTCAGGGCAACTCCGTCGCGTTTCAAAATCTGTGCGAGCAGCCACAGGCTGTCGGCGCGGGCAAGGCCTTGAAGCTCGCAGCGCATGGCGCCGGGAAGCCCCGTTTCCTCCGGACGGCAGGTGAGGAGCAGGCGCCCCTGCCCCTCGCCGGTGGTGAGGTCGCGGAACAATTCGGAGAGGCGGCCTCGCTCCTCATCGGTGTACGGGTTGGCGCCGCCGGCTGAACCGTCGTTGAACTGCGGCAGGGTGCTCTCGAAATTGTCCCAGACCATGAGCACGGCCTTTTCCCGGAAAAGCTCCAAAGCCCGGCGGCGCTGCTCGGAGGCGGGAAGCTGGTCGAACTTCGGCCCTTCCAGGTAGGCGCCGAGCACCTGCGCCACCCGCTCGGCGCTCGCGAACTGCTCGAAGCTGAGAAAGCATGCCCCATCCCGAAACAGGCCGCTTCGCGTCCACCAGTGCGCGGCCTCGGTGGCAAGGGCCGTCTTCCCCATGCCGCCCATGGCATGCAGCACGATGCCCCGCTGCGACCGGAACCGGCGCTCCAGGTTGTAAAGCTCCCTGGCCCTGCCGTGGAAACCGTACTGCGGGGGCGGCGGAAAGGTGCCCGATTCATCCTCCCGGCTGGCGGAGCTTCGGAAACCCCGGCGGCGGTGGGCGTCCTCGGCATAGGTGCTGCGGATGAGCCGGGCAAGCAGCGTAGCTTTCTCGGCATCCTGCCCCGGCTTGGTGAAATCCACCCAGAGCAGTTCATCGAGATCGGACGGCAGCTTCAGCGCTTCGAACTTGATGGGGATGAGCCGGTCTTCTTCCGGATTGAAGGCCTTGTGCTTTTCGATCTCCCACTGCACCCACTTTGATTTCAGCGCGGCCTTCGACCCCGCGACGACGGTGAAGCGGCTGTCGCGGATGCCCTTTTCGCACTGCTTCTCGAGCTTGCCGGGACCGCACTCCCATTTGTCGAGCCAGACGCGCAGGCCGTGCTCCTCCACAAGCAGGCGGGCGAGGGCCTCCACGCGGACGGAGTCGTTGTGATTGTGGCTGAGGAAGAGGTCGAACTCCCGCACGGGCTCATGCCCGGCGGCTCGGGGCGGGAGGAGGGCGTCATCCGTATCGCGTTGGTAGAGGTGGGGCAGGAACCAGTCGTAAAGCCTTATTGTACGGCCCCGGGGGCCATATTCGATCCAGCGCGCCGGGGTGAATCGCAGGGTCTTCCGGGCCTCGGCCACGGCATGGCCGATGGTGGTGCCGCGCACAAGCTCCAGGTAGAAGCGGTCGAGGAGCAGCCGCGCGGCCTCGACGTGCACGGCATGACTCATGGAGAGTACGCTCCTCACGCCCGCCCGGATGAGCCGGGGCGCGACGGAGCGGAAAACGCCGGTTTTCCCAACCTTAGCGCTGCGGCAGGCCTCCAGCACCACGAGCGGGATGGAGCAATTCGCCAGCAGCTCGCCCAGCCGGTCCGCGGAAACGAGGTCTGTTTCGGAATCACCTGAGCCGTCATCGCTTTTCTCAAAGCAGAGCGCTCCGATCTGCGAGTTTGGCAGGAAGGCGCCGTGACCGTCGAAGTGAACCAGGTCGTAGGGGTCGCCGGATCGCTGCGCGTCGCGCAGCATCTCCTCCATGCGCGCCAGGGTGGGTGGACGGCAGAAATCCACCCGCACGTTCGAGCCCAATGGATCGAGGGCATCGAAGAGCGCCCTGGCCGTGAGCCGCGGATCGATGAAGCCCGCATCCGCCGGACGACTGACGATGTAGAGGATGCGCAGGGGCAGCTCGACCGTCCGTGGCGCAGACGCCTCCGGCCTCTCCAACTGCCGCCTCACCGATACGCGTTGCGCCAGGCTGCCCGCGCTGTCGGCCATGAGTTCCCACGGCAGTCGAAGCAGAACCGGGTCCTGCGTGGCAATGGTCAGCTCGCGCGGCTCGGGTGCGTCCAGGAGCTTCCGCAGGAGGTCCCTGCTTTTCCTGGCAGAGAAAAGTGAGTCATACAGCCTGCGCCCCCATTGTTCCAGGTCCCTCTCAACGCGCTGTGCCCGAACCACGGCGCCCCCGTCCGGCAGGTCCATGAAATCTTCCAGGTACCAGCGCAGGTCCTCGTAATCGTCCTCGGTGAGGAAGGGGGCGAACGAAACCTCGACGCCAGTCTTCTTTCCTGCGGCGACCTGAACGAGGTAACTCTTGCCTTCGGCGGCGGTGAATAGTATGCGGAGTTCATTCATGATGAGATGACCCTTCCTCCTCGTGCCAATATTGCTCTTGGGGGCCCGCAGTAGCCATGATCATCAGGTGGGTGCATCAGCGGAGCGTCATCGCGGGGTATTGGACAAAGAGTATAGCATGGCCCCGAAGAAGTATACGAACAAAGAATCAACCGGAAGCCTCTCAAGATGGTGTTTGACAATATCGCAGGCTCGCGTTAAGATTTTTATCACTGACAGCCGTTAGGGGTGCCCGGCGAACGCCGGGCTGAGAAAAAACCCTTAATACCTGATCTGGTCCTTAACTTGGTATTTTTGGAGCAAAACGTCGTTCAAAATTAATGGGTTATGTTTTAGGACGTAGATTTTTCGCTTATTTGCCATTAATATTATCTTGTCATTTATCAGGCCTTTAACCAATCGCTGCTTGTCCGAAAGAGACAAGTTTTGGTAGACTGCGTAAACCTCACGCAAAGCCGCACTTTTATCGACTGAAAAACTCATCAGGAAATCTTGTTCCTCACGCCCCTTGGTCTGTTCTTGCAACTTCACATTGGCTTCTTCTATTTCAATACCAAGTGATGTGATTTTCTGTTTTATCTGTAATTTTCGTTGTTTAAATTCTTTTTGAGAAAAATCCTCGTCGTAAATCATTTCGTCTACACGCTTCAAGGCGCGTTCTTCTAGCTTTTTCTGGCGTTCTAATTCTTGGATGGTACGTTCTAATTCTTTAATTCTACTATCCCATGGATTCTCATTCTTGGTAGGGTCGATCCAAGAACCTTCGAACGTGCCGAACAGAAGATTTGCGATACCTTCAAGAATTTGTTTCTCAGTCCGGTTTGCGTCGAAGATTGGAAGCGTGCACCTTTCCCGGTGGTTTGATTCTAACAACTTCCGGTGGGCCTCTTTCCAATAGCAGCAGTAGTAACGCCGTTGTGTATGTGAATCCCTTCTTGGTACCACCTTGGCTCCGCAAATCCCGCACTGAAGAAGTCCGTGGAGAAGAAAATCGTCTTTGGCATTGAGCGGTCTTCCAACCCTCTTCTTACTGTTCGCCATCTTGACTTGAATCTTTTTCCAGCGTTCAAAGGTGACGAACTTTTCACAAGCATGTTCGACTGGAGTTTTGTGTTTGTTAACTACTGTCTTTCCAAGGTAGTAAACTGGAGAGTGCATAATCTTGGCCATTGTAGCTGTGCACCATCGCTTACCGCGCCGTGGTTTAAATTGCATTGCATCCAATTTGAGTGCCACGTCTTGAATAGACAGATTTTCGTCATCTAAATAAAGACTGACCATTTTCTGGTAAACTTCTTTTTCGCGTTCCACTGTTACGATTTGGACTGAGTCTTTTGTAGGTCTACTAATAGCGTACCCGAACCCAACTGTACCAGAAATAGTCCGCCCTTCTGCAACTTTGAAGTCACGGCTTTCTTCCATTCGAACTTTAATCATGTAATGCTCTAATTCACTGATGGCGGCGAACACAGTTAGCATAAATTGGCCGTAAGGCCCTGTACCATCGAGCTTTTCTTTTATGGAGACAAAATGGCAATCAACTTTCTGTAAGTCTTTGACATTTTTGAGGACATCGGCCGTAGTTCTGCCAAAACGGCTAAGATTGTCCACAATGACAGTATTAAACGCTTTGTTTTTTGCATCTTTAAGCAGACGGTCTAAACCAGGACGGCTCGCTTTTTTGCCACTTACTCCTTCATCACGGTAAGTTTTGCAGTATTCCCATCCGAATAAGCGAGTGTAATCTTTGATATTTCTCTCTTGTGTATCTAAACTCTCCCCTTCAATTTGGGCGACGGAGGAGACGCGAATGTATCCAGCCGCGACCTTTGGGCTGTCATCAACTTCCACTTCTATGGTGTGACGTCGTTTATTCATTTAATAACACTCTGCCGTGAGAATTGTCGTGTGGCTTCTGTCCCATTCCGTGAATACCCAAATTTTATCCGCGTGTACGGAGCAGCCTTCAAGCTGTTACCTTTTCAATCATCGGAGTAGTATCAATCTGATTTTTCGAAATCCAATTGTAAAGCGTCGGTTCACTCACCTTGTACCTCTTGGCGACAAAGCTTTTGGGGCTGCCGTTCTTCAATAAGGCGACGATTTCCACCCTGTACTGATCGAGCCTTGACTTCCCCGGCCCCTTTCGTCTCCCCAGCTTTACACCGGCAGCGCGGCAAGCGTCACGTTGCTTCCCACATATGTCCCCCACAGCCGGCCCTTCATGCCGACCTCGCAACAATTGGAGTAGCGTCGATACCATTCTTGCTGAGCCAGTTCCACAACGTTGGCTCTGAAACATTGTAACGTCGCGCCACAAATGACTTCGGCGAACCGTTCCGGAGCAAAGCCACTATCTCCGGCCGGAATGGATCGAGCCTACTCTTGCCCGGGCCTTTCGGTCTACCTAATTTTATACCGGCTTTCTTCCTGGCGGCAAGCGCTTCGGTGGTGCGGAGGCTGATGAGATCGCGCTCGATTTCACTGACAAGGCCGAGAATGACCATAACAACCTTTGAATTAAGGCTGTCGTCAATAGTCCATGCTCCTTTGATGGAGTGCAGGGTTATATGGTGTAGCTTGCAATACTCCACTACCTCGATGATCTGCCGGAGAGACCTGGCGAATCGGCTGAGTTCGGCGGTAATCACAACATCACCAGGACTGAGTTGCTGGAGTACCTTTCCCAGCTCCCTTTGTTTCCAATCGACGGTACCACTCACAGTTTCTTCAATCCAGGTCACGCTACCAAGGC
>Ga0187880_1001071_pt1 | contig 22465 bp, 23 predicted proteins | sample June2016WEW_19_4_FD_132998 | JGI IMG/M metagenome (GOLD analysis project Ga0187880, IMG submission 132998) | Peatland microbial communities from SPRUCE experiment site at the Marcell Experimental Forest, Minnesota, USA - June2016WEW_19_40 | ecosystem: Environmental > Terrestrial > Soil >... | reverse complement strand
GCGCATTGTATGGCATACACAAAAAGGCGCCGTTTGCGTGGAAACTCGGCTGGGTGTGGATCGCGGTGTCATTCTCTATGTCTCTCGTTAAGTTATTGCCACTGACCCTGAGATTACCCGGAGCTAGTGATCCTTGGATTGCGTTTGCGAGCGTCATCATTGCCAGCACTGGGGTCCATCTGTGGTTGGGTTATTTGTGGAATCGACAGAAGAGCTACTTCAGCGGGTAACAGGCTGATAGCTGACGGCTGATAGCTAATTGCTGCTTTCTATGCACGAACAGCAACTACAGGAGCTGCGCCGGGAAAAGTGGCGCTTGAACGGGCGGCCCATCCGCACGCTCGACGAGGCGCGCGAATTCATCGATTCGGTGGGATTTTGTCTGCTTTACCCGCAACGGCCCGCGGTCCTGGCGCCGACGTTCGTGGGCGCCTATGCCGGCAGTGACGAGCATTTGCCCGCTCGGCAGATGGCCTTTGCCGATCCCAGCGCGCGCGATGCCAAGCATCTGATGGTCCGTCTGCTGCGCGAAAAAGCGGCCTACGAGGCGAACGTCTTCCCCGATAACAACTTCATCGTTTCGGCATCGGTGTTTCCCTATTTTTACGGATTGGTGGGCGATCGAAACCCTCGCCAAGCGCCCAAAGCCGGTGCCCGCTCCGAATATTCGCCGCTCGCCATCGACGCCTTTCAAATCATCCAGAAGGAAGGGCCGATCTCCGAGTACCGGCTGCGCGAGTTGCTGGGCGGCGACATTTCCGCCGCGGCCCTGGATCGCGCGCTGGACGAATTGTGGGCCAAGCTGCGCATTACCCGCGTGGATTACAGCCAGGAAAGAGGCGTGTTCTGGGACGTGCTCTTCCGCTGGTCGCCCGAGGCGGTCAAAGAGGGCATGCACGTCTCAGTGGCGGAGGCGCTGACGGCGCTGGTCTCGAAGTATCTCGACTGTGTCTTGGCCGCGCAACAGGAGGAGGTGGAGCACTTCTTCTCCAACCTCATCGGTCGGGCGCGGGTCCGCGAGGCCATCAGCGCGCTGCAAGCTGCGCGTGAACTGAGTTTCGTCCACGTGGCCGGCCGGGTCCTGTTGCAGGTCTCCTCGGTGGAATTGCCGGCCGTGCATCCGGTTGAGCGGAAGTTCAAACTGCAGCCGCGCTTTGTACCGCAGCCACCCCAGCCCGGCAAGCCACTGGTGCAGCGTCGGCCCAGAAAATCGGCGTCCCCGTCGTCATCAAGAACACTCCCGCCCGCAAAGGACACCGGCAAGGAATGATCACGGCGCGCAAGTTGGTGATCGCCATTGACGGGCCGGCCGGCTCGGGCAAGAGCACCATCGCCGCGCGCCTGGCGAAGAAGCTGGGCTACGTGAACCTGGAAAGCGGCGCCATGTATCGCGCTCTGGCGCTGAAGGCCATGGAGCGGCAAGTTTCTCTGGATGATGGCGAAGCACTCCAGCAGTTGGCGGCCGGCACCGTAATTGATCTCGAACCTCGCGAGGAAGGCAACCATGTGCTGCTGGACGGGCGCGATGTTTCGCAGCGCGTACGCGACGCGGATGTCACCGCCGCGGCGTCGCGCGTTTCCATCCATCCGCTGGTGCGCGAGATCATGGTGCAGCGCCAACGCGCGTTGGGACTGGGCGGCGGCGTGGTGATGGAAGGCCGCGACATTGGCACCGCGGTGTTTCCCAACGCGGACGTCAAAATCTTTCTGGATGCCGAGGAAAGCGTTCGCGCCGAGCGCCGGGTAGTGCAAGCCGGACTGCACTCTCCCGAAGACACGCAACGCGTGATGGCAGAGCTGACGGCGCGCGATCAGCGCGATCGCACGCGTTCGGCATCCCCGCTGGTCGCCGCCCCCGATGCGGTACACGTCGATACTACGCACAAGAGCATTGACGATGTAGTCGCTGAGGTGGAGGGGGTCGTGAAGAAAGTGGCTAGTGGATAGTGGCTAGTGGATAGTTGCGGAGCTCCGAGTTTCCAGGAGGGTACGTGCAGGAACCTATGGACTACTGCGTCGCGAGACCGTCTGAGGCGGAGGAAATCATTCGCCTGCTCGCCACGGTGTTCAGCGAGTCCGAACCGCCCGCCGTGGCGATGGGCCTTTCCTCCGGAGATTTGGAACAATTTCTTCAGCTTTTTGCGCACACAGCTGTTGCGGAGGGACTCACGGTCCTCGCGCGGTGCGGCGACACCGGGAAGCTGGCCGGCGTACTTCTCACGGATGATTTTGCTTCTCCTCCGGCCCTGGACGTGAGCCACATCAGCACGAAATTTCTACCCATCCTCTCTATGTTGGAAACCCTGGATGAGCAATTCCGTAAAGGGAGAACAGTTTCTGCTGGGGAGTACCTGCACCTGTTTATGTTGGCAGTTGATGAACAATTTGCAGGACGCAGAATTGGCCAGGGACTGGTTGAGGCTTGTCTCGAAAATGGATTTCGGAAGGGCTATCGAAGGGCGCTAACCGAAGCTACGGGAAGAGTCTCCCAGCACGTGTTTCGCAAGCTGGGATTTGTAGATCGTTTCAGCGTATCGTACCGAGGCTTCAGGTACGAAGACCAAGTCGCGTTTGCCTCGATTCAGGGTCATGAGAGCGCTATCTTGATGGACAAGTCGCTCGTTGGATGACAATTTTCCAATCGGATTGTCCACCGCTGCTTGGCTAGTTGCAAAAAAATCCCCGCCCAAGCAAAAGAGGCTTGGACGGGGCACCCTCGAGTCACTGGCGAACCGCCTTTCTAACCACTAACCACTATCCACTAACCACTCGCTTTACCCCTTGGTTATCCGAATGTCGCCGGTGTCGGTGTTGATTTGCAGCTTGCTCGCGCCGTTGCCGACGGCGCCCGACGCCCGTGTCGAGTTATTGCTTTTGTCAATCTTCAGGGCTTCGAACTCGGAGGTGATGTCGCCTTTGCTGGTGGTGGCCTGCACCTGGAATCCCGCCTTGGGCGGCAGCACCAGCGAGATGGCACCGTGTTTGCTGGAAATGCTGATTCGACCCAGCGGCAGTTTGTCGGCTGCGCGCACTTCGATATCGCCGTTCGTGTTCTCAAGCTGCAAGTCACCGGACACGTTCTCGATGTGGACGTCCTTGGACCGGCTGAAGATGAGACGGCTGGGACCGCTGAGATCGTTGCCCCGCACTTCGTCGCCGGCGATTTCCAAGTCGCCGGGCACAGAAGCAATCTGCATGTCCGACCGCGACGACTTGAAGGTCACAGTCTTGGCGATCTTGCTGAGGCGGATATCGTCGAAGAAGTCGCCGTTAAGATGGACCGCGCCAGCCACCTCATCGATGGTGACATTGTCGACATGGCCTTCCACCTCGAGATCGCCTGCAATCTTGGAGGCGCGCAGCGAACCGCTCTGCAAGCTGATGTTTACGGCGCCGCTGACATCGTTCAGGGTGACGTCGCCATGTTGCAACGCGATCCTGACATCGGCCTTGCGGTCATTGGCGGTCACGTCGCCGCGTTTGCTGGCAATATCGAGGATCGCGTCGCGGGGCACGAAGATCTCCATGTCGGCCTCTACTCCGTGCTCGCCGGCGCCGTTGGTGTTAGCGTTTAGCACCACCGAATTCCCCGTCACCGTAATCTGGGGTTTGGTGCCGTCGTTGTACTTATTGGCGTCCGTCTGGTTCTGTGCATACACCTTCTTGTGCACCACCACGCGCAGAGTGTTGTCGTCGGCGGGCGCAATGTTCAGGCTGCCGTGATCGCAGACCACGCGCAAGTTGCCGTGCGCCGGAAACGCCTGCTGCAGCGTGTCGTCGAAGGTAAACGCGGTGCCAAAGATGCCGCCAAGATCGTCGTCCATCTGGATGTGATCGCGAACCCCACCCCAGTCGATGTCGGAGCTGTAATGCGCAGACAGGCCGACGATGATGATCAGGATTAGAAGCAGGACAGTGCCTGCTCCCAGACCACCGCTGCGGTAACCCTGGCGCTGGCTCATGGAGTACTCGACCAACCGGATCACGCCAAACAGAATCAGCAGCAAGGGCCACCAGTGTCCGAAGAAGTGCCAGAAGGGAAACCGGAATCCGAAATTCCGCAGCAGAAATACCAGGCCGATGACGATCAGAATCAGTGGTCCCGCGATCGAGCGCCGATAGCGATACGGCGGCGCCGGATACACATACTGCGGTGGAGGCGGTTGAGGTGGCGGTGGTGGTGGCGGATAAACATTTGAGCTAGCCATTGCGCACCTCCGGATCGTTGGGGTTCTTCCAATTCGTTTCCGGCGTGATGGGGCTGGCCGGAGGAACCGGCGGTGGCGTCACCACCGGCGGTTGCTGCGGATACGGCGGATACCCCTGAGCACCAGGCGGCATCGGTTGTCCCGGCCTGCCCGGCCATGGGCGAGGCACATGGCCTTCGGCCGAAGCGTTATGTTGCAGGAACATGATCAGGCCGATCACGATCAACAGCGCCGGCCAGGTGCTGCCAAAGTCCATCCAATGCGAGTGTCCTAGCTGGTCAAGCAGAAACAGCACTCCGATGGTGATCAGAACAACCGGCCCCATGAAGCCATGAGCACGGCAACGGCTGCACGAACAATAAGGGTTATAGCGGAATCTCATGATGCCCTCCTCACCAGCCCATCCCGCGGCGTCGTATCAGCACGCGAATGCCGACAGCGATCAGCACAAGCGGCCAAAACCGCCAGATACGGTCGAAGTTCACCACGTTCATCTCGTTGAGCAAGAAAAGTACGCCCAGTCCGATCAGGACGAACGCTCCAATCGGCACTCGCGAGGGCGGGCAGCATTCGGCATCTGCAGGCTGTCCCTCCGGAGCTGCTGTCGAAGGCGTGGTCGCCGTCAGCGGCGCGGCGCCGGCAGCGACACGCGGAGTCGGATTCGGTGCCGGGCCTCCCGCTGAGAACAAGTGGTTAAGGCCGAACGGATCGGGCGCCGGCAGACCCATCTCTCTCGCCTTCGCCGTCTTGTAGGCCTCGATGGGCATATAGATGAGAAAAGCTCCGATCAGCAGGCCAAACACCACCTGCCCGCGATCCATAGCTGCGCACAGCCAGATCAACGTGCCTAGGATCAGGACGTGGATGAAGCCCTTGGCATATTCGCCGTTGTACATGGCCCCGACCCCGGGAATAAATCCCAGCAGCGCGGCCAGGCGGGGACTTCCGACTCCGGCTACGGGTTGAGCACCCGGCGGTACGGCGGCAGTGCCGGGTGGTGGCAGGGCGCTGCCTAGCTGCGAGGCCAAACATTCCTCACAATAGATAACGCCACGGATGTCTCGCACGCAGCTGTTGCACAGTGGTTTGCCACACGTACGGCAGAATGCGACTGCGGGAACGTCGACATGATTGGCGCAGTTCATGCGGTTCTCCTGTTCAGCCGGGCCTGATTGGTTAAATTCTTCATCCCTGGTTCATTCCCAGCCGGAGACATGGCCAGCTCGGGCTGGCTGGCGTCGCGGCTGTAGTTCTGATTAGTGCGATTCTTGTCCTGGTCTTGCCGGTTATCGCTCTTGGGTTGGGTCTTGGGTGCCGGTTCTTCCGGCTGCTGCTTTTCCGGAGCGGCGACGCGGCGCAAGTCACGCACCCGCGACTCGATCTCATACACCAGGCGAAGGTTGTCGTAGTAACGAATTACGCGCGCCTGGGTCGAGGAATAAGTCCTGGCAATGCCCTTGGAGCTCAAGTCGAGCCGCCGCAGATCGCTGATATGAAGGCCAGCGATACTGAGCAGCAGCGTGATAGAGAAGAATGCCATGCCAAACGACATGGCGAAGCGCGGGGTGGCGACCGGTGCGAAGATCGGCGCCAAACGGCCTTTTACCTTGTCGAGCCAGCCCTCGCCACGTGGCGAGACTACGGCATGCTCCGACGGAAGCGCCCCTATGGTCTGCGCCAGAATGTTGTGCACCAAGTGGCGCGGCGGTTCAACCTCATCCAGCCCCTTCAGCCAGTGCAGGCCGGCCGTGGCCTCTTCGACCATGGTGCGGCATGCCGGGCAGGACTGCTGGTGCGCCTCAAACGCGGCCAGCGTAGAGCCGTGCAGAGCGCCATCGATGGCTTCGGCCAGCAGGCCTTCGCACTCGACGCATTGCATTCCGGATTGGTTCTCGCTGGGCATCAACTCACCTGCTTGTAACTACGTTGTAACAGCCTTGCAAGTTCCGTTCGCCCCCGATTTATACGACTTTTCACAGTGCCTTCAGGGACTTTGAGGACTAGGGCAATGTCTTTGTAGTCCATATCCTGGAGATCGCGCAGAATGACCGCCTCTCGCAACTCGGGAGAGAGCTTGCGCAGAGCTTGATGGACCATCGTCTGCGCCTCCTGGCTGCGCACCCGGGCTTCGGGACCGGCGGAGCGGTCCTCCAGCTTCTCTGCCAGGGTGAGGCCATCGTCCTGGTTGCCCGGCGTTGCCTCCAGGGAGTCGGTGATGCGGTCGTATTTTCCCTTGCGAAAGTGGTCCACCAGTAGATTTCGCGTGACCGTGGTGACCCAGGTCATGAACGAAGCCCGCGTGGTGTCGAACGTGCTTAGCGTGCGATACATTTTGATGAATACTTCCTGCGACAAGTCCGCCGCATCCTCCGGCGATCCCGAAAAGCGATAGCAGATGTTATAGATCCGGCGATGATACTGCTGAACGATCTCCTGCCAAGCCGCAGCGTCGCCGGTAACACAGCGACGGACGAGGGCATTGACGGCTTGGATATCGTCCAATCAGCGCTCCCAAGGGGCGTGACTGCTGGCCCAATCCCACTCTCTGCTAATGACTTATACGAAAAAGCACGACCAGAAGTTCGATCGAATCAGACAGACTCCGCCCGCTCTTGCGTTGGCCAGAAACTTTGGAGGTGCGGATGATTTTCGCCTGCATTGTAGCAGGGGCGGGAAGCTTCGGGCGGTGACGACGAAAGGGAACGAAGCGGGCAAAACGCACCGAAGTCTCCGCAATTCCCAAATTGGGAATGTGGACTACTAAAGTCTCAGATTGCACCCCAGATTGTGCTGTTGATTGTAGCCTCAAAGTGGTAGGCTCCGAGTCAGATCGAGTGGAGTTCTCCCCTGTCGCGCCACGCCGGGATGAATTGCCATCGACAACGCACGCGCCGTCCAAAGTCCCCGCGGTTGACAGAAACCGCCGATCAAGAGGCGACAACCTTGCGCAATTTGCGGTACCACAAATTCCGTATTTTGCGCAGTGGGATTAGGGTTTTCGGACGTGCGTCCTAGGATTGCGCGGGTCTGGCCCGATGCCGCTTATTGTCATCGTCGCGCTGCTGCTTGGGACTGCGCTATTGCTTTGGCTGCTTCGATCCAAGCTTGGTAGTGATCGTGAACTGGTGCGCCTGCGCCAGGAATTGGCGGCCGAATCGGCCCGCCTGCGCGACGCGGAAAGCCAGCAGCAACTCCTCTTCTCCGCTAACCCCTATCCCATGTGGGTTTATGACTGTACGACCTTGCGCTTTGTTTCGGTGAATGATACCGCCGTGCGGACCTACGGGTTTTCCCGCGAGGAATTCCTGGGAATGACGATCTTGGATATCCGCCCTCCCGAGGAGACACCGGCGTTGCTGAATTATGTGAACCATATCCATCCTGGGTTTAACGGCATTGGAATCCGGCGCCACCGGAAAAAGGACGGCAGTCTTCTATTCGTCGAGATCAGCGGGTTCGCCTTCGAGCGCAATGGCGGTTCCTACGAATTGACGCTGGCCAATGACGTCACCCAACGAATCCTTATGGAAGAGGCGCTAAGGCAATCGCAGGCCTCGCTGCAATCGTTGGTCGACAGCGCACCTTTCGGTATTATCCGGACTTTGCTCGACGAGGATCGTTTTGAGTCCTTGAATCCAGCGATGCTGAAGATCCTGGGCGGCTACCGTCTCGACGAAGCCATGAGCCTGAAAATCTCAACCCAGGTCTATTCGGATCCTAAGGATCGCGGCCGCCTGATTGAGATAGTTCGGCGAAATAAAACCGTTCAGGGTTATGAACTCAACTTGCTGCGGCGTGATGGCAGCACGGTGCCCCTGCGAATCTCCGGTTCGCTCGCTCGCGACCCTCATACCAATGTGGAGTACTTCATCGGTTACGTCGAAGACATGACCCAGCAGAGCGCGCTGGAGCAGCAGGTCCGGCAGGTGCAGAAACTGGAGGCCGTGGCCAGACTGGCAGGAGGCGTGGCTCACGATTTCAACAACATCCTGGTGGTGATCAAGCTCTCGACCGAATTGATGCTGGCCCAAACCACGCTGGGTAATCCGCTCAGCAAGTCGCTGTTGCAAGTTTCCAACGCCGCCGACCGGGCCGCGGCCCTCACTCGGCAGATGCTGGCCCTAGGTCGGCAGCAGATCATGCAGATCCGCGTCATCAACGTGAACTCCGTGGTAACCGAGACTTCGCACATGTTGCGCCGCATCATCGGAGAAGACATTCGACTGGTGACCAACCTATGCGACACCCTGGAGAATTCCCGCCTGGATCCCAATCAGGTTGGCCAAGTGATCCTCAATCTGGCGGTCAACGCGCGCGATGCCATGCCCGAAGGCGGCGTCCTCCATCTCGAAACCTGCAACGTCGACTTAGACAATGCCTACGCCCAGGAGCATCCGCCCGTTCAACCCGGACGCTACGTGATGTTAGCGGTTAGCGACACCGGGACCGGCATCGACAAATCGATTCTGCCGCGTATTTTCGATCCCTTCTTCACCACCAAGGAAGTGGGCAAAGGCACCGGCCTGGGGCTGTCGATCGTGTACGGCATTGTGAAACAGAGCGGCGGCTACGTCTGGGTTTACAGCGAACCGGCGCATGGCACAACCTTCAAACTCTACTTCCCCGCGATTACCGCACCCTTGGAGAATCCGCTGGTGTGCAGCGAGGCGTACTCGGAGCCGAGCGGGCAAACCATCCTGATCGTCGAAGACGAAGCCAGCATTCGCGGCAATGTGCGCGAGTGTTTGCAGCAGTTGGGCTACCACGTCGTCGAAGCTGAGAATGGGGAGGCCGCGCTGCAGGTTTACGACCGTCTGCACGGCAAAATCGATCTGGTCCTTTCCGACCTGGTGATGCCGGGCATGGGAGGCTATGAATTGGCGGGCCAGCTTGCCCAGCGTTACCCGGGGGTGCGAATGCTGTTCATGTCAGGCTACACGGAAGACAGTGCGGCGCGCCGCGACATCCTGTTGCAGGGCAGCGCATTTCTGCAAAAGCCATTCAGTGTCGCGGACCTGTCGACTGCCGTCCACCAGGCATTGGCGGTTCGCGCCGCCATGGCTTAATGCCTGCTCGCGCTTCATTCTGCGCGGAACAGGCCGGCCCAGGAATCATCCAAGTTGTTCCAGCGATCACCTTCCAACCACTTGCCCTCGGAATCGGGCAGGTAGAGGACCCCGTGGCCCTGGGCGCAAACCATTTCCGTTCCTGACCCGTTGAACAAGATGCTGCCCGGCGCGCCGATGCGGACGGGAATACTCAGCCGCCGCAAACAGACGCGGCAGCGCTTTTGTTGGTCGCGGACCGACCATGACAGTGGAGCAATCGAAAGAACCAGAAACAGCCACAATGCCATACCATCCGCCATCGGATACACCGATCCCACCAGGGAGACGGCCAGGGAATGGATGCTCACCCAGGCCAGCAGACAGGCGGCGATCAGCACTAGGGCAGACTTCGCCACCAGGAAGGCCCACCAGCGGCATCGTTGTTTCATGCTCATCGGGGCGGGGCCCAAGCCGGCGCCCTGGCGTCGCGCATAGACAATCGCAACCGCGCTGGCGATCGCCAGCATTAGGAACAAGAAGTAGGAAGCCAGGGTACGGCGCATCTCAGCTTTGGCCGAGGTGACCTCCAGCAGGGATGCGGGGAATACGTACCCGGCATTTTCGCTGAGGTCGGTGAGATCAGATTCCACCCGCGCCTCCGTAGCTTCCGGTTTCATCACGGCCACAGCGCCAATTCGTTCGACAAAATTTGTGAACGGCGGCGAGTGGGAATCCAACAAGGTCCAGACTCCTATGCCGGAGGAGACGAGCCGGAAGTTGCGGGGCAGAACTCCGGCAACGATCTTTTCATTGCCGTCAACCACAATGCGGCGGCCGATGGTGTCGGGGCTGCTCTTGAACTGAAGCGACCAAAGTTCGTTGCTGAGTACCACACAGTTGGGGCAACTCTGCCCATCGCCGCTTTGCAATGCGCGTCCCAGGGTTGCTTTCACGCCCAGAATGTCGAAGAAGTCGGGAGCGACTCGGGCGGACAAGATCGGCACTGTTCGCTTTCCGGCTGCCAGCTTGCCCGGACCCCACGAGTAAGGCGCGACCGCGTCAAGCAACTTGCTGGTTTTCCATGCCGAGGTGAGGTCCAGCAGGGTCTCGGACCGGAAACGTCTGAATTTGCCGTTCAGGCTGATGATGCACACCCGCTCGGGATTAGGGACGGCGAAGGAAAATAGCGATTGGCAAACGGGATGAAGCCGCCTCCCCAGATCATCACCACCAGCAGGAGCGCGAGCACCATCAGGCAGGTTGCAGGTGCGCGTCGCACCTGATCGGCACGCCGCAGGAAACCTTCGCGTTGGTAGCGAGACCAGAAGGCCTCGAAGAATAATCCCCAGCAGTACCTTGCCAGTTCGAGTTTCTTCTCGCGATTAAGTTGTCCTGCTTCCGCCAGGAAGTGGCACCAATGCCACAGGCGCTCCGACGTGAGGGCGCGCCATTCCCGCCGTTGCGCCCGCGGCGCCAGCCAGCCAGCGAGCCACACCACCGCCCGGCTGCCCCAGATGGTTCTCCGCAATGGATCAGGCCACGGCATCACCCTCACCCTAGTGAGATGATTAAAGCACAACAGATGTGCGCCCGGTCCAGCCGGATTCGCCTCCTCCATCGGAGGATATTCATAAATTGCCTGAACACCGCTGTGTGCAGTAGCTCACATTCACGACGGGGCAAAACGGGTAGGATGGATCGGACCGCTTCTCAGGGATGCATCGGCTGGCGATTCGTCCGGCTATGTGGGCGGCAGAGATTCGCGTAGTTATTTCGGGAGGAGACCAAGATGGCCGAACCAAGTTACGAAGAATTGAAAGCCCGAGTCGCGGAACTGGAAAAGACTCAGGGACGCAAGCGCGGCAGTCTCGAATTCAAGGTCAGCGAAAAGGGCGGGATGAGCGTCTATGGTCTGGGACGATTCCCGGTCACCCTCTATTACGAGCAATGGATTCGGTTGCTCGACCAGGTCGATCAGATTCGCGAGTTTCTGGAAGCGAATAAGGCCGGCATGAAAATGAAGCACACCGAGTGATCGCTGCGGGACATTGGGGTAGATCCGGTCCGCAAGGCCCACCACGACTATGATCGTGGCGCGTGTATAATTTTTACGAGCGCGCCCGTAGCTCAGCTGGATAGAGCGATTGCCTCCGGAGCAATAGGTCGGGAGTTCGAATCTCTCCGGGCGCGCCAGACAGTCTCTCCTGATCGGAAGCCCAGGGGTTTGGTTCCGGTGTGCCAAGTCCGAATGTTCTTCGTGTACATTCTCCGCAGCGATAAGACCGGGGCGCGCCAGAGTTCTGTATTATCCTCAACGTTTTGCCGCCGGTCATCATCTCTTTGATTTCCACTGATTTCTGACTGGCGCAATTATTGTGCTCCGCCCAAGCCCGACGTGGCATTTTGGATTGCATCTTCGCAGGGTTGAACGTAGCGTCCGGGAATCGCAGTCGAGTTATACCAAGCGATTCACGGCACAGTTTCCAGCGTAACTTTCTCCTCATTATAAACAACATGTTAAAATAAGTTGTTATATATCAATTATATACTTGACATGAAATATTACTTGATTTGTTATAGTAACGGCCTTATTCTAACCTGTGTCAGCATTGAACAGATTGGCTAGGGCTACGGAAATGAATGCACAGGAACTCAAATCGGCCCGTAAGCAGCGCGGCTGGACTCAAGTGAAGACCGCAGAACGTCTGGGCGTCTCGCAACCGTATGTGGCACTCCTGGAAGATGGCAAGCGGATGGTCGGGCCTAGGCTGGCTCGAAAAGTAGTGAAGGCGCTAAGACTGCCTCCCACCCTATTGCCACTTCCCGAGAAGCTGGCAAAGGGGCGCTCTCAGAATCTTCCTGAGCAGCTCTCGGTTCTTGGATACCCTGGCTTTGCTTACTTGCGTGGAGCGCAAAAGAGAAATCCGGCCGAGGTGCTGGTAACGGCTTTAGCTCAGGATGATCTGGAGTCCAGAGTAACGGAAGCTTTGCCGTGGCTGCTGCTGCGCTACCCGGAAATGGACCGCGACTGGCTGCTGCAGCAAGCGCGGCTTCACAATCTATCCAACCGGCTGGGATTCGTGGTAGGACTTGCGAAAGCCGTCGCGAATGCAGCCGGAACAACCTCAATGCGCCACGCTCAGCTAAACCAGTTGGAGGCGCGATTGCAAGAGAGCCGTCTCGATAAAGAGGACACACTTTGTCAGTCGTTGCTGTCGCAGCGCGAGCGAGAATGGCTGCGAGAAACCAGACCACCGGAAGCCGCATATTGGCACCTTCTCACCGATTGGCGGCCTGAGCACCTGCAATATGTCGCTTAAAGTGGAACTGCCCTCGCCCTGGTCCGAGTTCTTGTCCGAAGTGGATAGGAATCTTTCAAGGCCAGTCGAAATGCACTGCATTGGAGGTTTCGTCTTGACGTTCGTATATGACGCACCGCGAACCACAGGAGATCTTGACTATCTGACCATCGTGCCCAACGACGCTTCTGATGAGGTGGAAAACTTGGCGGGCTATGGCTCCAAATTTGCCAGGAAATACAGAGTGTATTTTCAACGAGTGGCTGGCGTAACTGACCTGCCCGAGAACTACGACGAACGTCTGGTCGATTTGAAGCTCGGATTGCAGAACCTCTCTTTGAAGGTTCTCGAAGCTTACGACTTGGCGCTTTCAAAACTCACTAGGAATAGTCCCAAAGATCGGGAGGACGTGAAATATCTTGCCGCCAAACTCAATCTCAGCTTTGGCCTGCTTTACCAACGCTTCGCAAACGAGATGAAACCGTGGGTCGCTAATCCGGATCGACACGAACTTACTCTGACCAAGGTTTGGCGCGAATATTTCGCAGAATAGAAATGCAGGAGGCAAGCTGTGTTCCGCACCGATGCCTAGCGAACGACCGCGAGGGTGTTGAGTTCTTCCTGCAACTTGCGTAAGCGCTCCAGCTCGTTTTGCACGGCATTGGTACCCGCGGCCACAAGCTCTCTGGCCTTGGAAAGCGCTTGTTCGGCTGATGCGCCCACCTCGCGCAGCAGCCTGCGAACGTCGGATTCAAGCCGCAGACGACTCTCCACCACTCGCTGTTCGACATCCCCCTGAACGCGTGAGGCGTTGGTGTCCAGAAGCTGCTCCAGAAAGTTCGCCGCGTCCTTTTGGATCCAGCGACGGATGTGAAGCGCTCCCATCATGGCATCGAACGAGTACAACAGCGGCGACGCCGGGTGCGCGATGGTGACCATGTCGTGAAAGAAAAACCGCGAGCGGGTTCGAAAGCCGTGCTCGGCGTCCAACGATTTTGGCAAGTGCGAGAAGTCAGCCGCCTGCTCCTCGGAGATTCGCAGCAGCAGCCCGTTTACCAGGTCCACGAAGCGCTGCGTGACCGCGCCATAGAGTTCCTCCGCCTGCGTCTCCTCGGTGTCCAGCCACGGCATGACATGACGCCGAGCGACCGTCTGGGCAATCGCCATGGACTCCCTCCGCCTGCGCGGACCAAACGTGGTCGCGACGGCCCTGGTCTCGTGCTTAAACTCTTCGCGAGCGCTTGGTAGAACCTGCTTCAGGAATTCCTTGCGGCGACCAAGCAGCGTCATCGCCAGTCTCATCTGCTCGGCCGAAAACAGGGCCCCGAGGTCCCGCAGCGATTGCTCGGCCTGGCTTACGGTCTGCCGGAGATTCGCAATCCTCTGTTCCGAGTTGGCGATCGGTTCCGTTAGCGCCCTGACGCGTTCCTCGAGCGAGCGTTGCAGCGAAGCCGAGAATCGGCGCATGCCCCGCTCCGCCGCCGCACGAGTCATGGCCTGCCCTGATTTGCTCGCCAGGAGGTTGAGATTTTCGATCAGGTTGTTCCAGTCATCGGCACCGGTGGAGTTGTTAAGCCGGTTTAGCGCGCTGACTTCATAAATCTGCCCAACCGGCCTCTTCAGACGGTCCTCAAGGACTTTGCTGGCGAACCCCGACGCTTGTTGCCGTTCCGTAGCCGAGACGCGGTCGATTTTGTTCAGCACGATGAGAATCTCGTCAACATTGACGGCTACCGCCTCGATCAGCGCCACTTCCTCTCCGGAAATCGGCGGGTCGGCGCCCACGACCAGGATGGCAGCATCGATTTGCGGTATGAAATCCCTGGTCGTTTCCGTGTTCCCGGAGAAGACCGACCCAATTCCCGGCGTATCGACCAGGCACATTCCACCGGCCAGCAGCGGCGAAGGCAGGAAGACCTCGACTCCGGCAACTTGCTTGGAGTTTTCCGGGTTCAATTCTTCGGAAACATATTGCGGCAGCTCTTCCGGCCGAATCGTCCGCCAGCGAGTGTCGATGAGAACGCGCACCGTTCGCGCATCTCCGTAACGCAGCACCGTGGGCACGGTGGTCACGGGCACAACCCCGGTCGGAAGTATCGGTTCTCCTACGAAGGCGTCGAGCAGGGTGGATTTGCCGCGTTTGAACTGGCCGACGCAAGCGACGAAGAAGCGCCCTTCATTGATTCGTGCGACCAACTGCCGCACGTCGGCGCTGACCGAACCTTCGCCCAACCGCTCTGCCATTGCCGCCAGTCGATCCAGTGCTTGCGCATGGGGAGTCCGGGCAACGGCAGCTTGGTTGGGAAACGAGATGTCTTCAACGTTGTGCATTGTTCGTTGACTCAACCAGGGTTCGCTCAACCAGCTTCCATCGCCGCGCGGATTATTGACTCACCATCGCAATTCTGTAATCAATGTACAGCGGCGCGATCTTGATCTGGTTCTGGTGACAGTACTTGGGGGTCTTGGCCATGCGAATCATCTGGAGCATGGCTCCGGGATTTCCCTCGCTGTACTCGACCACTTTATTCAGAAACTGCTCGACATTCTCCGCCGTTAAACCCTCTCTCTCAACACAGGCCGCTGCAAAACGGCGTGCCACTTCGGGATCGAAATTTCGCAGCGCGAACCTCTCACCGCGATCGGGAAATAGTGGCAGAACGAATCCCACATCCTCCATGTGGGCGGAACGCGATACCGCGATCACCGGGACCGACCAGTTCAACATGAGCTCACGAATGGAGGCCGCCAACGCCTGCGAGGGACGCACAAGATGGTCCACGATGACCAGATATTTGGAGTTGCGCAGTGCCTCGCGCACCAGCCCTTTTACAGAGGCGGCGGTTTTCGCCTGCAGCGACTCCGTCCCGCGCTGGCACGACTTGGTGAGCGCCGGATGCGCCAGTTCCAGCAGCGACTCCGCCAGATTTCGGTGCAGCGACTGCGGGGTTGGGTTCTGCGGACTGTACAAGACATCGGCGAATTCCGGGAGCACCAGCCGTAACAGCAGGGTCTTTCCAACGCCCGTGGGGCCGTGCAAGATGAACGAACGCCGGGTCGCCAAGCGCGCACGCAATTGCTCGACCTCCTCGTCGCGTCCGAAAATTGTGAGACCGGCGAGCATCATCGTTCTTTGCCCCGAAGCCGGCGGGCGTCTTCAGCCTTCGCGTCGTTGTCGGCCTGCCCGTCGCCAGCATTCGAGTGGAGCACATACCCATGCAGCTCTTTGACCGTGGATTGTAGCTCCGCAATTACGCCATGAAGATCGGTGGCGCCCTGCTCCGATACTGCGCCATAACCTCGCATGTAATGGGGATCGAGTTCCGCGATGGCAATCTCGATGAAAGTGAGATCGACGTGAATGGCATGGGCCGCCGAGATCCGCGGCTCTTCCGGCCCGAGCGACTGCTTCGCTAAGACTTGCAGAAGTTGTACCCGAAGCCGGGCGATATAGTCCTCGATGGTTTTCCTCTGCTGGGGAGTGATGTCGCCAACATAGCCGGGAAAGACGCTCTTGGAGGCCGCGTCATTCAGGGTGTCTTCGACATTCCCCAGCAACTTGTCGATGTGCTTGCAGGTGACCAACAAGCGCTGGCGCTGGCTCGGATTCAACGTGGTGTGGTGCTCGCGCAATTCTTACTCTTCCACCGATTCGGTCGCAGGCGCCAGTATCAACAAGTGCTGGCGTCTCGGCAGTCTTTCATCGCTACTTCACCAACAAAACCGGACAATGCGCATAGCGCAGCACCCTTTCGGACACCGATCCAAGCATCATCTTCTGAAACAGCGACGTGCCCCTTCGTCCGACGATGATCAGGTCCACTTGCTCGGTCTCGGCGCGATGGATGATCTGCTCCCCAGGATGGCCGACGACGATATCCGTCCCGATCTCAACCCCATGCGCCTGTCCCCGTTCCACCACGCGCTTCAATCCGATTTCAAAATGCTCGCGGGCGTCATCCAGGACTGCCTCCAGTTCGACTGAGGTGGCCGGCTCGGGAAGTCTGGCTACGGCGAGGACAGAGACGGCCGACTTCTGGCAAATGCCGAACCTGATAGCCAGATCGACGGCCTTCTCCGCCAGCGGCGATCCGTCATAGCCGACCAGAATCTTCCGAAAATACGGGGTCTCGATGTTCAAGGGCATATGTCCTCCTACTCAGCCTCAGCCGACACTTCAGAGACTGGGGATGCGCCGATTTCTCGATGAGGTTTATGCTCCGGCTTGGGCAACAGGTGCCGAGGCAAGAAAAACGCATTCGCAATTACGGTCGGAATCACAGCGGAGCCAATCACGGTCGCTACCAGATGAGAGTATTGGGCTTGAGTAATGACGTTGTGATTCAGTCCAAACAGCGCAGAGATCGTGCCGAAAGTCAGTCCCGTGGACATCATCAGCGTGTAATACAGGCCCTCTTCGTGCTGATAGCGGAAGGCCCTGACCGTCGGGAACAGGCCTACCATCTTGGAAAACATCTTGGCAAAAAAGAGGACCACGAACACCAGAGGAGCGCCCGCCAGGGTCGGAACAGAGACGAAGGACCCGGCGCGAATGAAGTAGAACGGGGTGAGAAGTCCGAATGTCAAGGTTCTTAGCCTCCGCACCAGGGAGTGGTCCTTGCCAACCGTGCCGGCCAGCACGATTCCAATCATATAAGCAGGAAGGACAGGTTCACTTCCCGCCCACGCTGCCAAGCCGCCCATGGCAAACAGAAAGAACAGCAGGAACTTGGCTTCCAGCTCGGAGACTCTACCTCCATACTTCGCAAAGAACCGGGGCGTCAGGAATGGAAGCAGAGTGAATGCACCCGCACAAACGAGCACGAAAACCAGCGTTTTGTAGGTGAACGGTGAAAAGATCAGGCCGAGTGCAATCACGGTTCCGAGGTCGTTGACGAAGCAAGAGGCCAGAATTGCCTTGCCGAAGTCGGTTTTGTTGAAGCCGAGTTCGAGCATCACGGCATAGACCACCGCGACGGATGTGGTGCTGAGGGCCACCCCAGCCAACTCGCTGGCCCGCCAATTCCAGTGCAAAACGTAGTACGCGATGAGTGTGCAGCCGATGAACGGCCCGAAAAATCCGACTAGGCCCACGCCCACCGCCTCTTTCCACTTGGTCCGAAAGATAACAGGGTCGAGTTCTGCTCCTGCGAGAAAGGTCAGAACGATTGCTCCGGTCCCGGCGAGGAACGCGATCCAACCCGTTTTGGCACCGAGCCCACCTTGTATAAGGAATGCTCCGATGATGAGCTGGGCGACGGTGCCAACGACGATCTCGGTTAGTGCGGTCGAGATCTTGAACCAGATCGCAAGCAGAGTTGCGAGCAGGGCGAGCCCAACCCAAAGCGCTGCGAGAACCCACACGTTCTCCATCGAACTTTGCTCCTAAATTATTTCTGGAAACTCGCCGGAGAGACATGACTCCGCGACAAGTCTTCCTCGTCAGGAGTCATCATCTGTCCCGGTAAGAGCAGGAGAGGACAGCGGTTCGGGGTGAACTCCTTCACCCTTGGCTAAGAGTTTATTGATAACCCCCAAGGATGGCGAAGTCAAGCTGGTTCGGTCACTTCTCCGGAGTTCTGTTTTTCTTCATAAGCTTCTGGTACAAACCCGCGGCGAAGAAGTACAAACATGCTCCCAAGACAATCTTCCAAACAATCCCCCCACCGCCATGCCATCGGAACACGCAGTAAACCCCCATCGCCAGACTGATTGCGATTAGAAAGTCATTGAGATCATCTGGTGTTTGGTTGATGTTCATCGGATAGTAGCGCGGCGGAAGGCCTGGCCCCCAATCGATTGATAATAAACCAAATCCATTTCTTGACATTGCATATTGCAATATTATAATTGCTAATCGTAATATGAAGCTGGGCGAAAAACTTCGGTATCTGCGTTTGGTGGAGGCCACCTTGCGCGGGCTGGACCGCGAAATGACGCAGCAGGAGCTGGCCATCGCGCTTAAGAAAGAAGTGGGCAGCGGGTTGAGCCAGTCCTATCTCTCGCAGATCGAAAGTGGCGCGCGGCCGCACCTGACCAACGCCTCCCGCATGTTGCTGGCGCGCTTCTTCAAAGTGCATCCCGGATACCTGGTGGACGATCCCGAGGGCTATCACACCGAGCTGACCAGTGATTTGCGCGCCATGGAAGACCGGCTCGATCTTTGGCTGATCAATGGCGCCGAACAGTTTTCGACCGATCCTGAGTTGAGCCAGGCGCTGCTCGAAGTGGCCAAGTATAAGGACTCGCGCAAATGCCTCGTGCTGCTGGGGGCGATTCTGGAGGCGCCGGAGCTGGTGGAGCGCTTGACCGAAGTTCTGAAGCCGAATCTGGGCGAGTCCGCGCGTCACGGCGCACGGAAGAAGAGACTGGCGGGAGGGAAGCTATGACCTGGGCGATGTTTTATCTGGTGTGCTTTCTCTCGGGAGTGACGCTCAGCGTGCTGTCGTTCCTCGGTGGAAGCTTTCACCTGCCCCACCTCCATCTTCACTTGCCGCATGGCGGCGCGCACGCCGGTGTTGGCGGCGATATGCCGTTTCTGAACTTCGGCACAATTGCGGCATTTCTGGCGTGGTTTGGGGGCGCAGGATACCTGTTGACGCGCTACTCCTCCTTGGTAGTCGCGGGAGTGCTGACGCTGGCCATCGTTGCCGGGCTGGTGGGCGCTCTGATCGTCTTCTGGTTTGTAGTCAAGCTGCTGCTCAAGCACGATCGTGAACTCGATCCAGCCGACTACGAGCGAGTGGGAGTAGTGGCCCGCATCAGCAGCCCAATTCGCGAGGGCGGCACCGGGGAGATCATTTTTTCGCAAGAGGGTACGCGGCACACCTGCGGCGCACGTAACGAAAACCAGGATGCCCTGCCGCGCGGGACCGAGGTAATCGTCACCCGCTATGAACACGGCATCGCCTATGTACGGCGCTGGGAAGAATTGGCGGAAGAGGAACTGGGTGGTAGTTAGTGGGTAACTTATGAACGACAGTCGTCCCCAGGCGGAAGTTATGACGAGTGGTGACAGGATTGCGCGTGGCGCATTAGCCATTCTTAGTGCCGCCGTCTTTATCACGCTTATTCTTGGCAAGTTCTACTATGCTGACTCACTAATTAAGGTGTTCAGGCCGGGGATCTGCGTTATCGCATTGGGGATTGGGGCAGCCATCATGTCGCTCAGAGCGCCACAAAAAGTAGAAAAAGCTCTCTGGATTTTGTTCCTCTGTTTAGTTGCCGCCGCTGAGATTTCTGCCATTACCTATGATCGCAAGAAGCAGGACGATGAAGCTTTGCAGCGTTTCAAGGACACGATGTCTGGCATCAACACAACGATTAACGATTTCGATCGAACAATTTCTCGTGTAGAGGACGTTCAGCAGGGAATCATCAAAACAAACGACTCGCTTATCCACTTAGCAAGTCAAATGGACTTAATGGTGCAGTCATTACAGCATCTCTACGACCGCGGAAACGGTGACGGTGTGACCATCGGCGACTCGATTGCCGTTACTGTGTCCCGCTTCCGTGACCGAGTATTCTTGCTTTCGGCAGAAATTCTGAACTTTATCGCCGATCGGAAAGCGCACCAACCTAAGGACAGGCTTGCGCTGCCGAAGTACGACGCAGAAACCGTGATGCTCTACGAGCAGCGGTTTCAAACTCGCGTGCAGCATGCTCGGACAAAGTTAATACAGTATGGGTCAACCGACCGTGATTTAGAGGTCCGTATCAGAAATGTAAATCAGATTCATTCCGTCGCGGATGCATTGGGAAGACTGGCACAAGCACTCCCAAAACCGCCCGAGGTGAACCGATGACCGGTGGATGGTAAGGGATGGACGATTATTGCTTACGACTGCTCGTTGCTAATTGCTAGTTGCTCCAAGGAGGCGGTATGGGTTTTCACATTCCAACAGAGGCGTTAATTGTGGCCTGGACCGCGGTCGCGGCGGTCGTGCTCATCATCGCAGTATTTGCCAGGCTGTACCGCAAAGCCGGGCCTAACGAGGTCCTGGTGGTGTATGGCTTTCGCGGCACCCGGGTCGTGAAGGGACACGGTACGGTCATCTTTCCCATGGTTGAGACCTTCCGCGAGCTGTCGCTGGAGTTGATGTCGTTCGACGTGGCGCCGCAGCAGGACCTCTACACCAAGCAGGGCGTTGCGGTCACGGTGGAAGCCGTGGCCCAGATCAAAGTAAAGTCCGATCCGGAGTCGGTTTTGACCGCGTCGGAGCAGTTCCTGACCAAGCCGCCGCAAGACCGGGAAGCCCTGATCCGGCTGGTGATGGAAGGGCATCTGCGCGGCATCATCGGCCAGCTCACGGTGGAGGAGATTGTGAAGCAGCCCGAAATGGTCGCCGACCGGATGCGCTCCACCTGCGCCGACGACATGAACAAGATGGGGCTGGAGGTGATTTCGTTCACCATCAAAGAGGTGCGCGACAAGAATGAGTACATCGCCAACATGGGGCGGCCGGATGTGGCCCGCATCAAGCGCGATGCCGACGTGGCCACCGCCGAAGCCGAACGTGATACGGCCATCCGGCGTGCCATTGCGCTGCGCGAGTCGGCGATCGCCAAAGCGCAAGCTGACCAGGAGCGCGTCGCCGCTGAAACTGCGTCCCTGGCGCGACAGGCCGAGGCGCAACGCGATCTGGAAGTGAAGAGGGCAACCTACACCGAAATGGTGAAGCGCCAGCAGGCACAGGCCGACAAGGCGTACGAAATCCAGACCAACGTTATGCAGCAGCAGGTCACGACGGAAGCGGTGAAGGTGCAGCAAGTAGAGAAGGAACAACAGGTGAAGGTGCAAGAGGCCGAAATTCTGCGCCGCGAGAAGGAATTGATCGCCACCGTGTTAAAGGGCGCCGAAATTGAGCGCCAGCGAATCGAGACCTTGGCCGAAGCCGAACGGCAGCGCCTGACTGTGGAAGCCGAAGGCCATGCCAGCGCGATTCGCGCTCAAGGCGAGGCAGAAGCCGAGATCATCTTCAAGAAGGGTGACGCTGAAGCCCGGGCGATGAACGTGAAAGCCGCCGCCTACCAGGAGTACAACCAGGCCGCGGTCTACGACAAACTCATCACCGGCTTGCCAGAAGTCGTAAAGGCCCTGGCCAGTCCGCTCGCCAATGTCGATCACATTACGATTGTCTCCACCGGCGATGGCAACTCCGCGGGAATGCACAAGATTACCGGCGACCTCACCCAGATGGCAGCGCAAGTGCCGGCGCTGTTCGAGGCGCTTTCGGGAATGAAAATGTCGGACCTGCTAGGGAAGATCAGGACAATCGGGGACAAGTCGCCTGAGCTGCCGCCAAGCGAAGGCGGCGGCGATAGCAAGTCCAAGGGGGCGGGGGCAGGCAAGTGAAGTGAGACGGGTTCCCACCCTGTCGCAAATGCGGCGACAAGGGTGGGGCACCCAGGTCGTAGCGGGAAAAAATTCGGTGCGCGCTGAACGCACATCATGGACATTCAGCAAGGAGCGGTTATGGCATTACTCGATCGCGTAGCAACCTTGGTGCGGGCCAACCTGAACGATCTCGTTGATCGGGCGGAGAACCCCGAAAAGATGTTGAAGCAGGTCATCCTCGACATCGAAAACCAGTTCGTACAGGTGAAGACGCAGGCGGCCATCGCGCTCGCCGACCTTCATCTCTTGCAGAAACGGAAGAAGGAAAACGCCGAAAAGCACGCAGAATGGATGCGCAAGGCTGAGCTGGCCGTGGAAAAGAAGGATGACGAACTGGCCCGCGCGGCTTTGGAGCGAGCTATGAGCTTTCAACAACTGACGGAAAGTTTCGATGAGCAGATTGTGGACCAGGAAGCGCAGGTCGAACTGCTGAAGTCGGCGCTGAAGAAGCTGGAAGTCAAGCTTGCCGAGGCGCGCGGCAAGGCGGAACTGCTGATCGCGCAGCATCGC
>Ga0187880_1001070_pt1 | contig 22466 bp, 21 predicted proteins | sample June2016WEW_19_4_FD_132998 | JGI IMG/M metagenome (GOLD analysis project Ga0187880, IMG submission 132998) | Peatland microbial communities from SPRUCE experiment site at the Marcell Experimental Forest, Minnesota, USA - June2016WEW_19_40 | ecosystem: Environmental > Terrestrial > Soil >... | reverse complement strand
GTAGCCACGTATTCGTCCGCCCTGGGTACGGGTTCAAGGCTGATGGTCTGCGTCTTTACCGACATGGGTTGCGGCGCAGGTTGTTTCGCTTCCGTCGTACTGCTGCACCCCGAGTTGGCCAATATCGCGAACAGCACCAGCGCCGCTTGCGCCATGATTGCGAGCTTTTTCACGGTTTCTCCCCGGCTAACAAGTATTGAGGAAAGGATGCTTGTCGGCGGGCGAAAGGTTCACGAGTTTTATCCGGAACTCGACGACCCTCAGAATCGAATCCCCAGGCAGGTGTCTGGCCGGTTGACGGAAATGGCACGAAGGTCACACCGGCTGGTATGTCGCGCCAGAATGGCATGGTTACTTTAGTGCGAAAACGTCCGTGACCTCACAGACCACCAGGGCAGGGCTTACCTATCATTAGCACCGTATGCGTGGACATCAGCTATGAATTGACCAGTAAGACGCCTTCTACCTGAAGGACAGGAATATCAGATCATCCAGGAAGAGTCGGTCGCCCAGCGGACTTCAAGAGCAATACTATCCGCAACATACTGCTCGCGGTCGCAAATCGAGCGAAGGGATATGCACATAATATGCACTTAAATCGATGCCTAACAGAAAAGAGAATGACTGGTGTTATCGTCGCTCTAATGGCCCTGACGCTGCTGGCAGGATGCGGCAGCTCTTTTAGCCCCAAGTCATCGGAGCCACCAACTCCCGCGTCGCTGAACGCCGACAACCTCAACCTGATCTTCGTGGTAAGTGAGGATTTGGCTTACCAGGCTTCCGGAGACGTCAATCCCAGCACCGCAAACCTCACCAATCAGGGTTTACAGCGATCGCTCCTCATGGCCCCGTTCCTGCAACAGCAGGTACTGGGAATGCAGAACGTAACCGGCATCTACGCGCTCGAACCGATGACCCATTTGCAAACCGCAGGCAAGTATCCCGACATTGTCGCGCTGGAGACGATTCAGCAGTTCGCCATGCTGAATCAGACCAGCGCGTCGTATCAGGGCAGCGGGCCGGTTACCGCAAACAGTTATCCTATTTTCGCGTCGTATTCGTTAGAGGCCGCATTACCGCCCGACGTTGCGCCGCCCGCGGTCCTCTGCGCGGCTTGCCAGGGTCTCGATTTCCGCGACCAGCACGACGACAACGAAGTTCTGGTTAGCGGTATCGTCAAGGCAAACGCGCCGGGGTTTTATGTTTTCTCCGCGCCATGGGAGACCGTGAGCGCCGTAATGGCGAACCTCAACCAGCGCGAAGGTTACAACCTGACCCTTCCGGCGAGCTACATCAGTCCCAACTATATCTATGCGATTTCGATCGCACCGTCGGGAAGCGCCAGCCTGGTCACCTACGACAGCCACATTACCCCGCCTGCCACCTACCCTGTCCTGCCTCCGCCGCCGCTGGTCAGCACTGCCTGCAACACGCCGCAGACGCAGACATTTTTCAGCAGAGCAGTGACCGGCGGTCAGGATGGCGCCGTAATCCCGGCGGGCACCAACACCAACGAAACGGTTTACTTTGTCCGGCACGCGGAGGCGCATCCCACTAGCTGGTGGGACGACGGCAATTATATTGGCGCGGGGCAGTGGCGCGCCCTGGATCTTCCCAACGCATTACGCGACAAAATCCAGCCTACGCAGGTTTACTCCATCGATCCCGCGGTCGGCAACCCGGGCGAAGACGGTAGTGTCGCATCGTCGTATGTCAGGCCTTCGTTGACCGTGGAACCGTACGCCATCGCCAACAACTTACCCTTGAATCTGGCCGCCAGCGTCCCCGTTTTCGCCCAGAATCAACAACCGTTATCCACTTTGGCTAGTGCTTTTTTCTTTACCGGGGGCACGTTCTCTAACCAAACGATACTGGTGGGCTGGGAGCACGATCACATCCCACCGACCGTCAATGCGCTGCTCACGAGCTATCACGCCAACGACCAACAATTGGCGCCCAAATGGCCGGACACCGACTATGACACCATCTGGACGGTGAAGCTTGACGCCGTGGGCAACGTGACGGTGAACAACGGGATGTGCGAAGGCATCGATTCCGGGACGCTGCCGAAAACGCCTCCGCAATTCTGAACGTGTGTAGGCGCAGTGACTAAACGCGGATCATTGAGTTTGCCGAAAGTTGTAAGAAGGACTCACAATGAATAAGCCTACCGTTGTTTGGCTGCCGTTCCTGGCCTTGGCCATGACACTGCTGGCAGGCTGCGGCAGCTCTTTCAGCCCCAAGTCATCAGAGCCGCCAACTCCCGCTTCGCTGAGCGCCAACAATCTCAACCTGATCTTCGTGGCAAGCGAGGATTTGGCTTACCAGGCTTCCGGCGATGTCAACCCAAGCACGGCAAACCTCACCAATCAGGGATTACAGCGGTCGCTGCTCATGGCCACGTTCCTGCAACAGCAGGTGCTGGGAATGCAGAATGTGACTGAAATTTATGCGCTCGAACCCACGACCCATCTGCAAACGGCAAACCATTACCCCGACATGGTGGCCCTTGAGAGCATTCAGCAATTCGCCATGCTCAACCAGGTCACTATGTCCAGTGACCAGGAGGGCTTCACGCCACGTGCCAACCACAGCTTCCCGCTCAATGCGTCCTATTCGCCAGCGTCGATACCCAGCGGATTTCCTGTCCCGTCGCCATTCTGCCCGAATTGCCAGGGGCTCGATTTCAACGACCGGGAAGGCGACAACGAGGCCCTGGTAACCACTATCGTGAAGAACAACCCGCCGGGCTTCTATGTCTTCTCGGCGCCGTGGGAGACCATCAGCAGCCTACTCGCAAATATCAATAAGCTCGGAGGTTATAACCTCACTCTTCCGACGAGCTATATCAGTCCCAACTTTATCTACGCGATTTCGATCACGCCGTCGGGAAGCGCCAGCCTGGTCACCTACGACAGCCACATTACCCCGCCTGCCACCTACCCAGTGTTGTCCCCACCATTGGCCAGCGCTGCCTGCACGGCGCAGACGCCTTTCAGCATTACCGTGACTGGCGGTCAGAATGGCGCTGTCCTTCCGGCGGGCATCAACACCAACGAAACCCTCTACATCATCCGCCACGCCGACGCGCATCCGCAGCTCTACTGGGACGACAACAACTATGTCGGCGCCGGTCAATGGCGCGCCCTGGATCTTCCCAACGCCCTGCTCGGCAAAGTTGATGTTGACCAGGTATATTCGAACGACCCTTCTCAATTCGGCCCAGGTTCGGTCTTATATTCGAGCGACGGTTCCGTCAGGTTCTCGCAAGACCACAACTGGTCGACGGTTGCGCCCCCGTTGACCGCTGTACCGTACGCCATCGCCAACAACTTGCCCTACAATGTGGTCACCAGCTTCGACCTCTCCGATAGCAACGTCGGCCAGGAGACCAGTACTTTCTTCTTCTTCGTCAACGGCGGCCACTTCTCCAATCAGAGGGTGCTGCTGGCGTGGTCTTTCCAATTCATACAGCCAACGATCTTACAGCTGCTCAAGAGCTATAACGCCGCTCAACAGGCTCCACCTTCCGACGAGTGGCCGGACAACGACTACGACACCATCTGGACGGTGAAGCTTGACGCCCACGGCAACTTGACCGTGAACAACTCCCTGTGCGAAGGCATCAACACCACGCTGCTGGTCACGCCTCCGCAATTCTGATGGCCGCCCGAATCGGAAGGAACGGACATGCAGATAAGAAGATGCTCAACAGAGGCGAGAACGACTGGCGTTATTGTTACTCTAATGGCCATTTCGATGGTCATCTGCAGTAGCGGTTGCGGCGGTTCCAGCGCAGTACCACCAGACCCGGCGCTCAGTTGTGCCGGCATCGCCCGGCTTAGTCTTCCCAATACTCAGATCACCAAAGCAGAATTCGTGCCGGCCAACTCTACACCTTCCACGACCTACCCAAATCTGCCCGATATGCCTGAGAATTGCCTGATTCAGGGAACCGTGGACACCCGGATTGGAGTTCCTGCGCCTCCGATGGATCAGTTTGGCAATCTGACCGGAGGAACAGGAAATCCAATTTATGCCATTCAGTTTGAATTGAGGATGCCTACGACTTGGAATGGTGACTTCTTTTTCACGGGAGGCAGTGGGAATGACGGTGTGGTAGCGGAGGCGGTTGGTCAGACCCTGGGCGGGGGCACTGCCTTTTTGCCGGCACTCTATCGCGGGTTCGCAGTTATAACTCAGAATTCAGGCCATACCGCCACTACGAACATTGATCAAAATGATGGGTTTGGATATGACCCCCAGGCTAGATACGACTACGGCTATCAGCAGACCGGGACCTTGACCCCTATCGCGAAGTCCATCGTGAAGTCGTATTTCGGCACTAGCCCCGCCCACTCGTACTATATCGGGTGTTCCAACGGAGGGCGGGAGGCTATGGTTGCCAGCCAGCGGTGGGGCAACATGTTCGACGGAATCGTGGCTGGCGATCCCGGCTTTCGGCTTCCCCACGCCGCAATTGCTGAGGCATGGGATACACAACAATTTGCCAAGGCAGCCTTGGCTGTGGGAACCACATTGGACCCCAATGGAAATCCTGTTCTTATCCCCGGCGCAAGCGAATCGGACTTGGCGCTTGTAGGGCAACTCGTGCTTCAGGCTTGTGACACCCTCGATGGACTACAGGACAATATGATTTTCAACATGGCGGCCTGCAAGAAAACATTCGACCCGGCCAGCCTCAGCACGCTTCAGTGCCCGGGAACGAAAACCCCGACCTGCCTGCTTCCTGAGCAGATTTCGGCGATTCAGAAAGTGTTCGCGGGGCCGGTGGATTCTCAGGGGAATCCACTCTACTCCGACTGGCCGTACGACGTGGATATCAGCGACGTTTATTGGAGGATGTGGACGGTTGGTTACATATCAGCGCCAAACAATGTTGTCACCATAAACTATGCCGACAACGATACCCAGGGTGCGCAATCAGCGATGTATCTCTTCTCGACGCCACCAAATCCTTCGTTGAGTATGTTCACCACGCCAATGGACGATTTCAATAGCGAGATAAATGCCACGGATCCTACCTTCACACAGTCGGCAACGACCTATATGGAAGCAACCTCGACGGACCTGGATACATTCAGGGCCAATCATGGAAAGATAATCTTCTATCACGGTGAGAGCGACCCTGTGTTCTCGATGTACGACACTGTGAAGTACTATGAAAATCTGACATCCAAGTATGGAAATGACACGGGGAGCTTTGCCAGACTGTTCCTGATTCCCGGGATGAACCACTGCGAGCATGGGAGTTATGCGCTCGACAGCTTCGATCCCCTTACTGCAATCGTCAACTGGGTAGAAAAAGGCACGGCCCCCGATTCCATGATTGCTGGCACGTCACCGAACAGCACGGCCCTGCCTGCTGGCAGAACCCGCCCCTTGTGTCCTTATCCGCAGTTTGCTCAATATACGGGCGGCCCGGGAGGCAGTGAAGATGCCGCGAGTTTCACGTGTGTAGCGCCCAGTGATTAACTTCTACTTTGGCAATCAGGTCTTGCGTTCCGCGAAGAATAGGAGACCCTGACTCCTCCGCCTGCTGGTAATCTTGTCTATTGGTGCCTACGTCTTGACCTCGAGCAGCCACATCCAGGAACTCGTCCGGCGGCGGCGGTCGAAACCGTGGTGTGGATGTGTATTGCCTTCTCCGTCGTCTTGGCAGACATCTTGCTGCAAGTGCAGGAGCAGCCGCGTTCGCGTCCCGCCGCCCGCGCCGCCAAGGCGGTTGCGGCGTAAGAAGGGGGGCCCCCCACTCAACGTTCTTCTGGTTGGGTGGGTCTCTTTCATTCTGACAGCGCCCACTCGGCAACTTTAGTGTTGAAGGCTCGTGCTATCGTATGACTTCCCACTCATTCGCAAACCCGCGAATGAGTTGGGGCACCCGGCTACGGCTTCGTCAAGGACTATCCCGCGGAGAAGTTCTATCGCGACGTGAAGCTGTATGCGATTGGCGAAGGCACCAGCGAAATCCAGCGGCTGGTGATCGCGCGGCAGTTGTTGAAAAGTAATGGCGAGCGCCGATTCTAAAACGAGGATTCCCTCCCCTATCGTCAGGCGACTTAGACCGGTATCGGTCAAGTCGATGTGGCGGCGTAACCTGCGTAGGCTTCTCAGAAGCCGGTTGTTTTGGTTCAATGTCTCGCTGGACTTCGTTCTTTGGGTTGCGCTTCCCGCCCTAAGGAAGATGGGATTTACTAAGGCTCTAACCATCGAACTCGCCGAATCAATTCCCACTGCCATCTTTGGTTGGGCTGTCTGGTACTTCGTAGAATATTGGGAATGGTTGAAGTGCAAGCTTGAGCCGCAGGGCCGTTGCATCGGTAAAGCCGGTTTCGACAGAGCGCTCTTTCCAGAGGAGTCAAAGGAGAATGAGTACTTCGTCTTGCAAGTCAAGATTGCAGGGATGAAGCCACTCTGCTATCCGAAAGTACGTGATGGCCAAGAAGTGTGCGAGGTTCCGGCATATGAGGTTTGGTCGTTTTTGGAGGGCCCTTGGACGTTTGAAAACAGCCCGAAACCCGCAAGCCGGACGTTACATTTCGTCAAACGCTTCGGCGCAGGGGACAACTACGACCGCATAAATCAGTTCTCAACAACAGAGCTACGCGATTATGCGCAGAGTAGTGGAAAAAGGCTAGAAGATAACCCCGCCACTTGGGTCACCGGCTTGCAGAAGGACGATGAAAAGAAGACGGTTGTAATTGGCTTTGAAAATGTCACATACTTCCAGTGCTACGTTCTGTGCAACGAGGAGTGGTTTCAATTCCGCAAGTTCCCGATTGAAGAAAAGTACCCCTTTTACCTCCTACAGAGCGCATTGCCAGATATGAAGAGGGGCCTATATAACGTCCTTGAGCATAACCCCGCCAAGTTAGGCCTTGAGGTCATCCTGAAGACCGCGGACGGTAAGATCGTCCTGCAGCAAAGGTCGGGTGGTACTGCGACCAATGTCGGCGACATCGTTCCATCCGTGAGCGCGGGGTATGAGCTGTGCGATTTTGAAGCGGATGTGGTGAGCGACGGCGAGCAAACCCTCCTAGAAAACATGCTCGGCGAAACTGAGAGGGAGCTTGGACTGGACCGCGAACAGATCACGCGGTATGCAATTTTAGGTTTACTTCATATACTTTCGAGTAACGAACTTAGTTTTGTTCTTCTTATGGAGACCTCTCTTACCTGCGATGGGCTTATAGAACAGCTCAGGAGAAGGATCGCGGAATACGAGCAAAATAGGGAGAGCCACGTCGAACTGAAAAAGGCTTCGGAGCACTTCGAGTATTGGAGAATTCTCCCTGTCGAGGCTGACCAGGTGCGCGATTACAGTCTGGAATGGGAAGCATACTGCGAGAAAAAATGGTCCAGGGTGGAAAGATGCGTTTACCCGTTGTATTTCTACTTGCTTGCCACGGCTAATCCAACAATGGTGCCTTGGAAGTACGCAAGCCAAGCTGACGGAGTGACAGCTTGACCGAACCTCACCCCGACGGCGCCGCTGGCCAAGCCATTCGGTGTGTCAAAGGGCTTGAAAAGAGCGTGGATCAAGTGGGCAGCGTTAACCATATCCCGGAATTTGTCCGCCGCATTCGCTCGGGAGAGCCGCGTGCTTTGGCGCGCGGCATTTCCATCGTCGAAGATCACGGCGCGCAATCCACCGAACTGCTGAAGGCGCTGTTTCCCTATAGCGGCAAGGCGATACTGCTGGGCATGACGGGCTCGCCCGGCGCGGGCAAGAGCACGCTGGTGGACCAGGTAGCGCACGCGTACCGCAAGCAGGGAAAGACGATTGGCATCGTCGCCGTCGATCCCACCAGCCCCTTCAGCGGCGGCGCAATTCTCGGCGATCGCATTCGCATGCAATCGCATTTTGCCGACCCCGGAATTTACATCCGCAGTATGGCCACGCGCGGCTCGCTGGGCGGATTGGCCAGCACCACCGCCGATGTGGCCACGGTGCTCGACGCCAGTGGTCGCGATATTGTCATGATCGAAACCGTCGGCGTCGGCCAGGACGAAGTGGACATCGTGCGCCTCGCGGATGTGACCGTCGTCGTGCTGGTGCCCGGCATGGGTGACGATGTGCAGACCATCAAGGCCGGCATCATGGAGATCGCCGACATTTTCGTCATCAACAAGTCGGACCGCGATGGCGCCGAGCGGGTGGAGCGCGAGATTCGCGCCATGCAGACGCTGGCCGTGCGCAAAGACAATTGGACGCCTCCCATCGTGAAGACCGTGGCTAGCACTGGGACCGGCACAACCGAATTGCTGGCGGCAATCGAAAAGTATCGCGCTTATCTGGAGCAGGACGGCCGCGCCCGCGCCCGCCGCATCGACAACTGGCGCGAGCGCATCGCCGAGATGCTGCGCGACGCGCTTTTCCAGCGGGTGCTGGCGTATTACCTCAGCGAAGGCGAGGCCACCCGCTATGCCGCCGAAGTTGCCGAACATAAGCGCGACCCGTATTCTCTGGTGGAGAAGATCATCGACAATTTAGGGAAGCCAGAATGAATCAGATTGACCATCTCGGCATTGCGGTGAGGTCGCTGGCGGAGGCCAGGAAGTTCTACGAAAAGCTCGGCCTCGAAGTGATGCCGGAAGAGACGGTGGAAGCCGAGAAGGTGCGGCTGGCCATGGTGCCGATCGGCGAAAGCCGCCTGGAGTTGCTGGAGCCGACTTCGCCGGACTCGCCCATCGGAAAGTTCCTTGCCAAACGCGGCGAGGGCCTACACCATGTCGCGCTGCACATCAGCGATCTCGCCGGCACGGTCGAGCGGCTGAAAGCTTCGGGAACGCGCCTGGTCTCGGACGAGATCAAAATTGGCGCGGGCGGACATCGCTACATTTTCGTTCACCCTTCCAGCGCGGGAGGCGTGCTGCTGGAACTGGTGGAAGACGCTCAAGGGTGCGTGAGTGGCGAATGTGGGCGCTTGTGACACTTTTTACTACCCTCATTGGAAGAGCGATTGTGCGGCTCGCTCCTGTAATCCTCGTGGCCCTGCTCTCAGCCGCGCAGACTGGCCCAGTGGCGGACGACTTTTCTGTCACACTGGAGCGAGTTGGCTGTCTCGGAAGCTGTCCTGACTACAAGGTCACCATTCTCGCTAACGGCTCTGTGGAATACGAGGGGCGGGCGTATGTGCGAATCGAGGGCACTCGCAGGAGCACAATTCCCGCGTCCACAGTTCAAACGCTGGTTAAAAAGCTGCGAGACGAAGACTTCTCCCATTGGGAGGAAAAGAAGCAGGTGTGCCTCGATTTTCCCGAGGTGCATATCACTGTCATGATGAACGGACGGCGCAAGCATGTCTTGGAAGGATGTAACTCGCCCGGAAAGGTCCTTGCACTCGCCGACGAAATCGACAAGATTTCGGGCACGAAACATTGGGTGGGCAGGGTGCGCTGATCTTTCGGCAGTGATTACTTCAATGCTGCGCTTTCTAAGTTGAAAGAATGCTGATCCTCGCCATTGACACCTCCAGCCGTCACGGAAGCATCGCGCTTTGCCGCGGCGACGGCGATAGTTTCGAAGTTCTGCAACTGACTTCACTCGAAGGCGGCACCTACTCGGCGGAACTGCTGCCCCGAATCGCGGAAGCGCTCCAGCAGAACAATCTCAGCAAGACGGACGTCGATGGCTTCGTCGTCGTCTCCGGTCCCGGCTCGTTTACCGGCTTGCGCGTAGGCCTGTCCACGGTGAAGGGACTTTGCGAAGTGCTGCGCAAGCCGCTGGCGACGGTCTCCATGCTGGAGGCCATGGTGCTCACGCATGGACGGGCGGGCGAAAGCACGGTCGCTCTGCTGGACGCGGGCCGGGGTGAGATCTACGTCGGCGAATACCGCTTGGTTTCCGCCCGCGCAACTCTGGCTCGCGAATACATTGCAAAGCTCGACGAATTTGCCGCGCAACCTCCGGCAGGCAGCGGTGATCTTCTCACGGTGGACGAGAAAATTGCCGAAGCGTTGCAAGCCGCGAAGCGCAACGTCATTTTGGTCGCGCCGGTCAATGCTGGCGAGATTGGCCGCATCGGCATTCGCAAGTTGCTAGCGGGAGAAACCGCCGATCCCGCCACCATCGACGTCAATTACATCCGCCGGTCCGACGCGGAGATCTTCTCGGCGGCGAAGAAGACGCCGTGCTGATCCGTGCGGCCACTCCTGACGATGTGCCTTCGATCCGCGCGCTTGAGCGCCAGACCGAGACCGCGGCACACTGGGCAGATCGCGAATATGACGCGTTGTTCGCCGCGGAAGCTCCACCGCGAATCACGCTGGTCGCAACCTCCGAGGAAGACGCTGGCTGCGTGATCGGCTTCGTCATCGCGCGTTGTGCTGGCGCCGAATGGGAAATTGAAAATGTGGTGGTAGCTCCAGAAGAACGCAATCGCGGTCTCGGCATCAAAATAATTAGGGAGCTGCTGCTGCAAGCCCAGTCCGCAGGAGCCACTTCCGTGCTATTGGAAGTGCGGGAATCGAACCTGGCGGCCCGCCGACTCTATGAAAAGCTTGGGTTTAGCCAGCAGGGGCGGCGGAGTAATTATTACCGGGAGCCCGAAGAAGACGCACTGTTATTGTATTTTTATATTACAAATCTGCGACAATTTAGTCTTGAAGCAGAATAGGTCCTATGCTAGCGTTTGCATTTTGCATCTCTCCGGAGGTTCACTGAATGGCAACTCAGGTACGCGATCAGCTTCTTGCCAGTAACGATGAATTCCGCCGCCTGGTGGATGAACACTCGCAATATTCGCAGCGCCTCGATAATTTGATTCAGAAAAAATATCTTTCTGAAGATGAAAAACTCGAGGAAGTGCGACTCAAGAAGCTGAAGCTCCGCCTGAAAGACCAGATGGAGAGTTTGGAACAGAAGTTCCGGACCGGCCACTTGGTCGTTTAGTCAGCATCAAGCCTTTCCTCGCGGCGGTAAAGACCGGATTCTTTGTCGCCCCGCCCTAGCTATACCTCCTGCTTGAAGTTTCCCAGTACCTCCAAGTCCTTCGATTTCCCTACTGTGTATTTCACAGCACACCACGCGATATACGCCCAGGCTCTATAATCTAAAGGACCCATGGTTCGCGACGGCATCTATTACGGATTGGCTTTTATCGCGGTGGCCGTGCTGGTGGGATGGTTGACCCTGCCCGCTTTGGCGGTCATTCCGTTGCTGCTGGCCGCATTTTTCCTGTGGTTCTTCCGCGATCCCGAGCGCCCGATTCCGGCGGCAGAAGGCGCCATTGTGTCTCCCGCCGACGGCAAGGTGACGGAGATTTCCACCTTCGCGGAAAATGGCGAGCCTCGGACCCGGATCAGCATTTTCCTGAATGTATTCAACGTGCATGTCAATCGCTCCCCGGTCGCTGGAGTCATCACCGAGGTGAAGTACCGCAAGGGAAAGTTCGGCAATGCCATGGGAGCCATTTCAGCCGAAGAGAACGAGCAGAACGTCGTCACCGTCCAGGGGGATGCGGGTACTGTGGTGTTTAAACAGATCGCCGGGCTGCTGGCCCGCCGGATTGTCTTCACTAAGAAGATTGGCGATCAAGTGGCGCGCGGCGAGCGGGTGGGGCTGATCAAGTTCGGCTCGCGCACCGATGTGATCTTCGCGGCTGAAGCTGAGATGCAAGTGCGCGTGGGCGACCACGTGAAGGGCGGCTCCAGTGTTCTGGCTGTGGCCCAGCGTCGCGCGGTCCAGCCTTCCTATCAGAATGTGGCGGAGGTGCGATGAGCGAGCAGCCGGTGCTACCGAGAGGCGATTCGCATGAGCCGCGCCGTATGCGCAAGGGATTGTACCTCCTTCCTTCCGTGTTCACGGCTGGCAACATAGCGGCAGGGTATTACGCCATCTCGCAAGCCATCCAGGGCACCGCGTCCGATCCGTGGCACTTCGATCACGCCGCCAAGGCCATCGGCTTCGCCATTGTGTTCGATTTTCTCGACGGCGGCATCGCCCGGCTGACCAACACCACCAGCGCTTTTGGCCGGGAACTGGACTCCATGGCCGACGTGATTGCATTCGGGGTTGCGCCAGCGGTCCTGGCGTGGATGTGGGGTTTCCATCTGCTGCCGCTGGCCGGCGATCCCGACATTCGCAACCGCGTGATTCAGTTGGGAGCCATTGCGACCTTTGTGTTTCTGCTGGCCGGCGCTTCCCGCCTGGCCCGGTTCAACATCCAGGTGAATCCCCAGCCCTCGAATCCCGGCCGCCCGGGACGCAAGTATTTCGCGGGAATGCCCATTCCGGCTGGGGCAGGAGCGGTCGCGGCCGTCGTCCATCTGGTGCAAGGCAATCCGCTGCCCTACTGGTGGCTTTCCATCGGATGGGGCGTCTTCGTGTTTGCGCTGGCCTTCCTCATGGTGAGCACCTGGCGGTTCTTTAGCTTGAAGGGGATCGACTTTCGCCGGACCCAGAATTTCCGCTGGCTGATCGTGATGGGCGCAGTCATTGCGCTGATGTGGTTTTCTTCCCAATACGTGCTCTTCCTGCTGGCGCTGATCTATATCCTGTCAGGGGTGCTGGCCCGGCTTTCGTTCGTATTCCGGCGGCCCACCGCGCCGCCTCCTCCACGGCAAGACGAGGCCTGGCACGCTTGATGAAAATGAGCCAAACCGCACCGCTGGTGTTTTGCCCGACGGACGACATTGAGGCGCTATGTTTCGCGTAGCCATTGTAGGCGCCGGCACCCTGAAGGGGCGGGAATTGAAGGACGTCCTCAGCGACCGCAATTTCCCCGCGACCGACATCCGTCTGCTCGATGACGATGAGTCGCTCGGCCAACTCGAGGCCGTAGGCGAAGAACCCACCTTCATCCAGGGCGTCCTTCCGGAGCACCTGGAGAACGTGGACTTCACCTTCTTCGCGGGAGATGAAACCTTCACCCGCAATACCTGGCCGATGGCGCGCAAGGCCGGCAGCGACATCATCGACCTATCGTACGGACTGGAGAACGAGAAGGATGTCGTGCTGCGCGCGCCCTGGGTGGAGCGCGAGTTGGGCCTGGGTCCGCGCGTGGACTTTACCCCAGTGCCGGTGGCCATTGCTCATCCCGCCGCCGTGGTGCTGGCGCTGTTGCTGCTGCGCGCCCAGAAAGTGGGCAAAATCGCGCGCGCCGTCGCTACCGTCTTCCAGCCCGCTTCGGAGTACGGCAAGTGCGGCATGGACGAATTGCACGAGCAGACCGTGAACCTGCTCTCCTTCCAGCAGTTGCCCAAGTCGGTGTTCGACGAGCAAGTGGCCTTCAATTTGATTGATCGTTATGGCGAAAAGGCGGTATCGTCGTTGAATTCAGCGGAGAGTCGCATGCAGCAGCACTTCCACAAACTGGTGGGCGAGCGGTTGGCCGTGCCTTCGTTGATGCTTCTGCAAGCACCTATCTTCCACGGTCATGCCTTCTCGCTTTATCTTGAGTTGGAGCAAGCGGTGCAGACGGAAGAGTTGACGGCAGCGCTTTCCGGCGAGCACGTTGACCTGCTGCAAAGCGGGGATGAGTTGCCGAGCAACGTCAATGCGGCGGGACAGGAGCAAATCCAGGTATTTGCGCGTCGCGATGCGCAACAGCCTGCCGGCTTCTGGCTATGGGCGGCATCGGACAATCTGCGGATTGCCGCCCTGACTGCGGTGGAATGCGCCGAGAGCATGATCGCCGCCCGTCCGCGAGGGACCGTTCAGTGACCACATCGCAAATCGCGCGCCGGACCATACTTGTAGGCATCGCGGTGCTGCTGCTGGCCACCGGCGGTTGCGGTTACCACACGGGTGGCCAGGCGGTCCGCTTGCCTACCGACCTGCACACCCTGTATGTGCCTACCTTTATTAACGCAACCTCAATCTACCGCATCGAACAAACCATCACGGAAGACGTCATCCGCGAATTCCACGACCGGACCCATTACCGCATCGTGACCACCAACGCGGATGGCGCCGCCGATGCCACCCTGAACGGCACGGTCACCGCTGCCACCATAAGTCCTATGACTTACGACCCTGCCACCGGACGTATCTCCTCGGGCATGGTGTCGGTGTCGATGAAGGTGTCGCTGGTCACCAGCAAGGGCAAGGTGCTGTGGGCGAATCCCAATTACTCCTACCGCGAGCAGTACCAGGTTTCGCGGGATGCTCCCAGTTTTCTGGAGGAAGAGGAGCCGGCCTTGGGCCGCATTGCCAGTAGTTTTGCCAAAACCCTGGTCAGCGACATCCTGGAGGCCTACTAGGTGCGCAGTTTCGCCGTTTCGGACCGCTTCGTCGCCGACGTGAAAGCGCGCAAAATGGCGCCGGGCTATGTCTTCATCGGCGATGAGGCTTTTTTCCGCAAGCGCTGCCGCGACGCCATCCTGCAACATCTGGTGCCGGCGGAGGTGCGCGAACTCAGCGTCTATGACATGGACCTGAGCGAGGTGGAACTGCAGCACATTCTCGACCAAGCGCGCACTCCCTCGCTGATGTCGCCCTTCTAGGTTTTCTTCATTCGCGGCGTCAAGAACCTTTACGGGCGGGGCAAACACGATGACGAATTTGGCGCGATCGACGATTACTTCAAGGATCCCAACCCGGATGCGCTGCTCATCTTCGTGGCCGATCACATCAACATTCCCACCGACGTGCGCCGTATGGACCTGAGCGACAAAGACCGCTACGACCGCATCCGCGAAACCCTGGGCGAGTATTGCAAGCTGCTCGAGTTCGCCCGCGTGGACGAAGGCGATGCGGTGAAGTGGGCGATGGAAACCGCCAGTGCCGAGGACGTGAAGCTGGACAACGATGCCGCACGCGAATTGGTGGACTCTCTGGGCGGCGACATGATGATGGTCGCCAACGAACTGGAGAAGCTGATTCTCTTCGTCGGCGACAAGAAACGGATAACGCTGGGCGACGTCGAGACCCTGGTGCTCGCCGCCAAGCAACGGTCATTCTACGAATTGACCGACGCCATCTCGGCGCGGGATCGCGCCCGCGCCCTGGCCGTGCTCGACGCCATCCTGAGCACCGGCGATGGCGACGAGGCAGCCATCGGCCACCTCTACATGCTGGCGCGCACCTTCCGCCAGATGCTGGTCATCCTGGAACGCAATGTGCGCGACTCGCGCGCTTTGTGGCAGGTCCTTTGGCAGGGCTTCCGCATTCCGCCGTTCGCCGCGGAAGACATTATCCGGCAGGCGCGGCGCTACAAATCGCGTCGCGAACTGACCAGCGCCATTCGCCGCGTGGCGCGCGCCGACTTGGCGTTGCGCTCCAATCCTCCTAGCAAGCGGCTGATCCTGGAGAACCTGGTCCTTGACCTGACCGCTGAACCGAAGTTGCAGGAGGCTGGCTGGCTGCAAGGCGAGCTGCCGGTGTAACGATGGATGTCGAGTCGTATCTGCGCCGCATTGAATATGACGGCCCGCGCCAGCCCTCTTCCGCTGCGTTGCGTGGCTTGCACCGCCAACATCTGTTTACCGTTCCGTTCGAGAATCTCGATATTGCGCTGAAGACGCTCATCTGGCTTGACCTTGCTTCGCTGTATGACAAGATTGTGCGGTGTAATCGTGGCGGCTTCTGCTACGAACTGAATGGGCTGTTTTGCGGACTGCTGATCGCCCTCGGCTTCCGGGTCCAAATGCTTTCCGCCCGGGTGCGCCGCGACGATGGTGGCTTTGGCCCCGAGTTCGATCACATGTTGCTACGGGTTGATTTGGAAGAGCCGTGGCTGGTGGATGTGGGATTCGGAGATTCGTTTGTCGATCCGATCGTGTTTCGCGCCGGCGGCGCCGACCAGGTGAATGGGCATCGCTACCTCGTGTCGCCGTTTGAAGCCGAGTGGCAGTTGCTGCGCCAGGATGACAAAGGCGAGGTGCCGCTTTACATTTTTCGTGACGTGCCGCGGCAGCTTAGCGAGTACGAGGAGATGTCGACCTTCCAGCAGACTTCACCGGAGTCCGGCTTCACCAAAGGTTGGATTTGTAGCAAGGCAACACGCGATGGCCGCATCACCTTGGCCAACCGGCGGCTGATCATCACTGCCGGAGACCGCCGCGAGGAGAGCATGCTTGGCAGCAACGATGAAGTGCGCCGATGCCTGCATGATTATTTCGCAATCGAGTTCGAGGACGCGGCGGACTTGTCGAGGCTCGGCGACTTTCCTAAAAGCTAGAGCAAATCACAGTCGCGACAGCGCCAATTTAGCGGCGTTGTAGCCACACATGCCGTGCACCCCGCCGCCCGGTGGAGTGGAAGACGAGCAGAGGTAGATATCGCTGGCCGACGTTGCATACTGCCGCCGCGTCGGACGAAACAGGAATTGCCGAAGATTCATCGCTCCGCCACCGATGTCTCCGCCTACCAGATTGGCGTCCATGCTTTCGAGCGATGCCGGAGTGAGCACCCGCCGCGCCAGAATGCAGTCGCGGAATCCCGGCGCGAAACGCTCGATCTGCGCTTCCAGCCGGTCGAGCATGTCGAACTGCGAACCGTTCGGCACGTGGCAATAGGTCCACGCGGTGTGTTTCCCTTGCGGGGCGCGCGTCGGGTCGAACAGACTGGGCTGCGCCAGCAAAACAAATGGGCGCTCGGCATGGTGTCCATGGCGCATGGCTTCCTCCGACGCAGCAATCTCTTCCAGCGTGCCTCCCAGATGCACGGTTGCGGCGCGCAAGCATTCGGCGGCCCGCCACGGAATCGGACCCGACAAGGCGTAGTCAACTTTAAAGACGCCGGGGCCGTAACTGTACTTCTTCAGCTGCCGCCGATATTCCGTTGACAGCCGCTCGCCCGCCATCCCCAGCAACTGGCGCGGAGTCACATCGCAGAGGGTGACAGCATAGTCACCCATCGCGGCGAGGCTCTCAATGCGGGTGGACGGATGAAGCGTGCCTCCCAGGGTGGCAAGGTATTCGCACAGCGCGTTGGTGATGGATTGCGCGCCACCGCGCGGGATGGGCCACCCGACGGCATGCACTGCCGCGCCCAGCACTACCCCAAAGGAGGCACTCAGCGGCTCGTCGAGGGCAAGAACGGAATGTGCAGCTAGTCCGGCGAAAAGCGCCTTGGTCCTGGCATTGCGAAACCAATGTTCGGCAATCGCAGTTGCCGACGGAAATCCGACCAGCCCCAAATGCGCGAGCAGCAAGGGATGCCGGGTAAGCAAATGGACCGGCCGCAGCACCTCGGGAGCGAGTTCCGCCCAGCGCTCGGCAAACGGACCCATCAGCCTGCGCCACTGCTTGCCGTCTTCGCCAAGCGCAGCTTCCGCGGCGTCAAGATCGCGCTCCAACATCACCGCCGTACCGTCGTCGAGCGGATGCGCCAACGGCGCCGGCGGATGGATCCATTCCAGGCCGTGTTCGCGCAAAGGCAGCGAAGAGAAGAATGGCGATCCCGCCGCCATGGGATGCACGGCGGAACCGAAGTCGTGGAGGAAGCCGGGCAGGGTGAGCGCCATGGTGCGCGCGGCGCCGCCGGGCTGCGCCTCGGCCTCGAATACATCCACGTGCAAGCCCGCCTGGGCGAGCACGATGGCCGCCGCCAGACCGTTGGGGCCTGCGCCAATCACAGCGGCTCGTCGTGGCGTCGCAGGCATAGAGAATAGTTTAGCTTGCTGCTTGCGCCAATCCAAAAAGCGGCGGCGGATAGGACGCGGGTGGCAGTCGTCGGCTAAGCGTTACTGCCGCGGCGGCAGCGGCTCCGGGTATTGCACAACGTCAACTTTGCCGTCGGGAGTGCGTTCCAGCGCCGGAGCATACAGTCCGATCAGCTTGCGCTTCCACCACATTCCCGTGGCGCGCTTCTCCGCCAGCGTGGTGAACCAATATTGCCAAAGCACGGCGCGAAGTTGCTGCGGCGGGGCCTGGGGAAACGGATTTCCGGCAAACAGCGCCAGCACATCGGGAGAGCCCGCCAGCAGACGCTCTTCGGTGCTGGGCACGATCATGTTCTCTCGCCACGAGCCCAGCGACGCGAACCACAGGTTCCAATCGAAGCGCGGCTGATAAGGCGCATAAATCCCCGGCCGTTGACTCGGTTCCTGCGGCTTGTAGCGGAACGGATAGGCCACCCAAGTTTGCCCGTCATTCGAGCCCTGGAACTCGATCTCCCAACGGCCGCGCGTCATCACCGCAAACAGCCCGTAGCGATTGGCGATACGAAATGGATCGAGCGCAGCAACCGGCGAGACGGGCATTGGCAGGCGGGGGAAAATAATCCAGATCATTTGCGCGGTCGTGGCGTAGAAGATCCAGATCAGCATCACGCTGACCAGGGACAAGCGCAGCACCTGCAAAGGCCGCAACGACTTTCGTTCGGGAAGCGAAGATTGAGAATCCTGCGATTCCACATCTTTCTCCGGCAGAACGCCGGTCTGCGGAATGGGAATGGGAGTGGGATTGATGTAGGCGCGCCACCGCGCCGGCATAATCCGCAGCAAGAAGCGGTCGTCCAGCAGCAGAAAGCCGAGCACGAGCACCAGATAGTTCAGGAAGGTGTAGTTCGCGGTGAGGATTACCGGAATCTGCCAGGCGGTAACGATGAAGAAGCACACAATTCGCCAGCGCCGCGGCAGGAACAGCATGAACACCAGGCCGAGTTCGAGCCCCAGCGTAGCGCCGGTGGCGAAGGCGTGGAACCAGTGCGGAAGATGCTGCACATACCAACCAATCCAGGTGGGCAGCGGGCCGTTCTCGTAGTACTCGTCCATGGCGGTGAAATTGCGCCATTCGGCATCGCCGCTGGCCAGCTTCACCATGCCCGACTCGAAGTAGATGCGGAACCACTCCCATTGCAGCAGAAACAGGCTGGCACGCGAAGGCGGATGCGCTCTGCCCAGCCCGGGAAGAAATCCCGGTGGCGCGAAAAACAGGGAAATGAATCCTGCCTCCAGCAACATGCCGTCGGATTGATAGCCGGAAAAATCCTGCGCGGCGCTCACGAAAGAAAGAAAGCACACCAGGCAGATGAACAGCGTTGCGCGCGGCCACACGTTGCAGATGACCAGCAGCGAAGCGATCATCCCGACCCAGCAGATTGCGCCGAGCATGTGCGGGCCGGTGGAGAACCACAGCAGCGTCGGCGCAAACCAGAAGCGGGCCACCCCGAACTGGTGCGCCACGGCTTCGAGGTATTCGTTGGAGGGAAGAATGCCTTGGGCGCCGATGAGTCCCCGGATCTGAAATACGAGGGAGAAGAAGGCGGAAAAATAAATCACGCCGAGCGCCCGCAGAAAGATCCAGCGCGGAAGCAGGCGGTCCGCCGCCCCATACTCCGGATCGAACCACCGGCGGATGAAAGACCCAGGCCCCAAGTCCATGGCGGTCGAATTATATCGAGGACGCCGAGACGGCGTCTTGCGGTGCAATTGATCAGCGCGGTAACAAGCGCAAGCGACGGACCGCCAATCCGAGCATGCGCGCGTCGTCGCTCAAGCCGGCGGCCGCGGGCGAACCCGCTCCGCTCACGCGCAATCGAATGACAACCGGAAGCGCCTTGCTCAGCGCCTTCTGGCTCAACACCAGCCGATAGGTCTGGTACTCTGGTGCGCCGCCTTTGGACCGGAAACTCCACTTGCCGGCAACTGTGTCGTTCACCAGCACTTCCACATCAACCGCTGGATTCTTTTCGTTCACGAACGCTGCGGCGATGGCTTCCATCACCAGGTCCGACTTCACCTCTCCACTAAGGTCGATCGTGAGGCCGGCTTGTTCCGCCGTCCATGTCCCCCAAGGCTCCGGCTTCCACCAGCCGCCGGTTTCATAAGGGAGCGCATTGCCGCCATCACTGAAGTCGATCCACTGACCAAGTTCGTAAGGGCTGGTGTTGGGCAGGGCCGCCAGATAATGGCTGTAGTCGATGTGAAAGCGTTGCAGATGCGGCAGTGCCGAAGGAATGCGAGGATCAAATGGGTAGAACGAAGTACTCGGCGGAAGCAGAATGGCCTGCACGTTGCCTTCATCGGCATACACAATGCTCAGCGACAGCAGCGGCCAGTCCGCGTGCATCGCACGCATCGGCTGCCCGCCCAGTGTTGGCCTCGACAGCAGACTGCCGTTGAAAGGTACCAGCCCGGTTTGGGTCCGCAGTTCAGAGCGCAGGACAGTCAGCATGAGCGACCACTGCACGCTGGCGACCGCGCTCCATGCTGATTGGCAGATGCCCAACATCGCGGCAATAACAAACAGTCGCTTGTATTTTGCCGTGTCCAGTTGCAGGAGATTGAAATACACTGCCAGAAAAGCGGCTGCCAACATCAGCGGAACACTGGCGTTCATCGTCCGCGCAACAATGTGGTCGTCGAGACTGGTCAATTCCGGATGGATAAGAATGAAAGCTGGAATCGCCAATGAGCAGACGATGGCGAGTCCCACCAGCAGTTTGAGCGTCTTCTTAGAAATCGCTGGAATCACCACGACCAGCGCGCACAGGATCAGCACTAGCCATGAGAGGCGCGCCCCAACATGGCGGTAGTGAAATACGAACAGCAGGCCCTTGAAGAAATCCGCACGCTGCGTGGGATCGCGAGGAAAGATGATCGCCAGCAGGGCGAAGATCACCCCTAGGCTGTACCAAACACCGAAGCCGAATGTCAGCCATTTCTCCCGCTGACTTTTCGCAATCGCACGCCGCCGGTAAATGCACGCCCCGACCAGCACCAGTCCAAACATCGCCATGGTTTCGTAGCAAAGAATGAGCGGGGCCGACACGATGATCATCGCGGCAAGATCAAACCATCGGAATTCGCGCGGATATAGCAGCCCAAACAGCGCCGCCCAAAACAATGCGCTCATCAGGTGAGTTTCGGAAATCAGATAGCCTTCGCTGTTCATCGTCCCCGCGAAGAGCGAGAGCAGCGGGAAAAGCACGTAGCGTTTGTCGCGGGCAAAGCGGTAGCAGAGCACGAGGCTGAGCGGCTTGAAGGAAAACAGTGTCACGCCAAAGACGACGGACAGGACCTTCAAGCTGCGAACGCCCAAGCGCGCCGCCAGCAGCGTGGGAAACTGCTGGTAGGTGAAGGAGCCGAGACGCCCGGCGAAGAAATCGTTCCAGGTATTGCTGTTTAAGTGGGTGATGTGGTTTTCGGCGAGCAGTCTAAGCAGCAGCCACGAGCCATCGCCGAACAGGTGCCGGCCGGTTGCAATCGCAAAGCTGGCCTGCAAGAGGTACACGGCAGCCGCCACTGCCAACAGCGCCATCACGCGTGTGCCCATCGAACGCAATCCGACGGGCCGTTCCGGCGCAATCACTGTGTTGTCCATGTGATTCCACCATTGGTTGTCGCCCAGCGAGTTCCGCTGTCGGAGGCGACAACTCCGTGTTGCGAATCGTCGAAGCGAATGGAAACGATGGCGCCGTTTTCAACGTTGGAATTCGTAGCGAGTAAAACTTTGCTCCAATGTTCGCCGCCATCGGATGAGTGGAAGAGCGTACCGCCGTTGCCGCCAGCCCAAACGTCGTTCCCAATGACCGCCACCGCATGAAACGTGGTGGGTTGATCGTCGAGCGCGCGGGTCCATTGGTTGGCAGCCATCGAGCGCTCAAGGTGGCCGCTCGGGCCGATGCGCCATTGCGGCCGCACCGCGCTCACCGCTTTCATTGCCATGCCTGATTTGCCGAACAATACCGGAGCGCGCTGCTGTAGTTGCAGCGACTGCGCGGCTTCACTTTTCTGCGCGGCTTCACTTTCCACGTATGAACGCTGCGGACGGCCCTCGGGCGCCGCCGCACTGCTGAGGCCACCGACAGCGGCGCCCGCAGTTGCTGATGAAGCCGTCGCTCGCGGAACAGGCTGCGCCGCTGGCGCGGACGGGAACTGATCGGCGGCATTACGGGCGAGGGTAGTTTGTGCAGGAACTTTCTTAGCTTGCACCGCCGGCGTGGGGCGCGGGGCCGTTTCGGCGAACATCTCGGCAACAGGGGTCTTCGCGGTAGTTTCCTGCGAACTTGGAGTGGCCGCGTTTTGCTGCGCCTGTGGACTTGCCGGCGCCGGACGATTGCTGGCAACCGTGAGCGGCGCGGTCTGGTATCCGCTGGTAGCGCGCCAGTACTTCAGAACCAACCCCGCAGATACGAGCACCACAGCGGCGGCACTCAACACGGCCCACCGGGTTCGAATTGTCCATCTACGGCGAGAGGCCGCAGCCCGAGCAGTATCCAGGCGTGAAGTAGCGGCGTAAACCGGCATGGTGGCCACTCGACTGATGGAAGCGGCAGCCACCAACTCCTCCTCGTCACCGACCTCATCTTTCGCCGCCTCGCTCGCCAGGAACACGATCTCCCGGCATTCCACGCACTGCGCCAGATGGTGCGTTACCGCCTCGCTCTCCGGCGGAGCCAACGTGCACTCCATGAACGACGTGAGCACGTCAGGCGAAGGATGAACGTCGCCCACCGCTTGCCGGGCCAGCGCGTTTCGCAGCGGCTTGGGAATTTCCTGGTTCATCCTTGGTTCCCGCTCTTCTCTTTATAGAACGATAGATCTTCCGTTCCT
>Ga0187880_1001069_pt1 | contig 22467 bp, 12 predicted proteins | sample June2016WEW_19_4_FD_132998 | JGI IMG/M metagenome (GOLD analysis project Ga0187880, IMG submission 132998) | Peatland microbial communities from SPRUCE experiment site at the Marcell Experimental Forest, Minnesota, USA - June2016WEW_19_40 | ecosystem: Environmental > Terrestrial > Soil >... | reverse complement strand
CGTACCGACGACCTCCTTAATGGTTGGCAGTCGGTCACCCTCGCCGATGAGCCCGAGCTTGAGGGCTCGTCGAACCTGCTGGACGAGCTGTAGGTAGGGGGCGACGCCTGACTTCGTGTCCAGATAGAACTCGATCACGTCACCCTCTCCATCTTGTCTAGTAGCCTAGGCCCCTAGTAAAGTTACGGAATGCTTGGCGGGCTGTCAACTGGCCAAGGGTTCGAAGCAGGGCCAGTGTCGTGAGGCACCGCAGGGAGTTCCATCCCGACGAACGCAGGCCAGCATTTGAAGTTGGAATGTTTCGAGCAACCGGGCCTCAGAAGGCCCCTGCCTCCTGTGCCGCCCGGACCACCTGATGTGCAGCCTCGCCCACTGCAGGCGTCTCCTCCTCAGGGAAGGTCATCGCGCCATCATCGAACGAGATCAGGTACCGCGTCATCCGAGGACTCCGTTCTCCCAACGGCCTCCTCCGGCCGCCTCACCCTTTTACCACGACCCGCTCACAACGCCGGGTGGTGGCCGCGCCCGCTCGAAAGATTCGAGCGAACTCCCGACCAGGTACTCAGCGCGCGTGACCGGATTGAAGTGGCTCGCGGCACGGGCGAAGAGTTGGGGTCGATGACCTGCAAGCTCGTCGGGACCATGACCATGCTCGGCTTTCTGGCGCTCGCATGGGGCTGGCTGGAGATGAGATCTGTGATCCTCCGGAAGGTCGGAGCGCAAGCGGCCGCCAAGCGCGGGACCGAAGGTAAACGCCGTGCTATTCGGTGGAGCCGCGATTCTCCTGCTGCGGTTCGGCGATCACTGCCTAGCCCTGACCACCAGGCCAATCCGCGGCATCGAACACTGCCACAGGGTCTAGGTAGTCCCGCCACCGTGTCACTTTGCCATCTTTGATCGTCACGATGGAGACGAACCGGTTGTCGTACGGACGACCCGTCTGCACTGATTCGCCATGCACCTCATACTCAAGGATCACGACCGACGCCGCGGGATCTCGATAGACATGGAGACCGTCAGCGCTGTTCACGGCCATAAAGCTGTCGTAGTCGCTGTATAGGTCGATGATGTTCTGTCGCCCTTCAACCCGCTTCGGATAACCAGGTACGGAGATGACGTACTCGAAGACGACATCGTCAGCGAGCAGATCGAAGTAGTCCTCGCCGTCGGCTAGGCCTTGCAAGCCTTCTCGGATGATGCGGAAAAAGGGGCCATCAGCTCCAAAATTCGAGCTGTCCTCTATGTACTTGGTCACTCGCCCTCCCCTTGCGCCCATCTGGTGGTGATGCGCTGTACCGATCTATCGAAGCTGGCGGCTCAGCTCGTGATCGTGGAGCCCGAGTCGTGGAGACTGAGCAGCCGTTACGACCCGTTGGGTGGGGTGCCCCCAATCGCCGGGAGCGGGGCGGTTCCGACGGGGTTCGAACATAGTCTCATCACTTCCGGCGCTGACCTTGCGGCGAGCCATCCGGCACCCGAAATTCGCCCAAGCTCAGGCTTTCGTGCTGCATAACCCCAGGTCAACGGGCCAGGAGGGGTTCGAACATAGTCTCATTACCTCCACCCGAAAGTCCTGGTACACGTGTTGTATGGGGGTCCTTACAGCCCCGATCTAGAGGCCACCCGTTCGCCGGTCTTGACCCTGTCTTGCCGATGGACACGCGGACCGTAGTGGCCCGATGTGCTCGCTGTCGGTTACCGGTCGCTCGCCGCGATGGTTCTTGCGTTCATGATCAGCTGGGGCTTTGTCAGCTCCGGTAGGCGTCCCGGCGATGGTCGACGTCGAGTACGTAGACGAGTCCATCGGACTGCTCGATGCGATAGCGCACTCGGTATTCGCCGCGGCGCGCTCTCCACTGGCCTTCGAACGGTTTGCGCAGCGGAGTTCCAACTCGTTCTGGATTGTCGGCTAACGGCCCGAAGATGAACTCGATGCATGCTGCCGCGGCGGCTTCCGGGAGATGTTCGGCGAGCTGACGGGCGGCAGTGCGGGTCACGACAACCCGGAAGCTCACTCAGCCGGCTCCGACTTGCGTGCTGTGACCAAGGCGCGAACTTCCGACTCGCCCAACACGTCACCGCTGGCGATGTCTTGCTCGGCAAGTGCTATGCGCGCTTGCGCGTTGGCATCACTCAACAACTCCAACGTCGCCTCGATCGATTCGAGGTCCTCTGCAGCCATCAGGACGACGTAGTCCCTGCCGTTCTTGGTGATCTGAACACGCTCGTGAGTGGCTGCCACCTCTTCGGCGATCTCAGACAGGCGTGCCTTGACCTCAGACAGCGGGAGTATGGTCATAGACTAGTATTCTAGTCCAAGCTGAATCAGACGGTCACACGTTCGGCTACGGCCCGTCGAGTTGGGCGATTGTCAACATCGGTTGCCCACGTTTCTGAGTTGTTCGTCCAGCCTGCCACCGTCCATTTCAACCGCTTGTGGCCACTTTCGGCCTCAAGCTTCCGCGGCAGGGCGACCACAGCGCGATGGCCCTGACACCGGGACGGGTCGTCAGCTGGGTGGCGTGGAGCTGCCCGAGGCGCCGCTGTCAGTGCCGCTTGAGTCGCTCGAGCCGGCGCTGCCGGTCGCGTCCCGCAGATAGTCGAACTGCAGGCCGGATGCGCCCAGGCCCCGGCCGGGCCCGCTGCGGTTCGCCAGCCAGGTGACGGTGCTTCCGTCGGGCAGCCGGGTCCGGCGCAGGTAGCGTTGCGCGCTCACACCGATCGGCGTGACCACCCGGTCGGTGAGGTAGAAGGGCCCGGCGGGCTCGAGGAGTTCGGCGACGGCAGTCAGCTGCAGCACCGTGTCGCCCGGGCCGGGGATGTCCATGGTGCCGCGCCGGAACACCGATGCCGCGCCGATCGACGGCAGCACCGGAACGAGCGGAATCCAGTTGTCCGGCGGCGGATGTTCCAGCGTGTAGGCGACGCTCGGCATGTCCGGGGCGGGCGGTGGCGGCGGCGCCTGGTTCTCGTCCCGCAGCCTGGCCAGGTAGCCCTCGAACCCGTCGACGCCGACGTCCGCCGCGCCACACACGGTGTTCTCCACGGCCCAGGCCAGCGCGGCGGTCGGATCGCGGGTGATGAGGATGTCCTCGATCGGATCGGCGTCCTGGGTCTGTCCGAGCGTCGGGGCCAGCAGGATCTCGCTGCCGACCGCGCCGGACGGACCCGCGACCTTGAACATCGACCAGGGCCGCGAACTGCCCTGCACCGGGTACTGCTCCACCGGGCGGATCAGCGTGCGCACGCCGAACGTGTCGGTGACGACGAGCGTGTCGACCGTCTGCGCCGAACCGATCGGGCTCGGGACCGGGATGTAGAACCAGTCGTTGCCGTAGACCAGGGCGAACTCCATCACCAGCAGCTTGGCGAGATCGACGTGCTGGGCGTCCAGTTGCCCGAAGTCGGTCTTGCCGTCCTCGAAGCCCCACCAGCGATCCGACGGCATCCCGTGGAAGGTGACGTGCCCGGGCAGCATGGTGATCGTCGTGTACGTCGGGTCGACCGGCGCTGAAGCGGTCGGTCCGGAGCCGCTGGTGAAGGAGTACCAGTCGAGCTCGCCGCCCGGAAACGAATCCGTCTCCAGAACAAGGGAATTCCCGTCGGTCGAGGCGGCTTCGATGGCGAACGCGTAGTCGAGGTCGGGCGGCTGCCAGGAGTCGCCGGAACCACTGCTGGTGCCGCCGCCGGACCCACCTGAACCGCCCGCGCCGCCGGAGGCGTCCGCGTGCTCGGTGAAGGCGCCTCCCCGGAGCGCGACGAAGCCGGCGAGCACCGCCGCGGTGGCCGGATCGCTCGCCTCGGCAGGCAAAGGCGGATTCGCGGTCGCTCCCGCCGCGCTGGCCTGCGCCGACCGGAACAGCGCCTCGCCGTCGAGCGCGCGCCCGGCCGCGAGCGAGCGCAGCGCCAGGCCGTCCGCGCCTGCCAGGTACGGGTCGGGATCGGCCGCAGCGATTGGGAACGCCGCCCGGAACGCGTCCACGGTCGCGGCGGGCAGGCTCGCGTCGTCGGCCAGATCCTCGAACAGCAGGCCCAGTTGGACGCTGCCGCGCAGCTTCAGGTTCACCGGACGCCGTTCGACCTGAGTCTCGAGCGCGGTCGCGTTGTCGAGGGCGACGGTGGCGGCGCCCGGCTGGCCGCCCGCCGAGGGTGGCCCGGGCCGGTAGCCGGTCAGCGCGCGGGTGGTCAGGCCCAGGGTGGCCTGAACCGGCGATCCCCCGTCTTCGCCGGCGAATTCGCCGACCTGCCACTGCCGCGCGAGAAACCACAGCGGGTCTCGCACCTGTGCCTGCAGCGACCGTTCGAGCGTGGCGTCCCGGGGTTGGGGTTCGAGGCGGGTCCAAGTCGTGACCGAGGGCTGCAGGATCTGGGTGGACAGCCGTGCCGCCGAAGCATCGACGAACGCTCCTTGGGTCATGGCTCAGCCGAACTGCTTGATGGCGCTGATGACGCTGTCATCGATCACCAGCTCCTTCGCGAACGTGGTCGCGGGCGTGGCCGCCTGCAGGTTGAACGGGAAGTACAGCGCCGGGAGGATCTGCCCCACCTCGGTGATGCTGGCCAGGTCGACGCCGCGAATACGGGCCAGGTCGTAGGTCTCGTCGAGGATCTGGGCGATGAGCTCGCGGTCCCACGTGGCCCGCCCGTCCGGGCACACCGCGAGCAACCAGGCCTGTGGCGCGCGGGCGTTCGGCTCGTCGTAGTGGAAGGCCACGCCAGCTGTGGTGCTTGCTGCGGGGATCCGCTCTACCCACTCGTCGACGAGCAGGCCGGCGTAGGCCGACGCGGTGGCCGGATCGCCCACCGTCACCGCCTCGATGGCCACTCGGCCCGATCCCGGGGGGTTGTTCTCGTCCAGCGGCAGACCGAGCCAGCGGTCGCTCGCCGTGACGGGCAGCTGGGCCAGTTCGACGGCTGGGCGCTCCGCCCCGAGCAGCCGGGTCGTGGCGAACGCGAGGTCGAGCCGCTGCGCGCCGTCCCTTACGTGGCTGAGCTGTAACAACCAGCGTCGTACCGCCTGCGGGTCGACAGCTTGCATAGCGGCCGACTGGGCGAACGAGGACTGCAGGTCGCCCGCATCCGGCGGGGTCAGTTGCGGAAGCAGCAACATCGCGCCGCCGAGCACCGCCTGCGCGTCGTCGGTGATGTCGGTGAGGGTGGCCGCCGAGCCGGTGACCGCCGCCCGGTGCTGCTGGAGCTGGTCGACGATCCGCCCGCCCAGATCGAGCAAACCGGCTCCGGAGGTCCCCGGAGCGGGCAGCGCGCCGGGGAGCGCATAGGCGCTCACGGTGACCAGCGCGTTGACGACCGCGGACGCGGCGCCGGTGTCGTCGGGCGTCGCGGTGAGCGTGGTCAGGGCGGCCTGCAACGCGGCGAGGTCGGTGTCCAGCGCGGCGACTACGCCGGCCACTCGGCCCGCGGCCTCGGCCAGGTCGACGGCGCCCGTCGTCGGCGCCTTGTCCGGCAGGGCGAACGCGGCCAGGTCGAGCGGCCGCGCCGAGTTCACTAGCGCCCGCACGGCGCGTGCCGCGGTGAGCAGGTCCGGGAAGGTCACCGAGCCGGCCAGCAGATGATCCGCCCCGTACGTGAGGGTGATCGTGTCCGCGCCGGCCGGGGGATTCGCGGCCAGCAACAGCCTGCTCTCCAGCTCGGCACGCTGCGGCGCGCCGGAGGCGTCGGCCAGCGCGAGGACATCGAGCGGGCCGATGTCGAGGTCGCGCAACGACACAGAGGCGGCGTCGGTCTGGGTGCCGACCGTCCAGGTCACTTGTGCGCGAACCGTCGCCGGGTCGGGAAGCCGGCCGGCGACCCAGGCGGACAGCCACGGCTCCGCCTTTGCGCGGGGCCGAGTCGTGACTCCCGACCATGCGGCGGGCTCGGGCGGGGCGCCGGCGAAGAGCAACATCAGCCGGTGGGTCATGTCGAGCCCGGCCCGGGGCGTGCTGACGATGTCCGGGTCCGGCGGATGGTCGCCGCGCGACAGCGCGTCGAGGATGCCGCCCACCCGGCCGTAGTTGCCGCGCATGATCTGGAAGACGCTCTCCGCGATCGACACGTCCGACAGCGCGCTCATGGCGTCGTCGATCTGTTCGAGCATCCCGGTGATCGCGGTCTGCGCCGGGTCGCCGGCGGCGGGAAGCCCCGCGCCCCAAGGCCGGCCCGGAGTGAGCGCGCCCGACTTCCATGCGTCGCGGAGCTTCACGCCGTCGACGACCTGCGCGATCGGGGTGACCACGCCGCTGGCCGTGGTCCCGGTGAGGTCGTCTCCTACCAGGGGATAGGCGTCCCGGAACGGCTGAATGTATTCGTCGAGACCGGCCTCGTGCAGCTGCTCCTCGAACTGGAAACCGGTCAGCGCGCCGAGGCTCAGGCCCTGGCGCACGCCCGCGAGCACCCACAGTGCGGTCCGGACCCGGGTCGAGGACAGGTCGATGGCCAGGGTCGGTTCATCGGGGGTCGCCTGGTGGCTCAGGTATCCGCTGCGCAGCACTGCGCCGGCCGCGGCCTGGGTCATCGACGGCGCGTGCAGGTACCCGCCGCTACCCGGGTCCGGGACCTGCACCGCCGCAGAGCTCGTGTTCGAGGCGAATTGCGCGCGCGCCCGGTCCAGCTTGGTTACGGCCGCCTCCTCGGCGCCCGTGACCGTCGCACGGGCCGTCGCCGGCGCGACCTGTTCGGTCCAGCCGTACGCGCCGAGGTGCAGCACCGAAGTGTCCGTCGAAGTCGTCGTAGGCGCGTCACCGGCCGAGTTCGGAGGCTGCGCGGCCGCGTTCGGGAGCTGATCGGCCAGCAAAGACGTGCTGATCGCAGTGATCCAGGCGTCAAGCCGATGACTTGCGGTGTCCAGCGTCTCGGAGAGCAGGCGGTCGAGTTCCGCGCTGGGAAGCACGGCGAGGCGGTCCAGCGCGGCGCGCAGGTCGGCCAGCTGGACGAGTGGGGACTCCAGCGGCGGCGCGGCGAGGGCGTCGAGGTACTTCGCCCAGGTGAGCGTCGACCCTGCCGCATAAGGGCGTTGCGTGATCTCGTACGCGGTCGTGGTCGGCGTCTCGACGGCGACGTTGACCAGCTCGACCTCGCGCAGCACCGACGCGTCCAGCAGGCCGGAGCTGACCTGCGCCTGCCCGGCCTGGGTGACGTACTCGCGCAGCATGGACTGCCGCAGCACTCGGTAGAGGATCGAGGTCGGCTTGGTGCCCGGGTAGCTCTCGGCCCACACGTCGTCCATCGCGGCGTGCGCGAGCCACTGGATGTAGTTGACCGGGGCGCCGTCCAGGATGGCGTCCGCGGCGACCGGGTCCGTCTCCGACAGCGGCGCGTTCTGCACGCTCGAGTACGGCACCGGGTAGCTGTCGGTGCCCATGGACGTGTGGATCACCCGCGGATCCCAGGTCGTCAGCTGCAGGCCGTCGAGCAGGGCCCTGCCGCGCGCCAGGTGCTCGGTCCACCATTCCTCCGACGGCGGGCCAGGATTGGCGAAGACCAGCATGTTCCACAACAGGTCGTCCCCGACGACGCGGCGGCCCCGGTAATCCAGGGAGCTGGCGTCCATGCCCAGCACTTGGGCCAGGTCGGCGTCCGGGTCCGAGCTGGCACCGATGTGTGGGACCGCGCTTATCCCGTTGTCCCAGGACGGCAGCAGGCGTTCGGCCAGCTGCGCGAGCGCGTTGCGCGCACGGTCGTTCGAGCTGCCCAGCCGCGACGTGGTGGGCTCCGCGGCTAGCACCGCGGCCAGCGACGTGGTCGGCAGGATCCCGTACGGCGTCGCGCCGACCCGCACCGCAGCCAGCGGGCCGCGCGGGCGCACGTAGTCCCGGGTGAACTGCCGTATCGTCTCCCGCTGCGCGGCGGTGAACACGGGGTCCATCATCTGGTCGAGGAAATAGCCGAGCGTCGCCGGCCACAGTGCGGTGACCATGTCGGCGCTGTTCTGCCCGCCCGTCCCATCCGCGTAGCGGATGTGGCTAAACGTGCCGGTCGGCAGCCTGAGTGTCGCGGCCAGCGTCGGACCGTCCGCGGCCGGATCGGTCGCCAAGTCGCCGTCGGCTTCGACCGCGTAGCTGATCGCCTGGTTCGGGTCCGCCGTGCTGAACGCGGACGATGCGTCCGACGTGTTGTTCGTCGGGGCCCCCTGTGGGACAAGGGCGAACCCGTCGGTGAAGCGGTGCGCGGTCAGCAGCCCAGCGAGCTGCGCCTGGCCGGGCGCGTCGTCCGGCGTGTCGCAGACGCCGAACACGTAGACGCGGTCGAAGCCGGCTCGCTCGCTGGCAGCGAGGGGAACCCGGATGCCCATGCCCACCTGCTCCGCCTCGGCGAAGTCGACCAGCCAGCGCATGCCGGCGTCGACCGAAAGCCCGTCCGGGAGCTGGCCGTCGTGCGGGGTGAAGCCGACCGCGAGGCCCGGCGTGATCGGGCCGCCCTGCACCGTGCGACTGGTGGTCCCGTTGTGCAGGACCACCGTCCAATGCTGTGGTAGGGCTTCTGCGGTAGGGGCTTTCTCGTAGGAGCTCGCCCTGGTGGCCGGGCTGGGGAAGGCTGGCGCGGCGTCCGTGCCGCCCAGGTTCGTCGGCGTCATCGTCGCGGCGACCCAGGCCGCGCGCGGGGCGCCGAACTGGTTCGCGAGCGTGGTCCACGCATCCCGTCGCGGGTCGCTCGCCGTGCTGCCCCAGCCGGTCTGCCAGTAGCTGGTTCCCGCGGTGATCTCGGCGCTGGTCAGCTCGGGCTCGAAGGACGATGTGCTTATCGTGTCGGGGTAAACGCGGATGAGGAGCTCAAGCCCGGTTGGCCGGTTGACCACGATCTGGGCGAGATCGACTTCCGTGGCGGTGTTCTCGGCGGCCGTGTTCTCCGAAGTTCCCGTCGTCGCCGCGTTGACGAAGCGGGTTTCGAGCCGAACCGGCAACAACAGCAGCGGGACGCGGGCCGGCAGTCTGGTCTGGTTCGGGTCGGCCGCGGTGATCTCGCGCGCAGCCTCTTGCTCGTCGTCATCGCCGAGCATCCGGCGCCCAACCTCCACTAGGGAGTGGGCCGCGGCTTCGAAGGCATGTGTCATGACTGGGCGTCCATGTCCGGGATCATCAGGTCTGCGTGGATGCCCACCCTGAACGGCAGACGGGCGGTGATGTAGGCAGTCTGGGCCGCGTCGACGCCCCAGTGGAAGCCCCCGTCGACGCCGCTGATCGACACGCCGGTCGGGCCGTCGCCGGCGGACAGGAAGTTCGGTATCGGCTTCTGCTCGAGGACCCGGCGCATGGTCGACGAGGCCAGGAACAGCTCGGTGAACGGAGGCAACAGCGTCGGCGGGGTGACGATGTTGGGACTCGCGGCCGGCGCCGGACCTGCCGGCACAGCGGGAGCCGTTGCAGGAACGGAAGCCGCGGGAGCCGAGCCGAAGTTGGTCCACGCCAGGTCCGACCACTGGCTGATCGTGCCGTCGGCGGACGGTTCGAGCCCGAATCGCGGACCGGACGGGTGCTGCTGGAAGACGAAAAAATAGCCTTCCGGCACGGCTCCGTCGCCCTTCGCGTCGTCGACGGAGATGTTGAAGCCGAAGAAGTTCATGTCCGGCGCGAGGCTGCCGTGGAAGATCGGGTGTTGCTCCGGCGCCGAGTCGTCGATGGTGCGGGTGTCGCCGTCGAGTCTGGCGGGCGCGGCGTAGATGATCGCGTCGGGATAGCGGCGCAGCAGTTCGCCCCGCACGATAAGGACGAGCGGTGTGACGCCCGAGCGGTTGGGGTGGTCGCCGAGCGGGTCCGGCAGCGCCCAGGTCACGATCGGCGGTATGTCGTAGAGCATCTCGACGAGCGCGGCCGGATCGGTCGGGTCGCTCGGCTGCGGCACGTATCCGCTCACGTTCCAGAACTGCCGGAAGTAGGTGCCCATGCAGTCGGTGGGGTAACCGACGAACAGCAGTTGCCGGGCCATCTCGTGTGACAAGCCGGCCATGTAAGCCTCGATGAAGGCCGTATTGGTCAGCACCAGCCCGACAGACTCGTTCGGGATCTGGTCGGCGCCCGGCATGATGTACTGCAACGACAGGTCGCGTAACGGCGCGTACATCGGCTGCGGGAAGGATGGCGCGGCCATGATCTCGCGGATCGGATCGGCCGGCCGCCAGTTCAGTCCCGCGGCGACCTGCACGATCGACGACATCCGCGCGGAGATCGTGAGCACCGGATCGAGCCGCTGGGTGAGCGTGCCGCTCAGCGTCGTGATGTCGAGAGCTTCGGCCATCGGCGGGTCGGTGGCAACCCCGGCCCAGGCCTCGGCGAGCGGACCGAGGGCCAACCGGAACCGCGCCGCGTCCGGGGAGTCGGACCTGCCGGGCCCAGTGCCGGTTCCGCCCGGTGCCACCGCGGTTTCCGGCGCGGTGATCATGAAGTCGGGCTGGGCCGACACCGCGTTGATCGCGTCCAGGGTGAAGGCCACCGGGTTCACCGACGCCACCGCCGAGCCGGGTCCCGACCCCGAGCCCGCCGCCAGGCCGGAACCGGACTCGGAGCCCAGGCCAGAGTCCGACCCCGAGGTTGGCGAGCTCACGTCGATCGTGAAGGTGAGATCTCCGGCCGGCGTGTCGACGTCGACGGTGAGCGGGAACCAGCGCGACCACGGGAAGCCGTCGCCCGAGCCTGAACCACTACCGCCGCCCGAGCCGGAGCCGGTGCCGACCTGCTCGATCGGCACGAGCCCACCGGGCAGGGTCACCGGGGGGACGACGCCGATCCGGCCGGAGTTGACGGCGTTGAGCAGACTGCCGGGCGTCGCCCGCATACCGGTCAGGGCGGCCTGCCGGCGCCGGACCAAGCTTGTCGGATGGGTCAATCGTCGCGCGGTGGGCGAGGTCAGCCGCAGCGGGACCCGGCTCGCGTCGATCGTGGCGCGGATGGTCCTCGGGCTAGCGAGAACCTTGGCGTGCAACGGCGTCGTCAGGGTGAGGATGGTCGACGCCTGCGCCGTGCTCAGCCGGGCGTGCAGCGTGGTCATGGTGGCGCGGGCCAATTGAGCTTGCCGCAGCGCGGCGTTCGCCGCCTCGATGCCGGCGACCTGTTGCCATGCCGACGCGAGCAACGAGGTCTGGTTGGCGTCGACCACCTGGGCGCCCATGCCGCCGATGGCGCGGTTGCACGGGTCGAGTCCTAGCTGGTCGATCCACCGGGTGCCGTTCACGGCGAGCGCGTCGACGCCGGCGGGCCAGCGGCCGTACATGGGCGGAACCACCTGTGGATCCGGCCCGTTCGCGTCGTCGACGAGTGGCGCGACGCGGTTGACCAGGCCGGCCACCGCGGTCTGGAAGGCCGTCTTCGCCGGGTCGTCCCACTCGCTGGTGGTGGCCGCGATGCTATGCAAAGCCCCTTGCAACATAAGGGGAACGCCCGCGCTCGGCACGTCGGGCATCGGGTCGTCGACCGCCATCGGCCGCTCGCCGATGTTCGCGCCGAACTTGCGGGGCACCAGCCGACGGACCAATGACTCGAAATCCCCTTGATCTGAGGTGTGGAACTGCCACTGGTAGAACACCGGGAGCCGCAGCGGCGTGCCGGTGCTCGACGTCCACGCCGGGTCGGAGGTGTGCAGCGCGGAGACGTCCAGGCCTAGCCCGGCCTGCCGGCCGATCTCGAACGTCGGCACCACCAGTACGGTGTAGGCCGTCTCCGGATCGAGCCGGCGCGGGCACAGCAGCCGCGAGATCACGCTCGACGGATCGGAGGCAGCCGTCGCGGCGAGGCCGGCGTCCCCGGACACCTGGGTGTGCGCCCAGTTCCACGCGTCGTCGAGGGATTGCAGCGCGGCGATCGAGGTGACGTCGATGGCGGGCAGCGGGTTGACCACGCCCGCCACCGGCGTGAACTCCGAGGCCTTCAGCACGATCAGCGTTATCCACGACCGGATCCGATCGCCGGCCGGGGCGGCGGGCGTGAACAGCCACGGAAAGTCAGGGGTGTCGAACTCGATGCCGACCAGGTAGTTCGGTTCGAAGTTGGTGGTCGAATCCTTCGGCTCGGTGCGGACCACCTGCCGCGGGTCGATGCCGAGCACATCGCCAGGACCGAAGGTGCGCACCGTGATGCTCGGGACGGCCGTGACGCTCGCGGGGTTCTGCGCGGTGACGTTGAGGTCCACGGTCACCGTGGGTCGGTCCGGTAGCGAACTGCCGTAGTCGGGATTGTTCAGCGTCGTGGCGATGCCCTGCCGCGACCAGGCCAGGAAGTGATGCCGACCGAACTCGTCGTCCGTCGGTGTCGTCATGCCGTCACCACCTCGGGCGCCGCCTCGTGGCTCGCGATCACCTGCAGGTCGGCCGTTTCCTCGGGGTGAGCGGTCAGGTGGGACGCGAGCGCCACCTGCGCCTGGTAGTAGGTGGTGGCGTCGGCCAGCACGTCGGTGCGCTGGGTGAGGTCGATAGTGCTGGCGACGACGTAGTTCGTGGGCTGCACCGCGATCGGGTCCGGGGCGTGCGAGGCGAAGTTGCGCAGCCCGGTCTCGGCGATGGGAGCCGCGGCCCGGGTGCTGGTCAGCGCACTGTGGATGTGTGCGGGCATCTGGTACATGCCGACCACCCGGGACACCTCGTGGTAGTCATCGATGATCTTCGTGACGTACTCGATCGTGCGCGGGGCGTCCTTGCCGTTCTGCAAAGGGGCATTGCCGACCTGGACGCCCGCGTCGAACAGTTCGTAGGACGGCGCGCTGACCTTGTCCGCGTCACTCATGGCCGTGAACTGGCCGATCGCGAAGTGCTCTTGCTTGGGCGCGGCCGTCACGGGCTCGGAGTTCAGCCGGACGTCGGTGATCGCGAACTCGGTGCCGTCCGTCGGAGTGGCGTTGTCGAACATGGTGATCTGTAGGTCGAGCGGGACGACGATCTCGCGGACCGCGAGCACCCCGGTCGGCTGGACCACGATCACCGTGGGGTCCGAGCCGATCGCGCGCAACGACACGGCCGGCGCGCCGGCGGGCAGGCCGACCGACCAGTTGCGCGGGTCGCCGAGCGCTGACGTGAGCGCGGGCAGCACGGTCGCGGGCGGCAGGGTGGCCTGGTTGGCATCGCCCCAGGTGAGGTCGATGGACGCGCTGACCGAGAAGAACAGGAACGTCAGTGACGCGTCACCGTGCAGGTGCCACGGGGTGGGGCCGGACAGCGAGGCGTCCAGGGTGACGCCGGCCAAGGTCGCGCCGTCGTAGCTGATGTCGAAGCCTGCGGAGAAGTCGAACTCAAACGAGAACGGGCTGAAGATGAACAGCGCGTCGAAGCCGATGTAGCCGTGCACGGCGAACCCGCCGGCAGCGGCGTAGGCGTCTACATTCGCCCCGAACTGCAGGGAGTTCGACGTGACGGCCAGGTAGGCCGACGCCGACAGACGCGGGTTGTCGCCGCTGCCCAGGCTGATGCTGAGCCGTTTGAGCGCCGGCACGTCCGGCGGCGGCGTGAAGTGCGGGTTGAAACCGCCCAGCGAGAACAGGAAGTCCGGGCTGCCGCCCCAGTTCAGCCGGAGCGCCATGTCGCCGCCGAGCTGGAAGGCCAGCAGGTACGAGTCGTACATCGTGCCGTCGATGGCCAGTTTCTCCAGGCCGAAGTCGATCGTGCCGAGCACCTGGATCTTCAGCGAAATGATCGGGAAGTCCGGTGACGGAATGTTGGCCTTGATCTCGCCGAGGATGGCCAGCCGGATCGGGTCCGGGACCTCGAGGATGACCCCGACCTCCAGGTCGAGCAGTGTGGGCGTGCCCCAGCCGATCGAGAACATCGGCCCGAACAGGTACCGCCCTTGCTGCGGCGGGAAGAACGACTCGATCTCGCTGACGATCTTGGTGGCGTTGGCGACCGGGTCGGGTGGGAACAGGATGTCATCGAGGCTGTGCGCCCGCAGCCCGGCCTGCAGCGCGTCTACCACCATGCTGCGGTTGACACCGCCGAGTCCGCCGACACCGTTGAGGGTGAAGCCCAGGCCCAGCTGGATCGGCGGGAACTCGAACGTGATGATCATGAGGAACGAGAAACCTGTGGAACCGTCGGGCAGTTTCGTGTCGAGGACCGCGATGACCTTGACCGCGATGGTGTCGACAATCGTCACGTCGAGGACGCCGGCGTAGCGGCCGGAGTCCGGGTCGAACGAGATGAACCCGCCCCCCGCCGCCAACCCGGCGTCGATCTGGATGCCCAGCCCGGTCGGCGGTTTGAAGCCGAGCGAGAGGTCGACCGGGCCGAGGTTGCCCCGCTGGAACTTCAGGTCTGATGTGACGCCGAGGCGTTGCACCGCCACCTGCAACGGGCCCAGCGAGGCGCTGCCGTCGAAGCTGATCTCCACCGGAAGGTCGGGCTGCCCGAGCGTCATCACCAGATGCAGGACGCCCAGGTGGAACGGGCCGATGTCGGAGTTGAGGTTGATGTCGAAGTGCGGGCTCGCGTTGCCCTCGATGAACAGGCCGCTCGCCGAGGACCACCCGAGCGTGAGGTTGAAGTTGCAGGTCACGTCGATCGGGATGATCGTCGCGACGAACGAGTCCAGGTTCTTGGTGCTCAGGGTGAACACGCCGTTGGTGAGGGTGGCCGAGACGAGCGCGCTGAGCTGGCCGGCGTTGACGTCGACGCCGCCGCCGACGCCGACCGAACCCACGGTGATCCCGAGACCGTCCGCCACGGTGAGCAGGTTCATCGGGGTCTTGTCCGCGTTGGCCACCGTGAGGGTCGCGAGGATGTGCCCGTCGAGCGAGTCGGCGACGTTGCCCGCGAGGAGGCCGCTCTTCATCACCGGGGCCGAACCAGCCCGGAAGACAAGGGCGATCCCGGTGTCCACCTCCAGCGAGGCGTCGATCCCGAAGGTGACCGTGTCGCTGATCGGGATCGTGATGTCGCCGCCGCCCATCACGTACGGCGCGAACGCGATCCCCATGTCCAGGCCGCCTGCAGTGGTCGGGCGCAGACCGGTCAGGGTGATGCCCACGTCGACGCCGGAGTCATCGAGCGCCTTAAGGAAGCTGACGAAAACCTGCAGCATCGGGTCGGTGTCGGCCTCCGGTACGTCCTGACCGACCAGCGCCGACTCGGCCCGGCGGGGGAGCGCGCGCGAGCTGACCGACACGCCCAGCCCGGAGATGATCGTGCCGAGCGCGCTGACCAGCACGGACGGGTCGGCGTTCGCGACGCCCCACTGGAACACCTCGGAGAGCAAGCCCTTGATGTCGCTGAACAGCTGCGGAATGCGGTCCCAGTTCACGACCTGACGCACGTGCTGAACCTGGTAGATCGTCGGATCGGCTGGGTACGGCTGCAACTCGACGATGCCGAGGAACATCAGCAGCCCGATCGTGAGCAGCGACGTCGACTGCAGCGTCGAGACGACGCAGTAGTCGAGCAGCCGCGGTATGAACTGGTCGACGATGTCGGTCTGGGTCAGGTAGTCGCCGGTCGACGCGAAGGCATTGACGACGGTGTCGATGCCCTGTAGGAACTCCCCGAGCGCGACCGCGACCTGCGCGAAGCCGGTGTCGAGGTCGAGGCCGGTGGTGCCTGCGTCGATCAGATCCTCGAGGTTCGCGATCGCCGTAAGCAGGTCGGAGAAGTCCAGCGCCGCCAGGCCGATGTCGTCGACCTCGGGCGGCAGGTCCCAGCCGAGCCGGCCCAGTAGGTCGGCCGGGCCGTCCGGGCGTTCGACCACGTCGGCGATGTCGGCAAGGACGTTGCCGAGCCGCTGGATGGCGAGGTCGAGGGAGGATGGCATGGCTTCAGCTGTTCGCGTCGGCCCACTTGCCGTCGTGGAAGTTGAACGCGGTGGTCTGCTCGAGCAGGCAGACGGGGTTGGCGATCTTGCCGCTGGAGTCCTTGGCGTTGATGCCCGCGGCCGCGAGGAACTTGGCGTAGTCGCCGGGCGCCGTCGGTGGGAACGCGAGCACCCGGCCGTTGGCGTTGTTGGGGTCGATGGTGGTCGGGCTGTTGATGAGGACATGCAGCTTCGCGGCAGCCTGGGTGTTCCACAGCGTCAGCCAGTTGCTCGGCGGCGTCGTGGGCTTTGCCAGTCGCGAGTCGGTGGTCGGGATACCCAGGTGCTCGCTCCACACCGCCACCCGAAGAGCGTCGGCGAAGCCGCTCGAGGCGTGGCCGTCTACGCCGTCGTAAGCCACGCAGTTGAGTTCGTCGTTGCGGTTGACGCCGATGAACGGCCGCATGATCTGGAACTCGTCGAGCGAGGCACCGTCCAGGTTGCCCGAGCCGATGGTCGCCCATTTGCCGTCGACGATCGCCGTCTTGGTGTGCAGGTAGTTCGGCATCAGGAGCGGGTTGTTGTCCTTGTTGTCCTTCCGCTTGTGGTCGGCCGACGCGGCTTCGTGCGACCAGGCAGTGAACACGCCGAACCGCGCGGCGGCACTCGGCGCGTCCTTGCGGATCCGCGCGAACAACTCGGTCTGCCAGTGCGGGTAGAACGGCATGTCCGGGACGACGTTCACCATCAGGATCGCCTGCAGGTTCGCCTGCTTGTTGAGCGCCGCCACCAGCGCCTTCGCGATCGTCTCGTTGGTGAAGTACTGGTTCTCGAAGTAGATGTAGTCGGTCGCGTTCTCGATCGCCCGGAGGTAGGCCTCCAGCAGGCCCAGCTCGCCGTTGGGCACCGTGGGCAGCGTGTCCACGTTGACGGTCCGGACCAGTTGGGCCGCGGCCACGTACTCGCCTTGGTTCGCCGTGGTGATGGCCGCCGGCGGATTGGTCAACGCGGCGGCCGGGTTGCTGCCGTCGTCCGCCTTGCTCCAGTGCACGACGAACTGGTCCTGAAGGTCTTTGACCAGCGGTCCCCGGATCCCGATGCTGACGTCGTGCACCGGAACGGGCTCGCCGGAGCACGACCCGCGCCGGGCCTCGTACACCTGATGGTTGCCGCTGTCCCAATAGCTCTGCTCGAACGGCGACCCGAGCAAGTAAGCGTTCGACAGGCCGGCGCTGGCATCCACTGCGTCGACCAGCACGGCTTTGGCGTGGACCACGCTGATCCCGGTCGTGGTGAAGGTCAAGGCCTTGGCTGTGGTACCGGCCTCGGTGAAGTACTTCTGGACCTCCCCGGCGTCGGGGTAGGGCGCGCCGTGGAACAGGTGGTTCCACACGTGCACGACCGTGACGATGAAGTTGATGAAGGCGTTACCGGTACTGGAGATCAGCACCTTCACCGCTTGGCCGCTCTGCGCGGCGGTGACCATCGTCCGTTCCGGCCGGGGGAAGGTGGTCGGATCGTTGGCGGTCGTCGGCGACGTGTTGCCGTCGAACGTGTCCGGAAAGCCAAGGACGACCTCGGGGCTCTCGTCTGCGGCGTTGGCCTGATAGCTGCGGGGCATGTCCAGCGCCAGTTGCATCATCGAGATCGCGCTCTTTGCATTCGCCATCGCGGTGTTCACCGCGCTCCACGCGGTTTTGTCGTCGACGAATGCCTGGAGCGCGGTGCCCTCCCGCACCGGGAGCGCGTTCGAGGTGCCGGGCAGTGTCACCGCCCAGCCGGTGACGTCGGTCTGCTTGAGGGAGACGGTGTCGATGGTGGTCGTGTCGCTGTCGCTGTCCGGGTAGGTCTGTTGGTAGAGCAGCCGGCCCACCAAGGCGGTTCGGATCGACACCTCCAGCTGCCGCGGGCCAAGTACGGTGCCGCTGAAGGAGTCGGCAGCGATCGGGACGGTGAAGCTGCCACCCGGTCCCGTGGTCGTTGTGCCCAACTGGCTCGCGACGATCATCGACGTGTCGCGAACGACGACTAGCAGCCCGGAGAACCCGTTGCTTGGGTTGTCATTGTCGACGACCTTGCCGGTCACGGACGTACTCACATCCCCCCTCCATGGACCGCGAGCACCCAGACCGCCCTTAGGTCTCGCAAGGAGTATCGCGCTGATTGCGCCCCGTGAACAGAGGCTGAGACCTTCTAGATGTGATCTTGCACGACGTGCGCCGAAATGAATTGGGAACGACTGGACCGTGAATTCTTGGTGATCCGGTCCGCCTGAGCCGGCGATTCTCTTTCTTTTGGCGCCGCAGAGCGGATACCGTCCGAACTCCCTGAGCAAGTACGGGCGCATGGCCCCTCGGTCTACTTCGGATGCCGAACTCGCACCGTCTTGTTCGCGCCCGGGCGCTCGCGGGGCGGGCCCCGACGTTCGTGACACAGGAGAGAACGTGCTGCGAGACCGCAGGAAGCGGATTTGGACATGCGGCTATCCCGCGCTCATTGGCCTCGTTACGGGGCTGACGGCACCGGTGGCGTCGGGCGCGGGCGCCGACACCGCGATCACCGGTGTCGACCTGTCGAAGTACGCACTCGTGGGGCGCTACGACCTTCCGGAGCCGACGCGTACGCCCGCGCTCCCGAACACCCTCCTCGCACAGGAGGCCTCGTCGGTCACCTACGACTGGGACACGAACACGCTCGTCGTCGAAACGAGCCCGAAATGCAACCGCTCATGGGTGAGGTTGAGCATGCGGAATGGTCTCCGCCAAAGGCCGGATCAACAGGGTTGGCTGACCCTGGTGCGAAGAGTGGCCTCCAGATGGCATTGAAGCCCTCACCTTCCCAGGTCCCAATCAGATCCTGAAGTGGACCGAGGGCGACCACTACTTCCTGGGTTGGTCCTCCCAAGCGGATCCCCGTGCCGCGCGTTAGGCGAGCCTCGGCTTCGGAAGGGTTGTCAGGAGACATCGTTAGGGGTCCCCCTTGCGCTCGCGAATAATGCGCCGCGGCGCTGTTCATCTCCGCTGTGTGGAGGCTGAGGGCCAGGAGGCTGAGCAACGATCGGACGGTTACGTGTATCAGCGAGCAGCCCCACTACCACGAAGAAGATCGTGTCGAGGAGGTCAGCGACGTCGGCGTCCGCGACCTGTCGGGTGCCGAGAGTCGGCGAAATCGCCTAGCGTTACGGCTGTCATCGAAACGCCGACGGCAAGGAACTCGACCGAACCGGTGCACCGCGTCGCCGAGCGGTGTCCCTCCCCACCGTGTCCAGGACGCGATCGATGCCAACGCGGGCGCGGCCTCGCTCGCCACGATAGGTGCTGAGCTCTCGGTTTCATCCGACAACCGGCCGAGCGTGATTCGTGAGTTGGCGCGATGGCTCGCCGGAAGTGCCATGCTCTGGCATGGCGTTGGAAGATCGTCTCGCGGTTCTATCCGTAGCTGAGGAGACCTACGTGCTCCGTTTTTGTGCCTCGGGACCGGTCCATCTGGCACGGTGATTAGACGCAATAGCGTCTAAGGGCTCACCGCACGTTTGATTGTGCAGTTGCCGGTGTGAGTGTGTAGTTCCAGTCCCCGTGGAAGTTGTGGCGGGTGAGGGGCAAGGCGGCGAGTTCTTTGTCGGAGACCTTCACGCCCGTCTCGTAGTAGCCGTCGTCCCGTTCGGCACGGATGCGAAGGCCCTTGCTCGTCGTCGTGGCCCCGATCAACTCGACGATGGTCCTGTAGGACTCGAGCGGGCGCCCACGCCAGTTCATCGAGATGAAGCTGAACATGCGGTGCTCGATCTTGTTCCACTTCGAAGTGCCCGGTGGATAGTGGCAGACGGTGATCTCGAGACCCGTCTCGTCCGCCAGGGCGGCAAGCTCCTTCTTCCAGGCCCTCACCCTGTAGCCGTTCGACCCGCCGGCATCAGCTGTGATCAAGAGCCGTGTCGCTTTGGGGAACCGGGGCTTTCCCATGGAGTACCACCAGCGCCTGATCGTCTCGACGGCGAACTCGGCGGTGTCGGCCCGCTCTCCGACTGAGACCCACCCCTCGTCGTTCGCGAGGTCATAGACCCCGTAGGGGACCGCACGGCCGAGCTTCGGGTCGACGAAGTCGTGGGTCTTCACCCGGGTCGGCTCACCGGTGGGCTGCCACTCCGAGCCTCCGTTCTTGAACTCGCCCACGAGTTCTTTCTTCTTGGTGTCGACGCTGATCACCGGCTGGTCGTTGTCAATAAAGGTCGTGGCCGTCTCGTTCAGGTAGGAGAACTGGGCATCCCGGTCGGGATGGGCCGTCCCCTCCTTCTCCTTGGCCGGTGCCTGAAGTGAATAGCCGAGCGACTTCAAGATCCGCCCGACCGTGTCGTCAGAGACCTGGAACCCCTTTTGGATAAGGGCATCTGCTATGTGACGAGTCGACTTAGAGGTCCAGCGGAGCAAAGACATCGGATTGCCGCGGGTGTCGGGGTGGACGAGAGCGTCGAGAGCCTCCAAGAGACCGGGCTGCTTGTCGATGAGCGGCCGGTCACCGCCGCCGAGGGCTCGCAGACGTTCGGACGGCTCGATGCCGCTTTCCACCTCGCGCTCAGCTTTGATAACGGTGTTGCGGCTCATGCCCGAGGCTTGAGCGACGGCGCTCTTCCCGCCGTGTCGGAGCCTCTGTGAACAAGCACCTGCCACGACTCGGCGCTGGCGCTCGTTCAGATGTGGCTGGACGATCTCGAAGCATCGCGCGAGCGCCTCGCGTCCGACCTCCACGCCCTCACAGTATTGCGCGCGCTCTAACTTCCGGTTGACACTAGGAAATGCCTCGTGATCTTCCGTTCGGCTCATTTGTAGGTTTCAGTCGCTTCAGCGGCACCGTGGCCGCCGTCCAGTTGATGGTCCAATACCTCTGCCCGCGAACGCGTCAGTCCACACCGCGACGAGGCGGCCGCTCCTACGACCGCTCGTTGCCGTACCAACGGATGAACTGGTTGAGCACGGCAGTGCAAAGCAAGTGACCACTTGCTGGTAAGGCGCAGTCCGCGAGGAAACTCATGGGTTCGTCGCCGGCGACGTAGTACGTCATCACTCCGTCATCGGCATTGGGCCCGCCCGAGCTCCGGCCGTCGCCTTTCACATGGGGAGGGTCCTCGAAGGCGACAATGTGCGCATTGAGCCGGACCACCTTCTCGGCACGGTTGGCCGTACAGCTGTACAACAAGGAACGCGCGGCCGGGACTGCTGAGCTGAACAGGGGGCACGCCTGGCCGTCTGCGCAACCCGCGCAAAGGCCGGTGTTGCTCAGGTCGACTTCCTCGGTCGACGACCTGGCGCGCTCTCCTGGAGGGAACACCATCAGGGCTTCTGACGCATCTGCGCCCTTACCCGCGCTGCAACGCCACCCACGGGGGGCCAACGTCGTGAAACCAGGACCGTCGGCGTACACCGCCAGCCGGCCCGCAAGGCTCACCGGTACGCGGAGCGTCATCGTCGCAGGCAGGGCCACCGGTTTTGGAGCAGGAGCTACCCCGTAAGTCGTCGGGCACCTGACGACGGGCAGCGACACTTTCACAGAGCCGCCGGCAACCGCTACTGTCGAGCTGCTACCGGGACGGGAAATGCGCGCGATCGCCAGGCGAGCGATCCTCGCCTCTCCCACATGCTGCCGCTTGACGCTCACACTGCTCGGGGCACCGACCGAGACCCAGAGGACGTAACGGCTCCACAGAGCCACCAACTGGCTGGTGACCACGTCTTGCGCCGCGAGGAGGTAGGCAGCCCTGTCCCCGATGCCCGGTGCCGCGAGGACGTACTTTGGGCCACCCCACGATTTGAGGATGCTGACGTAGCCAGCCAGTGCTCCTGCAGGAGCTTTGAAGGGACCTATCACCATCGCTTGCAGCGAGACACGGTTGAGATTGTAGGGGTTCGAGGACTTGAACAGGGCAGGGCCACGCCACGAGCAAGTGTGGACGGCTTGGGGGTTGGCAATGGTCGCGGGTTCGTTCGTCTCGCCGGTATAGGCCAGTGGCGCACCGAACGCCGTGTCCACTTGCGCGGTTGTGAGCAGTGGTGCCGACGGTGCAGAGATCGCGGGCAAGACGCAGACCGAGGGTGCACTTGCTCCCGAAGCGGCCGGGGCACCTGCCACAAAGGCCAAGGACATACTCAGCGCGCAAAGAATGGAAATACCGAGCGCTCGCCAGGGCGTCGGCGTGCGCCGGTCCCTCGAAACCTGGTTCATCTCGATTCCTCTTATCGCCTAACAGCTCCTATTTTAGGGCTGTTGGACATGAGTTGCCTAGCTGTCCTAGGGCTGGTCCTCTTAAGTTGCTCCCGGTCGAGTCATGCGGGATCCGGTGCTTGAGCAGTCCGCAAATACCGCGGAGGCGACCAGTCCGGCACACCATCTTCGTCGCTTTCATTGACTCGAAGAACGGGCGTTACGACCTGCCAGGGGGGACGGGAAGGCCGTCCACAGGGTGAAGGGGCACAGGTGATCGGACACCAAGAAGCCAGGAGGTATGCGAAATGCAGAACGCCGAGGTGGTGTTGGGTGTCCTCCGTGATCACTGGAGAGCCACCTGCATCGAAAGATGCCCGCGTGGTTCGGCGGGGAGCTGCGCGCAAAAGGGCCTGGTCTTCCAGGTACCTCGCCGCGCGGCTTACCTGGTGAAGGGGTGAGCGGCAGGACCGACCTCGGAGCACGGCTAGGACCTGTGCTGACGGCTTGCATCGGCGTCAGAACAAGGGGCGTCCGAGCATCACGCCTGATGCACAGGGTGCCAAACCGTGGCGAATCG
>Ga0187880_1001067_pt1 | contig 22496 bp, 22 predicted proteins | sample June2016WEW_19_4_FD_132998 | JGI IMG/M metagenome (GOLD analysis project Ga0187880, IMG submission 132998) | Peatland microbial communities from SPRUCE experiment site at the Marcell Experimental Forest, Minnesota, USA - June2016WEW_19_40 | ecosystem: Environmental > Terrestrial > Soil >... | reverse complement strand
GATCACGAGCACGACGAGCAGCGGGAAGCTCCAGTGGAGGCGTATCGGGACGCCCCTGACGCTCCCAATTCGGAATGACCGGCCCATCGACCCTGTGCTCTCTGCTTGTTCACACCAAGGTTAGGGCGCGGCGGGCCGAAGGAAGTCCGCGGCCTCCCGGTCGGAGCGTAAGTCTCGGTAGTTTCTCATGCATGGCGAGAGGACGGCTTCTTGTCGACCTCGGGCCGTTGCGAGATTCGCAGCCCTTCCGGCGGCTCTGGGGAGGGTACCTCGTCACAACGCTCGGGTCGCAGCTCACCGTGGTCGCGATCCCGTACCAGGTGTTCAGGCTGACGCACTCTTCGTTGGATGTGGGTCTCGTCGGTCTGGCCCAGATCGTCCCGGTGCTCGGCGGATCGCTGTTCGGAGGCTCGATCGCCGACGCCGTCGACCGGCGCCGGTTGCTCCTCGTCACGCAGATCTCGCTGGCTGCCTGCAGCGTCGGGCTCGCTTTGAACTCGTCCGGCGGGCACGCGGCACTTTGGCCCTTGTACGCCCTGAGCGCGCTCGGGTCGGGCGTCGCCAGCATCGACGGCCCGACGCGATCCGCGGTGATCGCCACCTTGGTGGGACGTCCGCTGTTCGCGAGCGCGAACGCACTCTGGCAGCTGCTCTTCCAAGTGGGCCAGGTGGGAGGACCGGCTATCGCGGGACTGCTTCTCGGCCAGTTCGGTATGGCCTCGGTCTACTGGATCGACGCGGGCACCTTCGCAATCTCGCTGCTTGCGGTTGCCAGCCTTCCCGCCCTCAGGCCGCCGGACGGCGGGACACGCTTCGGGCTGCGCTCGATCGCAGAAGGGCTGCGATTCCTGAAGGGACGACCTGTCCTGCAAGGGACCTTCGTCGTGGACCTGAACGCGATGGTGCTGGGCATGCCGCGGGCGTTGTTCCCGGCCCTCGCCCTCGTACGTTTCCACGGCGGTGCCGGCACTGTGGGCCTGCTCTACGCGGCGCCTGGGGCGGGCGCGCTCATCGGTGCCCTGCTCACAGGTTGGGTGGTCGGGGTGCGCAGGCAGGGTCGGGCGGTTCTCATTGCCGTCGTCGTCTGGGGGGCGGCGATAGCTCTCTTCGGCATCGCGCCTTGGCTGGTCGTCGGTCTCGTGCTCCTCGGTGTGGCGGGCGCGGCCGACGTCGTCTCGGCGGTCTTCCGGGGCACCATCCTTCAGCTCGAGGCGCCGGAGTCGCTGCGTGGCCGGCTCTCCTCGATCCACACGGCCGTGGTGACGGGAGGACCGCGCCTCGGCGACGTCGAAGCGGGCGCCGTGGCGGCGCTCTCGACGGCACAGATCTCGGTTGTCTCGGGGGGGCTCGGCTGTGTGGTGGGCGCTGCCCTCGTGGCTTGGCTCATGCCGAGGTTCGCCCGCTATGACACCACCGACCCCGAAGGCCTCGGGCCGTCAGCTGCAGGTGTGAAAGGCTAGGACCATGGATGTAGGAATACTCGGAGGGACGGGTCCGGCGGGGAAGGCCCTTGCCGTCAGACTGGCGTCCGTAGGTATGTCGGTGTCGATCGGTTCGCGCTCGGCCGAGCGCGGGGGGGAGACCGCGGCGAAGCTTCGTGACAAGTGGGCGGCACGTGCGCTCGACTTGCACGGGGCGTCGAACGAGGCCGCCTGTGCGGCCGACCTGGTCGTGGTCGCGACACCGTGGGAGGGCGCGCCGCAGACCGTTGCGGGCCTCGCCCAGCACCTCGACGGCAAGGTCGTCATCTCGATGGCCAATGCCCTGTTCAAGGTTGGCGACGACATGGAGGCCGTCGTACCGGCACGTGGCTCGCTGTGCGTGACGGTCCAGGGCGCCGCCCCGCGAGCCCTCGTCTCGGGCGCCTTCCATCATCTCCCGGCGCGCGGCCTCGCGAACCTCGACGAGCCCCTCGACGCGGACGTCCTTGTGTGCTCGGACCACGCGACTGCCACCAAGGCGACGATCGAGCTGGTGGACCGCATACCTGGGTGTCGCGGGATCGACGCGGGCACCTTGTCGGCGGCTGCTGCCATAGAGGCGTTCACGGCGGTGCTGATCGGGGTCAACATCCGTTCCCGCTCGCACGCCAGCATCCGGCTGACCGGCCTGCGCACAGAAGCCCTCTAGGCCTTGTCAGCCCGTCTGACGCACTGTCGGTGATGCGGCTTTACGACACGGCTCGTCGCCAGGTCGTCCCCTTCACACCGGGCGAGGTCGTGACCATGTACACCTGCGGGATCACGCCCTATGACTCCGCGCATCTCGGCCATGCCGCGGTCTACATCACCTACGACGTGTTGCAGCGGCGCCTTCGTGACCTCGGCCACCGGACCTTGTGTGTCCGCAACATCACCGACGTCGACGACGACATCCTGCGCAAGGCCCGCGAGCTCGGCGTTCACTACCTGGACCTGGCCGCAGGCGAGATTGCGCGCTTTGACGCCGACATGGAGGCGCTCGGGCTCCTGAAGGCCTATTCCGAGCCGCGGGCGACCTCGGCCATTCCGGACATCCTCGGCTTCATAGGCATGGTCCTCGACACGGGTCACGCCTATCGTGCGGGCGGGGCGGTCTACTTCGACGTGTCTTCGTTTCCGCGCTTCGGGCAGCTGAGCCACCTCGAGCGCGATGAAATGGTCGCTCTGGCCGCCCTCCGCGGTGGTCGACCGGAGGACCCCTTCAAGGACGACCCCCTGGACTTCGTCCTCTGGCAGCCATCGGCGCCGGACGAGCCCTCCTGGGAGTCGCTGTGGGGCCCCGGCCGTCCGGGATGGCACATCGAGTGCTCGGCGCTGGCAATGCGCGAGCTCGGCACAACCATCGACCTGCACGGCGGGGGCGCCGATCTCATCTTCCCGCATCACGAGTGCGAGTCCGCCCAGTCGGAGGCGGCGACGGGCTCGGTCTTCGTCCGGCACTGGATGCACGTGGCGATGGTGGGTCTCGGTGGAGAGAAGATGTCGAAGTCGCTCGGCAACCTCGTCTTCGTTCATGACCTGCTCGAACAGGGCCGCGATCCGTCCGCGATCCGCTTGGCCCTGCTCTCCCAGAGCTACCGGCGGGCGTGGGAGTGGACGGACTCGTTGCTCGAGGAGGCGGAAGGCCGTCTCGAGAGATGGCGTGTCGCGGGACCGGGCACCGCTGGCTTGGAGGCCGTGCGGGCCAGGCTCGACGACGACCTGGACACTCCCGGAGCCATCGCGGCCATCGACGATGAGGCGGGAGCCGGGCGGGGTATCGCGGAGGCCGCCTCGTTGTTGGGCGTACGCCTGTGAGGCGAGCCCACTAAACAGTCCTGGCGGGCCGGTAGGCTAAGCCCTTCCGGAGTGCGACCGCGCGTCGCCAGCACGAGGAGTGGTTGAGATGCCCAGCGAGGTCACGGTCTTGTTGCCTGACGGGTCCGCACGCAGTGTCCCCGACGGCACGACGATCGCGGAACTCGCCGCCGGGATAGGACGCCGGCTGGCTGCGGCCGCGGTGGCCGCCGAACTCGACGGCGTGCTGGTCGATCTCTCGGAGCCACTCGTCGACGGCGCCAAGGTCCGTATCGTGACCTCCGACACCGACGAGGGCCGCGAGGTGCTGCGCCACTCGTCGGCGCACGTCATGGCCCAGGCGGTGCTCCGGCTCTGGCCGGGCGCGCGTTACGCAATCGGCCCTGCCATCGCCGACGGCTTCTACTACGACTTCGAGCTGCCCCACGCGGCCCGTTTTTCTGAGGACGACCTGAGCAGGATCGAAGCGGAGATGCGGGCGATCATCGGGGAGTCCCAGCCGTTCGTGCGCGAGGAGCACACGCTCGCCGAAGGCCTCGAGATCTTCGCCGACCAGCCCTACAAGCGCGAGATCATCGAGGGGGTCGCCGAGGTTGTCGTGGGCCTCGACGCCGAGCTGGTGGCCGAAGCAGGTGGGAATCCGGGCGGGGTCAGCACCTATCGCAACGGGCCGGGGTTCGTGGACCTGTGCCGCGGCCCCCATGTGCCCGCGACGGACCGGCTGGGGCACTTCAAGCTGACACGCGTGGCCGGCGCCTACTGGAGGGGCGACGAGCACAGGCCGCAGTTGCAGAGGGTTTACGGCACCGCGTGGGAGTCGGAGAAGGCCCTCGAGGCCCATCTCCATCGTCTCGAGGAAGCCGAGCGCCGTGATCACCGTAGGCTCGGGGCCGAGCTTGACCTCTTCTCCTTCCCCGCCGAGCTCGGTTCGGGATTGGCCGTCTTCCATCCGAAGGGCGGACTGGTCCGCAAGGTGATGGAGGACTACTCGCGGGCGCGCCACATAGAGGCCGGGTACTCCTTCGTCAACACGCCGCACATCACACGCTCGGACCTGTTCGAGACGTCGGGCCACCTGCAGTGGTTCGCGGAGAGCATGTTCCCTCCGATGGAGCTCGACGAGGGGCATCGCTACTACCTGAAACCCATGAACTGTCCGTTCCACATCCTGATCTTCAAGTCCCGGCAGCGCTCCTACCGCGAGCTTCCCTTGCGGATGTTCGAGTTCGGCGCGGTCTACCGTTACGAGAAGTCAGGCGTCGTGCACGGTCTGACACGTGTGCGCGGCATGACCCAGGACGACGCGCACATCTTCTGCTCTCGCGAGCAGATGGCTGGCGAGCTGCGGTCGCTGCTCGGCTTCGTGCTCGACCTGCTGCGCGACTTCGGCCTGGAGGACTTCTACCTCGAGCTCTCGACGATGCCGGAGGAGAAGGCGGTCGGCACCCTGGAGGAATGGGAGGAGGCGACCGAGGCTCTCCGGGAGGCTGCGCTCGGGATGGATCTCGAGCTCGTGCTCGACCCGGGCGGCGGCGCGTTCTACGGTCCGAAGATCTCGGTCCAGGCCCGGGACGCGATCGGGAGGACCTGGCAGATCTCGACGATCCAGGTGGACACCCAGCTCCCGCAGCGTTTCGACATGGATTACGTCGGTCAGGACAACACCAGGCACCGGCCGATCATGATCCATCGTGCGTTGTTCGGGTCGGTGGAGCGCTTCTTCGCCGTGCTCGTGGAGCATTACGCCGGGGCGTTTCCGACCTGGCTCTCGCCTGTCCAGGCCCGGGTGCTCCCCGTGCGCGACGACCACACGCCTTACGCACGACAAGTCCGCGACGTCTTGGTTGCGGCCGGTGTGCGGGCCGAGGCAGACGACGCGGGCGAACCCCTGGGTGGGAGGATCCGCCGCGCGAAGTTGGAGAAGGTGCCCTATGTACTCGTCGTCGGGGACTCGGACGTGGCTCAGGGGACCGTGGGCGTCAACGCGCGGGGTTCGGACGAGCCCGAGCGCGGTGTCGGCCTGGACTCGTTCGTCGAGAAGCTGCGCGTGGAGGCGGCACCGCCGCTCGGCCGCGGGCACACCGACGGCGCAGGAGAGCAGTGAGTCTCGACCACCTCTGGGCGGGCTGGCGATCGAGCTATGTGAGCTCGTTCGCGGAGACGGCCGCCGCGGCCGGTCCGGGAGCGGGCGGCGAGGCGGAGGCGGCGTGCGTCTTCTGCGCGATCGTCGGCTCCGGCGCGCCTGACGAGGTGCGCCACGTGCTCTGGACGGGCGCTCTCACCGTCGCGCTGTTGAACGCCTTCCCGTATTCTTCCGGCCACGTGATGGTGATGCCTGTCCGGCATGTGCGCGACCTGTGCGAGCTCGAGCCGGCGGAAGCGGCCGAGCTGTCGGGCGGGGTCTACCGTGCGGTGGCCGCCGTGAAGGCTGCCTACAGTCCCGAGGGCATGAATCTCGGCCTCAACCTCGGGCGGGCCGCGGGAGCAGGGATCCCCGCCCATCTGCACGTGCACATCGTCCCGCGATGGATCGGCGACACGAACTTCATGACCTCGGTTGCCGGGGTCCGGGTTCTTCCCGAGGCCCTCAGTGACAGTTGGGCGAAGTTACGGGCCGCCTGGAAGTGAGCGGTTCTGTGCCCGACGTGCGGCGGGCGCCCATGGTCTGGGGGGAGTGCGAGGTGGAGGGCGATGGCGTGGTCGTCCGCCTGCACGGATGGCGCAGACTCCTTGCCACGAAGGGCACGATCAGGTTCCCCCTCGCCTCGGTAGTGCGGGTGGACCACGACCCGTTCGCACGCGCGCACGTCAAAATAGGCCTTCGCCAGTGGCGCAAGCATGGCCAGGGAGTCTGGCGCGTCGGCACCTATCACGGCCTCGATGGCTGGTCCTTCTGGTCCATCGGGCTCGGCCGCAACGCCGTGCTCATCGAGTGCTCAGGAGAGCGCCTGCGCTATGTGGTCATCGAGGTAGCTGACGCCGAGCGCACCGTGCGGGAGATCCGCCTGGCCGCAACGAGAGCGACCCAACGAGTTCCCGGGGGTGTCGGGACCAACCCCTCGGCACCGGACCGAGCACCGAGACGGCGGGAGCGCCGCGACGAGGACGAGCTCGCGACAGGCGAGGATTGAGGTCGTGAACAGTCATCGCCTGGACTACGAATCGCACCGCGCGGCACTTGAACACGAGTGCGACGTCATCATCGACTCGAGCGGCGAGGCTCTGGAGCTCCCGGTTCCGACTTGTCCGGACTGGAAGCTCTCCGATCTGGTCGCGCATCTCGGTGACGTGTTCAGCTTCTGGACCACCCAGCTCGAGGTGGCATCGCCGGAAGCCCCGGCCGAGCCGGCCTCCCGAGGGGTGCCCCCCGGGGTCGACATCGTCGAATGGCTAGAAGCCGCCTCCGCGAAGCTCCTCTCCACCCTGGCCGTTCGTGATCCTGAGGATCCCTGTTGGAACTGGTCGGGCGCCGAGCTCACCGCTGAATGGGTCTGCCGGCGCATGGCACTCGAGTCGGCCGTGCATCGCTACGACGTCGAGCTCTCGATCGGCTCGCCGACGCCGATCGCAAGGGACCTGGCCGTCGACGGGATCGACGAGTGGATCGGTGTCCACCTGGCGACCGAGGTGCCCGAATCGCCGGGCGTGTCGCTCGGCGGTGTGCTGTGCCTGGCCTGTGCCGACGCGGGTGCGGCTTGGACGGTCGAGATCGCCGCCGGGCGGCTGCGCTGGCGCGATGGCAGGGGACCTGCCGACGCGGTCCTTGTCGGTCCGGCGTCGGACCTGTACCTGTACTGCTGGAACCGTACGCCTCTCGAGGTGCTCGAGCTGACAGGGAACCGTCAGGTCGCTGCGGCCTGGAGCGCTCTGACGGCCTGAGTTCCTCCTCTAGGTGTCGGAGGCCTGCTTGGCGAGCTTTTCGGCGAGCGGCGCCGGCACGACCTCGTGGTGGTCGTGGCGAACTGCAAAGCGGCCCCGGCCACCGGTGAGGGAACGCAGGTCGGTGGCGTAGCGCTGGATCTCCGACGCGGGGACCAACGCGATCACGACCTGCTCTCCGCGCTCGCCGGCCTCGGTGCCCAGCACTCGGCCGCGCCGTGAGTTCAAGTCGCCGAGGATGTCGCCCTGATAGGCGGCGGGCACGGTGACCTCGAGCCGGCAGACGGGCTCGAGTATCACAGGGCCGGCGGCGGCAAGAGCCTCCTTGAAGCCGAGGGAGGCCGCCATCTTGAAGCTCATCTCGGAAGAGTCGACCGTGTGGAACTTGCCGTCGTAGCACGTGACCCGGACGTCGACGACGGGGTAGCCGAAGTGGCCGCCAGTGACCATCGCTTCCTGGACGCCCTTTTCCACCGCAGGGATGAACTGGCGGGGTATCGCACCGCCGACGATGGCGTCCACGAACTCGAAGCCCTGACCGCGTTCGAGCGGCTCGACACGCAGGTTGGCAACACCGAACTGGCCGTGGCCCCCGGTCTGCTTCTTGTACTTGCCCTCGGCCTCGGCGGACTTGGTGATGGTCTCGCGGTAGGGGACCTGCACCGGCTCGGTCTCGACTGCCACGCCGAACTTGCGGCTGAGCTTCTCGCACACGATCTGCAGGTGCGTGTCGCCCATGCCGGACAGCACGGTCTGGTGCGTCTCGTCGTCCCGGCGGACCAGGAGGGCCGTGTCCTCCTCTTGGAGCCTGTGGATCGCGGTCATGAGCTTGTCGTCGTCGCCTTTGGCCTTCGGGTGGACGGCGATCGACAGCACCGGGGTACGCAGCCTGGGTCCCTCCGCCACGACCGGCTGGTTCTTCGGGGCCAAGGTGTCGCCGGTCAGAACGCCGCTCAATTTCGCCACGGCGACGATGTCACCGGCTGGGGCGGCCGAGGTGGGCTGGGTCTCCTTGCCGCGCATGACTTGAAGGGCGTGCAGTTTCTCCTCGGAGTGACTGCGGCTGTCGACGAGGGTCATGTCGGGCCGGAGCGTGCCGGAGAGAACGCTCATGAGCGAGATCCGCCCCACGAAGGGGTCGGCGATGGTCTTGAAGACGCGGGCCAGAGGGGGCCCGTCGGGATCGCGGGGAAGCTGCATCGTGTCGTTGCCGGCACGCACCGTGAACGACTTGCGCGCGAGCGGGCTCGGCCCGATGGCACAGATGAGCGAAGCCAAGCGGTCGACTCCAACACCGGTCAGCGCCGATCCGCATATGACCGGAAAGACGGTCGCCGAGGCGACGCCGTGGGCGAGCGTCGCCTCGAGGTCTTTGGCCGAGGGCACCTCACCTTCCAGGTACCGCTCCATCATGGCGTCGTCAGCCACGACGATGCCCTCGATCAAGGTCTCACGGACGCGATGCTCGAGTTCCGAGATCTCCTCGGGGATCGGGCCGGTCGTGGGCTTGCCTGCGCCGTAGAAGATCGCCGAGTCGGTCAGGAGGTCAGCGATTCCGTGAAAGGCTGCCTCGTTGCCGATGGGCAGCTCCAAAGGGGCAATGCCGGAGCCGAAGCGCTCCCGGAGCTGATCCAGGGTCCTCTCGAAGTCGGCCCGCTCGCGCTCGAGCTTGTTGACGAACACGAGCCTCGGGATGCCGAGCTCGGTCGCCAGCCGCCAGGTCTCCTCGGACTGGACCTCTACGCCCTCGACGGCACTGACCACCAACACGGCCAGGTCGGCAACCGACAGGCCGGCCTCGACCTCGGCTATGAAATCGGCGTACCCGGGGGTGTCGATGATGTTGATCTTGCAGTCCTCGTAGAGGAACGGAGCCAGCGCCAATGAGACCGATATCTGCCGCTTGACCTCTTCGGGCTCGAAATCGCAGACAGTCGTCCCGTCCTCTGTGCGTCCCAGTCGCGTCAGCACGCCGCCTGCCACGAGCAGTGCCTCGGCAAGGGTCGTCTTGCCGGCACCACCATGGCCGATGAGCGCGACGTTACGGATCTTCGTGGACGGCACGGCGTTCACGTGGGTACCTCACTTCCCGGGACCGGCTTCACCGTGGGTGACTGGTCGACGAACTCGCTGGACAGGTTGCGAGCCTATCGGTCGCGCGCGTACCACGAGGAGGCCGGGGAATTCGCGAAGGCCTCTGGTATCCTCTCGGGGAGAGGACCGTGTCACGCGAGCTTGCGGGGCAGGCGTTTTCGACTGCAGTCTGCCAGACAGGAGCGACATGATCGACGGCCACCGGGGCCAGTCAACGGCGAGTGGCACCGAAGATGCCGCAGTCGAAGATCAGGTCGTGCCGACTCCTGAGCCGGTTCCGCCGGCCCACACGGCGCCCAAGCCGCCGGAGCGTGACATCCGCAAAGGTTTTGCAATCGGTGCCCGCCTGGCACGACACGGTGTCACCGCGAACGAGGTCACGGTCGTCGGCATGGTGCTTGCCGGTGCCACCGGCGTGGTCATCGGACTAGGTCAGTTCTGGATCGCCATCGTGCTGCTCACAGTCGGTGGGCTCATGGACACCCTCGACGGTGCCGTCGCCAAGGCCGCGGGCACGGCCTCCAAGAAGGGCGCGTTCTTCGACTCAGTCGCCGACCGCGTGTCCGATGCCCTCATCTTCGGTGGCGTGGCCTGGTACTTCGCCTCGGGCAGCCAGCCACGGCTGGCGTTGCTGCCGTTTGCGATCCTCGGCGTCAGCACGGTCATCTCCTACGAGCGGGCGAAGGCGGAGTCCCTCGGCTACGACGCCAAGGGCGGCCTCATGGAACGCGCCGAGCGCCTCATCTTCCTCGGTGTCGCGTTGCTGTTCCACGTGATCTTCGTACCGTTGCTCGGCGTGTTGCTGGCGCTGACGGTGTTCACCGCCGGGCAACGCTTCGCGAAGGTCTGGCGCCAGGCGAGCCCGGAGGCCGCGAGCTTCGCGGCCGGCCGAGGGCCGTGGCGACGTGGGCGTGTCGAATCGCGGTGGCAGTCGTGGCGTCAGCCGCGCGCCAGCGGCACCAGGCGCCGCGCCACCACACCGAGCCGTGTGCGCGCCCGACGCCGCAGCGAAACCCTCGGTGTGCGGTTGCGCCGTGTGCTCGCCAGCGAGCGCTCCGGCACTCGCCGTGTAAGTCAGCGGTCGGAGCGCCGCAGCCTCGGTATCGGTTCGGCGCGGCGCCGCCACCCGGGGACAGATAGCTGAGCACAGCTGCGCAACCTGTAGGCAAGAGCCCGGCAGCCGCCATGGCCGCGCGAGACCAGCAGACCCGCTACCTCACTTACCGGGGCCTCGCGGCAGCGCTGCAGCTCATTCCGCGCCCAGTCGCTGCAGTCGCAGCGAGCGCTGCGGGCTTCGCGATCGCGAGGGTGTCGCGCGCCAAGCGACTACTCGTCCACTCCAACCTGAGGCGAGTCCTCGGACCGGAAGCGGACGAGGCCGAGGTGCGCCGGCTCGTGAGAAAGGCGTTCTCCTCCTACGCCCGTTACTGGGTTGAGGCCGCACAGGCGGTGGCTCTTCGGTCCGATCAGATCGAGTCGATCTTCAGCATCGAGGGCTTCGAGCGCTTCCGCCTCGAAATGGCGAGGGGCCGCGGGGTGGTGATAGTGCTCCCCCATGTCGGTTCGTGGGAGTACGGGGGCCGCTGGCTCGCCCAACAGGGCTATCCCATGACCACGGTGGGCGAGCTGCTGGAGCCTGCGGAGCTGTTCGAATGGTTCACCGCCCAGCGCGCGGCACTCGGGCTCACCGTGCTGCCGCCCGGCCCCGACACGACCGTGAGGCTCCTGGACACGCTGCGGGAAGGCCGCGTCGTGGGGTTGCTAGCGGACAGGGACCTGGTCGGCAACGGCATCGAAGTCGAGTTCTTCGGCGAGAAGACGACGCTTCCCGGCGGCCCTGCCCTGCTCGCCCTGCGTTCCGGGGCACCGATCATGACCTGTGCCATCTACCAAAGACCGCGAGGCCGTTACCACGCTGTCTTGCGGCCCCCGCTCGACTCGGCACGCACCGGGCGCCTGCGCCAGGACGTGCAGCGCCTTACCGAGGAGATCGCGCTGTCCCTCGAGGGGCTGATCCACCAGGCACCCGAGCAGTGGCACCTGTTCCAGCCAAACTGGCCGTCAGACCGGGGACTGTACCGCTGAGCTGGGCTTTCAGTCAGCGATTGCCGCCGATGTCCGCGGAATGTCCGCGGGACGCAGGAGCACGTCGTCGATCGCCGTGCGCGTACGGTCCTCGGAGTCGGGCCAGAGGTGCGCGTACGTGTTGAGCGTTTCGACGGCCGAGGCGTGGCCGAGACGGGCCTGAACCGTCTTCACGCTCTCGCCGTGGCGGATCAGGAGGCTCGTGTAGTAGTGCCGTAGCTCGTGGAACCTGGCACCGTGACGCACGCCCGCCGTCTTCACTGCTGCCCGCCAGAGGTCGCCGAACCTGTTGCGGGAGATCGGTCCCCCGTCGGGCATGGTGAACAGGAGGCCGCTCTCGCCGGCCGGCCAAGCCGCCAAGTGCTCAGCGAGCGCTGAGGTCACGAAGTCGGGCAGCGGGATCGTCCGCACGCTCGAGGCCGTCTTCGGAGGCGACACGACCGTGTCGCCCGTTGGCAGCGTCACGAGCTGCTGGCGAACCGAGAGCGAGCGCGCAGGAAGTCAAGCTCGTCGGTCGACACGCCGAGCGCCTCACCGGAGCGGAGGCGGCCGCCGGCTCCGAGCACGGCAAGCCCGCGGTACCGATCGGGGAGCGCCTCGATGAGCGCGAAGACCTCGGCCGTCTCGAGCGGCTGGACCTGCGGGCGGTCGTTGGCTGGCAGCTTCACGCCGACGTACGGGCTCCGGGCAATGACCTGGTCGCGCAACGGCCGCATTGAAGATGGACCGGAGATCCTGGACGACGACACGCACGGTGGCGGGGGAGAGCTGGCCCGAGATCCCGCGAACCCATGCCTGCACCTCGCTCGGCCTGATCGAAGCGACGGGGCGTGCCTCGAACGTCGGGAACGCGTGAGTACGAAGGTGCGAGTCGATCGCTGCCGCCGTCGTGGGGCGATGCACCTGCGCCGCCTGCCACGACCGGGCGAAGTCGCCGAAGGTGATTTTGCCGGCTGCCGGATCGATCCACGCTCCGCGGCGTAGCGCGCTGAGCTCGTCGCTGACCCAGCCTTCGGCCTCGACCTTGAGTCGGAAGCTCTTCGTGCGCTCGCGGCCGTCGGGCCAGCGGTAGGTCGCCTGCCACGAGGCGCCTCGACGCTTGATGCTTGCCATGTTCAGCCTGCCTTTGCTCTCGCGCCAGGGGGCAGGTACTTTCGCTCCCTGGCAATCTTGATCCAGCGATGGGCCGTCGACACCGGCACGTTGTTGGCGTCCGCTATCGCGCCGGCGGGGGAGCGCACGTAGCGGAGAAGCTGCAGATAGACCTCGGCGACTGCCTGATAGAACGCGTCTCCGTACCGGCCATTGGTGGGCACCGGCAGGCCGGCGTCGATCCTGATCGTTCGAGCCGGAAGGTGGTCCACAAGGGGCAGGCCGGTAGCTTGAGGAGGTCGGCCTGTGTCTCGCGGAACAAGTCCGACATCGCGATCCTCGACCGTTCCGCTCGGGCAGAGTCTCGGGATGGCGGCGACACCCGCCAGGGCCGGCACGTCGTAGAGCGGCGAGGGAGCTCGGGGGCCAGCGCGATACGCCGAGTCATAGAGCCCGAGGACGTAGCAGTGTCGTGCGAGCTCCCGCTCCGTCTCGGGGTTCGGCAGGGAGCGGGCGGCGGTGCGAAGCGTGTCCCGAAGGCTCGCGAAGAAGTGTGCTGCCCACCCCTCCAGCCTTCCGGTGCAAGCGCTCTCTTCAGCCGGCAGCGGCGGTAGCAGGTGGTGCCCGCGCATCAGCACGAATCCCATCGGCGGTATGACATCCCAGCGGTCGGCGTACGCGACCGACTGCGGGAAGGCGAGGCGGATGCGGTAGTCGACGGCGGTGCCCACGAGGTTCCATTGATAGGTGCCGGACACATCCGGCAGCAGGGTCTTGCTGTCTGCCGCGCGTGCGACAAGGTCCCGCTGCGCGCTGCGTGCGTCTGGGAACCGCTCCGTAAAGAACCGGCTGGCAGGACTCGACTTGTCTCTGAGCTGGCTTGAGAGTGACATCCACGCTCAGTGTGGCACGAAGGGTGCGCGTTATCGCCGCCGCAGCTCCCTCAGCGCCCGCACGAGCTGGCCAAGGATCGCAAACGCACGCTCCCGACTGAGACCGCTCGGCGCCTGCGGTGGGAGCATCGCGATCGACCGTCGCAGGACTTCGGCTTCCTCCGGCGACAGGTCAGCCATGCTCCAACGGTAGCGAACACGTGTTCGACGCGCTAGCGGAAGCGGGAGAGGCACCCCGACCCCTTCGGGCGGCGATTTGTGGGGCGCGAAACGGCCCGCCACCGAAGCAGCGGGCCGCTCGGCTGGAGGGGTGTTGCCAGCAACGACGCCCGTCGTCTTTGCGAGGGAAGGACGGGGTCGTGCGGCAGTCAGGGTACTTAGACGAGCTACGTACACGCAAATCTTCATTCCTGACGCGAAAGACGGCCCGCCACCCGAAGGCAGCGCGCCGCATTGGCGCCCACCGAACCGGCTTTCGCCGCGCTGATCCCACCATCGCCCGCTGCCGAGACCCTCGCCGTCGATTTCAACGCCTCTAAGGCGAAATGCGACCTGCGGTTTTACGATGACGAGTTCGTCCGATTGTCGTTGCACCATTTCCGTGCTGCCACGGCGACAGTTCCGTTCGAGCGCCGATCTAGCTCTGTCTGTCGTCTCTTGTCGGCTTCATCGAGGAGGTTCCCGGCATTGGTGAGACGGGCCGCGACCTCCTCGGCCGACAAACTCACGGGAAGCTCGACGATGAGCACGGTTCGATTGTCGCTCCCTAGAGCATCGGCGGGCAGACCAGCGCCGGAAGCGAGATCGTTGTAGACACGCCTCCAGCGATCGTCCGTCACGCCCGCGTCGCCCTTTACGGGAAGGCGAACTCGGACCGTCTCTCTGAGGACGTTCACGTCTGGCGGGTCGGGTATCTGCAGTTTGGTCATGTGGTGACGGTACGCGTACTTGGCCTCGCCCTACGATCGCTCAGGAGCGCTAAAAAGGGCCGCGTGGTGCTGAGGTACTCGCCGAGCACGCCCGTCGCGGCCACCACTAGCACCCACGCAGCCGGGGGGTGGGATCCACTTCTTCTTTCCTGAGCGAGGCGAGAGTCTCGAGCCGGCCCGGACCTACTGCGCGCGGTGCGACGTTCGGCCGGAGTGCCTCGCATTTGCGCTGAGCCTCTCGGCCGAGCATTTGCTCACGGGGCCGGCACGTCCGACCGCGGTCGGCGCCAGCTCAGGAGGAGTGCTTAGGTTCGCTCAGTCGTACGGGGCCGCTTTCACGTACCTTGAGAATTCAGCGAAGAGCCATCGGATCCACTGCACCTCGACTCGGCTGACAACGGGTCCCGGTTTGACGACTCCGACAGCTGTGTCGCCCGGTGACGTCTGCCAAAATCTTTGGCCGGCTATTTCGATCAGCTTGGCTGCCTCGCGGACGTCTCGCTTGCTTTCAGTGACTTCTCCGAAGCCGCAGAGAGCCAGATCGAGTTTGCCCTCGTTCGCCGCGGTGACGAACGCTGTGACCACGAGCTCGGCGGACTCCACCCAGCCAGTGAACGACTCGGCCAGGGCAGGCAAAACCCCGCCGGCCGAGTCGGTTTCAGGCGCAGGCGGCGGGATCGCCCTCAGGACCTTTCGAGCGATGATCTCGTTCACATGGCAATCGGCGATCCCATCGGGAATGGCGAAGGCTCGGCGAATCGTCTCGCCCCAAAGGGTCGGCTCGTGGTCGCTCGTCACGTCCCCGACACTACGCCTTGTCGGCGGAATGTCCGCGGGATATCGAAAACCGATGCGAAATGTCACAAACTGATGAGAGGCGAAATCCGAGGTCAGAGGCAGTTTTCTGGCGCATGGGGATGTCGCGAAAGTCCAGGGGTCAGTTCCAGCCGAACTGGCCGTCAGACCGGGAGCTCGGGCACTGACGAAGCGGTGGCGCGCCAGGCCACGGCCCGGCACCCTGTCGTGAGCGGTCAGTGCCTATAGCGTCATGAGCGATGCGGATAGCGATCGTGTGCCCCTACAGCTGCACGATGCCTGGTGGCGTACAGACCCAGGTCCTGGGGCTGGCGAGGGCGCTCGCCTCGCAGGGGGACGATGTCGCGATACTCGCCCCCGCCGAGGGCGCGCCTGGCATCGGCAGACTGGCTCCAGTCGCGCTCGGCGGTGCCGTGTTCTTGAAGGTGGGCACGGGGACGAGCGTCTCGGTGAATGGCTCGCGGGCCCCGGTCTCGCCATGGCCGTGGACGATGTCGCGCACCGTCTCGGCCCTGCGCGACTTCGCACCCGAGGTCGTCCACGTACACGAGCCGTTCGCCCCCGGCCCCTCGCTCGGCGCAGTCGTGATGGGCCCGCGCCCAGTTGTCGGGACCTTTCACCGTTCCGGTGCCGATTTCGCCTACCGCGCCTATGGCCGCGTCGTGGGCGTCTGGTCGCGCCGGCTGGACGCCGCCTTCGCCGTGTCCGAGGCGGCGAGAGCCACGGCCAAGGCGTGTGTCGGACGTCTCTCGCAGACGGTCCAGGTCATCCCGAATGGAGTCGAGGTCGAGCGGTTTGCCGGCGCCGACCCGTGGCCAACGAGCGCGCCCACGATCGTGTTCGTCGGCCGTCACGAGCCCCGCAAGGGGCTCCGGGTGTTGCTCGAGGCTTTCGGGCTGCTGGCGGAGCCGACACGTCTGTGGGTTGTGGGTGAGGGACCTGAGACGGGGCGGCTGCGGACCGAGTTCGGTCCTGACACACGCATCGAGTGGCTCGGACTCCTCGACGACGAGGAGCGCGCGGCACGCCTCGCCGGCGCGGACGTGTTAGTGGCCCCGTCGCTCGGAGGTGAGTCTTTCGGGGTCGTCCTTCTCGAGGCGATGGCAGCTGGGACGGCGGTCGTCGCCTCGGACCTACCCGGCTATCAGCTTGCAGCCGGGTCAGCGGCCCGGTTCGTGCCGCCGGGCGACCGGGTGGCCCTCGCCGCGGCCATCCGCACCGTTCTCCTCGACGACGGGGAACGAGAGGATCTTCGCAGTCGGGGACGCCAGCGCGCCTCGCAGTACGACATGGGGGTCATCGCCGGGTTGTATCGCGACAACTACCTCCGGTTAGGGCGCACCGCCCGCTCCGGGTAGCCTCATTGAAGTGACTGCAGCGGCCAAGGACCGAACACGCTGGCAGCGCCGTGCCTCCGACAGCGACGGCAGGTCGCGCCGGGCCGTCGAAGCGCAGCAGGCTGCCTATGAGGCATCGAGAGCGGTGCTGGCCGTGGCGGCGCGGCGCCGTGACGCCTCCTGGCGGCACGCCGCTCGCGCTAGCAAGCGCCGGGCGAGGATGGCGCTTGTCGCGCCGCTCGCCGTGGCGTTCGCGCTGGGCGTGCTCGGAATCGTCTCTATCGACTTCCTGATCGCCGGGGCGGCCATCGCTTGCGCGATCGCGCTCGTGTCGTGGTTGATGTGGGCCCGCTCGACACCCGTGCTGGTCAATCGGATAGGCGGGACCGTGGTCACCGCCAAGCGGCGACCGAGCATCCTGAGCGCAGCCGAGGCTGCCCGCCTCGTCGACGTCGCGGAGGGGTTGTTCGCCGTGTTCGGCCTGCCAAGTGCGGAGATCCGGGTCCTCGACGACCCAGCGCCGAACGCCATGTCGGTGGGCCGCTCGCCCGACCGCGGCGTCGTGTTCGTCACGAGCGGGCTCGTGCTGCTCCTGGACAGAATCGAGCTCGAGGCCGTGCTGGCACACGAGCTCGCGCACATCAAGCGTGGCGACACCGTCTCGGGAGCCATCGCCGTGCTTGCTTTCGACCCGTTGAAGCGCTACATCCCGACCTTCGGCCGGATCGCCGACCAGGTGGCCGGCCATGGGCGCGAGCCGTTGGCCGATCTGGCGGCTGTGGGGTTGACTCGTTACCCACCCGGGCTGATCGACGCCCTCGACAAGATCGGTGCCGCCCCCAACAGAAGGCCGACCTGCCTTCCGCGCAGCGTTACGGAGTCGACCTCGCGGCTGTGGTTGGCGCCGTTCGAGGAGCCTTCGGGCGAGCTCGAGCACCTTGGGGCGCTCGATCTGACAGAGCGCGTCGCGGTCTTGAGGGAGCTGTGAACAGCTGGTCAGATGTGCTCGCACCGTGAAGCCCGGACTGGCGAGCCAGACCCGATCGTGGTCGAATTGCCGGGTGCACCAGGAACGCGTCCGGCATTGAGGTACCTTCGCCAGGGTGAGCGAGCCCCAGGACACAGGCCTGCCACGCCGGTAGCGTTCCACCCTGATCCGGCGGGAGACCTACGGTCGTGCCGAGGCGTGTTATCGGGCATCGAGGGAGGCTGAGGCGATGTCAGGCCATTCCAAGTGGGCAACCACCAAGCATCGCAAGGGTGCCGTCGACGCGGCCCGCGGGAAGCTGTTCGCCAAGCTGATCCGCCAGGTCGAGGTGGCCGCTCGTGAAGGTGGCGGTGACATGTCGGCGAACGCGACGCTGCGCACGATGTTCACCAAGGCGCGGGACGCGTCCGTGCCGCTCGACACGATCGAGCGCGCCATCAAACGTGGTACCGGCGAGCTCGAAGGCGTCCGCTATGAAGCGATCTCCTACGAGGGGTATGCCCCTTCGGGCGTAGCCATGATCGTGGAGTGCCTCACGGACAACCGGAACCGGACAGGCTCGGAGGTCCGCTCGCTGTTCTCGCGTAACGGCGGTTCGATGGCAGAGCCGGGCGCGGTCTCCTGGCAGTTCGAGCGCAAGGGGGTCGTGATGGTCCCGAAGTCGGTCGGGGAGGATGAGCTCATGACCGTCGCGCTCGAAGCGGGTGGGGAGGACCTTCGTGACGAGGGCGACGAGTGGATGGTCACGAGCGCGCCCGCAGAGCTCGCGGCCATGCACAGCGCCCTTGAGAAGGCCTCGATCCACGTCGACTCGGCGGAGCTCGAGATGGTGCCAACGACGCGTGTGGAGGTCACCGACGACTCGACTGCCAAGCGTGTGCTCAAGCTCATCGAGCTGCTTGAGGAGCACGACGACGTGCAGGCCGTGTGGGCGAACTTCGACATCCCAGACGAGATCCTCGAGCGCGTCGAGCTCTGAGTCCTCGGGGCACGATCCGCCGGGTCGCGGCCCGCGCGGGTTACGATCGAACGAGTGTTTGTCCTCGGCATCGATCCAGGCCTGTCCAGGTGCGGTTACGGCTGTGTGAGGACTGATGGGTCGCGTAGGCACGCGGTCGCTGCCGGCGTGATCACGACCGCCGTCGATGAATCGCTGCCGCGACGGCTGGCGACGCTCCGCATGGAGTTGCACAAGCTCATGAGTGATCTTCATCCTGACGTCGTCGTCGTCGAACGGGTCTTCTTCCAGACCAACGCCCGAACGGCGATGTCGGTGGGCCAAGCGAGCGGGGTCGCGCTCTTGACCGCCGCGGAGCTGGGCTGCGAGGTGGTGGAGTACACCTCCAACGAGGTGAAGCTCGCAGTGACCGGGTTCGGTGCAGCGACGAAGGACCAGGTGCAGCGGATGGTGGCACGCCTGTTGGGTCTGGAGGCCGTGCCGAAGCCCGCCGACGCCGCCGACGCCCTGGCCCTCGCCCTTTGTCACTTGAGCACTGCTGTTTGGGCACGTGCGTCCTCGCCCCCGCCGGGCGGTGGCGGGACAGGCGAGGGACGGCTCCGAGAGGCTGCGCGACCGTGATCGCATCCCTGCGGGGCCTCGTGACAGAGCGGAGGGCGGTCGGCGACGCTGCCGTCGAGGTGATCGTCGACGTCGCCGGCGTGGGCTACCGCCTCGTCGTTTCCCCAAAGACTGCGGGCGGCTTGCAGCTGGGCCACGAGGTCCTCCTCGCGGTGCACACGCACGTCCGTGAGGGCGCCATCACCTTGTACGGGTTCGCGTCTTTTGAGGAGCGGACGGCATTCGAGTTGCTCCTGGGCGCCCACGGCGTCGGGCCCGGGCTGGCGCTCGCGATCCTCAGCGTCCACGACCCAGCCGGGCTGGCCCAAGTCATCGCGAACGGGAACGTCGACGCGTTGAAGCTCGTTCCCGGCGTCGGGCAGAAGACCGCGGCGCGCCTGCTGGTCGAGTTGCAGGCGCGCTTCGACTTGCTCAGCGCGGACGGGGTGATCGGGGTTGGCGCGTCCCTGTCCAACCGGCTCGCCTCGGTGACATCCGAGGTCGGTGAGGCACTCACCCAGCTGGGATACGCCCCCGACGAGGTCCGATCGGCGCTGCGAACCTTGCCTGGAGAAGGCAGCGTCGAGGAGCTGCTGCGCGAGGCGCTGCGGAGCCTTGCGCCGCGGAGATGACGCCTCGATGAGCCCGCGCCGGGAAATACTCGCCACGGACGACCCGACCGTCCTCACCGACGCCGCCGGGTCGCTCTCCGACCGCGGCCAATTCGAGGGCGAGGCTGCCTTCGAGGTCGGGATACGCCCGAAGCACCTCGCAGACTTCGTGGGCCAGCAGCAGTTGCGGGAGAAGCTCCAGATCATTCTCGAGGCCGCGCGGCGACGTGGCCAGCCTGTCGACCACGTGCTGTTCGCCGGGCCACCGGGGCTCGGCAAGACCACTCTGGCAGGCATCCTGGCCTGTGAGATGGGTGCGGGCCTGCGGATCACTTCCGGGCCGGCGCTCGTGAGAAGCGGAGACGTTGCAGCCATCCTGACTGATCTTCAGCCCGGCGACGTGCTGTTCATCGATGAGATCCACCGCATGGGGCGAGCGGTCGAGGAGCTCTTGTACCCGGCGATGGAGGACTTCCAGCTCGACATCGTGCTAGGTCGTGGACCGACTGCCCGCTCGATCCGGTTGGACCTGCCGAAGTTCACGCTCGTGGGCGCGACGACCCGCACGGGCCTCATCACCGGGCCGCTTCGCGACCGGTTCGGCATCGTCGCGCGTCTCGAGCTCTACAGCGACGGCGAGCTCGAGATGATCGTCCACCGCACCGGCGAGCTGTTCGGGGTCGAGCTGACGCCTGGGGGAGCAAGCGAGATCGCCCGGCGCTCGCGGGGCACGCCCCGCCTGGCGATTCGGCTCCTTCGCCGTGTGCGTGACTTCGTCGAAGTCCGCGGCTCCGGTGTGATCACCGAAGAGGCGGCGCGCGAGGGCCTGACGGTCTTCGGGGTCGACGGGCTCGGATTGGACGGCATCGACAGGCACATCCTCGAGGTCCTCTGCGTCCGTTTCTCCGGTCGGCCCGTCGGGCTCTCGACGCTGGCGGTCAGCGTCGGGGAGGAGCCGGAGACGGTCGAGGACGTCTACGAACCGTTCCTGCTCCAGGCGGGCCTGATCATGCGCACGCCCCGGGGAAGGGTCGCCGCACCCAATGCCTACGAGCATCTGGGCCTGCCGATCCCGGCGCAATCATTGAGCTTTCTCGCGGCTTCGGACCCCGACCAGTCGGCCTTGGCGTCGTCGCGGGCAAGCCGAGGCAGCGGCGCCGTCCAAGACGTCCTGTTCGCCTCGGGAGCCGACGGGGAGGCTTGCACGGAGGACTCCTGAACGGGCGACTAAGGTGATGCGTCGCATCATTCCTTGATCGATAGGCCTCTCATGTTGCTCGTGCACGTGCTCGCGTTTTCCAGCCCCCACAATCTGGCGGCCCTCACGGGTCTTGTTGCGGCGGCTGCCGCAAAGAAGTCCAGCGGGTCTTTCACGCTGATTTTCTTCGTCTTGCTGTTCGGAGTCGGCTACATGTTCCTAATCCGCCCGCAGCGCCAGCGGCGCCAGCGTCAGCTCCAATTGGGAAAGCAGATCTCCGTCGGGGACAAGGTGATGCTGTCGTCGGGCATCCTCGGTCGGGTCGAAGGTTTCGTGGGTGATCACGCGAGAATCGAGGTCGCCCCCGGAATGGTCATAGAAGTCCTGCGGGCGGCAGTGACCCAGCGCGTCGAGGAAGCGACCGACGCCGGGGGCGCCTACCCAGGGAACTCTCCCTTCGACGGGCACGACCATGACGACCTCATCGACGAATCCGATCATGATCCGTACTCGGTGCCGCCTCTCGAAGCGGACAAGTCGCCGGATTCAGATGAGGATGGCGACGGCAACAGTCCGGGAGGCAATGGAAGCGGAGGCAGTAGCCGTTGAGACGGAACTTGGTGTTGAGCGTTGTTCTGGTGTGCCTCGTCTGCTTCGGCGCGCTCGGAGGCGTCATCGCGGCGGGATGGTCGCCAAAGCTGGGCCTTGACCTCGAGGGCGGCCTCTCGGTCGTCTTCCAGCCGGCCCAGAAGGCCACGCCCGCACAGTTGCAGACAGTCGTGGCCATCATGCAGGCACGCGCGAACGGGCTCGGCCTCGCCAGCCCGAACATCGGGACCCAGGGCAGCAACATCGTCGTGCAGCTCCCGGGCGTGAAGAACTTCTCGACGGTCATCAAAGAGATCGGCAACACGGCCCAGTTGTTCTTCCGTCCCGTGCTCTGCGCCGCCAATGCGTACACAGCGCCGAGCTCGACCACGACAACCACGACGGTACCGAAGAAGACGACCACAACAACGGCCGCCACGTCGACGACCACCGCGACGTCGACGACAACGACGACGGTGCCGAAGCCGAAGAAGGTTGCCGGAGCGTACGTGAAGCCGCCTGCGTGCGGGTCCGCTTACCTCTACACGACGGCGACCTACAGCACGTCTCAGAACTCGAACCCCGGCTCGCCGCCCGATCCGGCGCTCAACTCGGTGCCCAGCACGCCGCCCAGCCAGGACAAGGCGTCACGGGACGTGCTCGTCTGCGCGTCCACGGCCAACCCCTGCCCGGAACGCTATGAGCTCGGCCCCACGCCCTATGACGGGACCGTGCCTGCGACAGGCGAGATCCTCGCTTCGGCGACCGCCGAGCTGCAGACGACCGCGGGCTGGGTCGTGAACTTCACGATCAAGTCGCAGTACTCCGCCTTCTTCGACACGATCGCGAAGAAGGAGTACCACCTGCCGCTTGCGATCGACCTCGGCGGCGTGGTCGAATCCGCGCCGACCATCAACGCGCAGAGCTTCGGCGGTTCCGGCGAGATCAGCGGCGACTTCACCCAGCCGCAGGCACAGGCACTCGCCCTCGTCCTCAAGTACGGCCAGATCCCGATCGCGCTCACCCAGGCCACCTACACGACGGTGTCTCCGACCCTCGGGAAGAAGTCGCTGCAGGCCGGCCTGCTCGCGGGGCTGCTCGGGCTGTTCCTCGTGATGCTCTACACGATCTTCTACTACCGGGCTCTCGG
>Ga0187880_1001061_pt1 | contig 22594 bp, 16 predicted proteins | sample June2016WEW_19_4_FD_132998 | JGI IMG/M metagenome (GOLD analysis project Ga0187880, IMG submission 132998) | Peatland microbial communities from SPRUCE experiment site at the Marcell Experimental Forest, Minnesota, USA - June2016WEW_19_40 | ecosystem: Environmental > Terrestrial > Soil >... | reverse complement strand
TCGGCTGGGCCATCGGCGGAGTGGTGTTCGGGGTTGTGGCTGACCGGTTCGGGCGCACCAGGACGCTCGTCTTCACTATCCTCATCTACGCGGTATTCACGGGCCTGGCGGCGCTGTCGGCCAATTGGTGGCAACTGGCGCTTTACCGGTTCCTCACGGCGCTGGGCATCGGCGGCGAATGGGCGGCGGGGGCGGCGCTGGTCGCGGAGGTCTGGCCGGAAGCGAAGCGGGCCAAGGCGGCGGGAGTTCTGCAATCCGCTTGGGCCGCCGGTTTCTTGATTGCTGCCGTGGTCAACCTGCTGATGCGCGAGCACGGCTGGCGCGCCATGTTCGTGGTGGGCATCGCGCCTGCCGTGGTGGCGTTGTTCGTGCGGCTGTGGGTCAAAGAACCGGAGCGGTGGGTCAAGACGCGTGAACTGGAGCGGCGACCGGGAGGCATCCGCCCACGAAAGCTGCCGGAGCTTTTCCAGCCCAAGCTGCTCCGCTCCACGCTGGCCGGTTCCGGCCTCGCATTCGTCGCGGTGTTCGGGTTGTGGGGCGCGACCAACTGGACGCCGACGCTGGTCCGCTCACTGCCCGGCCTGCAAGGACTGGACGCCGGCGCCCTCACCAGCCATGTCAGTTACGCGACCATGATGCTCAACGTCGGCGCGCTGGTGGGTTATCTCAGCTTTGGCCCGCTGGCAGACCGATTTGGGCGACGCGCCGCCTTTGCGCTGATGTGTGTCGGCAGTCTGGTGCTGTTGCCAGTCACCTTTCTAACGCCGCGCTCCTATGCGCATGTGCTGTTGTTGCTGCCGCTGCTGGGATTCTTTAACAACGGCATCTTCAGCGGTTTCCCGATTTACCTGCCGGAGTTGTACCCGACGCGAATCCGGGCGACGGGCGCGGGCTTTTGCTTCAACGTTGGCCGGGTGCTCGCTTCGCTGGGGCCATTCCTCACCGGGTTCCTCGTTGCGGCGCTGGGCAGTTTTGGCCGGGCCGCCAGCGCCATCTCGCTGATTTACCTCGTGGGCCTGTTGATTCTGCCCTTTGCGCCGGAGACAAAAGGCAAACCATTACCGGAGTGAAGCTCTGTGCGAAACTCTGCCTCACCTGGCCGGATAACGCCAGACCCAGTCGCCCTTGTTGATGTCGGCGTTGCCTGACTTGGTCAAGGCGATTTGGCCGCCGTCATCGGTTTCGTTCAACCCGACAGAGTAAAGCACAAACTGGCCATCGTCGGAGCGGCGGTACTTGAGCGGCTGGCCATTGATAACATCGGATGACAGTTTCTCGATGAACTTCGGCGCGAGCGTTTCCAGGTTATCAGGGAACTGGCCGTTCACCAGACGGTACCGCTCCAGCGCGCAGGCGACGCGGGCCAGGTCAACGGAGCTTTGGGCACGGGCGCACTTTTCGGCGAAGCGGCCCAGGGCGGGCAGCAGCAATTTCGAGAGAGCATCGTAAGGCCGCATGCGTTGCTGCTCGATGGCTGAGTTCGCGTGCTGGATGGTGGCGGGCCGAACCACGCGGCGATCCGCGTCTCCCGCCAGCGGCAGCAGGTACTTGTCGTGCAAACGGCAGAGGGAAAGTTTGTTCTGATCGAACCAGCCAGCCGGGATCAGTTCGAAGGCGGCCCGGCCAAGGAACTGATCCAGGTCAGTTGGTCCTGCATCGCTCTCTGAGACACCCATCTCGTTCAGCCCGGAGATCCCCGCCTTGCGAATGAAATCCACCGCCCAAAGGTTGCACGCCCGCTCCCCGCGCATAGCAAACTGGTAATCCGCCAGGAAGTCCATCTTGCGAAGCGCACCCTCAAGCGCAACCAGATCCGCTTCGTTCCATCGCCGGTCAGCCAGGCCCTCCCATACCGGCTGCAGGGCGATTTGCTCCATGGCGATACGCACCAGGTGGGAGATCACAGTCGGCTCGCTGCGACTGGCTTCCATCAAGCAGAACAAGAGGTTGATATCCTGAAGCGCGGTTTCCCGGTCGCCTGCCTTCAGCGCGGCATCGGCATGGAGAGCCAGAAACTGCGAGCAGCCTTTCATTCGCGCGAGATGCGGGAGCAAACTGGCAAATCCCGCATCGTAGTTGACCCAGAACCTGGCCTGCGGGCGGGCTGAAGCAGCGATCAGGAGCTGGCGGTTCGTTTCGAACCGGCTCAAGGCCAGCAACACGTCGGCGGCCGGCGTCTGGGACTCTTTGGCGATCGGAAAGTAATTCGTGGCGGGGCCACTCTGGGCGGTAAATAAGTTGTTGCTGCCGCGGTAATACGCCTGCCATGCGGCCAGGTCCACGTGTTGTCCTTTCGTCCAACCGCCTGTGTTGGGAGCGTTGTTACCCATTGTCGGGCCATACACGCTGAAGATGACTCGATTCTCCCAATTCGTGTCGCTCCACTCCGCGACGCGGTTGGTCTCGACGAAGTGCAGGTCGTTCCAAAGCGGTGTTTCAAAGAAGTTCTGGTCGTTCGGCACTGCGGGCGGGGCCACGCTGGCCCAGTCAAATCGCTCGCCTTTGGCTTCCCCGGCGCGCTTGTAGTCTTGCCACGCGCTCCGGCCCCGCCAATCCTCAACGGCGTAGAACAGAGCGACCAACGTGACGAGGGAGCCCAGCACCACGAACCGCCAGCGCAGCCCCCACGAGAACAGCCGCCGCACGGGCGGTATCCACGCCAGAATGAACGCCGGAACACTGATCGCGAAACACAGGGCGCAGCCCAGCGCGAGGAACGCGAGGAGCAGCTTGGTGCCGACCAGGGCGGCGCCGCCGGCCGCGGCGGCGAAGCCGCAGATGCTCAGCATGGCCAGCCAGAAGAAGAAGTGACGGGGCTCGTTCCAGGCGGTGTGGAGAATGCTTCTGATCTTATCGTTCATAATGACCTTACGTGTTCAGGGTTGCTCTGCGCCGGTCGCTCCGCGGGCTTGGGGGCGCCGGTTTCGGCTTCGCGGCCGGTTCGGAAGAAAAGGCCAGTTCAGCCATCAACAAGTCCTTCTGCTTCAGGGCCACGCGCATTTCGGACGCCGAAGGCAGGTCTTGCCCCGCAACGAGCGGCGAGTTCGGCTCGCGCGCGGCACTATTCAGCACAAGAATCACCGCCCACACCGCCGCCAGGCCTGCCCAGGCCCAGCGCGACGTTTGCCAGCCGGCCCGGAGCTGGGTTAATACAGAGACCCAGAGAGACCCAGTGAGGCGCAGAGGGTTCATTTCCTCTGCGTTTCCCTGCATTCCTTTGCGTCTCTGCGTTGAATCTCCGACCACCCCTCTCTCAATCTGTGCCCACAAAGCTGGCGTTCTTGGCCCTTGCTTCAGGCCGGCCTTTATCCGGGCCTCCAGCTTCTCCTCCTCGGCAAAGAGGCGGCCGCACGAGGGACATGTCTTCAGGTGCTGCTGGATTTCAAGCGTGGTCCTGGCGTCCAACTCGGAGTCAAGGTAAGGGCCATACAGTGTTTGGAATTCGTCGCATTTCATACTCAGTTCTCTTTCAATAGATTGGCTCGTCGTGCTGTGCGCGCGATGATGGCGCGCATCTTCTGGCGGGCGCGGGACAGGTTCCCCATCACGCTGCCCAGCGGGATGCCCAGCGATTCGCTGATTTCCCGGTACCGCAGGTCGCCGATGGCGCGCAACAACAGCACGGCGCGTTCAGTGTCCGTCAGCGTCTTAAGCCCCGCGGCCAGGGCCGGTTCCAGTGCCGCATCCAACGTTTCGGACGAGACGGGCTGGCCGCCACCCTGGTCCGGCTCTCCGGTGAAGGGCAGCCTCGCCAACTCCTCCGGCTCCAGTTGGAACTCGTGGCGGGCAATCCGGGCGTGTTTCCGGTTCAGGGCGAAGGCTTCGTGCGTCAGGATCTTGAACATCCAGGCCCGGAAACTGGCGTCCTCATGGTACCGGTCGAAAGCCGCAAAGCCGCGCATTACCGCGTTCTGCAAGGCATCGGGCGCTTCTTGGGGCTCCCAGATCAGCCGCCGCGCATACGTCTCCAGGTCGCGCTCGATCGGCTTAAGCAGCGCCAGGAAACGGTCCGCGTCGGTTGTGGCAGTCTCACTCATAACTACGCTCTATATGGACAAAGTCAGTTGCGGCTCGTTTTATTACAACTATTTGCATGCTGGAACTGCCGCCCCCCCCAAACCGGAGATTGGCTTCCATGTCAAAGAAGAGCCCGTCCCTTACGGATTCTCCAAACAGACAAAGGGGCGCCCCCGCCTTCATCCTTCATAATTCATCCTTCATCCTTTCCTAAGGTCCCGCCTCCGACTACGTCCCGTTTCACCCTGTATAGGTGGACAAAACCTGTCACCTGCACCGGTTCTTGAGTGTTTGCACGGGGTTACGCCTATTCTGAAGGAAACCGCCGAGCCCTCACTCTCTAATCCTCAATCCACCTCCTCCTCCCCTCGCCCTGCGCCACGAGGCGCAAACCGTCCTCATGCTTTTCAAGAAACGCCGCGAGGACCTGGACGCTTGCGACGCCGTCCGCGACCCCGAAGTCACCACGCTCGGCATGTTGATGATCCTCCCGCATTCCAAAAGCAGTGCCACTTTACAAAAAGTCCAACTTTAAGCAAGATACGCCTGCATGTTCGCAAGACCTTATTGGCTAAACCGGTTGCAGGAAACCTGGCGCGCCGTTCCCATCGCTTGGCTTGCCGGAGTCCGGCGCTCAGGCAAGACCACCATCGCCCAGAGCCTGGGTGCCGATCAGACGCACTACGTCAACTGTGACCTCCCGGAAACCGAAGACGCCGTCAAGAACCCGTCCCTGTTCTTCAAAGGCTGCAACAAGCCGATTGTCGTCTTCGACGAGGTCCATCACCTCAAAGACCCCAGTCGGCTGCTTAAAATCGGCGCCGATGTTTTTCCGCACCTCAAAATCCTCGCCACCGGCTCGTCCACGTTGGCAGCGAGCAAGAAGTTCCGTGACACGCTGACTGGCCGGAAACGCGTCGTGCATCTTCCACCGGTGTTGTGGAGCGAGCTGTCCGCCTTCGGTGGACCGCATCCCCCAATGCCAGTGCGAATTCCTGCTCGACTACGAAGACGAAGACGACGGCGCCGAGGACACCGGCCGCCGCCGCAAGAAGCCCTGGCGCTTCCGCTGGCCCGACCTCGTCCGCGACGAAATCCTCGCCCGTCTTCTGAAATTGAACGCTGAGCGCGCCGAGCAGGAAAAAGTTTCCGGCGAAGCAGCGGCAGCGGCCCAACCCAAGACATCACGCGGCAAAAAATCTTCCGGTGCGCCCGCGCAAGGCGAAATCATTCCGTCGCCACAAAAGGATCTATTTGTATGAGGAGTTCGACTGCTGCCGACACCGACGACCCCGCTGCGAATCGTATCTGCTCCGGCTGCGTGGGTGAGCCCTTCTTGAAGACTCTCATTGAGGCCGAGGGGATTGAGGCATTTTGCTCCTACTGTGACGATGAAGCGAAAACCATTACCATCGAGGAACTGGCGAATCGGATCGAGAAGGCTTTCGAGGATCATTACGAGCGCACCCCGACCGAGCCGGAAGGGTTTGAGGCGGCAATGCACAACGACAGTGAAAGCAATTACTGTTGGGAGCGGCATGGTGAGCAAGTGGTGTGGGCCATAGCTAATGCAGCCGACATCACGGAGGAACATGCCAAGGACGTCCTTTCGGTGCTCGAAGAGCGCCACTCTGATCATGAATCAGCCAAGATGGGGGACGAATGTCCTTTCGATAGCGGCTCATACTATGCCAAAAGGAATCCTGGCTGCGACGAGTTCAGAATGAGGTGGAGCGAGTTTGAAAAGGGGCTCAAAACGGAGGCTCGTTTCTTCTCCCGTTCTGCTCAGGCGGCACTCGATGAAATCTTTGCCGATCTTTCAAATCTAAAGACGAGTAAAGGATCCCCCATTGTGGTGGTCGCCGGTCCGGAAGCGGAGATCAAGTTTCTCCATCGTGCACGAGTGTTTGCCGCAGAGGACGAGAAGTTGGAGGAGGCGCTACAATACCCGTGGAAACATCTCGGTCCACCATCGATGCTTGACGCCTCTGCTGGGCGGATGAACGCTCGCGGAATCTCGGTGTTCTACGGAGCTATTGAATCTGAGACGGCATTGGCCGAGGTGCGGCCACCGGTTGGAAGCCAGGTCGCAATTGCGAAGTTCACCATCGAACGCCCCCTCCGGCTGCTCGACGTGGAGGCTTTGAAATCCGTGACAACCTCCGGCAGCATTTTCGATCCGAAACATATCCGGCAGCTTGAGCGGGCCAATTTTATGGAAATACTCAGCGGTCGCATTTCGCGCCCCGTCATGCCGAACGAAGAAGCATTCGAGTATCTCACAACGCAGGCAGTAGCGGACTATCTAGCAACCGAGGCAAAATTGGACGGAATCATCTTCCCTTCCGTGCAGGTTGGCCATGCGGCATCAAACGTAGTCCTGTTTCATCATTCATCACGAGTTGAAGAAATCCAGCTTCCGGAAGGAACAGACATCTCCATCGGCATGGAGCAACATGACGATGAGGGCGTCACCCCTGATTACCATGTTTGGGAAGTCGTCACACCCACGCCAGCAGCGACCAAGCCTTCCGTGCCAGACCCGTTCGATTTCGGTATTATACCCATGAATCACGAGTCGTTCGATGCCAGGCCACCGAGCTTAAAGATAGATTTGGGCAGCGTCACCGTGCATCACATTACGGCGGTGAGATTCAGCGCGGACGCATATCCTGTTGCTCGCCATCACACAGTAATGCCGGAATCCGACGCATCGCAGGCAAAAAAGGATTTAATTCCACCACCACAAACCGAATTTCTCTAATTACGATGTCGCGCATAAACAACCTCTACACCTACCTCATCACCAATCGCCGCGCCGAAGTGGACGGATGGCTCGCTGACTACCTGGTATTTACCAGTGACGTGGACAAAGTCAGCGCCGCGCTGAGGGAGGGGAAAGAAATCCAGAGCAAGTCCACTTACGAAGCCACCTCCTTCGAGGCCGAAAATGACCCGTGGCCGGCCTTTGCCAAGCAACTACTGGCAGAGGTAAGCAACGGCGTTTCATCTTGCGGCCAATCCATCTTGAGCAAGGAAAACCTACCGCGTTTCATCGGCGAGCAAGACTTCGTCAAGACCTTGACCGCATTGATCAAACAACCGGACAAGGATAATTTCGTAAAGTTTGGGGAAGCCTGGGAACACACCCGCCAAAAATTCGGCGCGAACCGTAATCCCTTGCTGGTGAACCGCACCTTGGCCGCCTGCACAAGGAATGTCACCAGCACCGTGAACGGTGCCGCTTTTGAGTCCGTTTACTGGTGGCTGGTTCGCGAGGGATTCATCCCTCAGCTCCCAGATCCCGAGGCAGGCTGGTATGACAAAAACGTCCAGTTGATGGACTATCTCCGTGAGTCTTTCGCCGAGGAACTCCGCAAGGGCGCAACCAACGAACATCTCCTGAGCATATTCGTCTGGTGTCTTTACGAGAACATCTCCAATCCCTTCACCCTGAAAAAGCAGGTCGTCAAATATGGTGCGCCCGGCACCGGAAAAACCTACACGGCCAAGCGGGATACGCGGTTGCTCTTCGATATATGGAAGGAGCAGTTTGGGGCAGGGACCTCCTATACCCATGACACGCATTGTGAGATCGTCCAATTTCATCCGTCCTTCGGCTACGAGGATTTTATGGAAGGTCTGCGGCCCATTCTGGATCAGGATGGCAAAGCACAACTCACCCTGCAAAACGGCGTCTTTAAGCGCGTCTGCCAGCGCGCAGCCGTTTGGGAAAAGGACGTTTACTCCGTTCCCAACCATGGCCCGAACCTGGCCATAGAATGGGAATCGCTTCGCATCCAGGATTTGCTGCCGCACAAAGCAAACCTGACCGGTGAGCACTGGCACTACCTATTCGCCCACGCTCACCAGGACAAGAAGGTCGCCGACGCCGTGCCGCCGTTTTTCTTCATCGTGGATGAAATCAACCGGGCCGAGCTGTCACGAGTGCTTGGCGAACTCATGATCTGTCTGGAGTATCGCGGCGTGGAGGGCGCTATTTCGACCCAATATGCCGCGCTGAACACCGCAGAAACGGGGCTCGTTTCAATCGGCGGCACGTACAAATTCTTTATTCCGCACAACGTCTATATCATCGGCACGATGAACACCATTGACCGCAGCGTGGAGAGCTTCGATCTGGCGTTGCGTCGCCGTTTCCGTTGGGAGCGGATTGATCCAAATATCGTCGCCTTGCGGTATCACCTCAAGCAAGATCACGACATCAAGGCGGGCAACGCCTCGCGGCCTTGGGTTGGCCTCGCCGATGACTTGGCAGCCCTAAACCGGCGCATCCGGGCCACCGACATTTTGGGGGCGGATTACGAAATCGGCCATGCCTACCTGATGAAGCTGCGTTACCCGGAAACGCTGACCAAAACCGAGGTGCGGGAAAAAGTCTGGGAAGATGCCATCAAGCCGCTTTTGGAAGAATATCTTCGCGGCTCTGGCCGGGGCGAAACACTCATTCCAGAATTTCAAAAGGCTTTCGGCATCACATGACCAAGACCCTGAGCCAGATCGTCAGCGACGGCACCTTGGTGGACAATTCGGCTTACCAAGCAGAGGCCGGTGTTTTTCGTGCCGGCTCGTTTGGCCCGGCGCTGGAAATCTGGCAGGGAGGGGGTCGGAAAAGTCCGTGGACGGCATGGCCGTTGATCCACAAATCGGCGACATTAAACACCGAAAATTCCAAACTCGTTTTCCGAATGCCGGAGGCGGACTACGAACACAACACCGACGATGCCTTCATCAGCGTGAGTGGCCCTGACCCGCTAAACTTTAATTTAGCCACCGGCAATCTCATCGGCTGCGTCAAGTCCGAGGGCTGCACGCTTCGCGTCTCCTCCCGTTTCGGGGATGAATTTCTCAAATACATCATCGCCGATGCGGATGGCTTCGTCGAATTGCCCGATCAGGGCGGCATGGAAAGGGGCGGCTACGAATGGCTGCTGGTTTATTTCTGGCTGGTGAAACTTAAGAAAGCGTTTCGCGTCGGCCTGCCTAAAGCTTACGAAACCCGCACGGAATGCCTCACCCAAGCGCGCGGACGCCTCGACCCCGTGGATTATTTCCTGAATCACGACCGCGCCCGCTACCGTTGCACCTACCGGGAACACAGTTACGACAACGACACGACGCGGCTCATCGCCCGCACCCTCCAGCACCTCGACTCCCATGACTTCCTTCGCGAGTCCCATGTCCTGAATCAGACTTTTCAGATTGCCACCCAAGGCAGACGCAGCACCCTCCAAGATCTGCTCGCCACGTTACCAGTGCGCAACCCCTATTACGCGGATTACAACCAGGTCATCACGCTCTCGAAGCAAATCCTGCGCGACGAACTGTCAGACTTCGGCGCCCAGTCGGAAACCAGCGCCTTCTTTTTCGATGTCTCAATGCTGTTCGAATATTTCGTGCGCAAGCTGCTCAAGCGGGCGGGCATGGTGTTTCACGAAAAGAGCGGTCGTCATTGGCTGATTCCCTCCGGCCTTCGGCACGGCTACACCCAACGGAAGCTTATTCCTGATCTGGTTTTTGAACTGAACGCAGCGACCTACGTTTTCGATGCGAAATACAAGTCATTCGATTTCACCTACGGTGTAAACCGCGAAGACCTGTTTCAACTTCACACCTACATTGGCCAGATTTCGAACGAGCAAGCGATAGCCGGATGCGGTTTCATCTACCCGATCCGCGAGTCGCGTTGGAACGAGCGCGGCCTTGACGCGACACAGGGCATATTCACTGAGGCGATCACTCAAGGAAGCCGGACGATTCCCTTTCATATCGTGTTCCTGAAGATTCCCGAACAAGAGGCGATCCCCGATGACAGATGGCCCCAGCTTTTCCGCACATCCTTCAAACGCTTCACGGCTGATCTCATTCGCAACTTACTGGAGCGCTTAATCGACGACTCGAAAATGTCGCAAATGCCCTCAATCTCACGAAACGCCAATTAACCCGCCTGCCAAATGACCTCCCCCGAAGTCCGCTCCCAACTCGTCGAAGCCCTCAAACTCAACCCCTTTGCATGAACCCACTCCCAACAGGTCACTAACACACTGAAACACAGAACCGCAGATTTTCTGCGCTAAAGTTGACATAGTTGCATACTTTTGCGACATTAAGCCTATGATTCTTCAGTTTTCCGTTTCTAACTACCGGTCATTCCGCGAGCTACAAACCCTGAACCTGGCGGCGACCAGCCGGGACAAGACCTTGCCGGACAACTGCATCGTCACTGATCTGCCGGGGTCGGCGGTCAATCGCTGGCTCAAAGGCGTGGTCCTCTACGGTGCCAACGCCAGTGGCAAGACGACGGTGCTGGAAGCGCTGAAGGCTTTGGCCGATTTGGTGAAAACGTCGGCCAGAACGACCGATCCAAAGGACACAATCTCACAGATTGAGCCGTTCGCACTGGCTCCCGGAGAACCGGACACGCCCACGGCCTTTGCACTGGCGTTTGTGGCAGATGGAGTCCGCTACGAATTTCGGCTGGCAGCCACGCGCGAGCGCGTGTGGCACGAGTCCTTGCGAGCTTTTCCCAAGGCCAAGGAGCAGCTCTGGTTCAATCGAGATTGGAACGCTGAATCTGGAACTTACGCGTGGTCTCCTGAGCGCCCCAGCGGCTTCACGCGTGACGCGCAACTCGAAGGCTACACGCTGCCCAACGTCCTCTTCCTGTCAAAAGCTGTGGCCAGTAACCGCTCGGAACTGGAGCCGGTGTTCCGATGGTTCAGAGAGCGATTGAAGTTCCTGGACTTGCCCAGGAGTCGGGTAGGAATGCGATTCACCCTCAAGAAGGTTCAGGAGCAGACCCCGTTGTGTGGCCGGATTGTTGACCTGCTCCGGCATGCCGATCTGGGCGTAACCGGCGCGCGGGTGATCGATAAGCGCCCGGCGGACGAGGAGGTTGAAAAATTCGGTGCTGACCTGCCCCCGGATATGCGCGAAAGGATGCTCAAGGACCGATGGCTGCAGCCGGAGCTGGCGCATCGCGGTAGCAACACAGCGGACTTGCCATTGCCGTGGGACACCGAGTCGGCGGGAACACACCGTCTATTTGCATTGGTTGGGCCATGGTTAGACATTCTGGCCCACGGCTACACGGTGTGCGCGGACGAACTCGAAACCAGCATGCACCCGATCATGGTGTGCGAACTGCTCAAACTCTTCTTCAGCGCCGAGCATAATCCCAACGGCGCTCAGATCCTCTTTACTACCCATAACCCGCTGCTCTTGGACCCGACCCTCCTGCGGCGCGATCAGGTTTGGTTCACCGACAAGAAAGATACCGGCGAATCGTTCCTCTACCCGCTCACGGATTACCAGCCGCGCAAAGGCGAATCACTCGTGCGCGGCTACATGTCGGGCCGCTACGGCGCAGTGCCGTTTGTGCCAGCCGGGCTGCTGGGGTCTTTCCCAACCCACGGAATGGCCGGGACAACCGAAAAGGCCCCCAATGCCTGAAGACGCGCCGTACGACCCCCAGTGGTGGCAGGCCGCAAAGGCCCTGAGTCTGGAGCGTAAACGCCGGGTAGCGGCCGTGGCGGCACCGGCCAAACTCGGTGACTCGTTTTTGATCATCACCGAAGGAGAGGTGACTGAGCGGATGTATTTCGAGGCGACACGCGAAACTTTGCAGGTCAACGCCGTCACCGTGCGAGTTGTCCACCCGGCCTGCACCGACGCGGAAGGTCTCGTCCGGGCGGCAATCCAGGAACGAGATACCGCGCTCCAAGGCCGTAGCCGCTCGGCGGCGGGCAACCGCAGCGTGTCACGCTACGACCATGTGTGGGTGCTGTTCGATACCGACGTGCCCGCGCGCCAGGCCCAGCTTGGGCCGGCCTTGCAGTTGGCGAACAATGAAGGCATTCACGTCGGCCATTCCACGCCAAGCGTGGAGATTTGGCTCCTGCTCCACTTCCGCGACAGACCGGGCCCCTTGCTGGACAGCGCCGCAGCCGAACACGCGGTCGGCGACGCTTGGGGACTGCGCTATGAGAAGACCGCCGAGGCGTTCCCTAACCTCTGGCTCGCGCTCAAACCCAACATCCCCATCGCCGTCACCCGTGCGGCCCAGGTCCGGCAGTACCACCAGGACACCGACACTCCCTTTCCCCCCAACCCTTCAACGCAGCTGGACCTCCTCGTGCGCGCTCTCGACGCCTCAGTCCAGCCTCCGCTCCGTATCCTCGGATGAGCACATTCCACCGTCCAGAGGCGACTGCTAGTCAGGCCGCACAAAAGCACAAAGCCCCTGAAAATGGGGCGTTTCTTTCCGCTCCCTGCATTCTCTCGCGGCCATTTCCAGGTTTCTGCTTATGACCTCCCCCCAAATCCGCTCCGAGCTGGTCGAAGCCCTTAAACTCGACCTCGTCGGCCCCGACAACGACCACGCCTTTGCCCACGAGCTACTGCCCGACGCGCCCTCACGCTGGTATCTCTCCGGCTTCCTCGTTCCCTCGGAGGCTCCCGCCGACCAGAAGACCGACGAAACCTCCTCCGAAGAAATTGACAGCGGCGGGAACACTGGCGGCACCGACGACGACACTGAGCCAGACCGCGCCGCCGCGCGCAAAAGCATCCTGCCCTCCTCGATGGGCCTCAGCGTTCTGGTCGCTCCGGGCGTCGAAACCCTGAATGCTACTGCGGCCTGGGGCGATTATATTTACGAGGGAGCAGAGAACGAACCGGCGATCAGCGCGCCAACCCCCGAACCTCACCCCGAAGACCCTGATACGCTGGAGGAAAAGCCCGGCGATTACAAAGCGGGCAGCGGGGTGCAACCCAAGCCGCTGAAGGGCTATCCCGCTTCCTCTCTTCGCGAACGCATCTTTGCCGCTCCCGGTGCCTACGGTCTGCTTATCTATACCGGCTCGTCCGACGCCGAAGGAACGCTCGGCGGCCTGGTCGTGGCCGGACGCGACATCAGCCGCCACCTGCGCCGCGCCCTCGAATGTGGCGAGCTTTGCTCTAATGACCCGGTCTGTGCCCATCACGCCCCGGCCCGCCACGACGGTCAGCAGCTTTTGGGCAGCGCCTGCCACGGCTGCCTCCTCATCGCCGAAACCTCCTGTGAGCAGCGCAACGACTTTCTCGATCGGGCCCTCGTGGTGCCTACCGTCGAAGCCATCGGCGCCGAGTTCTTTCCCCCGATCATCTGATGCTCGACGCGCTCCAAAACCTGCCCCCGGCCGCCTTTCGTTCGCTCGCCGCCTCGCTCCGCGAAGGCCCGCTCGCCATCGGCCTCTCCCGGCACGCCCTAGCCCAGGCCATCGGGCCGCAGGCCCAGGCCGTCCACGAATCCCTCGACGGTCTCCTCCAGCAAGGCATGGCTCCAAAACATATCGCGATCCTGGCCGAGGCCATCGCCCAATGTTCCGAGCGCGCCGCCGCGCCCCAAAGTCTGTTCGAGCTTGTCCTCTCCGGCCCAGAAGTCCCCGGCGTACCCACCGCCGACACCGCCGCAACCATTCAGACCCTCATTGGAAACGCCGAAACCGAAATTGTCTTGGTCGGTTACGCCGTCCACAACGGCAAGAAGCTCTTCAAAAGACTCGCCGAGAGGCTGGACGCCACCTCGGCACTCCGCGTCGTGTTCTGCCTCGACATCGCCCGCAAGCAAACGGACACGTCACTCGCCAGCGAAATCGTCCGCTGCTTTTGCCACGACTTCGCCACCAAACATTGGCCCGGCAAACGGCTCCCCGACCTCTACCACGACCCCCGCGCCCTATCCGAAACAAGTCAGGTGCGGGCCAGCCTACACGCAAAGTGCGTGATCGTTGACCGCCGCATTGCCGTAATCACCTCCGCCAACTTCACCGAAGCCGCCCACACCAAGAACATCGAAGCCGGCGTCCTCATCCGCTACGAACCCTTTGTCCAGCGCCTCAGCAACTACTTCCTCGCCCTCCGTAACTCGAACCAACTCATCCGCTGCTCTCTCGCCTAAACAACCGGTCCCGAGGCGAGCCGGGGAGCAACTCCAGTCGCAAGCTTCCCGAAGCGGCAATTTCGGAAAGCTCTTTCTCCCGTGCCCTCGCTCAACACGCCGCCAAGCCTCTAGCCCTCTGGCCGGGCAGGCCACCGCGCAAGGCGCCCTCCCGGGTTAAAAGGGGCAGTCTGGGAACCGTGGGCGGGTCTTTCGCGGGCGCAGCGGCTTGAGCCGGTCCGCCGCCGCCTTCCACTGTGCGAGCAAGTCCTGAGTTTCCATCCACCGTCGCCGCATCGCCATTAACTCACCCACCAACTCCCGCCCCACCTGGTCAGCTATCGCAGCGTGGTTCGTGCGTCCGGAAAAACTCCAAGCTGGCTCGCGCCGCATTGCCCTCAACTGACGCTGGATTTCACGCAACGAACTCTTCAACTGCGCCGTGATCCGTTGCAACAGTGAGGCGCTGGTGTGCGCGGTCGTGCCAGCTTCGCCAATCTCACAGAGCGTCAGGATCACTTCCAGTTGCTCGGCATCACCCGCCTCATACGCCGCCTGCGCCTGATGCCACCATTCGGTCTTTTGCGCCGTCATTTCCTGCTGACTATCCGGATGCAACCGGCGAACAACCGCGCGGTAAAGCTCCTTCAGTCGCTTGCCAGCGAGGACCGGCGCCGCTGGCCTGGCTGACGGCCCCATTCGGGAGTCGTGCGCTTCCCCGGAACCTGCGCCCGGCCTGGACGTGCCGAAGATCTCATTCATGAATTCCTCGGCCAGTTCCTCCTCGTCGCCCGGGCTTCCCCATTCGTTTCCTGCCTCAAAAACATCCCGCTCCGGGCCGCCGCCGGGTCGGGGCGGTGGCGGTTCAGGATTCTCCTTGAGCTCCATCACCCGCTGGTAGGCGCGGGCGTAGGAACTGCCGCCAAACAGCACCTCATTCTGAACCAAGATCACGATGGCATCATCCGCCGTCAGTTTTTGATTCAACTCCCGGAGCTCCGTAAGCAACGCGCCGAAGTTACTATTCAGCCAGCGCGTGAACTGCGGCTGATCCGTCTGGTGAAACCGGTCGAGCAGCCGCCGCGAATTCTCCAGGTCGCGCAACGCCTTTTCGTAGGCTTTCCTGATTTTCTTACGGATGTCCGCGCCATCCACCCGCACAAGCGCCAGACTATGGTTTACCGGATGGGAGTGGGGCACGGCATGGCCGTTGGTTGGTCGTCTGGGCGCGCGGCGTTGCATTCAGTGATGGCGCATCATAGCACCCATCTCTCAACACCTCCAGGGTATCTTTCAGAACCAGTCATTCCTATTTGGAATTGTGCCCGTCCGCGATTTACGGTCGGAAAAGTCCCACCTAAATCTTCACCTGGAGGTCAGGTTTGGGCCGTTGAGCGCTCACGTTGCGAACGGTGAAAGAAAAGTAAAAAAGTGCTTGAAACCCCAATAGAATCAGCCTATTCTTTACTCAGCGAATGAGTGAGTTGCGGTCGGAACAGTGAACATTCCCCGTTCGATTCCGGCGCTCGCCTGCTTGTCTATTGCAACAGCAGCAAAGGGGTTGATGCTTATCAGTCCTGAGTGCCCCTTAGATAGCCCTAAAACCTTATTTCCCAGGCGTTTACGTCGGGGCGGGCGGTTCTTCGCTGTTTTCGATGGAATGGCCCTGCTCACGCCGGCTTCCTGCCGATACCCCCGTAGCCACACCGGAGCCTCAAGGGAACCTCGCCGTAGTACCTCTGATCGCCTATCGAATGGCGCTTAGTTAAGGCGTAAGACGCTCAGCGGCTGTCACTTGCAAATAGGCATCGAGTTCCAGTCCTGGGGCAGCCTTCCCCGAGCCAGCGCCTCTTGCCCACTCTGGAACCGCTCCGCCCCTTTCAGCGCCCCAGACTCGCAACAATCTATCCCCACGACGCTGGCACACCCCACCCGCCCCGGCACTGCCCCGGACCCTCGCCGTAGCCTCCCCGTAGATAACAATGTTATCTACGGGGAGGCTACGGCGAGGCTGGGGTGTGGCCACGGGGACAGGGCATAGATACGAGCAGGTCATTCCGGCTGCTCGAAGACGATTTCCACAAGTGGAACCTCCCAGGTTTGCACCTGTAATCTCTCTCGTCGGGCGGAGTCCACTTCCTGGTCGGCGGTTCGCCGGACGGCGGCGAGGAAGCGGACCTCTTTGATGGCGTCGAGCCGGGTTGACCACTCTGCTTGAGCACGCTTGGACAGCCGGGCGACTGGCGTGCTGGCTGCGTTCCGGAGTTCCAGATTCCCGCCCTCGTCGCGTGCCACGTGGAGGTTATCGCCGGGTTGCAGTGCCGGCAGGGCCGCGTGGATCGGATGGCGCTGGCCAAACCAACCTGGATAGCCCAGGTGGATGTCCTCCAACGAGAGCACTTGGTAATTGCAGAAGACACGCGCTTCCTCGGACGTTTTCCCGGTGAACTCACGGCGGAGTATTGCGGCACCATTCAGCGTTTCCGGCAGGGAAGGGCGGGCGTCGCCACGATCAAAGACGGCCAGCGTCTTGCGGGCGCGGGTTAAGCCAACGTAGAACGCCCGGCGTTCTTCCTCCTGCTTCGCGCGCCCGACCGGCAGCCGCCACGGGCCGACGAGCAGGACATGGTCAAATTCGGTGCCTTTGGCGGAATGGACCGTGCATAGTGTCACCCCTTCGCCGTAGGTAAACTCCCGGCGGCTTTCGGCGCACCCCTCGTACAGGAACTCGATAGCCTCTTGCATGGGACGCTCGGCATCGCCGGATTCGTCCTGCCATGCTTCCAGCAGACGCATTAGAAAACGGGTCCAGGGATTGGCCTCTTTCGATCGCGATGTCTCCGCCGCCAGGCGAGAAAGATCAGCGGCCCGGACGAAGGAGTTGCGCGCCTTCTCCAGTTGAGCGAGAAAGCAGTTTATTTCGCGAATTTGGTGGAGGGGCGGCATAGAACTCCGTCCAGCGAACCACCTGACGGGGATAATCTCTTTTTCCGCAAGCGTCCGGACCTGGGCCAAGTCACTGTGCTCGCGAGAGAGCACGGCAATACTGGACCAATCAGTGACCCCGAGCTCACGGAGACGGCGGATTTCGGCCAGCACCGCTTGCGCCTGGCAAGCGCCGTCCGCGACCTGGATGAGCTGCACCTTGCCCTGGCTTAAGCCGTCGCGGCGGCCAAATTCCCCGCCGGGTCCCATCAGCTCGCGGTGCCGATCAATCCGTGTGGGGTGCCTGGTCTTCATGCGGTCAACGTTGGCCGCGATGAGTCGGTTGGCGGCCTCAATGATGTAACGCGTGGAGCGGTAATTCTCGACAAGGTAATGAACCTCGGCTTCGTAATCCTGTTGGAAGCGCTGAATGAACCTCACGTTGGCGCCGCGGAACGTGTAGATATTCTGGTCATCATCGCCCACGGCGAGGATCGAAAGCTTCTGGTCGGCGTCGTCGAGTGTGCGGCCAGCAATGGCGCTGATCATTTCATACTGGGGCTCGTCAATGTCCTGGTATTCGTCCACCAGGATGTGCTGGAAGCCAGCCAGCAAGCGGTCGCGCACTTCATCCGCTTCCAGCCCGGCCGGAACTTGCTCGCCGCGCAGGAGTTTGACGGCGTCGTGGATCAGGGCATCGAAGTCAATGTCGCGGCTCCGGGAGTCCGCCCGGCTGGAAAATGAAAGGCCCAGCAAGCGCATGGCCAGGGCATGATAAGTCAGGACCGTTACTCCGCGGGCGTCGTCGCCGACGAGGTCCTTCAGTCGCCGGCGCAACTCGATGGCGGCGTGCCGGTTGAAACAGCACACGAGCACGCTTTGCGGCCGGACCCGCTCGACGCGCAAGAGATAGGCGCAGCGATGAACAACGGTCCTGGTCTTGCCTGAGCCGGGGCCGGCCAGGATCAGCATGTTGCGACCGAGCGGTGCGGTGACCACCTTGATTTGAGCCGGGCTCGCCAGGTCGGTAACGATTCGCTGGAACGAGTGGGCCGTCGTAGCGTGCTGGAGCAAGTCAGGTTTGGCCTGGAAGTAGCGGCGGAGGAACTCGTCCTTGGCTAATGTGAAATAGGCCAGCACCAGTTCCAGGGCGGCCTGGATTCGTTCCAAGCCGAGGCGCGCGTACTCACTCATGACGTGCACCTGGAGGATGCGCTCTTTGTAGTGGTGCTCGAGGGGCAGGTAGTCGGCGGCCTTGTATTTTTCACCCCGGGCCTCTTTCTCGAACCGGATGGTCATCGCGGAGCGGAACACGGCCAGTCCGTGCTGGAGGATGATGACGCGCTGTTCGTGCAGAAACATCAGCGCCCGCTCTATCGCGGCGTCGATATCCCTCAATTCCGCGCGCAGCAGCAGGTCGCGGTCGATGGCCTGGTGCAATTCCTCAAAATGGAATTCGACCAGGAAGTCGGCGCGGGCTGGAGCATCGGAGGGGATCTTAGCCAGGAGAGTGTCCAATACCAGGGAGGCCAGCCGCCGGCGTTTCTCCGCCAGGTCATTAATCGACTTCCAGGTCCAGCCGGGCCGCACTCTTACCAGGTAAGTATCCCGACCACTAAACCGCAGGTTGACACTGCCCTGAGTGCCGGCGAAGCCCCGACCGTCTTCGCTGAGGCTCTTGAGCAGCGAACTTACCAGCTCGGAGGAGGAGCTGCAGCCTTCGTCACACAGCCGCTGATTCAAAAGGCGCAAGGAAGCGGGCAACCACCCTTCGGGATCAGGTTGCTCCAATGCCATCACATCCACGAGCTTGCGATCGGCCGCCAGCACATGGTCCAGCCGCAAGCGGGAGTGGTCCACCACTTTATGGCGCACAAAGGCCGTGAGCCGCATGTCGCGCTTCATCAGGCCGGCCTGCGTCATGCTGCCGAGGGTCTTGAAGACCTTGGCGCTCAGGAACTCCGGGTTGGCCGACGCGGGTCGGTTTCCTTTGGCGTAGCTGGCGAGTTCCGGCAGCAAAGCCAATTGGTCCACGGCAAGGCTCTCGGTCGGCGGGCTGTTGAATATCTCGCGGAGTATCGCTATCCAAAGCGAGTGCTCGGTGCTGGTCAAGTTCAGGCCCTCCATTTTGGCCCGGGCCTCGCCCAGGTTCTGGACCAAGGGGCGCGCCTGGAACACATGGGTGACATTCTCATCGCGGTGGAGGAGGTTCGCACGTTCCAGCCAGGAAATGGCGGTCCTCACCTTGGTGTCGGCCATGCGATCCTGGAGGTCAATATCGATCTGGAGGTCTTCGTCACGAAGGATTTCGCCGGCGGTAATGACAATCTCCTCCTTGTCTCCGCGCGTGGCTTTTCTGAGGCTCCGGAGGATTTGGGCGATGTCACGCCGGCTGAGTTCTGAGAAGGCTTCCATCCGGAACTGCCGCTCGCAATCCTCCTCGGCATAGAGCAGCACGCATTCGGCCTTCATCCCGTCGCGGCCGGCTCGGCCCGCTTCCTGAAGATAGTTCTCCAGCGAGCCCGGCGTATCGGCGTGGATGACTAACCGGACGTCCTCCTTGTCAATACCCATGCCGAAGGCGTTCGTCGCGCAGATGACGCGGGTGTCCCCGGCGAGGAATTCGTCCTGGATGCGCTTCTTCTCCGGGGGCTTCAGGCCGGCATGGAAGTGGGCCGCTTTCCAGCCGTGCGTGCGCAGAAACTCGGAGGTGAGTTCAGTTTCGTTCCGGGTGGCGCAGAAGACGATGGCGCTGCCGGGGCGCCCCTCGGGCAACCGATCCGAGAGCAGATCGTGCACGCGTTCAAGTTTTCCTGATTCCGGGATAGTCTGCACCTCGAAGCGCAGGTTGTCTCGCTCGACTCCACCGGCATAGAAAGCCAGTTCCCGGCCGACTTCCTTCTTGAAGAAGGCGAGAATTTCCTCCCGAACGTCCTCCTTGGCGGTCGCAGTAAAGCAGGCGATGGGCGGGACCTCGCTTCCCTGCTTCTTTGAGAACTCTCTGATGAACCGGCCGGCGTAGAGGTAATCCGGCCGAAAGTCGTGCCCCCATTTCGAGAGACAGTGGGCTTCGTCGAACACCCAGCAGCCGATCTCACGCTGGGCGATAGCCTCAGCAAAAGAGCGGTTGCGGAGCTGCTCGGGCGAGACGTAGAGAAGCGCCATGTCGCCGAGCCGAACCCTCCGCAGCACATCGCTCCGCTCGGGTGGGGTGAGCAGGCCATAGAGAGCTGCCGCAAAGGGGGTTCCCGTGCGCCGGACCAGGCCGTCCACTTGGTCTTTCATCAGGGCTTGCAGGGGGGAGAGAACGATGGTCAGGACGCCACGGCGGTAATTGCGCACCAGGGCCGGCAGTTGGAAGCAAAGGGACTTGCCGCCGCCCGTGGGCAGGATCGCCAGCAGCGAATCATCGCGCATCCCCGCCTCGACAATTTCCTGCTGCAAGCTGCCTCCGGTGCTGTTCTGCGGCGTCGGGCGAAAGGCATCGAACCCAAAGAAGGTGTGCAACTGCTCCTGGGAGTTGTGGACGCGCCGGCAATATGTGCAGTCCACGGAGTGGCAGGGGACCTCGCGCAGGCGTTTGATAAGCTCTCCGGTGAGCGGGTGCTCGAGACGGACCCAGGGCGGGAGCACTGAGTTCGAGCCGGCCACCCGCAGCCAGGTGAGCACGTAAGCCAGCGCCAGGCGGCGGGATTGGGTTTGCACGAGGGAATCGTCAACTGGAACGCTGGCACAACCCCATTGGGGAATGAGTTCGCGGCATATAGCGAGCATCCGATCTCTTGGAGGCGGCGTGCCACCGAGAGCGGCGAACAACATCGCCATGCCGCGTGAGAGTTGATCGAATTCCGCGTCTGGCGTGGATAGGAGAAAGTGCAAGACCTCGAAGAGGCGCGGGTCCTTCTGCCTAAGTCCGTCGAGTGATTGGAACTCGTCTGCAAAGAGAGTGGCGGCCTGGCGGGCATCCGCGACCGGGTCGTTTATGCTTTCACGGACCAGCTTATAGTCCTTCACCAGCCGGTGATAAGGGTTTTCCGGGAAGCAGATTGGCGATAGTACGAGCGTGTCGATGACGGGCAGCCCGAGCAGCGGGTGGCGAGGGGCCGCTTGACGGAGGACCGGCAGATCGAACCGCACGAGATTGTGGCCCAGGACGAGAGTGGCGTTTGCACCCAGTTTGCCTAACTGGACCAGAGCGGAAGCCAGGCTGTGTCCTCGAGGGCGCGCGAGCGATACCTCACCGCACGCGGCTCCGAGCTTGAGGATATTGCCTTGATGGGAAACTTCGAGGTCCAACAGCAGCGCGCGCCGCATCAGGTCAGCGAACTCCATTCGTTGCCCGTGCTCAGTTGGTCCAGGGCTCGGCTGCATTGGTTTCCCTCCCAGCATAGGCATTTGGCTGAGGCGTTGTCCAAACTTCTGATGTTTGCGGTTTCGCCGCTGCGCCGGCATGCCTTTGGTTTACCGAGTCCCCAACGCCTGCGCATATTCTTGCAAGTTGGGCTGAAATATGAGGCATTGGGGCGTTATGCAACAGCGTTCTGCTGAGCGTTCGTTTTCCGTGGGAGTGGTCATCCTGGCGGCGGGGCGGTCCGCGCGCATGGGCCGGCCCAAGTTGCTCTTGCCCTGGGGCGAGACATCAGTGCTCGGCCATCTGATCAAGCAATGGCAGGCCTTAGGGGCGCGGCAAATTGCCGTGGTCTGCGCTCCCGGCGACCAGGCTATTCAGGCGGAGCTCGACCGCCTCGGCTTTGTGGAGATGGACCGGATTATCAATACCGCTCCCGAGCGCGGCATGTTCAGCTCGATTCAATGCGCGGTGCAATGGCGGGGCTGGCAGGCCGCTCTCACGCACTGGGCGATTGTCCTGGGTGATCAGCCCCATTTGCGGCCCCAAACTCTGCGGCAGGTGCTCGACTTCAGCGCCGCCCACCCCACCAAGGTCTGCCAGCCCGCGCGGCGCGGCCACGGGCGCCATCCCGTCCTGCTCCCTCGAACCGTGTGCCGGCAACTGGCCCGCACAAAGGCCGTGACCCTGAAGGAGTTTCTAGTTGCCCGGTCCCAGGAAGCCGCCCTGTGTGAAGTGGATGATCCCGGGATGGAGGTGGACATCGACCGGCCCGAGGATTATGCCAAAGCGGTTGAGCTGGCCGCAAAACGCCCCGCCGAAAGGTGACCAACCGCTCCCTTTTCGCTTTTAGCGCCGGCTTGCGGCTGGTACATCGCGGCTTGATTGAACTACAATGGCAAATGCCTGGCGGGTGTCGCGGCGGCGAGCTTGTTCGTTGCGACAGCGTTCATCCGCACCCCGGCCCGCGGCCAGCAAACGCCTGATCTCTGGCAGCGCCAAAGCATCTATCAGATTATCACTGACCGCTTCTACGACGGCGATCCCGCGAATAACAACGCCGACGGGAACTATGACCCGAGCGGCCACCGCGGCACTTCGGTCCATGGCGGTGATTTCAAGGGCATCGAGCAGAAGCTCGATTACATTAAAGCCCTGGGCGCCACGGCGATCTGGATTTCACCGGTGGTGCTGAACGCGCGGGGCGAGTTCCACGGGTATGCCGGGCGGGACTTTTACCGGGTTGACCCGCATTGGGGCACGCTGGCGGACCTGCGGCACATGATCCGGGCGGCTCATGCTCGCGGGATCCTGGCCATTGACGACGTGGTGGTGAACCATGGCGGCGACCTTGTTGACAGCGG